>JACXTT010011209.1_pt1 | contig 12007 bp, 14 predicted proteins | sample 9270951 | NCBI WGS metagenome assembly JACXTT01 (sample SAMN15532306, study PRJNA645909) | rock metagenome | isolation source: weathered quartz diorite | place: Puerto Rico | collected 2017-06-21 | reverse complement strand
TCGCTTCGAGACACGAAGCAAAGCGCAGACAGGCCGAGGCCTGGCGAGCATTTGTGACACAGTATCGGAGCGATTCTCGGCATATTTATTCAACGAATTTCTAATTCAGGACACTAGATGCGGAAGCTTTCGCCGCAGCCGCATTCGTCTTTCACGTGCGGGTTATGGAATCTGAAACCTTCGTTCAGACCCTCGCGCGTGAAATCGAGTTCGGTGCCGTCGATGTAGGGCAGGCTTTTCGGATCGACGAACACCTTGACGCCGTGCGACTCGAATACCTGGTCTTCGACCGCCGACTCGTCGACGTATTCGAGTTTATACGCCAGGCCCGAACAGCCGGTGGTGCGCACGCCGAACCGCAGCCCGATGCCCTTGCCGCGGCGTTCGATGTAGCGGTTGATGTGCTTGGCGGCTTTTTCGGTCAATGTGATTGCCATAGGGCTCTCCGTCTTAAGCTGCAACCGCCGGGTGCTTGGTCTTGTAGTCCAGCACAGCGGCTTTGATGGCGTCTTCCGCCAAAATCGAGCAGTGGATTTTCACCGGTGGCAGCGCCAGTTCTTCGGCGATTTCCGTGTTCTTGATCGACAGCGCCTGATCCAGGGTTTTACCCTTGACCCATTCGGTGACCAGCGAGCTCGAAGCGATCGCCGAGCCGCAGCCGTAGGTCTTGAATTTCGCATCTTCGATCAGGCCATCGGCGCCGACCTTGATTTGCAGTTTCATGACGTCGCCGCAGGCAGGGGCGCCGACCATGCCGGTGCCGATGGTGTCGTCGCCCTTGTCGAAGGCGCCGACGTTACGTGGATTTTCGTAGTGGTCCAACACTTTGTCTGAATATGCCATTTTGATTCTCCTGAATTGGTGCGGATTAGTGGGCTGCCCATTGGATCGACGAGATATCGATCCCTTCTTTGAACATGTCCCACAGGGGCGACAGTTCGCGCAATTTGTGTACCTTCGATTTCAGCAGCTCGACGGCGAAGTCGATATCCGCTTCGGTCGAAAATCTGCCGATAGTAAAGCGGATCGAGCTGTGCGCCAGTTCGTCGCTGCGGCCCAAGGCGCGCAGCACATACGATGGCTCCAGGCTGGCCGATGTGCAGGCCGAACCGGACGACACGGCGATATCCTTGATCGCCATGATCAGCGACTCGCCTTCGACATAATTGAAGCTGACGTTGAGGTTGTGCGGCACGCGGTGGTCCATGTCGCCGTTGATGTAGACCTCCTCGATCTCCTGCAAACCTTTGGCCAGGCGGTCGCGCAACGCCTTGACGCGGGCGATCTCGCTGTCCATCTCTTCGCGGGCGAGCTTGAATGCTTCGCCCATGCCGACGATCTGGTGGGTCGGCAAGGTGCCCGAGCGCAGGCCGCGTTCGTGGCCGCCGCCGTGCATCTGCGCTTCCAGGCGCACGCGCGGCTTGCGGCGCACGTAGAGGGCGCCGATACCTTTCGGGCCGTAGGTTTTGTGGGCGGTGAACGTCATCAGGTCGACTTTGCTGTTGGCCAGGTCGATCTTGACCTTGCCGGTCGCTTGCGCGGCGTCGGAGTGGAAGATGATGCCTTTGGCGCGCGTGACGGCAGCCAGCTCTTCGATCGGCTGAATGACGCCGATCTCGTTGTTGACCAGCATGACGGAGACCAGGATGGTGTCGGGGCGGATCGCCGCTTCCAGCTGCTCGACGGTGATCAAGCCGTTCGCTTGCGGCTCCAGGTAGGTCGCTTCGAAACCCTGGCGCTCCAGTTCACGCACGGTGTCCAGCACGGCCTTGTGCTCGGTTTTCACCGTGATGATGTGCTTGCCCTTGGTTTTATAGAATTGCGCCGCGCCCTTCAGGGCCAGGTTGTTCGATTCGGTGGCGCCCGAAGTCCAGATGATTTCACGCGGGTCGGCACCGACCAGTTTCGCCACTTCGGCGCGCGCTTCCTCGACGGCCGCTTCGGCGGTCCAGCCGTACATGTGGCTGCGCGAGGCGGGATTGCCGAACTGCTCGCGCAGGTAGGGAATCATCTTGTCGGCGACCCGCGGATCGATCGGCGTGGTGGCCGAATAATCCATGTAGATCGGGAAGTGCGGGGCGGTCACGAAGCTGTGTTCGATGTTCTTGTCGAGTGGCGCGTTCATTCTTCTAACTCCAATGTGCTTAATCTTGTACTGCGGTAGCGCTGGCGTGATTGCGGTGCATGACCACGACGGCTTGTTCTGCGTGTTTTTGATTCTGCTGATCGACCAGGTCTTGCAAGGACACCGAGTCGAGGTAATCGACCATCTTCTCGTTCAGGGTCGCCCACAATTCATGGGTCATGCAGCGCGCGCCCGTGGCGGGATCGGCGCCATGGCAGTTGTCCTTGCCGCCGCACTGGGTGGCGTCGAGCGGCTCGTCGACGGCGATGATGATGTCGGCCACCGTCACCTTGTCGGCCTTGCGCGCCAGGCTGTAGCCGCCGCCGGGACCGCGAATCGACTCGACGATTTCATGGCGGCGCAGCTTGCCGAACAGCTGCTCGAGGTAGGACAGCGAGATCGCTTGCCGCTGGCTGATGCCCGACAGCGTGACCGGTCCCTTGCCCTGTCGCAGGGCAAGATCGATCATGGCTGTCACAGCAAAACGGCCTTTGGTGGTCAGACGCATCGGTTCCTCGGAGTAAATGGTAAAATCTTGTACTTCACATTCCAACCCAGTCGCCGTGCATCGCTGCCAATTGACCGGATTAGTTGAATGATTTAGTCAAGTATATCAAATCCCCGCCGCCTTGTCTTTCAGACCCCTTTTTTGACTATCGACGCTGCAAAAGCCGCATTGGGCCAAACAGGCCCTGCATGCCGGCGTGATTGATAAATGACAAGTTATACGGATGTTCGGCGCGCAGCTGGCCCAGCGCCTGGGCTTCCGGCAAATGTGACAATTGCTCGGCGATCTTTCCCCACAGCACTAACTTGGCATCGCTGCCCGCCAGCGCCGCCAGCACGGTTTTCAAGAACGGCATCCACGCTTTCGCATCCACCGGTGGCGGCACGTGCGGCCGGAACACCAGGGAAGCGTTCAGCAGCAAAAACCCCTCCGCCAGCAAATTGGCCTGCAACTGCGCCAGGGTGCCGATGAATTCTCCGGCCCGCGCCTTCTCCGCCACCGGCGCCAGCGCCGCGCCGCTGGTGGCATCGGCGTGCAAGTGGCCGTCCGCGACCAGCAGCATCTTCATGAAGTTACGCAGCGAAGTCGCGCGATTCACCGGTTTCGACAGCCCCGCTTCGCTCCACAGCTCGCCCACGGCGCCGTCCATGAAGCACACACCGGTGGCGGACGCCGCGCGCGGGTACGGTCCCTCCCCCACCAGCACATAACGCACGTCCCGCAACGGCAGGGCGAAGGCGGCGAACAGGCGGTTTTCGGTGGGCAGGAAGTCGTCGGCGGCCAGCGCTGCCAAATATGCGGGATCGGCGGCGGCGACCTTGGCCAGGCCGTCCAGCAAAATCGGGCGCCAGCTGGCGTCAGCGAGGGAGAGTGAATCGAGGATGGGAGCGGGAATGGATGCGTTCATGCTGCGGATGATAAAGCAAGGACAGGTGAAACCGACGACGCACGCTGCCAGGCATGCGTCGGAAAACTTAAAATTTGTGCATGATGGCCCTGTAAACACAATCACAGGAGAGACCCACAATGCAAACCATCCAGGATGTCATGAGCCGCGACGTCAAGAGCCTGTCGCCCGAGGACACCGTCCACCGCGCCGCCCAGGTCATGAAGGAAAACGACATCGGCGCCATTCCCGTGCGCGACGGCGACAAGCTGGTCGGCATGATCACCGACCGCGACATCACAATCCGCTCGACTGCCGAAGGCAAGGACCCCGCCAGGACGCGCATCGGCGACATCATGAGCACCGAGGTGCGCACCTGCAAAGCCTCGCAGACGGTCGACGAGGTGCTGGCCGAGATGGGCCAGACCAAGATCCGCCGCGTGCCGGTGATCGACCAGGAGTCGCATGCGCTGGTCGGCATCGTCTCGCTGGGCGATATGGCGGTGAAAGCGTCGACGGATACCGACAAGGCGCTGGGCGCGATTTCGCAGCCGGGTCATCAGAAGTAATTCGAGCTGCACACCGAAAAGCCGCCCGCGCAAGCCGGCGGCTTTTATTTTATTCGCTGTCCGATTGGACATCGAAAAGCCGCCCGCCCAAGCTGGCGGCGCGCAGCCGGACAGCGAATCATAAAGCCGCCCGTCCAAGCCGGCGGCTTTATTATTCGCTGTCCGGCTGCTGGCTGGGATGCGCCGCCTGAAACGCCGGCAGCCGCGCGCAATTGGCATCGATCGCTTCAATTAACGGGTACGGCGAAAGGTCGATGTCGAAGCGGCGTGCGTTGTACAGCTGCGGCACCAGGCAGCAGTCGGCGATCGACGGCGCATTGCCGACGCAGAACTGGCCGGGCGCGGTGCCCTCGCCATGCGGATGCGCCAGGTGCTGCTCGAACGCGGCCAATCCTTCCATCACCCAATGACGGTACCAGTCGGTCTTGGCCGCTTCGTCGATGTGCAAGGTGTGCACCAGGTGGCGCAGCACGCGCAGGTTGTTGAGCGGGTGAATGTCGCAGGCGACCAGCAGCGCCAGCTCGCGCGCCCGCGCGCGGGCCAGCAACCCGGTCGGCAGCAGCGGCACGCCGGGATGGGCTTCGTCGAGGTACTCGATGATGGCCAGGGACTGCGTGATCACCGCGGCTTCTCCCTCCCCCTCCAGCTCTAGCGACGGCAGCAGCGCATTCGGGTTGACGGCGCGGTAGGCATCCTGCTTCTGTTCTCCCCCGCCCTTCACCAGGTGCACCGGCACCGCCTCGTACTGCAAACCTTTCAGGTTCAAGGCGATGCGCACGCGGTAGGCGGCCGAGCTTCTGAAATAGGTGTAGAGCTTCATGGTGCCGACAAGCGCGAGGCGATGGGCGCAGCGGCGCCGGCGTCGTAATGCACCACGTCCTGGTCGATGGCGCCGAAAATCGAGGCGCCGTCGGCGTCGAACATCTCGATTCTCACGTTGTCGCCGAAGCGCAGAAACGGCGTGGTCGGCATGCCCTTCTCGATGGTCTCATACATGCGCACTTCGGCCAGGCAGCAATAGCCGACGCCGCCATGCTCGATGCTGGAACCGTGCAGATTGCCCTGCTTGTTCGACACCGTGCCGGAACCGATGATGGTGCCGGCCGCCAGTTCGCGGGTGCGGGCGGCGTGCGCCACCAGCTGGGCAAAATTAAAGGTCATGTCGTCACCGGCGTTCGGCTTACCGAAGGGCAGCGTGTTGAGGGTGACGTTCAAAGGCAGGCACAGTTTGCTGTCGTTCCAGGCACTGCCCAATTCGTCGGGCGTCACGGCAATCGGAGAAAAGGCGCTGGCCGCTTTCGACTGGAAGAAGCCGAACCCTTTGGCCAGCTCGTTCGGAATCAGGTTGCGCAGCGAGACGTCGTTGACCAGCAGGATCAGTCGAATAGCGGCTGCCGTGGTCTCGACGCTGGCGCCCATCGGCACGTCGCCGGTGATGACGGCCACTTCCGCTTCCAGGTCGATGCCCCAGGCTTCGTCGAGCGCGTAGATCGGGTCCCACGGTCCGACGAAGGCATCCGAGCCGCCCTGGTACATCAGCGGGTCGGTATAGAAGGAGGCCGGCACTTCGGCATTTCGCGCTTTTCTCACCAGCTCGACGTGGTTGATGTAGGCCGAGCCGTCGGCCCACTGGTAGGCGCGCGGCAGCGGCGAATGGCAATCGGATTCGACGAAGGCTTGATTGTCGCCGGTGCCCGCGTTGAGTTCGGCGTAGACCGCTTCCAGCTGCGGCGCAACGGTGGACCAGTTGTCCAGCGCATGCTGCAAGGTCGGGCTGATGGCGGCGACGCGGCGGCACACATGCAGCTTGCGGTCGACGACCACCAAAACGCCATCGCGGCTACCGTTTTTCAGGGTCGCCAGCTTCATACGCCCGCCTCCTTGGCGTGCATCCAGGCCGCGTGCTGCGGCGCTTTCCTGGTCTGCGCCCACTCGTTGAGCATGTCCCATTTGACCGCATCGAGCTTGCTCATCATCTCCGGCGTGCCCGTATTGGCCGCCAGTTCCAGGCGGTGGCCATTCGGGTCGAAAAAGTAAATGGACTTGAAAATGGTGTGATTGGTCGGCCCGATCACCTCGATGCCGTCCGCTTCCAGTCTCGCTTTGGCGGCCAGCAGTTCGTCGACCGAGTCCACTTCCATCGCCAGGTGCTGCACCCAGGCGGGGGTGTTTTCATCGCGTCCCATCGCCGTTTGATTGGGCAGCTCGAAGAAAGCCAGCACATTGCCGGCGCCGGCATCGAGAAACACGTGCATATAAGGATCGGGGGCGCCGGTCGACGGCACCTGGTCTTCGGCGATGGCCAGGACGAAGTCCATGCCCAGGTATTTGTTGTACCACTCGACGGTTTGCTTGGCATCGATGCAGCGGTAAGCCACGTGATGGATTTTTTTGATGTTCATGTGATGGTCTCCAAAGTGCGCTTATTAGAAGGCATAATCGAACATGATACAAATGTTTTTTAAAAGCACTAAAAACTGTATCGGATTCATGCGCCGGCGCGGCTGCCTATAATGCGTTTTCGAGATTGTAGACCTTCCCCCCATGTCCTTCGACACCACCGCCATCAACGCCCGCATGGACCGCTTCGACGGCCACCACCAGGTCTGGCTGTTCGGCTACGGCTCGCTGATTTACAAGGCGGACTTTCCGTATCTGGAACGGCGCGCGGCCAGCCTGCGCGGCTGGAGCCGGCGTTTCTGGCAGGGCTCGCACGACCATCGGGGCACGCCGGAGTCGCCCGGCCGCGTGCTGACCTTGACGCCCGATCCCGGGGCGGTCTGCGCCGGCATGGCCTACCTGATCACCCCGGCAGTGTTCGCCCATCTCGACCACCGCGAGAAGAACGGCTACCTGCGGCTGGCAGTGCCGATCGTGTTCGAAGACGACGGCAGCGCCACCGAAGCGCTGATCTACATCGCCGACGCCGACAATGCCGCCTGGCTGGGCCCGGCCAGCGATGCCGAAATCGCCCGCCACATCGCCGGCGCCAGCGCTCCGAGCGGGAACAATCGCGATTATCTGCTGGACCTTGCCGACGCCTTGCGCGCGCTGGGAAAAAGTGACAATCACATCTTTGCCATCGAAACAAACTTAAAAAATCTGCAAAATTGATACGGTTTGTCACACCACTCGCTTAGCAAAGTGTCGGCAAAAACCAACGCCATCCTGGATCGATATCAAATAATTAGCTACAAGTGCTTACATTTAATTTCACTCAGGTAATATTCACGCACGGAAATTAATCCCCCGCCGCGGCCCAACCCACGCCGCGCTCCGCCGAGCGAAAATTTCCGCTTCCCCCGAATAAAACCAACAGGATGACAATGGATACCTACACCACTGCTGCCGCACCACGCGCGCAGCCGGCCGCCACCATGGCCGAAGCCGTTTTAAATGCCATCAATCAAAGCCAGAGCCTGGTCGAGTTCGATCTCGACGGCAACGTCCTGCACGCCAACGACAATTTTCTGCGCACCATGGGCTACAGCCTGGAAGAACTGAAAGGCATGCATCACCGCCAGTTCTGCAGCGCCGAATTCGCCGCCTCGGAAGAATACCGCGCGCTGTGGGCGGGCCTGAAATCGGGCCACGCCGACGGCGGCGAGTACATGCGCTTCACCAAATCGGGTGCCCCCATCTGGCTGCAAGCGTCCTACAACCCGGTCGCCGGCGAAGACGGCGTGCCCTTCAAAGTGGTGAAAGTGGCGTCCGACATCAGCGCCGCCAAGTTGCGCACCGCCGACTTCGAAGGCAAGCTGCAGGCCGTCGAGCGGGTCCAGGCCAGCATCGAATTCGACCTGACCGGCCGCATCCTGCACGCCAACGACAATTTCCTGAAAGCGCTCGGTTATTCGCTCGATGAAGTGGTGGGCCAGCACCACCGGATTTTCTGCCACACCGAGTTTGCCCATTCGGCCGAGTATGCGATGTTCTGGGAGCGGCTGGGGCGCGGCGAATTCAACGCCGGCGAATACCGCCGCATCGACAAGCACGGCAAGGACGTCTGGATCCTGGCCTCGTACAACCCGATCTTCGACGCCGCCGGCAAGGCCATCAAGGTCATCAAGTACGCCACCGACATCACCGCGCAAAAAGAGCGCAATGCCGACATCGAGGGCAAGCTCGACGCCATCGGCCGCTCGCAGGCGGTGATCGAATTCGATTTGCGCGGCACCATCCTGTGCGCCAATCCGAATTTTTTACGGGTGATGGGCTACCTGGAAGAAGACGTGGTGGGCCAGCATCACAGCATGTTCTGCGAAGGCGACATGGTGAAATCGGCGGAATACCGCCATTTCTGGGCCGACCTGGGCCAGGGCAAATTCCAGTCGGGCCGCTTCCGCCGCCGCGCCAACCACGGCGCCGACGTCTGGATCCTGGCCACCTACAACCCGATCTTCAACAGCGCCGGCAAGCCCTATAAAGTCGTCAAGTTCGCCATGGACATCACCGACCAGGTGGCGCGCGAAACCCTGATCGCCGATAAAGTCAAAGCCATGACGCGCGTGCTGGATGGCCTGGCACTATCGGTGCGCTCGATTGCCGACAGTTCGCAGCGCACCAGCGACATGGCGACCCAGACGCGCGACCAGGCCGCCGATGGCACGCGCCTGCTGACCCGCTCGCGCGAAGCGATCGGCGCCATCGAGCAGTCCTCGAAAGACGTCCACGAAATCATCGACACCATCAGCGACATCGCCGGCCAGACCCACCTGCTGGCGTTCAACGCCGCCATCGAAGCGGCGCGCGCGGGAGAGCACGGCCAGGGCTTTTCGGTGGTGGCCGACGAGGTGAGAAAACTCGCCGAAAAATCGGCCATGGCAGCGCGCGAGATCGCCAAGCTGATCACCGAGACGGTCAGCCGCGTCGACGAAGGCAGCCGCCTGTCGGCCGACGTCGAACAGGCGTTCGGCCGCATCGTCGCCTCGGTGGAAGCGACCTCGAATTCGATCGGCCAGATTCACAGCGCCACCTCGTCGCAGGACAGCGCGACCCAGGACGCGGCGGCCCTGCTGGCCGACCTCGAACGCACGGCGCTGGCGGTGCGCTGATGACATCGACCCAGTTCGTGCTGGTCGACGTCGGCGCCGTGCTGGTGGCGGTGCCGGTGCGCGATGTCGTCCAGGGCATCGCCTGGCCGGAGCGCCTCGACCTGCTGCCGCGCCGCGACCACGGCGGCGCTGCCCGCGGCGTGTTCGATTATCTGGGCGACTCGGTGGCGATGCTGGACCTGTCGCTGTGGGTCGATACCGGCGCCGGCCGCGATGGCAGTCACCGCTACCCGCGCGCGCTGATCGTGCGCGCGGGCTTCGGCAGCAGCCAGCAGGTAGCGATCGCGGTGGACGCCGTGCGCGGGCTGCACAAGGTGGCCGCGGGCGCCATCACCCGCATCAGCCATGACGACGGCGCCGACGAAATTTTTCATAGCGTGGCGCGCTGCGCCGGTATCGAGGGCGTCGCCAATGTGCTCGATGTCGAACGCCTGATGGCGCTGGCGCGGACCTGGAGCGGCGGCGAAGCGGCGGTGCAGCGGGAGGCGGCTGCGGCCGAAGTTGTAGCGACAACGACCTATGGCGTGGTCGATGGCGACGGCTGCCGCATCGCTTTTCCCGTCTGCGATCTGCTGGAAGTGCTGCCGGCGCCGGCGCTCGATCCATTCCAGTCGCCGCTGACCGAAGGTTTGTGCATGTGGCGCGGACGCCATCTGCCGGTGACCAGCGTCGTCAAGTGCTTTCCGGCGCTGGCGCGCGCGGACCGCAACAAGGCCGCGCCGCTGCTGGCGGTGTTCGAGCGCGACGGCCTGGCGCTGGGCGTGCTGGTCGACCAGGTGCCGACCATCAGAAAATTTCAGGCGCGCGCAGAAATGCACCAGGGGGCGGCGCTGACTGCCATCGCCGACGACGGCGGCGGCCTGGTGCACCTGGTGGAGCTGGCGGCCCTGTACAGCCGCTTTCCGGAACGAGCGCTCAGCCGGGGCGGCAGCACGCCGCCGGCAGCGGCTTCCGCGGCGGCCGCCAATGCCGCCACCAATGCCTGCAGCCACATCGTGTTCGACGCCGACGGCGTGGCCTCGACCCCGGTCACCGGCATCGAAGCGGTGCTGCCCCTGCCGCCGCTGGCGCCGGGCGCGCGCCACATGGCCTGGCGCGGACAGGCGATCGCCTTGCACGATCTGCGCGGGCAGACCGGCGCCAAGGGCACGGTGATCGTCGTCAAGGGAGAACAGGCGCCACTCGGCCTGATCGTCGACGCCGTGCAAGCCCTGGTGCAGGCGCGCGCCGGGCGCGTTTCACGGCTGGCGATGGCCGGCCGCGGCGTGGTCGATCTATTGACCACCGGCGCCGGCAGCGGACAAGCCACCTACAGCACGCGCGATCTGGCGCAGCTGGCGCGCACGCTCGGCCAGTCCGGGGCGCCGCTTTAATTCTTCAACCTAGCGGTGACACACCGCTTCGATATTGTGCCCGTCCGGGCCGATGACGAAGGCGGCGTAATACGTGCCGCTGTACTGGGGGCGCAGGCCCGGCGCGCCGTTGTCCCGGCCGCCGGCCGCCAGCGCGTTCCGGTAAAACGCATCGACCTGTTCGCGCGTGCCGGCCGTGAAGGCCAGGTGCAAATGGGCCGGCGCCTGCGCGGTCTGGAACAGGCACAGCGAGGCGACGCCGCCCGCGCTCAGTTCGACGCCGTAATCCGGCGCCCCTTCATCGACGACGGCAACCCCGAGCGGGGCCAGCGCTGCCACATAGAATGCTTTGCTGGCGGCGTAATCGCTGACGCCGAATTTGACGTGGTCGAACATGCGTGGCTCCTAGGTAAAATGCGTGAATAGTGGAAGCAAAAAGTGGCCGGCTTGGCCGCACGGCAACACTATCTCATCCTTCAAGGATTGTCGTTATCATCAAGACATCAACCAAGGAGCAATCATGACCATCAACAAAGACATCGAACTCGAAGGCCAACAAGCTATTCCCAGCCATCCCGCCGATCCCGGCGCCAACAGTGACTCGGTAAAAGTCGCCGGTGAAGAAGTTCTGCAGACGCCCGACTACAACGCGCCGCCGTCGGAAGGCGCCATCAAATCGACCGGTCCCGCCGCCGACCCAGGTGTGGGCGGCGCGCTCGGACAACCTCCACTGGCGGCGCGCAAGTCTGCCGATACGGGCGATGTGCCCGAAGGCAGCAGCGATGCCGAGCTTGGCGAAAACCAGGGTGGCGGCGATGAGATTTCCGAGGAAATGAAGCCACGCCACTGAACGTGTCAAAGCCGCCGTCCGGCGACGATCAAACCCGCCGCGCGCGGGTTTTTTTGGGCGCTTTCACCGTTACCTGTGGGTCGCGCCTGAACCAATTCGTATTGCTGAGGTCAAACCTGCTCCACCAATTTGATTGGAGAGCGCCATGGCACACCAGTTGCAGGTATCTCCCCGCACGCATGCTACGGTTCGTGCGCCGGTGCGGCCCCATTTCACCCGCCTGTTCGCCAGGCTGACACGCTTCAATACGAGACAACGGCTGACCGTTTGCTGCTTCCTGTCGGAGTTGGTCAATGGCGAGCGCATTGCGGCTTTGATCGACCAGATCGCCCGAGAGCACATGGCCTGTCCGCACTGCGACGGTATCAAATGCGGCCGCCACGGCTTCGCCAACGGCCTGCAGCGATATCGCTGCTGCAGCTGCCGGCGGACCTTTAACGGATTGACGGGCACGCCGCTGGCACGCCTGCGTCTGAAAGGCAAATGGCTGGCTTATTTCGATTGCCTGCGCGATCCTGCTTGCACCGTCAAACGCGCCGCCGAGAAGGTGGCTGTGCATGCCAATACCAGTTTTCGCTGGCGCCACCGCTTTCTGCATTGGGCGAAGCTGGACCGGCCCGCCAGCTTGGCCGGCATCGCCGAAGTGGACGAGACATTTTTACT
>JACXTT010011208.1_pt1 | contig 12007 bp, 8 predicted proteins | sample 9270951 | NCBI WGS metagenome assembly JACXTT01 (sample SAMN15532306, study PRJNA645909) | rock metagenome | isolation source: weathered quartz diorite | place: Puerto Rico | collected 2017-06-21 | reverse complement strand
GCCCCCGCGCCGTGGCCGCCGCCACCGGCCGCGCCCGCGCCTCCCGCGCCGCTCGCGTGCGTGGTCGACGCCACGCTCGGAGACATGCCGCCGTCGCTCACGGCGCTGATGCACGTCTCGCCCTGCGGCGTTGCCTGGCAGATCGTCCCCTGAGGACAAGCGTTCGGTCCCACGCACTGGCCGGCCAACCATCCGTTCCGGCCGTCGGAGCAACCGCTGCCGCAAAAACCGGCACACGCGAAGAAGAGCGACGAAGCGGAGAGCCACGCACGAGAGCGAAGGGTCAGCATGGCCGCGCCCCGAGCATAAGGGGTGCCAAACCGCGCAAACCGGCGGTATCTCACGCTCGCCCGCGCACGATCGTGACGCCGCGATCACGCCCGCTGTGAACCACGTTCACAATGCTCACGAAGCGCCGCTCGTGCTCGGCGGCTGACCGGCCCACGCGCACCACGGCGGAGTCGGCGTGATCGGACGCCATGATGAGGCGCGACGGTTCGGGTACGGAAGGCGCACGATCGGCCTCGCCGTCCGTCATTCCGCGGAAGCGGGAATCCAGGGGCTGGACGATGCCACGTGGCCTATCGAGTGCTTCGTCGAGCGCGAATGGAATCCCGTCTGCTGATGACGCTGCAAGTCGAGGTCGCCGGCGCGCAGAAGATCGGCGCAGTCCCTCGCCTCCTCGCCATCGGCACCGGCGAGGCAACCGCCGGCGGCCCGGTTCACGTCATCGAAGAGCTGCTGTGAACGGCAGTTAGTTCGCCTTCGGCGGCTCGGGCTTCCGGTCGCCGGCGTTCGAATCCATCTTCATGCCGGCGCAGCTCATCTTCTGGGGCGGCTCCGGTGTGGTTGATTTGGGTTTCATCGCGCCGCAGCTCATCTTGCCGCCGTCGTTCGCGGTCGCAGGCTGCGCGGCCCGTGGCGCCGGGACGCCCGCGGGATCTTCGCTCGGGGCGCCGGGCACCTCCGGTCGGGGCGTCGCGGCGGAGCAGCCCGCGACGAGGCCGGTCACGGCCGCCGCCAACCAAGCCGACGAATTTTTCACCATGCCGTGATAACACCAGCCAGCCTCGCTCGCCAATCGACCACCCCATGAACCCCCGCTTCTCCTTGTCGCTCGCGACGCTCGCATGGCTCTCGGCTTGTGCCGACGGAACGCTGCCCTCCTCCCGCTCGCCGGACGATCCGTCGAATCCGCGCGCGCTCGAAGCCCCGGTCGTCGCGCCGCCGGCGTTCGGAACCGTGACATCGGCAGCTGCCGCGCCTTCGGCCGAGGCCGAGGTCGCGGCATCGGCTGAGCCGGCGTCCTCGACGACTCCCCCGGCCATGCGCGAGCATCATCACCACCCATGATCCGCACCTGCGCGTTCGTCGTCGCCGCCGCGGCGCTCGCCGTCGGCTGCGCCGTGCCGAAAGAAGCTGGATTTCCCGACGTCGCCAAGGCGGTCGAGCCGCGCACCGGCCACACGATCTTTTGGAACCGCGGCGGCGAGGCCGACGCCGAAGTCGCCAAAGCCGTCCGCAAGATGCTCGAGCACGAGCTGAGCCCCGCCGAAGCCGTGCAGATCGCGCTGCTCAACAATCGCGGGCTGCAGGCGACCTACGAAGAGCTGTCGATCTCGCAAGCCGATCTGGTGCAAGCCGGTCTCCTGCAGAACCCGGTGCTGTCCGGCGGCATTCATTTTCCGATCCGCCCGGCGCCCGTGGAAGGGCTGCGCGGCCCCACCGCCGACGTCGCGATCGAACAAGACTTCCTGAGCCTCTTCCTCATTCCGGCGAAGAAGCGCGTCGCGGCCTCCGCGTTCGAGGCCACCAAGCTCCGGGTCGGGGGCGAGGTCGTCGATCTGGCATACAAGGTGCGCGCCGCGTATTTCACGGTGCAAGGCGCAATGCAGGTGGTCGCCATGCGCCAGCTCGTGCTGGATGCGGCCGAAGCCTCGGTCGATCTCGCGCGCCGCCAGCACGACGCCGAGAACGCGTCGGACCTCGACTTCGAGAACGAAGCGAACGCCTACGACCAGATCAACCTCGACCTCCGCAAGAGCCAAGCCGAGGTGGTCGCCGCGCGCGAAGCGCTCACCCGCCTGATGGGTTTGTGGGGCGCCGACGCGGCGTGGCGGATCCCCGCGGAGCTCCCGGACTTGCCCGCCGACGATCCGCCGCTCGAACACGCCGAATCGCTGGCGGTCGGGCAGCGCCTCGACATCGCCGCCGCCCGGCAGGAGGCGCAGACCCGTTCGCACGCGCTCGCCATGGCGAAGAATTGGCGCTGGCTCGGCGGCGCCTCGCTCGGGGCGGAGTTCCTGCGCGAGCCGGAAGGCACCTTCGTCGGCCCGAACGCGTCGCTGGAGCTGCCGATCTTCGACCAAAAACAGGCGGTCATCGCCAGGCTCGAGGCCGAGCTGCGCCAAGCGGAGGCGCGGCTCGCGGAGCGGTCGATCGACGCCCGCAGCGAGGTTCGCGAGGCGCGCGCCCGCGTGGGCTACACGCGCAACCTGGTCGACCATTACCGCGCGGTGGTCATTCCGCGCCGCGAGCGCATCGTGGCCCTCACGCAGCAGCAGTACAACGCCATGCTGATGGGCGTGTACCAGCTCCTCGCCGCCAAACAGAACGAGGTCAACGCCTACCGCGACTACATCGAGGCGGTGCGCGACTACTGGATCGCGCGCTGCGATCTCGATCGCGCCGCGGGCGGACGCCTCGCCGGTCCTGGCGGCAAGCCGCTCGCCGTCACCCCCGACAGCCAACAGGAAGGAAAGCAGCCATGAGCAAGTCGCGCCTCAGCCGCCGCGAATCGATCGTTTCGGGAGCAGCCGCCTTTCTCGCCGGCGGAGCGACCCTCCTGGCGGGCAGGCGCGCCCGCGCGCAAGAGCGCGCCGAGCCCGCCGCGGCCGAGTCGCACCTGCCGTACACGCCGGTGGTGACCCCGAACGGCGCCACGCTGCCCCATACGTTGGACAACGGCGTGAAGGTGTTCCACCTCGTCGCCGAGCCGGTGAAGCACGAGTTCGCGCCGGGCATGATCGTCAACTGCTGGGGGTACAACGGCCGCACGCCGGGCCCGACCATCGAAGCCGTCGAGGGCGATCGCGTGCGCATTCTCGTCACGAACAAGCTCCCCGAGCGCACGAGCGTGCACTGGCACGGCGTCATCCTGCCGAACGGCATGGATGGGGTGGCCGGCCTGAATCAGAAGCACATCCTGCCCGGCGAGACTTACCAGTACGAGTTCACGCTGCGCCAGAACGGCACGCAAATGTACCACCCGCACTCCGACGAAATGGTGCAGATGGCGCTCGGCATGATGGGCCTCTTCGTCATCCACCCGAAGAAACGCGAGCTGAAGATCGACCGCGACTTCGCCTGGATGCTCATGGAATGGGCCATTCCGCCGGGCACGGCGCGGCCGAATCCGGCCGTGATGACCGATTTCAACATCTTCACGTTCAACAGCCGCGTGTGGCCCGGCACCGCGCCGCTGGTGGTGAAGAGAGGCGACCGCGTGCGCTTCCGCATCGGCAACCTGAGCATGGATAGCCACCCCATCCACGTCCACGGCCATTCGTTCTGGTTGGTCGGCACCGACGGAGGCCCCGTCCCGAAGTCCGCCTGGGTGCCCGAAACGACCGTCAACGTCCACCCCGGCAGCACGCGCGACGTCGAGTTCATCGCCGACAACCCGGGCGACTGGGCCCTCCACTGCCACAAGTCGCACCACACCATGAACGCGATGGGTCACGACGTCCCCAACATGATCGGCGTGAAACAAGGCGCGACGGAGAAGAAGGTGCGCGCCATGCTGCCCGGCTACATGGCCATGGGCGAGACCGGCATGGGCGGCATGGCCGACATGGGCGCCCCCAAGAACACCCTGCCGATGATGACCGGCAAGGGCCCGTTCGGCGACATCGAGATGGGCGGCATGTTCACCGTGCTCACGGTGCGCGAGAACATCACGAGCTACGACGATCCGGGCTGGTACAGCTACCCGGCCGACACGCAGCCCAAGAAAGTCGAGCCTTAGCGGTCGTGGAGCTGGTGCGCGCGCCACGCGACCCACGCCGCGGGGATGACGAACAGCGTGAGCAGCGTGAGCGACACGAGTCCACCCCACATGGGCGCGGCGATACGCTTGGCGACGTCCGCGCCGACGCCCCGATCGACGAGCACGGGTAGCAACCCGAAGATGTTGGTCATCACCGTCATGAGGAGCGGCCGCACGCGTTTGGCGCCGGCGTCCACCGCGGCCGGGATGAGCTGCTCCCTCGTGGTGAGCGTGCCTGCCGCGCGCCCCGCCGCCCAGGCCTCGTCCAGGTAGACCACCATGACGCTCGCGGTCTCGGCCGCGACGCCGAGCAGCGCGATCATGCCGACCCACACGGCGATCGACGTGTTGAAGTGCATGAGCCACAGGGTCCAGATCGCGCCCACCGCGGCGAACGGCACGGCGGTCATCACCATCAGCGATTGCGTCGCGCCGCGGAAGTTGAGGTACAGGATGACGAACACGATCGCGAGTGTGAGCGGCACCACGATCATCATGCGGTCGCGCACGCGCTCGAGGTTCTCGTACTGGCCGGTCCATTTCAGCCGATAGCCCGGCGGGAGCGTCACGGCTTGGTCGATGGCCTTCTTCGCGTCGTTCACGTAACCGCCGATGTCGCGACCGGTGAGATCGACGTAGACCCAGCCGGAGAGCGATCCCATCTCGCTCTTGATCATCGGCGGGCCGAGCACCGTCTCGATCCTCGCGAGCTGCCCGAGCGGCACGAAGGCCGCGGCCGCGCCCGGGGTCGTCGGGGCTTTGGCGCCGAGGCCTTCGCCGCCCATTGGGTCGGCGTCGCCCATCCCGCCACCGCTCCGCGCCATCACCAGCGCCGGCGACCCCTCGGCGCCGAGATCCATCGGTGGCGCGGGCAGCGACACCGGGCGCCGGCCGGCCATGGCTCTCACCGGCACGAGCACCGTCTGGAGCGCCGCGATGTCGTTGCGCAGCTCGCGCGGATAGCGGACGTTGACGCGATAGCGCTCGCGCCCTTCGAACGTGGTGCTCACGTCCATGCCGCCGATCGACGTCTCCACCACGTCGAGCACGTCGCGCACGCTCACGCCGTAGCGCGCGATCGCCTGTCGATCGGGCACGACGTCGAGGAAATGCCCGCCGAGCTCACGCTCCGCGTACACCGAGCGGGTGCCGCGAACCGTTCGCAGCGTGCGCTCGAGCTCCGCGTCGATTCGGGCAATCAGCGCGAGATCGGGACCGATCACCTTCACGCCGATGGGCGTGCGGATGCCGGTCGAGAGCATGTCGACGCGCGCCTTGATGGGCATGGTCCACGCGCCCTGCACGCCGGGCGTGCGCGTCTTTTCGTCGAGCTCCGCGAGCAGCTGCTCGAACGTCAGCCCGGGCCGCCATTGGTCGCGCGGTTTGAGCCGCACCGTGGTTTCGAACATCGACAGCGGCGCGGGATCGAGCGCGGTCTCGGCGCGACCCGCCTTGCCGAAGACCTGCGCCACCTCGGGCACGCTCTTGATCTGCGCGTCCTGCCAGGCGAGCAGGCGCTTGGCCTCGTCGATGGGCATCGACGGCACCGTGATCGGCATGAAGAGCGCGTCCTCTTCGTAGAGCGGCGGCATGAACTCCGAGCCCAGGCGCGACAGCGGCCAGACGGTGGCGGCGGTCAGCACGGCGGCCGCGGCGAGCACGAGCCGGCGGAAGCGCAGGCAGAAGCGGAGGACGGGCCGGTATGCCGCGACGCAAAAGCGGTTGATGGGGTTTTGCGCCTCGGGTCGGATGCGGCCTTTCAGAAACCAGGTCATCAACGCCGGCACGAGCGTTACCGCGAGGATGCACGACACCGCCATCGACGCGGTCTTCGCCAGCGCGAGCGGCCGGAACAGGCGCCCCTCTTCGCCTTGCAGCACGAACACCGGCAAGAACGCGATGGTCAGCACCACGAGCGCGCCGAACATCGACGGCCCGAGCTCGCGCGCCGATGCGAGGATCAGCTCCTTGCGGTCGATGGTGGAGCCCTCGCGCTCGGCAGCTTCGATCTTCTTGTGGGCGTTCTCCACCAGCACGACGCCGGAGTCGGTCATGTCGCCGAGGGCGAGGATCACCCCCGCGAGCGACATGATGTTGATGGTCACGCGCAGCGCCCAGAACGCGATGAAGCCGGCGGTGGTGGCGACGAGGAGCGTGACGACGTTCACCAGCGACGAACGGAGGTGGAACAAGAAAATCGCCAGCACCACGAGGATCACGCCCACGATCTGCGCGAGGTTCGTGCCGAGCGTCGCGACCGAGTCCTTGATGAGCCTGCTGCGGTCGTAGACCGGGATGATCTCCACGCCCTCCGGCAGCGACGGCCCGATCTCGGCGATGCGCGACTTCACACGGTCGATGACGTCGAGGGCGTTCTCGTCGGTTCGCATCACGACGATGCCGCCGACCACTTCGCCTCGGCCGTCGAGCTCGACCAGGCCGCGGCGGATGTTGCCGCCGATCGACACGGTGGCGACGTCGCGGACGCAGATCGGCGTGCCGTCCGGGCGCACCGACACCACGGCCAGCTCGAGATCCTCCTTGCCGCGCACGTACCCGCGCCCGCGCACGGCGTACTCGTGCTGCGCCATCTCGAGGACACGCCCGCCCACCTCGTCGTTGGCGCTCTTGATCGCGCCGGCGACGTCGCCGACCGAGAGGCCGAACGCCTTCATGCGCACCGGATCGATCTCGACCTGGTACTCCTTCTCGAAGCCGCCGATGCTCGCGACTTCGGCGACGCCTTCGACGCCTTGGAGCGCGTAGCGCACGTTCCAGTCCTGCAGCGCGCGCAGCTCTTGGAGGTCTTGCTTGCCGCTGCGATCGACCAGCGCATACTGGTACACCCAGCCGACGCTGGTCGCGTCCGGGCCGATCTGCGGCGACACGCCGGCGGGCAGGCGCCCTTGCAACTTCGACAGGTATTCGACGACGCGCGCGCGCGCCCAGTAGAGGTCCGTCCCCTCCTCGAACACGACGTAGACGAACGACATCCCGAACATGGTGAAGCCGCGGACCGACTTCACCTTGGGCGCGCCGAGGAACGCGGTGCTGATCGGATAGGTGACCTGATCTTCGATGAGCGTGGGGTTCTGGCCCATCCACTCGGTGGCGACGATGACCTGGGTGTCGGAGAGGTCGGGCAGCGCGTCGAGCGGCGTGCGGCGCGCCGCCCAGACGCCCGCCACGGCGAGGATCAGCGCACCGAGCACGACGAAGAAGCGGTTTCGACCCGAAAAATCGATGATCCGTGCGACGAAGCCCATCGCAGCGGAAGCGCGCGGTTCGGCGCGTTCGGGGTCAGTGACCGGTGTGCCCGGAGCGTCCGGCATGCGGGCCTCCTTCGTCGGTGTTGGTCGCCTGCAGCTGGCTCTCCGAGTCGAGGAGGAATTGCGCGCTCGTAGCGACCGCGTCGCCTTCGCGGAGCCCGCTGTCGACGCGATAGAACCCGCCCGCGAGCGGTCCGAGCTTCACCTCGCGCGGCATGACGTGCTGGCCGTGCACGACGAACACGATGTCGCGCGGCCCGGTGTGGATCACCGCGTTTTCGGGGACGGCGAGACCCTGGCCCATGGCGAGCTCGAGCTCGGCGGTGGCGAACGCGCCGGGGCGGAGCGCATCGCCGTGGTTGTCGAGCTCGAGCCGCGCCTTCAGCGTGCGCGTCGCCTCGTCGATGGTCGGGGCGAGGAACGCAACCTTGGCGGCGACGGGCTCGGCGATGCCTTCGATGGTGAGCCGCGCGTCATCGCCGACGTGCACGTACGGGAGATCGGCCTCGTACAGGTCGACCAGCACCCAGAGCTTCGAGAGATCGGAGATCACGTAGAGCTCGGTGCCGGGCTCGACGTAGTTGCCGACGAACGCCTGCTTGGCGACGATGATCCCGCTCTTTGGGGCAATTAGCGTGAAGGTGCGCACCGGCTCGCGCGTGCGCTCGATCTGCGCGATGGTGCCGCTCGGCACGTCCCAGAGGCGCAGGCGGCGCCGGCCCGCGTCGAGCATCACGTCCCAGGTCTTCTTCATGGTGCCTGCCGTGACCGGATCGCTGGCCGGCGTGGGCCGCTGCTCGAGAAGCGCGACGTACTCGAGCTCCGCGGCATACACGGCCTGGCTGTAGATGCCGCACAGCGGCGCGCCGGCCTTGATGGGTTTGCCGACGAAGTCCGCGTGGACCGTTTCGATGAAGCCGCGCACCTTGGCGTGCACGTGGGCCGTGCGCGTCTCGTCCAGCGTGACGACGCCGACGGTACGCACGGTCTTGTCGAACCTGCGGTGCTCGACGGTCGCCGTAGTGACTGCCGCCGCGCCCGAGCGCGCCGGCTCGAGCTGGACCGCGGCATGGCCCGTGGGCATCGGCGCCGTGGAGTGCTGCCCCCCTTCGACGTGCGCCGGCTCCGCTGCAATGGTCGCGTGCTCGTGGCTCGGACCGTGTTGCCGGGAGCACCCGACGGCGCCGATCGCGAGCCACAACGTGGCACTACGCGCGAGCAGGGAGCGAAACATGCGGCAAGCTGCCTCCGCACGCGCGTTTTGCAAAACGCTTGCCGCGCCGGATCAGGCGGACTCTGCGGAGGCCTCAACGGAACGGGCGCCGGACTTGCGTGTCGCCGCAGCGGCTGCGTGTGGACTCGCGCCGCCCAGCGTTCCTTGATGGATCGGGCATGCCACTTGCTCCGCGGCCGGTGATGCGGATCATCCCGGCCGCCTGCGTTCTCTTCGCCCTGTCGCTGGGAGCGGCCCGTGCCGAGGCCGAAGATCCGTTGCCCGATCCGTTTCATCTCGAGGACGCGGTGCGCTGGGCGCGACGCCACCGCGCCGAGATCCGCGTCGCGAAACAGCGGGCGGCGGCGGCGGCCGAGCGCCCGGCGATCGTCTCGTCGCTCGAAGATCCGCTGCTGATGACCTCGCTCGACCACCTGCCGTTCAAGCAGAAGGACATGCCGGGCGCGGACTTCAGCGTCGTGGTCGAGCAGAGTTTTCCGTTGTCCGGCGTTCTCGGCGCGCGCCGCCGGGCTGCGGAGCATGACGCGCGGCGCTACTTGGCGCTCGCCGATCGCACGATGCTCGACGTGGAAATCGACGCCGCGACGGCGTACCTCATGCTCTACCAGCTGCGGGCGAGCGCGCGGGTTCTGCAGGAGCAGAGCGACCTGGCGCAAATCATGCGCGACACCGCGAACGCCCGGCTCGCAGGTGGCAGCGGCACCATGGCCGAGGTGCTCCGCGCCGACGAAGCGCTCGCGCAAGCGAAGGCGGAGATCGAGGTGAATCGCGCGGAGCAAACGGGCGCTGAGGCCATGTTGAACGCGGCCCTCAACCGAGGCTCCGAGGAGCCGATCCCACGGCTCGACATCACGCCCGATACGGCGCCGTCGACGGCGGCCTTCGCGCTCTTCCCGCTCGCTCGCGCGCAACGACCCGAGCTCGCGGCGGCACGGGCCGAGATCGCGCGGTCGCGCGCCGAGATCGACGTGATGAAGTCGATGTACGGTCCGATGGCGTTCGTACGCGTGGGCGGCGCGTACACGATGACGGAGGGCGCGGGCGTGATGGCGATGGTGGGCGTGAGCCTGCCGATCTACGTCGGAAAGCGTCGCGCCGGCGTTCGCGAAACACAGGCGATGGCCGCGATGGCCGACGCGGACGCCGACGCGATGACGCGCATGGTCGAGTCCGAGGTCGCTTCGACGCGCGCGCAGGTGGAAGGCCAACGCGTTCGGTACTTGGCGACGCGGGACGAAGTTTTGCCGCGCGCCAAAGCGGCGGGAGACGCGGCGCTCGCGGCCTTCGCGGCGGGCAACCTTCCGCTCGTTTCGGTGCTCGAAGCGCTCGACGCCCTCGAGCAGGCGAAGCTCCAACAAATCCGCTCGGCCGCCGAGCTCGCGCTGGCGCGCGCCAAGCTCGAGCGCGCGGTGGGCGACACGCATCGGGAGTGACCGCGCATCCCACCTCGACGCCGCCGATGGGAAAGCTCACTGCACCAAAGTCGCGAGCGACGCCTGGTAGTCGAAGCGCTGGTAGCTGCGGAACGTCAGATCCTCGTTCAGCACCTGGATGTTCGGGTAGCCGCCGGGGAAGAGGAAGTTGAACATCGCCTGGCTCGTGTCGGCGAGCACGGCGACGCGCGGGTTCGGATACTGCGCGGCCCAGGTCGCGACGTCGGCGGCCTGCGCGGGCGCGCTCGAACTGTTCTGGAAATAGACGGTGACCCACAGCACCTTGCCGGACTTCACCATGTCGGGGATGGGCGCGAGGTTGGCGGGCAGATCGAACGTCGGCGGTTTGCCGTCGAGCCACGCGGCGATCTGCCGGCAGGCGTCGCACCACCCGGCGGACAAATCGAGCACGACCGGCTTGCCGTGAAATGCGTAGTCGTAGAGATCGACCTTCTGGCCGAATTGATCGACCGCCACGAAGTGCGGCACCACCGCGCCCGCTTTGGCGGTGCCCTTGAAACCGGGATCGACGACCTTGCTCTTGAAGCGCTGGAAGGGCCAGCCGCCCTGATAGATGCGGCTCTTCGCGTCCGTGGGATTCGTGCCGGCCAACACCTCGTCGCCGTCGAGGTAGCTGTCGGCGTCGGTGTCCGGATTGTTGGGATCCGTGCCGTGCGCGGCCTCGTCGACGTCCGGCAGGTAATCCGCGTCGCTGTCGAGGTCCGGCGGGATGCTCGCCTTGGTGCCGCCGCACGCGCCGCACAGCGCGGCGAGCAACGGCAACGCGCGGCGCGTCGCGCGGGCTACTCCATGCGCCGCAGCCACACGGTGCCTTTCGCGGTGACGCCGGCGAGCACCGCGGCGCCCGCCGCGCTGGTAGCCTGCGGAGTCGAGAGGTCGCCGTCGGCGGTGGTGAGCGCTTCGGGCTTGCCCCACGACTTGCCGCCGTCCGCGCTGGTGATCATGCCGGACTGCATCGAGCCGGTCACGGCCGCCGCATAGATCTTTCCCGACGGGCCGAGCGCGAGCGTCGGTTCGTCGCCGAAGAACCCGGCGATCGGGGCGCCGCCCGACCAGGCGCCGGTGCTCGTGCCCGTCGAGATCACCACCGCCCCGGTATTGGTCTTGCCGCGCGCGGACCACGCCATCACGAGCTTGCCGGCGCCCGTGTCGAGGAGCCGCGGCCCCTGCATCGGGCACATCGCGACGATGCCCTCGGTGGTCGAGCCGGCCTTGAAGCTCGAGAACGTCCCGGCCATCGGGGCGGTGGCGACCCACATGTCGCGATCGTTGTTGTCGTTGTTGCGGAAGCCGATCACCACGTCGCCGCCGAATCCGGCCACGTCGAGCGGGCAGCACTCGCACGGCACGCCGGGCGCGCCGCCGCTCGCCGCCTCGGACGCGTAGCTCTTGCTCTCGCGCGCGAGGTAGATGCGGGCGCCCGTGGCGGCAAACCCGTGCCAGGCGACCGCCAGGCTGCCGTCGGCGAGAAACACCGGCTTGGGGAAATCGCGGAACTGCGTATTCACGTCGGCGCCGATGGTGATCGGCGCGCCGAAGCTCGCGGCGTCGGCGTCGGCCACGTACAGGTGCAAGGCGCCGCTCTGCTCGCCGACGGCGATGGCCACGCGCTTGGCGTCGACCGCCATCCGGGGATGGCGCGCCATCGACACGAGCGGCACGACCGTCTTGGCGTTCACCGTCACGGCCGGACCGAACTTCGCGCCTCCATTGGCGGAGCGCGCGACGAGCACGTCGTTCGCGGCGTCGACCCAGCTCACGTACACGCTGCCGTCCGGTCCGACGACCACGTCCGTGCTGCGATCGACGGCCTTGCCCGCGGTGTCGACCCGCGCATAGCCGATCATGGCGCCGCCGCCGCTGCCGCTGGTGGTCGCGTTGGTGCTGGTGGTCGCCGCGCTCGTCGCGCCGCCGCTTCCCGTCGTGGCCCCCGGTCCCGCGCCGGCGGTCGCGCCGCCCGAGCCCTGAGCGCTGGCATCCGCGCCTTTGCCGCCGCACGCAA
>JACXTT010011207.1_pt1 | contig 12008 bp, 15 predicted proteins | sample 9270951 | NCBI WGS metagenome assembly JACXTT01 (sample SAMN15532306, study PRJNA645909) | rock metagenome | isolation source: weathered quartz diorite | place: Puerto Rico | collected 2017-06-21 | reverse complement strand
AGAACACTGGGTTTGGAACGGGCCGCTCATCGCGGACTGTGGGGGAGAGTCCCAGGTACGGCAACTGCAACGAAGGCATGTGCTCGGTGAAATCCTTCGGCGTGATTTTCTTGCCCGCCTCGAGCAGCGCCACGCGCATCCCGGCCTCGGTGAGTTTCTTGGCGGCCCACCCGCCGGTCGCGCCCGACCCCACAACGATGGCGTCGAAAGGATTTTGCGGCGAGACGATCTGCGGCATCTAGCGCAGTATATCGCGCGCGAGCCTAACAGACGTGAACGACCGCCCTGCTACCAGCCCATCCGCTCGCGCAGCGACGTGATGTGCGCCACATGGTGCCGCCCGTGCCACGCATAGAGCGCCAGGTTCCTGTCCAGGCTCACGACGCCCAGCTCGGGATGGCGAAACTGGCGGGCGAAATCCGCGGGAGGGAGCGAGCGCAGCAACACCATCCAGCGCCGGTGCAGCGACTCGATGAATGCGAGCGAGATTTCGACGGGCGCCGTCCGCGCATCCGTCAGTTCCGCCCAGCGGCTCTCGTCGTACGGCTTGATGCTGGGTTCGTCTTCGGTCAGCGCCAACCGGAAACGCACGTAGCTGTTGAGATGGCTGTCGGGCAGATGATGTACCACCTGGCGAACGGTCCAGCCGCCGGGCCGGTACGTCGTGTCGAGCTGCTCATCAGAGAGTCCGCGTATCGCGGCGTACAAATTTCCCGGGGCTTGCTCGATTTCATCCAGATACCGGCGCCTGTCATCCGCCGAATTTTCACCGCGCCATTCGAACGGGCCGATGGGATATCGCAAATCCATGCAGCCATGTTCGCACGGCGCGTGGAATGCGCTGCGCCGATCGTGATACCTTACGGTTACTCCCATGTCCTTCGCCGGCCTCAAAGTTGTCTCGTTCGAAAGCCGCCGCGCGTTAGAAATGGCCCAGCTCATCCGTAAACAGCAGGGCGAGCCAATTGTTGTCCCCTCCATGCGCGAAGCGCCTATCGAGCGCAACGAAGAAGCCTTCCATTTTGCCGAACGCCTGTTTGCCGGCGAGTTCGATATGTTGATCCTGCTCACTGGCGTGGGCACCCGCATTCTCAATCAAACGCTCGCCACGCGCTATCCGCCGGAGCGGTTCGCCGAGGCATTACGGAAGATAGCGGTGGTGGCGCGCGGCCCGAAGCCGGTTGCCGCACTTCGCGAGATCAATGTGCCAGTCACTATCCTGGTTCCGGAACCGAATACCTGGCGCGAGGTTCTGGCGGCGACCAAGGATCGCCCCGAGCGCAAGATCGCCGTCCAGGAATACGGCCGCCCCAGCACGGAATTGATCGAGGGACTTCGTGCGCGCAGCGCGGAAGTTACGCCGGTGCGCGTCTATCAATGGGAGCTGCCCGAGGACACCGGGCCTTTGCGCGAAGCCGCCGAGCGCATCGCCGCCGAAGAATTGGATGTAGCGCTGTTCACGACCTCGGTACAGATCGACCATCTGCTGCGCGTGGCCGCGGAAAAAGGGCTCGATGACTACGTGCGTACGGCTCTTACCAAAATGCTCGTCGCGTCGGTTGGCCCGGCCACCACTGAGGCGCTGGAAGACAACGGCATTCATCCGGATTTCGAGCCCAGTCATCCAAAAATGGGCTTCCTGGTGCAGGAAACGGCCGAGCGCGCCGAAGCGCTGATCCGGGCAAAACGGTGAAGAAGTCTCCCATGGTCCAGGTGGGCGAGTATACCTCGCTCGCTTTCCTATTGCCGGCCGCGAGCTTCGTCGGATATCTCATCGGGTACCTGCTGGACAAGGCCTTCGGCACTCATTTTCTCTATCTGGTCTTCCTGATTCTGGGCACCGTGTCCGGTTTCGTGCAATTGCTCCGCCGCCTCCTGCAGGATTCGAAAGAAAATGGATCCTGATGAGTTGTTTCTGGGCCGCGCCCTGGCTCGCATCCATCTCCTGATGGCCGTCCTGACTGGCGCGGGCGCCGTGGCCGCGTTCATTTACGGCGGCTGGCGCTGGGTAGTGGGATTCGCGCTGGGCGCGGGCGCTTCCTGGCTCAATTTCCGCTGGCTCAAACAACTCGTGAACTCTCTTGGCGGGGCCGCAACAGGCAAGCCTCCCAAGACACGCGTGGCCGTGTTTCTGGGGCTGCGCTACCTGCTGCTGGCCGCGGGCGGCTATGTTATATTGAATTTCACCACGCTATCTTTGGCGGCTGGATTGATCGGTTTGTTTGTATCCGCCGCCGCTGTCATCCTGGAGATCCTGTACGAAATAGGCTATGCCGGAACATGAGATTTGGCTGACCAAACTGTTCAACGACCATCTGGCCGGCTGGGGCAATTGGCTGTTGTCGCTTTTCCACGTGCACGCCGAGAACCCCGCGCGCCCCTGGGCCAATTTCATCACCATGCAGATCCTGGTGGCGGCCATCATCGTCGTGCTGTTCGCCATGCTGCGCCCGCGGCTCTCCATGGACCGGCCCGGCAAGCTGCAGCACATCTTCGAAGTCATCTATTCGTTTCTGCGCGGCGAAGCGACCGAGAATATCGGCCACGAAGGCCCCAAGTTCCTTCCGTTCCTGGGAACGCTCTTCATTTTTATCCTGTTCTGCAATCTGATCGGAATTATTCCGGGGTTCGAGTCGCCTACCATGAACCCGTCCGTGCCGGCCGGATGCGCCGTGCTGGTTTTCGTCTACTACAATTTCATGGGTTTCAAGCAGCAAGGTATCTTCAAGTACCTCGCGCATTTCGCGGGGCCGATGCCCATACTCGCGCCGTTAATGGTGCCCATCGAGCTCATCAGCCACATGGCGCGGCCCTTGTCGCTTACCATCCGTCTGTTCGCCAACATGCTGGCCGGCGAAAAAGTGACCGTTGTATTTCTCGGACTGACTTATCTGGTGGCGCCGGCGCTCTTCATGGGGCTTCACGTATTTGTTTCATTTTTGCAGGCTTATATTTTCGTGCTTCTGACCATGATCTATCTGTCGGAGACCGTGCCGCACGAGCAACATTAAATTCTCGGCTTTATGCGGCTTCCAGTGTGAGACCGGCTGCACGAGGATGACGGGAACCACCTCCTGGAAGCAAATCTTACAAGAGGAGTAACATCCACATGAACGTGAAACTGTTTCTGATTCTTCTGGCGCTGTTCGTGTTTGCCAGCCCGATTTTCGCCGCTACTTCCACACCGGAAGCCAACTACCACTGGGTAGCCATCACATCCGGCTTCTCGATGGCCATTGCTTCCGGACTTTGCGGCCTGGCGCAAGCCAAAGCTACCGCTGCCGCGGCCGAGGGCATGGGACGGAATCCCGGCGCCGCCGCCGCCATCCGGTTTGCGCTGATCATCGGACTTGTGCTGATCGAGTCTCTGGCGCTCTACACGCTGGTCATCATTTTCGCCAAAGTAGCGTAGTTTTGTCGTATCGGGCGGGGAAAGACGCGGGGCCCGCCCGATCACATCCTTTCCAATTTTTTATTCCGTCCGGGCATAACGTCTTAGCGTGTCTGCTCGGGTTCTTACCTGGCGGGCGCAGCAACAATGAAGTTGCATGGCGGACTGGCCCGGTGCCCGGGAAAGGCAGGTCGCGACCCCAATTTACCTGCCCCGTTAGTGGGTCTACCTGAGTACCATAACTGATTAAGATTCAGACCTATTGACCGGCTACGCGAAAGCATCTAGATTACAGGTACACGTGGTCGAACAACGTAGAAACCAACGGTTTGAGCTGCAGTTGCCGCTGCGCATTATGCGCAACGGCTCCGGAGCCATTTCCGAGGGCGCATTGACACACAACATCAGCTCGAGCGGTGTGCTGTTCGCCTCCGATCACGAGGTGCCGCTGGGCCGTACCATCGAGTACGTGGTCACGCTCACCAGCGTGCGGGGCGTGCAGGTGGATCTGCGCTGCATCGGGAAAGTCGTCCGTCTGGAAAATTCCGCTCCCGCTTATCTGGTCGCTGCGACGCTGGATCGCTATCAATTCATTCGCCACGAAGCCTAGACCTTTCGCCTCTTGTTCTCCCTGGCGTTTTCGTGTACCCTGAACCATGTTCCAGCTTGCGAGCCAAAAGGAATGCAGCCTCGTCGCCGCGGTCCGGGAGTTTGAGCGGCTGGTCGATCAGCCCGAGTCGCCCATTCGGGCGATTCGCCGGCAGCCGGCTTCGGAAGGCACCTACCTCGACATTCCGGCGGCAGTCGATCCGCGGCTACGCGAGTCCCTGAAGCGACGGGGCATCGAACGGCTGTACACGCACCAGGCCGAGGCGTTCGAACAGATCAAATCCGGCAAAAACACGGTCATTGTCACTCCGACGGCGAGCGGGAAGACGCTCTGCTATAACCTCCCGGTACTGAACCTGCTGCTGCGCGAGGCCGAGGCCCGCGCCATGTACCTGTTTCCGACCAAGGCGCTGGCCGAGGACCAGCTCCACGGGTTTCAGGCGCTGGCCGATGAGCTGACTGCCGAAATCCGCGCCTTCACCTACGATGGCGACACCCCGCAGGACGCCCGCAAAGCCATTCGCAATCGCGCCAACGTAGTGTTCACCAATCCCGACATGCTGCACAGCGGCATTCTGCCGCACCACACGCGATGGGCCAAGCTGTTTGAGAACCTGCGGTACATCGTTATCGATGAGCTGCATTATTACCGTGGCGTATACGGCAGCCATCTGGCGAACATCCTGCGGCGCTTGAGGCGCATCTGCTCGTTTTACGGGGCGGAGCCGCAGTTTATCTGCTCGTCGGCCACCATTGCGAATCCACGCGAGCTCGCGGAAGCGCTGGCGGAGGCGCCGTTTACGCTGGTGGATCGCAATGGCGCTCCGGCGGGTGAAAAATACTTCGTTTTCTACAATCCGCCGGTGGTCAACCGGCACCTGGGAATCCGGCGCAGCTACATTCATGAATCCCGGCGAGTCGCCGTGGAACTGATCGAGCGGGGCCAGCAGACACTGGTGTTCGCCAACAACCGCCTGGCCACTGAAATTCTGATTACCTACCTGCGCGACGCCTGCGCGCGCGGCCCCATGCCGGATGAAAGCATTCGTGGCTATCGCGCCGGTTATCTGCCACGGGAACGCCGGGAGATCGAGCGGCGACTGCGCGACGGCGAAATTCGCGGCGTGGTGGCGACCAACGCTCTGGAGCTGGGGATCGATATTGGGTCGCTCGACGCCGTTGTGATGGCGGGATATCCGGGGACGATCGCGTCCACATGGCAGCGGGCGGGGCGGGCAGGACGCAGGCAGAGCGCATCGGCGGCGGTGCTGGTGGCGTCGAGCGCGCCGCTCGATCAATTCATCATCGAGCACCCGGACTATTTCTTCGGGCAGTCGCCGGAGCATGCCTGCATCAACGCGGACAATCTTGAAATCCTGCTGGCTCACCTGAAATGCGCGGCATTCGAGCTGCCGCTGGCGGATGGCGAGAAATTCGGGCCGCACGACACCAGCGAGCTCTGCCGCTTTCTCGAAGAAACCGGATTCCTGCATCATGCGGGCAGTGCGTGGCACTGGACTTCGCAGAGTTATCCCGCGGATGCGATCAGCCTGCGCGCGGTGACCAGCGACAATTTCGTGGTGGTGGATATTACCGGAGAACCGGAAGTGATCGCGGAGGTCTCGTTCCCGGCGGCCCTGACCTCGCTGCATGAAAAAGCCATCTATCTGCACGAGGCGAGACAGTATCACGTGGAACGGTTCGATTACGACGAGCGCAAAGTATACGTCCGGCAGGTGGAGTGCGATTACTTCACCGACGCCATCGATTACACGCAGGTCAAGGCGCTGCGGGAATTCGCGGCAGCGGAAATGCGCGGGGCGCGGCGTGTCCACGGCGATGTTCGCGTCAACCGGCAGATCGTGGGGTTCAAGAAGATCAAGTTCTACACGCTCGAGAATGTAGGGGCCGGCAAGCTCTCGATGCCGGAGCAGGAAATGCACACCACAGCGTTCTGGCTACACTTCCCCGCCCCGTTTCTCGGGCAGTTCGACGACCTGACTCCGACGGAAAAACAGAACGGGCTGACCGGCCTCGGAAACGCCCTACGCAGCATGGCGGCGCTGCGGCTGATGTGCGATCCGCGCGACCTGGGCGTGGCGCTGGGGACGGCGCCGCCGCCGTCACCGTTCGAGCCGGATCTTTACGTCTACGACAACTATCCGGGTGGCGTGGGGCAGAGCGCGCCGCTCTATGAAATGACGGATGCGCTGCTGCGCGACACCGCGGAGCTGCTGGCGCGGTGCCCGTGTGGCGATGGATGTCCTTCCTGCGTGGGACCGGTGGGTGAGATCGGGGAACGCGGAAAGTACGCGGCGCAGCTAATTCTGGAAGCCCTGTGCATCACAGCCAGTAATTCCTACGTAGCGCCAAAATAACCGCCGAGACGCGGAGACGCCGAGAACGCCCACGAAATCAATCTGGTTCTTTCGCAGCACGGCGGTGAGACGCTTTTGCGACACGCAGCCTTGCTGGCGGGCAGCCGTAGTGCGCTCGACACCGGCCATGAGATCGCAGAGAAAACAGCAGAGTCTCAGGCGGGAACGCCCGCCATGCCTTTACAATCAAGAGATGCCGCAGTTTGATGTGGTGGGCGTCGGGCTGAACGCCACCGACACGCTGCTCGTGGTGTCGCACTTTCCGGCTTACGCGGGGAAGGTTCCGTTCCAGGAAGAGGTGCTGAGCCCGGGCGGCCAGGTGGCCAGCGCCATGGTGACGTGCGCGCGGCTGGGCTTGCGCGCCAAATACATCGGCACCGTGGGTGACGACGAGCGCGGGCGCATCCAGATGGAAAGCCTGCGCACGGCCCAGATCGATCTCGACCACGTGCAACTGCGCCGCGGCTGCGCCAACCAGTCGGCTTATATCATCATCGACCGCACCACTGGCGAGCGGACGGTGCTGTGGCGGCGGCCGGAATGCCTGCGCATCGCACCCGAAGAAATCACGCCTGAACAAATAACCTGCGCGCGGATGCTGCATATCGACGGCCATGATACGCCTGCGGTAGAGCACGCCGCGCGCATCGCCAGAAAGGCCGGCATGCCGGTCACCGTGGATGTGGACACGATCTACCACGGCTTCGACCGCGTGCTGCCGTATGTGGATTACCTGGTGGCCAGCTCGGATTTTCCAGTACAGTGGACCAATGAAAGTGATCCTTTCAAGGCGCTGGCGATGATCCAGAAGGAATACAAGATGCGGGTGGCGGCCATGACGCTGGGCGCGCACGGATCGCTGGCGCTGACCGAAGGGCGGTTCCTGTACTCGCCGGCGTTCGTCGTCAACTGCGTGGACACTACGGGCGCGGGCGACGTGTTCCATGGCGCCTTCTGCTATGCTGTGTTGCAAGACATGCCGATGCGTGACGCTCTCGATTTTTCCAACGCCATGGCGGCGCTCAACTGCATGGCGCTGGGCGCGCGCGGCGGCATCCGGAGCCTGGAGGAGGCGCGGGCGTTGATGGCCCGCGCGGAGCGGCGCTCCCATCCCGAGTTCGAAATCCGCAGCACCAGCGCTCATCGAGCCACATAAATGTTTCCGATTCGGGACACGCAGCCCAGCTACTCGCGTCCGGTCGTCACGACTCTGATCATCGCGTTGAACGTGGCCGTGTTTCTCTACGAGATAACGCTCGATCCTTTCTCGCAGCATCATTTCGAGCAGATGTACGCATTGGTCCCCGCGCGCTTCCATTTCTCGGGAGTCCTGACCTCGATGTTTCTGCACGGCGGGTGGATGCACATCATCGGCAACATGTGGTTTCTTTGGATTTTCGGCGACAACGTGGAAGACTTCCTCGGCCACACCAAATACGTGGTCTTCTATCTGGTCTGTGGGATAGCGGCGGCCATGACGCAGGTGTTTTTCAGCACCGGCTCTCGGGTCCCTATCGTGGGCGCGAGCGGCGCTATCGCCGGAGTGATGGGAGCGTACCTGATCAAGTTCCCGCATTCGCGCATTGTCACTCTCGTATTCATCCTCTTCTTTGTGACGACCATCGAAGTACCGGCGGTGCTGATGCTGCTTTACTGGTTCTTCATTCAGCTCGTCAGCGGAGTCAGCACGATGGGGTACTCGCAGTTATCGCGGCAGGGAGGAGTAGCATTCTTCGCGCACGTGGGCGGTTTCGTCGCGGGAATGATCCTGGTAACCCTGATGGGCACGCGGCAGAAATACGCCCGGCGTCAAGATCTCAACTGGTAATGGCGGAAAGGCCGAAAGTCACTCTGTACACGCGGGCAGGCTGCTGCCTTTGCGAGGATGCGAAGCGCGTGCTGGAAGCCGTGCGCGTGCGGGCCAGCTTCGACCTAGACGAAATTGACATCGACAGTAATGCGGAGCTGCGCCAGGCCTATAACGACGAAGTTCCGGTGATCGCTATCAACGGCAGCAAGGCGTTCAAGTACCGCGTGACCGAGCAGGAGCTGCTGAAGAAACTGGCGGCGCGCGCATGAGCCTCGACATTCTTGCCATTGCCGCGCATCCGGACGACGTGGAGCAGACCTGTGGCGGCACGCTGATCAAGATGGCCGAAAAGGGCTACCGCACGGGCGTGCTGGACCTTACCGCCGGTGACATGGGCACGCGCGGGACGCCGGAACAAAGATTGGAAGAAGCGGCGGAGGCGGCGAAAATATTGCTCGTCAGCGACAGGGAAAACCTGCGCTTTCCCGATGCGCGGCTGGAAAACACCATATCGGCGCGCATGACGCTGGCGGTGAAGATCCGCGAGATGCGTCCGCGCGTGGTGGTTCTGCCCTACTGGGAGGGACGCCACCCGGACCACTATCGCGCCTCGGAACTGGGCTACGAGGCATGCTTTCTGGCGGGCCTCAAGAAGCTCGATGAATATTCCGAGCCGCACCGGCCGTATAAGATCCTGTACTCGTCGATCTACGCCAATGTTACGCCGTCGTTTGTGGTGGACATTTCCGCCCAGTTCGAGCGGCGCATGGCGGCGCTGCTGAGTTACCGCTCTCAATATGGCGGCGGTTCCGAGGGCGGCGAATTATTTCCGCAGGAGCAGGAGATTCGCGAGAGGCTGGGCGCGGTGGTGCGATTCTACGGCAATCTGGTGGGAGTGAAATACGGCGAGCCGTTCGTGGTGAAAGAAACGATGCTGGTGGAAGACGTGGTGGCCATGGGCGGGCGCAGTATTTGAAGGGCCGATTTGTGTCCTGGCACACTTTTGCGCGTTGACTGACCGAGTTCGGCTTGCGTACAATCCCGCCATGGCTCACAAGCTGCTTTTCCGTTTCTCCGTTTTGCTTGCCACGGGCGCTCTGAGCGCGGCGACGCTTCAGGTCGGGCCCGGCAGGCAGTACACGACACCTTGCGCCGCCCTGGCGGTGGCGGCCGACGGCGACACCATTCAAATCGACCCGGTGCTTTACAGCGGGGACGTCTGCGCGTTTGCGCAAAATAATCTGACCATCGTGGGCGTCAACGGCCGCCCGCACATCGACGCCAACAAGAAGAGCGCGCAGAATAAGGGCATCTGGGTACCGTCGGGTAGCAACCTGCTGGTAGACAACATTGAATTTTCCGGGGCTACGTCGACGTCCAAGAACGGCGCGGGCATCCGCGCATCCGGCGTAAACTGGACCGTTCGCCACTGCTATTTCCACGATAACCAGGACGGCATCCTCGAGAGCAACATTGCGGGTAGCAACATCCTGGTCGAGTTCAGTGAATTTGCCCACAACGGTTACAGAGATGGCATGTCGCACAACATTTACATCGGCCACGCCGCGTCGCTGACGTTTCAATTCAATTACTCGCACGATTCGATCGTGGGCCATCTTCTGAAATCGCGCGCCACAGTGAATTATGTGCTGTACAACCGTCTGACGGACGAATCCGGCAACGGCAGTTACGAGGTAGACCTGCCGAACGGCGGAACGTCATACGTGATCGGCAACCTGATCGAGCAGGGAACAAACAGCCAGAACAGCACGATTGTCACTTACCTGGAAGAAGGCGTGAACTCGCTGAACCCGGGGATGGATCTTTATGTAATCAACAACAGTATCGTCAACGACCTGACGTCGGGAACTTTTATCAACATCGGAACCGCCGATACGGTTCCGGCGGTCATCGAAAACAACATTTTCGTCGGGCCGGGGACGCTGACCAACCAGACTGGCGCGGTGCTCACCACCAATTTTTCAGGCAACCCGCTGTTCGTGAACCAGGCGGGCTTCGATTATCACTTGACCTCGGGATCGCCCGCGATCAATGCCGGAACCGCGCCCGGCTCGGCACATGGATTCTCGCTGACGCCGGTCTACGATTACGTTCATCCGACGTGTGGCGAGACGAGGTCGATCGTGGGGCCGGCGATCGATATCGGCGCTTACGAATTTGGCAATTCGGGCACGCCGCTGGTGTGCCAGTAGCGGGACTCAGTCTTCGCTGGTAAGAACGTCGGTGATGGCGCTGAGCGGACTGTGCTCGTCGCCGGCGGTCTTGGCGGGCGCAAGCTCGCGGCGCAGCTTGTTGATGGTCATGCTTTGCACGATCACGCGGCCCGGCCCGGTCATGTTGGCGAGAAACAAGCCTTCGCCGCCGAACAGCGCGCTCTTGATGCCGCCGACGAACTGGATGTCATAATCCACCGGTTCGTCGAACGCCACGATGCAGCCGGCATCCACCTGCAGCGATTCCCCGGCGTTCAGCTTGAATTCGATGAAATCGCCGCCGGCGTGGATGAAGACAGTGCCCGGGCCTGTGAGTTTTTCGAGGATGAAGCCTTCGCCGCCGAAAAAGCCGGCACCGAGTTTTTTTACGAACGCCACGCTGAACTGCACGCTGGCCTGAGCGAACAGAAAAGCATCGCGCTGCGCCATGATGCTCTGGCCGGCGGCCAGCTCGAAGGCCTGGATACGGCCGGGATAGCTGCCGGCGAAACCCACCTCGCCCGGTCCGTTGGAGCGGAAATAAGTCAGGAACAGCGATTCGCCGGTGATGGTACGCCGCAAAGCGCCAAGCAGTTTTTCGCCCAGCGTTTCGCCGCTCATGCGCGTTTCCCACTGCACGCTGGTGGTCTTGTAAACCATCTTGCCGGCTTCGGCATAGAGTTCCTGGCCCGGCTTCAGGCGAATGCGCGCCACCTGCAGGTTGTCGCCTTGAATGGTGTAATCGAGGGGCTCGATGGTAGCGGCTGCGGCTGGGCCGCCGGACGATCCTACGGGCTGTCCGCAGCCTCCGCAAAAATTCGCCTGGTCCCCAATTTGGGCACCACAACTGACGCAGAACGGCATAGAGAGAAGTATAAGGACTCGGACGCGGAAGTCCAAAGTATCACAAAATAGAAGCATGCTTCGCGATCCGGCACTGATTCCGCTTTCCCAGCAGCACCACAACAGCCTGGCGCTGTGCGTGCTGACCGAGCGGGCCCTGCGGGGCGACCGTTCCGAATCGACCATTCGCCATCTGGCGATGCAAGCCATCAACCGTTATGAAGTCGAGTTGACCAATCACTTCGCGATCGAGGAACAGCTTCTGTTTCCGCTTATAGAGCATGAACTGGGGAAGACACCGTTGGTCGATGGGCTGATCGAGGAGCACCGCGCACTCGAGCGCATGATCGACGAAATGCGCACCGCGCCCTCAGCCCAGCTGCTGGAACGCTTCTGCGATCTGCTGCGTACTCACATTCGCCGCGAGGAGAATGAGTTGTTCGAGGACATTCAGCAGCGGCTGCCGAAGGACGTGCTGGCCGCAACCGGCAAGGAAATCGACGCGCGAGCCATTCGCGTGTGCCTGTGAGCGCGCCTATGAGGATCGCACTGATTCAGATGAACAGCCGTACGGGGGCGCGGGACGAGAACGTCGGCCGCGCCTGTGATTTTATTCGCCAGGCGGCGCAAGACAAGTGCGACATCGCAGTGCTGCCGGAATTTTACAACAATGAATATTTTCCGCAGTACCGCGATTACCGCTACATGGATTACGCGGAAGGCGAGGACGGCTACACCCAGACGCGCATGAAGGAAGAAGCGCG
>JACXTT010011206.1_pt1 | contig 12008 bp, 9 predicted proteins | sample 9270951 | NCBI WGS metagenome assembly JACXTT01 (sample SAMN15532306, study PRJNA645909) | rock metagenome | isolation source: weathered quartz diorite | place: Puerto Rico | collected 2017-06-21 | reverse complement strand
TCGCGCAGGCCGGCCAGGTAGCCGTTGATCTCCGGCACCACGTAGCGCGCCACCATGTCCCAGCTCTTCATGGTGTTCTCCGGATTGGCCCAGTCGTGGACGAACCCGACCACCGTCCCGAAGCCGCCGGAGACCGCCAGGACCGACTTGATCCGCTGCACCAGATCGCCCGGGGTGCCGATCGTGGCCACCGCCCCGGGCGCGAACGCGCTCTTGTCCACCGCTTCGTCTGGATTCTTGAAAGGTCGCGCGCCGGGCCGCTGCAGCGTCGCGGTGATGTACTCGTTGTGATGCCGCATCAGCCCGTCGCGGGCCTCGGCACGCGCCTTCTCACGGGTCTCGGCGATGTGCCAGCTCAGCAGCACCCGCCAGTTCTTGCGATCCACGGTCTGGCCGTGCTCTGCGGCCGCGGCTTCTGCGAAGCCCCACTGCGTGGGCAACGCGTTCAGGCCCTCCTCGGACAGCGACCCGATCGAGATGATGCCGATGCCGTGCTTCCCGGCCAGCGTCATGCCCGAGGGACTGATCTGCGAGGCCACCGCGCAAGGCATCTCCTCCTGCAACGGAAGGAGCTGCAGGCGGGCATCTTGAAGCGTGAACCAGTCGGACTTGTAGTTGATGCGCTCACCCCGGAACAGGCGCCGGATGATGCCGATCGCCTCGTCCTGGCGGTCACGCAGGAGCATCGGATCGATCGCGAGCGTGTGCGCGTCGGAGGCCAGGGCGCCGGGCCCGGACCCGAAGATCGCCCGGCCGCCCGTCATGTGATCGAGCTGGACCATTCGCTGCGCCACGTTGAACGGGTGATGGTAGGGCAGCGAGACCACCCCGGTGGCGAGCTTGATGCGCTTGGTTCGCTCGCCCGCCGCGGCGAGGAACATCTCCGGCGAGGCTATCATCTCCCAGCCGCTCGAGTGATGCTCACCGCACCAGAACTCCTCGTACCCGAGCCGGTCCAGGTGCTCCACGAGGTCGAGGTCACGGCGGAACTGGAGCATCGGGTGCTCACCGATCGGGTGATGGGGGGCGAGGAAGGCACCGAAGTTCAGACGCGGCATGCACAGATCTCCTGGTTGATGAAGATGGGCCCCGTTCTCACGCGGGGGCCCCGCGACCGCACCGGCCGCTCCCGGCCCCCAACGTTACCATCGCTCGACGCGGTGGGCTATGATCCCTCCGCAACCTCGGAGGGGTTTGCATGGCCCGTATGAGTACTGCGCCGGACCTGGCCGAGAGGGACGGACTCAAGCCTCTCGAGCGGGCGGCCCGCCATCCGCTGATGCTGGGGCTCTTCATCCCCCTCCAGCAAGGTGCCTGGAGTCCCTCGACCTTGCCCCGGGGCACCTCGTGGAGCTTCGACTACAACGCGGAGTGCACGGTGCGGGCCGAGGAGCTCGGCTTCGATCTCGTGTTCGGCCTCGCCCAGTGGCTCGGCAAGGGCGGCTACGGGGGCGCCATGCGCTTTCGCGAGCACGCCACCGATCCGCTGCTGGTCACCGCGGGCCTCGCCCCCCTGACCCGCAACATCATCCTGATCTCGACCGTCCACATCCTCTACGGCTGGCACCCCCTGCATCTCGCGAAGTTCGCCGCGTCCATCGACCACATGAGCCGGGGTCGGTGGGGCCTGAACGTGGTCACGGGCTACAAGGCGAGCGAGTACGAGATGTTCGGGATCCCGCCGATCGCCCACGACCTCCGCTACGAGATGGCCGACGAGTTCTCGACTCTGATGCGCCGGCTCTGGACTGAAGACGAGAACCTGACGGTCGACGGCAGGTGGTGGCGGATGAAGGACGCCTTCGTGGCCCCGAAGCCGGTGAACGGCTCGGTGATCATGGTCAACGCCGCATCGTCAGGCACGGGGCTGGATTACGCGGCCAAGCACTCCGACCTCATCTTCGTCACCAGTCCGGCGGGGGCGAATCTCGACCGCGCGTGCGAGGCCCTGCCTCCCCACAACGCGAAGATCAAGGCGCTGGCGCTCGGTCATGGGCGCGAGGTGAAGACCATCATCAATCCCCACGTGATCTGCCGTGCAACGGAGGCGGAGGCGCGCGCCCAGTATCGGGCGATCATGGAGCACCAGGATCCCGTGGCGGCCGACAACTTCTACGCCACCTTCATGGGGGGCGACCAGCGGTCCTGGAAGGCGGCGACGCGCAACGACTGGGTGATCGGCGGGAACGTGCACGTGGTGGGCTCGCCGGAACAGGTCGTGGACGCCTTCGTCCGCATCCACGAGGCCGGCTGCGACGGTGTGCAGGTGAACTTCTACGACTACCTGCCGGACCTCGAGTTCTTCGGCGCGCACGTGATGCCGCTCATGAAGCAGGCCGGCCTCCGGGCCGGGTAAGGGCGGCTAGCGCGCGATCAGCTGAAGCCCGAGCACCAGCGACGTGCGCGCGAAGCTCAGCAGATGGTCGCGGCAGATCGCGCGCGCCAGAGCCGATTGGGTCTCGGGCGTGTCCTTCGCGCCCCCGAGCCGCCTCGCGTTCGGGACGGTACGGCCGAGCGTGGTGACCACGCCGCTGCCGACCAGCGCCAGGGACACCCAGCCGATCCACCACGGGTGCACGCGCTGGACGATCTCGCCGATGATCGCCCCGCAGGTGACCAGCATGACGAGGGCCACCAGCCGGTTCATGGGGTAGGCCTCGGTCGTCACGCGTCGATAGTAGGCGGAGATCGAGGCCAGCACGTCGGCCGGGAGCAGACCGGCGGGATGTTTGCGGGATTGCACGTCGAACATCAGGTCGAACCACAGCACCGCGAGCAGGAACGCGGAGCCGACCGCGGCGATGGTCGGCATGTGGAAGATCCCGATGGCGGCGCCTCCGACAAGAACCGCCGGCGGGCGGACTCAGGCCCGCCGCGGCGCCCGGAGCACCCGGCCGGGCAGCGCGCCGGTGTGCTGGCCATGATCGAAGACGGGCTCGCCGCCCACGATGACGTGCTCGACGCCCTCGGCCCGCTGCACGCGCCGCGGAGAGCCGCTCGGTCCATCGCGCGTGATCTCGTCCTCCTTGACGTTGATCCGGGCCATATCGAAGACCATGAGGTCGGCCACCATGCCCTGCCGCACGAGACCCCGGTCGTTGAGCCCCATGATGCGCGCCGGCTGGAACGTGAAGCGGCGGATGGCGTCCTCCAGCGTGAGGAGCTGCCGCTCCCGCACCCACTCGCCCAGCACGTAGCTCGACTCGCCGGCGGTGCAGAAGTTCGTGTTGAGATGGGCGCCCGCGTCGGTCTGGGACGGGATGGCGTGGCCGGTCTTCACGTAGTCGGCCAGTTCCACGTCGACCGCCGGCGGGCGCGACTGGAGGAAGAACTCGGTCTCGAGCTTCTCCGCGACCGCCAGGTCGAGCATCACGTCCGCCACGTGCTTGCCCGTGGCCTGGGCCAGGTCGGCGATCGTGCGCCCCTCGAGCGCGCGATGCTCGCCGAGGACGGCCTTGCTCACGAAGATCGAATCCCACTTGATGAACCGACCGAGCACGCCGGGCCGCCGGCGCTGCCGCTGGGTGGCCGCCTCGCGCAGCTCCGCGCGCTTGGCGGGGTTGGTGAGGAGCGCCATGCGCTCGACGAACGGCGCGGCCATGATGACGTCCCAGACATCTAAATTCGCGAAGTAGGTCGTCTTCTTGAGGGTGAAGCGCGGGTTGAACGGAATGACCCGGAGCAGATTGTAGAGCTGCGCGCCTTGCCGCGTCGACTCCTCGACATAGCCGCGCGCGCTGGCGTCGAAGCCGAGGAAGAACACGGGGCGTCCGCTCACTTGCGCGACGTCGAGGAGGTGCCGCTGGTCGGCCTCGTCGGGCCTCCCGGCGCCGGGCGGCAGGATCTCGATGACGCCCCGGTTCCACTCCCCGAGCGTGCGGCCGAACGCGATCCGCTCCTCGTCGGCGGCCAGCCGCGAAGGCACCGGCTGCCCCTGCGGGCCGGCGTGGGTCGGCGAATTGGTCGTGCTCCAGCCCCACGCACCTTCCTCGAGGGCCGCCCCCAGGAGCCCCTGCATCGCCGCGATCTCCTCGGGGGTGGCCGCGCGGTCCCAGGCCTCGGCGCCCATGACGCTCAGCCGTAGCGGGTTGTGACCGACGAGCGGCATGAAATTGACGCCCAGCCCGATGTCGATGGCCTTCAGGAACTCGTCGAAGCTCTGCCACGTCCACGGCAACACCGGGCCGAGCGAGCTCACTGGGAGATCCTCGACGCAGCAGAAGGTGGCGAGCATCGCCTCCCGGTGCTCGGGGCGCAGCGGGGCCAACGTCAGCCCGCAGTTGCCGGTGAGCACAGTGGTGACGCCGTGCCAGACCGAGGAAGTGCACAGGCGATCCCAGAAGGGCTGGACGTCATAGTGCGTGTGGAGGTCGATGATGCCCGGAGCGACGAAAAGCCCCTCGGCGTCTATCGTCTTCCGGGCTGCTGCCCGGATCCGGCCGATCTCCGCGATCCTCCCGTCGGCAACCGCGACGTCGGCGCGATAGCGTGAGAACCCGGACCCGTCCACGACCATCCCGTTCTTGATGACGAGGTCGTAAGCCATGACGTCCCCCTGTTCGGTTGAACGCTCCTGGCGGGACTCTACCACTACTGGCGGGCGCAGAGCGGCTGACGTAGATGGCGCCGAAGCCGCCGAATCGGGGGCGGGAGTCGAACCCGAGGCCTATTGACTACGAATCCCAGCGGGGATCGACGTACGAACGGTAACGCCCCCGCCGACTCTCTTTATCTCGACTTGCGGTGCGAAGCCTTTCGCCCCGCGAAACCGAGGCCGACCAGAACAGTCCCGAGTAGCGTCAGCGAGGCGGGCTCCGGGACGGGATTGAGCGTTGGAACATCTCCGGCATAGACCAGCAGATCTATCCCGTTGCCGCCGGGGTCACTCACGTCGCCGTTGGTGCTGAGGCGGGAGAAGGTGGTGAGGCCGCCGTCATCATTCAGAAAGAAACTGATGTTGTACAAGGAACCTGGGTTGGTGGCGATGGCCTGGGTGATGCCGTCATACGCTTGCACGGCACCGTCAACGTAGGCGTTGTTTCCCGAATGGGGCCCGCTGGTTGATACCTGTCCCGCGGCGATGGCACCGAACGCATTGAGATAAGTCCAATTCGTCGGCGCGTTTGCGCCAACCGGACCCAACTCGAACCCCGGGTTCAAGAGCAGGTTGGGGCCGCCACCCGTCGTCACAGACACATCGTCTAGGTGGAGGAACGCCGGGTCTTCGCGAAATGAGAAGCTAATGCTGGTTGTCGCGGCTGCCGCAGTAAAGTTGACAGAGTACTGCTGGTAACTGTGCGGGACCGGAGTGCCGTTCAGGTCCAGGATTGCCCCCGGAGGCGGCGCACAGTTAGTGGGTGGATTGCCCGGCGGGCAAGGGAGGGCGGAAGCCCCTTGCGCGAGCCACAATGGCAGCGCAACCAGCAGCGCGCATGTGAAAGCACTCTTCGCGGATACTCTCATGTCCTACCCTCCCAGGTGACACGCCACAGCCGGGACTCAAGCTACTCGTGGCCCCCACCGCCAGAATCATGCCAGAGAAGAAGTCAGTAATTTCTTCGGCTTGGCCCGAGCATGGATGCAGAGTGTTGCATATAAAGCTGCCCTGGTTTTCACAGGAATGAACTAGGGATCACGGTCTGGAAACCTGCTCGAGGAGGCTCAGAGTCGCGGCGTCGGTGAAACGGCTTGAATCCCCATTTGTCAGGATGAGCACGCCAGCCTTCGCGGATGGGACAAGAACCATGGCAGCCCTGAAGCCGGGATTCGCCCCATTGTGGAAAACGAGGTGCAGCCCGCGGTACTCGGCGGTGAACCAACCAAGAGCATAGTGCAGGTCCTGAATGGGAGCCGCTGTCCAGCCGGACCCCACTGCAATCCCGGGGCGATGCAACTCCGCCATCATTCGAGCGGAGAGCACCTGTCGGCCGAGCGTCGTGCCATCACCAAGCTGAAACAATGCGTACCGTGTCAAGTCGGCGATACTCGCGTTGATCCCGCCCGCAGGGTCCAAGGGGTCCAGGTATTCAAGACGTCTCCAGGGGACCTGGACCTGACCGCGGACCGAGTCGTGCTGATATGGCAGGGCTCCGTCGCTGCTCCGTTCCAGTCCGGCGGGGCCGAACGAAGCCGACGTCATCCCGAGCGGCGCGAAGATATGCGCCCGAGTATATGCTTCCCAGGTTTCGCCGCCGACGCGCTCAAGGATGGACGCGGCGAGGACTATGCACCGGCTACAGTACTGAAAGCGCGTCCCAGGTTGCGCGGTGCTCGGAGTCGTCGCGAATTCGCGGATGATCCCCTGTCGGCTCGGCGGCACCCGACTGGGCCACTGTTCATCGGAGGGCAAACCGCTGGCGTGGGAAAGGAGCTGCCGCAACGTCAACGTCCGCGCCAGCTGCGGCTCGCCGAGCCGAAGATCCGGCGCGTAGCCGATGATCGGCGTATCGAGATCGAGCTTGTGCTGATCGATCAACTGGGCAATGCCGAGGGCCGTGAACGATTTTGATATCGAGCCGATATTGAAGAGCGTCTGTGCGGTAACGGGAGCACGACGATCCAGATCTCGAAACCCATAGCTCTTCTCCAGGACGACCTCGCTCCCTTTGATCAAGGCAAGCGCCGCGCCCGGTACGTCGTTCGTCGCCATAAGGCGGAGCATCAGAGCATCGACGGCGCGGATATCGAGAGGGGCGTTGGCAACCGCTCGAGTCGACACCACCCCAACTGCAACGCCGATTCCCAGCGCGCACACTGCGATCACCCGACCGCAAGTAACAATGAAGACGGAGCGCACCCGTCACTTCTTCCGGATGGACTCGGCGCGAGCGTCGGGCTGGTAGCCTACGGCGTAGCCGCGGTCCTTGAGGCACGTCATCGCCTGCTCTCGCCGCACATCGAGCTCGTGAATGGAATGGAGCCGGGGGCGGGAGTTGAACCCGCGACCTACTGATTACGAATCAGTTGCTCTGCCACTGAGCTACCCCGGCTTCTCGCGGACTTGCATCCGATGCGCGCTTGATCTTACCACTGTCCGATGGTCTATCGGACGCCGCTCGGTCCCCAGCGTCTCGCTAGGGGGTTGTTGTTCCTTCTCGGGATCGGAGCGATCCTGGTCTTGGCCGTTGGCGGTCATCCCAACATCGAGTAGACCATCCGCATATCCCAGCTCGCCGAATCCAGCAGGCGTTTCCCTCCCAGCATCATGTCGGGCGCCACTCTCGATCCGCTGACGTCACAGACCAATATCGTATTCGAAAACCTCGTCCTGGCTCTCGCATCTACCGACAAGAACCCGGCGCGGGAGACCGCCGCGAGCGTGTCGACCGGAACCGTTGCGGTCCAGATGGTGAGCTCCGGAAAGCTCCCCCAGTCAACGGCCGCTCGCAGCAGTTCCTCACAAAGGGCCGCCGTGGCCCCCTCCCAATCAACGACATTGACGCCGCGGGCCGGATCCTGCCGGTCCGCCCGCAGCACTAGATACGCCTCCAGGCGGTCAGCCCCCGTGAACAGGAACCGATACTCGTACAGCGGATTCCGGTAGCGCCACGTCAGATACTCCTCGTCTCGGACGTGGCGGATTCGCCCATCGTGTCCGAGTCGACGCACCAGGTCCGCCATCGCGCTCACCCGCGGCGTCGCCTCGACCTGAACCTCGCTCGTGAGCGAGGCGCGGGCGCGCCGGGCCTCCCGGTCCAGACGGGCAAACGGCCGCGCGAGTCGATACTGCAGCCGGGCGAGCGGCTCGGCGTAACGCCACAGCAGCGGGACCGTCCGCAGGCGAGTGGAGGCACGCACGAGCAATCCCGGCTTTCGCTTCCGCTGGGCCGTCCTCATCGACCCAACGCCCCGCCAGCCGGTCGCGAGCGAGGCCATCATGGTGACCGGGCCCGCGCTCAGTCCGAAAGCGTAGCGGTAGCCCCCTGCAGCGAGGCCGTCGATGGCCGCGCTCATGATCCGTGCCGCCAACCCTCGATTCCGGTGCTCGGGAGCGATCACGAAGTCGTCCGCGCAGGGCACGACCACGTGCTCGGCGGGCGTGCCGATCTCCCAGCGCGCGCCAAACATGCCGCGCATCCCGACCACCCGTCCGTCGTACAGGGCCAGCCATATCAACGGATCGGCGAGGTATGGGTTCTGGTAGTACTTCCAGTCGAGGTACGCGCCATTGATCCTGGTGTCATCGCTCCAGAGGTGACGCTGCACCGTGGACACCTGCTCCCGGAACGCGGGGTTGTACGGGACGATCTCGTACTCGGCAGTCAATTCAGCGACCGGACGCGCTCGGGAGGCGGTACTTCTCGATGAAATCCAAAATCTTCCCGATGCTATCCCATTCCGCGGCCAAGTCGAAGGAGGTGATCTCGACCGTGGCCGCGATGTGCCCTTCGACCCAGGGGGCCACGTTGAGCAGCGCCATCGATTCAACCAAGGCCGAGCTGATCAGGGGGGTGTCATCGTCGATCGCGCTGCTCTCGTGGCGCGCGAACTCGGCGATCAGCGCTCTCAGCTGCTCGCGCAACACGCCACGATCGGGATGGGCTGGCATTACAACCCTAGGTCGCTCGAGTGAGCTGCAGGACGCGCGGCAGATCGAGCGGCGGACAGCCGGCGCAGACCTTGCGCACCGTCTCCCGGCTCAGCTTACCGCGGTCGGTACGGGGGATCGAATCGAGCGCCCACCAGCGCACCGGCAGCTTGGCCTCGGTGAGCCGCTCTCGCATCGACTCATAGAGCTCACGTACCGTGGTGTCGTCGCTGTCGCTGATGGCCACCGCGAGCCCCACGTTCTGACCGTAGAGGGGGTCATCCACCGCGAACGCGCATGCGTCCGAGACCTTCACGAAGCTCGCCGCCGCAGCCTCCACCTCCGCTGGGGAGATCTTGATGCCGCCCTTGTTGATCTCCTCGCGCTCCCGCCCGCGGAGATGCAGCCGGCCACGCGCGTCGATCAGGCCCAAGTCGCCGGTGGCAAGCCATCCGTCGACGACGACCTGATGGGTCAGCTCCTCGCGGCCGAGATAGCCACGCATGAGGCCCGGCGTCTTGATCCATAAGTGGCCGACCTCGCCGGGAGCACAGGGTGGCGCGTAGAGGTCCGCCTCACCGGAGAGGGTGTCCGCGGCGCGGCGCGCCTCGATCGTGGCTCCCCACGACTCGCCGATCAGACCATCGGCCGGGGTGAACGGTCCGATCGAGGTGCCCGCGACCCAGCTCCCGGTTTCGGTCAGCCCATACGTGTTGAAGACCTCGGGGGTGCCGGCCCAAGCGCGAACATTTTCCCAGACCGTCGCAGGCAGCGGTGCGGAGCCGCAATGAACGCGGCGGAGCATATCCGTGCGTGGCGGCCGCGCCATCCGGAGCACGATTTGCCACAGCGCAGGCACCGACGACAGGCACGTGATCCGGTAGTTGTCCACGAGTATGCCCAGCCGCGCCAGCATCTCGGCCCGGAACGGTGGCGTGACGAACAGATCTTGCCCGGCGAGCCAGGGAAAGAGACTGTTGCAGACGAGCCCGTGCCCGAAGTGGGTGGGAAGCAGGCAGAGCGTGCGCGCATAAGACGCCAGCCCAAGATGCGCTTTGAGGGCCGCCCAGCGAGCCCGAAGCGACGCGTGGGTGTGCACCACGCCCTTCGCCTCGCTCGTCGAGCCGGAGGTAAACAGAATCAGTGCGTCGTCCTGTAGTCGCACGCGCTTGGTCGACGCGGGGGCGGCCGGCGGGCACGTCTCGGTAGCGTCGATCACTTCGACAGCTCCATTCCCGACCGAAGGAGGATTGCTGAGGCCGTCCACCACGGCGAAGCGGGGTGTGGCCGCCGCCAACAAGCGCTCCACCTCGAAGGCGGTAAGGCGGTCGTCCACCGGGACTGCACATCCCCCGAGGCGCCAGACCGCAAGAAGCTCGGCGAAGAACTCGAGTCGGTTACCGAGGTGGAGGAAGACGCGATCGCCGGGACGTAGGCCACGCCGCTCGTAGCGGGCGCTGCGGGCCGCTACCTCGCGCTTGACCGTCGCGGGATCCCAGCTCCGACCGGTCAGGGCCTCGACGAGACGGCCGGTCATCACAGGCGATCCGCCAGGGCACGCACTAGCTCGCGCGTGAGTGCGGTCCGAGCCGATATGCCGCGTTTCGCGACCGCCGCGGCCAGCTGGGCCTTCGTGGTCACCGTGAGCGAAGCCCGCGCGATAGCCCACCGCGCATTCCGGAAGTCCCGGATACGGTCGTCGCGTCGAGCGTACTCACCACGGATCGCAAGGGTGCCATCGGTGGATGCGTTGTCGGAGATCACGATCTTCAGTGTGAAGCTCTAGGCCATCAGCCAGTCGGGGCACCCGTCTCGCGGTCCGCCCCGACCGCACCGAGAGCGTGATCACACTCATTGTAGCCGATGAAACCCGCGAAAAATGCGGGGCCCCGGCGCGTGGCCGGCGAGAGGGCAGGACCCGGCGCAGATCGTCATCGGGGGATTGCTGGCTCTGGCGTGCATCTACCGCTTTGCGATGGAGCACCACCGCTAGCGCGGTGCGGGCGGGCCGGCGACGCCGATCAGCGGCTCTTGCTCTTCTGCTGGATCTGCTCGAGGGCCTCGCGGCGCTGCTTCTCGCTCGCGAGCTCGTCGGTGAGCTGCTTGACCTTGGTCTGCACCTGGCCGCGCTCGTCGGCCAGGCGCACCTTGAGGGCCTCGATGTCCGCGCTCTGGCGGCCCCCTTCCCACCAGCTCAGGGCGGCGGCCCCGATGATCAGCCCGATCAGGAGGGTCACGATCGATCCGATCACGCTCGAGCGATCCATGGGCCGCCTCCCTTCCCTCAGCGCTTCGCGGTGGCCGGCACCGGCGCCCCGCCCTCGACCCGGATGCGCATGTTGTAGAACGAGCGCCACACGAAGAAGACCGAGACCAGGAAGAAGAGCGCGGCCAGCACCTGGGTGAAGCCGGCGCCCCGGTCGGCACTGAGCGAGACCGCCAGCTCTACCGCGAGCAGCCCGAAGAGCGTGGTGAACTTGATGATCGGGTTCATGGCCACCGAGGAGGTGTCCTTGAACGGATCACCCACCGTGTCGCCCACCACGGTGGCGGCGTGCAGTGCGGTGCCCTTCTCCTTCAGGTCCACCTCCACGACTTTCTTGGCGTTGTCCCACGCGCCGCCCGCGTTGGCCATGAAGATGGCCTGGTAGAGGCCGAACAGGGCGATCGAGATCAGATAGCCCACGAAGAAGTACGGCTCCACGAACGCGAAGGCGAGCGTGGCGAAGAAGACCGCGAGGAAGATGTTGAACATGCCCTTCTGGGCGTACTGGGTGCAGATCTCCACCACCCGCTTGCTGTCGGTGATCGAGGCCTTGGTGGCGCCCTCCAAGCGGATGTTGGCCTTGATGAACTCGACCGCGCGGTAGGCGCCGGTGGTCACCGCCTGGGTGGAGGCCCCGGTGAACCAGTAGATGATGGAGCCGCCGCTGATGAGCCCGAGCAGGAACGGGGCGTGGAGCAGCGACAGCTTGTCCAGGTTCTGGGTAAGTCCGCCGGTCAGCAGCACGATGATCGAGAAGATCATGGTGGTGGCGCCCACCACCGCGGTGCCGATGAGCACCGGCTTGGCGGTCGCCTTGAAGGTGTTGCCGGCGCCGTCGTTCTCCTCGAGCAGGTGCTTGGCCGTCTCGAAGTTCACGTCGAACCCGTAGTCCTTCTTGAGCTGCTGCTTGATGCCGGGCAGCGTCTCGATCACCGACAGCTCGAAGACCGACTGCGCGTTGTCGGTGACCGGGCCGTACGAATCCACCGCGATCGTCACCGGACCCATCCCGAGGAAGCCGAAGGCCACGAGGCCGAAGGCGAAGACGGCGGGCGCGACCATCAGGCTACCCAGACCGGTGGTGCTCACCGCGAAGGCGATGCCCATCAGCGCCACCATGACCAGGCCGAGCCAGTAGGCGCCGAAGTTGCCCGCGACGAGGCCCGAGAGGATGTCGAGGGAGGCGCCGCCCTCGCGCGCGGAGGTCACCACCTC
>JACXTT010011205.1_pt1 | contig 12008 bp, 10 predicted proteins | sample 9270951 | NCBI WGS metagenome assembly JACXTT01 (sample SAMN15532306, study PRJNA645909) | rock metagenome | isolation source: weathered quartz diorite | place: Puerto Rico | collected 2017-06-21 | reverse complement strand
GATCATCGACTTCACGCTGTCCAACTGCGTCAACTCGGACATCGACGACGTCCTCGTCCTGACCCAGTACAACCCCCACTCGCTCAACGACCACATCGGCCTCGGGCGGCCCTGGGACCTCGACCGCAACACCGGCGGCGTGAAGCTCCTCCAGCCGTACATCGCGCGTGGCCGCCTCGCCGAGTGGTACCGCGGGACGGCCGACGCGGTCCTTCGCAACATGAACGTCATCGAGCGCTCCAGCGCCGACACGATCGTGATTCTCGCCGGCGACCACATCTACAAGATGGACTACCAGCCGTTCGTGCAGGCCCATCGCCGACACCGGGCGGACGTCACCGTCGCCGTCCGCCGCGTCCCGCTGGCGGATGCGTCGCGAATGGGCATCCTCGCCATGGACGACACCGACCGCGTCACCGAGTGGCAGGAGAAGCCCAAGCAGCCCAAGAGCGACCTCGCCTCGATGGGCGTGTACGTCTTCACCAAGCGCGCGCTGCGGCGCTGGCTGTCGGAGGACCTGGTCGACTTCGGCGGCAACGTGATCCCGGCGATGCTCGCGGGCGGGGCGCGGGTCTTCGGCTATCGGTACAGCGGCTACTGGCAAGACGTCGGCACGATCCAGTCCTACTGGGAGACCAACATGGCGCTCCTCGAGGACCGGCCGGAGCTCGACCTGTACGACCCGGACTGGGTCATCCACACCCGTTCGGAGGAGCGCGCGCCGGCCAAGGTCGGCGCGACCGCCCAGATCCACCGCAGCCTCATCAGCCACGGCTGCGTGATCGACGGCACGGTGGTCAACAGCGTCCTCTCGCCGGGCGTCCGGGTCGACGTCGGCGCGGTGGTCCGCGACTCGATCGTGATGTTCGACTCCACCGTCCGCGCCGGCGCCGTCGTCGACCGGGCCATCCTGGACAAGGAGGTCGTCGTCGGGCAGGGCGCGATCGTGGGCGAGGGGCCGTACGACGGCGCGCCGAACCGCCAGGAACCGTCACGACTCAACACCGGCATCACCGTCGTCGGCAAGCAGGCCATCGTGCCGCGGGGGGCGCGCCTCGGCCGCAACGTGAAGGTCGGCGAGGGCGTCAAGTCGAGCGACTATTCGACGCGGGTCGTGCGGACCGGCGGCTCGGTCGATCCCTCGCCGGCGTCTCGCCCGCGGACCCGGGCCACGCAGGCGGATCGCGAGGCGGTCTCCGCCGTCTGACAGCCCGGCGAACTAGACTTCGCGGGCCATGCCCGGGAGCACGAAGCGCGCCGCGGCGCCAGGCGCGGGCAGTCCCACCATCAGCCGAACCACCGTCAGCCGATCGACGGTCGAGGGCTGGCTGCGCGACCTCGGTTTGGACCCGATCGCCACGGTCGAGCGCGAGGGGATCACCGCCTGGGACGTCGCGCTGGACGGGCGCCGCCGTCGTGACCTGCGGGCGACCCTGATCCTCGATCCCGCGGTCGGCATCATCGTCTGGGCGCACCTCGCGCCGCCGCTCGGCGACGGGCTGCGCAAGGCGTACCGGACGCTGCTCCGCTGGAACGACGAGTTCCCGCTGGCCAAGTTCTCGGTCGCCGACGACGGCCGGCCGATCCTGGCCGTCGAGATTCCGCAGCGCTGGCTGTACGCCGACGAGCTGGGCCTGGCGCTGGCCCGCGTCGCGCTCATCGCCGACGCGATCTTCGACGAGACCCGCGGCTGGCTCTGGATCGGCGGTCGCGTCCCTGACGGCTACGCGGGCCGTCCGGTCCGCACGGCCGCCCTCCTCGACCGGTATGCAGTCGAGCTTGGCGAGCTGACCGGCAGATGATGCGACCGCTCAGGGTCGCGCTCTGGCTCGCGGCGGCCCTGGGCTTCGTGCCGGCGCTCGCGCCCGCAACCGCAGCCGGGGCGACGCCGAGCCTGACGATCACCAGCGACGCGACCTACGATGCGCTGCCCAACGAGAGCCGCGTTGGCGTCACGGCCCGCCTGACGGTGACGAACCACCTCAAGAACACGATCAGCCACACGCTCTCCTATCGCACGGCGTACCTCGCGGTCCAGCCCGGCACCTCCGGCTTCACGCTGACGGGCGGCGGCGGCGGCGGTCATCCCTCGGTGGCGATCCGGCAGAGCACGGATACGTACACGACCCTGAAGCTCGACTTCGGGGCGAATCTCCTCGCCGGGAAGTCGATGACCCTGACCCTCGCCTTCGACATCCGCGATGCCGGCGGCGATCCGAACCGGCCGGTCAGGGTCTCGCCGTCGCTCGTCACCTTCGACGCGTGGGCCTTCGCCACTCCGAGCACGCCGGGGTCGACCGTGCTCGTGCGGCTCCCGGCGGCCTACCGCGTGACCGTCGGCCGAGGCCCGCTCGAGGGGCCGACGACCGCGGCCTCCGGTGAGCAGCAATGGGCCAGCGGGCCGCTCGCGAAGCCCCTCGACTTCGTCGCCGACGTCGTCGCCGACAGGCCTGTCGAGTATTCGGAGACACCGCTGAGCGTCTCCCTCCAGTCGGGCATGGCCGCGATCGACGTGCGTGGCTGGCCGGACGACCCTGCCTGGGTCGACCGCGTCACCAACCTCGTCATGAACGCGCTCCCCATGCTCCAGCGGGAGATCGGCCTGCCATGGCGTGTCGACGGGCCGCTCCGGGTCAACGAGGTCCTGGTCCGCGGCAGCGGCGGTTACGCCGGCGTCTTCGATCCGTCGGAGCGGCGGATCGACATCTCGTACGCCGCCTCGGACGAGGTGGTCATCCACGAGCTCGCCCACGCCTGGTTCAACGGCCGGCTGGTGGCGGACCGCTGGGCCGCCGAGGGGTTCGCGTCGTATTACGGCGAGCTCGTGACGCGCGAGCTCGGGCTGGAGATCCGCCCGCCGAACGAGGTCGAGCCGGGACCCGCTGCTCCGAATGCGATCCCGCTCAACGCCTGGGGCACGGGTGCCGGCGCGACGCCAGGGTCGGATGCGTACGCCTACCCGGCCTCGGCGGAGCTCGCGCGGGAGATCGCCGCTCGCGCGGGAGCCGAGCGGCTGCGGGCCGTCTGGGACCTCGCGTCGCGCAGGATCGGCGCCTATCGGCCGGAGCCTGGCACCGAGGAGCAGGTGACCGACGCGCCCGACTGGCGCGGCCTGTTGGACCTGCTCGACGACCGGACGGGACAGGACTTCGCCGACCTGTGGCGGAAGTGGGTCGCGCGGCCCGAGGACAGTGCCGCGCTGGATGCGCGCGCCACCGCCCGGCTCGCGTACGCCGAGACGGTCGAGGCGGCGGGCACCTGGCGCCTCCCGATCACGATCCGGGACGCGCTGCGCTCGTGGCACTTCGACGCCGCGATCGAGCGGATGTCCACCGCCCGGGCGATCCTCGGCGAGCGCGCGACGCTCGCCGCCGCGGCCGCCACGGTCGGGCTGCAGCCGCCCGACTCGCTCCGGACCGCGTTCGAGGGCCCGGACGGGCTGACCGCGGCGGCCGCGGAGGTCGCGTCGGAACAGTCGACGATCGACCTGATCGCCGCCGCGGAGTCGGCGCGGCCCAAGCGCGGCATCCTCGACCGGCTGGTCGACGGGGTCGGCCTCCTCTTCCAGGACCCGACGGACCAGCTCGGTGCCGCGCGGCTCGCGTTCCAGAGCGGGGACGTGCACGCCGCCTATGAGGCGGCACTCGCCGCCCGCGATGCGTGGCGGTACGCGGCGAGCGCCGGGTCGTGGCGTATCGTGAGCATGGTCCTGTTCGCCGTCTCGCTCTCGATCTTCTTGTGGATCGCGCGTCGAGCCCGGCGGGGGGCCGAGGAACCGGCCTGAGGCGGCGGGACCCGGAGGAACGGATGGCCCTGGCTCCGGCGCGCTCCGGTACCCGCCGGCCGGCCATGCTCGCGCTCGCGCTGGCGCTGGGCCTCGGCCTGGCGGTCTCGCCGGCCGGTGCTCGACCCGTGGTCGCCGCGGAGCCGCTGCGCGTCTCGGCCGACGCGTCCTACACGCTCGATCCGGCTGCGGGGCGCGTCCACGTCGTCATCCGGTACCGGGTCACCGACCTCAAGCCGAACTCGGCCGACTTCATCTACTACTACACGGGTTACCGGTTCGCGGTCCAGCGCGAGGCGACGTCGATCCGGGCGTCGGACGGCGGCGGCGCTCTGTCCGTCGCGACCCGGACCCTCGAGAACTACATCGAGCTGACGGTCGACTTCCGCAACAACATCTACTACCGGGACACCGCGACCTTCACCGTTCGCTACGACATCCTTGGCGGCAAGCCCAGGACGGCGTCGTCGATTCGGGTCGGCAAGGCGTTTGCGACATGGGGCGTCTGGGCGTGGGGCGATCCAGGGCGGGGGAGCGTCGTCGTCAACCTGCCGGCGGGGTTCACCGGCTCGACCAGCGGTGACCCGATGTCGAAGGCCAGCACCGGCGGGAAGGACACCCTGCGCGCCAGCCCGGCGACGCCAGAAACGTTCTTCGCCATCGTCACCGCGGAGAACCCGCTCGCCTACACGCAGGATCGCCTGTCGTTGGAGGGTGGTGTCGAGATCGTGGTGGGGGCCTGGCCCGAGGACAGGCAGTGGGACCGGACCGTCATCGCGACACTTGAGAAGGCGATGCCCGAGCTGCGCGCGCTGATCGGCCTCGACTGGCCGGTCACGCATGACCTGAGCGTCCGCGAGCGGTATACCCCGGCCCTCGAGGGCTATGCCGGCGTGTACTTCGCCGACCAGCAGCGCATCGACGTCAGCGAGGACCTCGACCCGGTCACGATCGTCCACGAGGCCTCGCACGCGTGGTTCAACCAGAACCTGTTCGCCGAGCGGTGGGTCTACGAAGGCCTTGCGCAGGAGTACGCCTGGCGAGTCCAGCAGGCCGTGGGCGGGCCGAGTGGCACGACGCCGGAGCAGCCGGCGGTTGGTGCTCCGGGGTCCGGGCCACTCCTGGCCTGGAGCTTTCCCGAGGCTATCCGCGATCAGAGGACCGACGATCGTGAGACCTTCGGCTACGCCGCGTCGTTCTGGGTCATGCACCTGCTCGTCGGCGAGGCCGGCGTCGACCGGATGCGCCAGGCGTTCCGGGATGCGCACGACAACGTGACTGCCTATCCGGGTGCGGGTCCACCAGAGACGGTGGCCGCGCTCGACACCTGGCATCGCCTCGTCGATCTGGCGGAACCCATCGATCGGCCGGACCCGACCGACGTCACCGCGGCGCTGACAGACCTCGTCGTGCGCCCGAGCGACGTCCGGGACCTCCGCTCGCGAGAGGATGCGCGCGACGCGTACCGGCGCCTGCTCGCCGCGGGTGCAGGCACCGGCGGCGCGCCAGCCTGGCTGCCCGGCTGGTACATCCGCAAGCCGATGGGCGAGTGGCGATTCACCACCGCCGAGACGCGAATCCAGGAGGCGCAGACGGTGCTCGCGCTGCGTGGCCAGGTCGACGCGGCCGCGGCCGCGCTCGGTCTCACGCCCGGCGATGCGCTGAAGGCTGCGTACGAGACCGCCGTCGACGGGCTCGGTGCGGCCACGGCGCTCGCCAATGACGAGCTCGCCGCGCTGGCCGCGATCGGCGATGCGAAGACGAGGGTCGAGGCGGAGCCGGACCTGGTGTCGAAGATCGGGCTCCTCGGCTCGGCGCCGCAAGCCGCCTACGAGGCGGCGCGCGCGGCGTTCGGACGAGGCGACATGGCCGGCGCGAAGGGCTCGGCCGCGGCGGCCGCCGCGATGGTCGCCGGGGCCGTCGCCCTCGGCCAGCAGCGGCTCGCGATCGGGATCGGGGTCGCCTTCGGGCTGCTCGCGCTGCTCACGGCCCTGCTCCTGCTCAGGCGCCGCCGGCGGCGGCGGGCCGTGGCGATGGCCGGCGTGGCGGCCGGCACGGGCGCCGTCGAGCCGGTCCCGAGCGGACCCTACGCTACACTCGCCGCCGATCCGGAAGCGGCGCGGCCGAGCACGAGCGAGCCCTCCCCGGATCCGGAGGGAGGCCCTGCCCGAGGTGGTTCGCCGTCGGACTCGGTATCGTCTCCGTCTCCCTGATTCCGTCGCGTGATGGCAATCCGCCGCTCCAGCCCGTCGCGCGAGATCCTGTCCGGCGAGTCCGCCGACGTCTACTTCGCGCGCGCCGACCGGATCCTCGAGCGGGAGGGCCTCGATCCCGTCGTGACGATGGAGGTCTTCGCCCGGCGCGAGGCCGTGCTGTGCGGGATCGACGAGGTCAAGAACCTCCTCGCCCACGTGCTCGGCACGGGCAGGCCCGACGAGGTCGCCGTCGAGGCGCTGGCCGATGGCGACGCGATCGCGCCGAAGGAGATCGTGCTTCGCATCACGGCCCGCTATCGCGCCTTCGGGCTGTACGAGACCGCCATCCTGGGCATGCTTGCGCAATCGACGGGCTGGGCCACCGCTGCGCGGGAGTGCGTCGACGCCGCGGCGCCCCTGCCGGTCATCTCGTTCGGGGCCCGTCACGTCCACCCGGACATCACCGACGTCCTCGATTACGCGGCGATCGTCGGCGGTTGCGTCGGCGCCTCCACGCCCGCGGGCGCCCGCCTCGCCGGCCTCGCGCCGACCGGGACCATGCCCCATTCCCTCGTGCTCATCTTCGGCGACACGGTCGCGGCCGCCCAGGCATTCGACCGCGATCTTGGGGCAGACGTGCCGCGGATCGTCCTCGTCGACACGTTCAAGGACGAGGCCGAGGAGGCGCTCCGCGTCGCGCACGCCCTGGGTGACCGGCTCTACGGCATCCGCCTGGACACGCCGTCCGAGCGCGGACGCGTCACGCCCGACCTGGTCCACGAGGTTCGGGCCCGGCTCGACCAGGCCGGCTTCGGCCACGTCAAGATCGTCGTCTCCGGCGGGTTGAACCCCGAGCGCATGGGCGTGTTCCGGGAGGCCGGCGCGCCGGTCGACTCGTATGCGGTCGGCTCGTACATCAGCGGCGCGACGCCGATCGACTTCACGGGCGACATCAAGGAGATCGATGGCAAGCCGATCGCCAAACGCGGACGGATCCCCGGCCGTACCGACTCGCCGCGCCTCACGCGGGTCAAGCTCGAGGAGTTCCGCGGGGCGTAAGACCGGTCGCCGTGCGAAGATCGAGGCATGGCCGACCTACCGGATCCAGGGCGCGAGAGCGCCTACGCGCTCCTCCAGCGCGGCCACGCGCTGATCAGGTCGCGTCACCACGCCCAGGCCGCGATCGTGCTCGAGCGCGCGGCGCGCGTGGAGCCGGGCAAGGGCTCGATCCTGGAGCCGCTCGGGCGGGCCTACCACCACTCCGGCCAGTTCGACCGGGCACGCGAGACGTTCTTGCAGCTGCTCGAAGTGGACCCGTCGGCGCACTGGGCGCACTTCGCGCTGGCGACGACCCTGGGCAAGCTGGGCCACGCTCCCGAGGCGCGCACCCACCTGCGGCTCGCGGTCGCGCTCTGCCCAACCTCGGAGCTGTACCGCCGCGCGCTGACTCGCGTCGAGGCCGCGACGAAGCCGGACGCCGCCTAGGCCTCGCCCGCCGCTCGCAGGCGCGCGACCAGGAGCACGCCCGCGATCGTCTTGGCGTCGGGCAGCTCGCCCCGCTCGACCATCGCGACCGCCTCGTCGAACGGCAGCGGGACCAGCTCGAGCCGCTCGTCCTCGTCGGGTTGCAAGCCACCCTCACGGACGGCGGCGAGGCCGGTCGCGAGGTACAGGTGCATCAGCTCGCTCGTGAACCCTGGCGCCGTCCAGAACGCGCCGAGGTAGCGCCAGGCGCCGGCACGCGAGCCCGTCTCCTCCTCCAGCTCGCGGGCGGCCGCGCCGGCGTGGTCCTCGATCGAGCCGTCGGGGTGGCGGTCGAGCGTGCCCGCCGGGATCTCGAGGAGGGCCCGGCCAGCCGCGTGGCGCCACTGGCGGACAAGCAGCACGCGGTCGTCGGGGTCGATGGCGACCACGCACACCCCGCCTGGATGGCCGGCGATGTCGCGGGTCGAGCGATGGCCGTCGGCAGCCTCGACGGTGTCGATGCGGAACTCGAGGATGCGGCTCCGGCGCAGGACCTCCGACGAGATGAGGCGCTCGCGCAGCGGGTCGTCGGCGTCGTCGGTAGCGCGGTCAGTCACGAGGGCACCACCAGCGACGCGAGCGTGGCCATGTCCGGCACGGTCAGTTCGGGCGTCGCCTCGGCGGGCGGCGTCGCGCCAAAGCCGGACCGGCCCGCACGCCGGTCGACCCAGACCGTCGACAGCCCGAGCCGCTTCGCCGGCACGTGGTCGTGGAACAGGCTCTGGGCCACGTGCAGGATCCGCGCCGGCGGCAGCCCGACACGCTCGAACATCAGCTCGAAGCCACGCGGATTGGGCTTGTAGCGCTTCGCCTGCTGCGCCGTGACGACCCAGTCGAACTCGACGCCGAGGCGCCGTTGCGAGGCCGCGAACAGGTCGTCGTCGCAGTTCGTGATGACCCCGAGCGTGAAGCGCTCGTGGAGCCGCGCGAGCGCGGCGGCCGAGTCGGGGAACGCGGGCCAGTCGACCACCGACCCGCCGAACGCCGCTCGCTCGGTGGGGCTCGCCTCGGCGCCGAAGTGGCCGACCATCGCTGCGAGCACCTCGCCCAGGACCTCGCGATACGGTCGGTACTTGCCGGCCTCGACCTCGGCCTCGTGCCGCGCAAACGCCTCGAGGACGTCAGCGTCGGGCGCCTCGATGCCATGCGCTGCCAGGGGCGCGCGGAGCGCGGCCAGGATGCCGGCCTCCCAGTCGATGAGCGTGCCATAGCAGTCGAACGTGAGGACGTCGAAGCGGTCGAAATCGAGGGCGGCCATGGCCGCTGATGCTAGGCGGTCGGCTCTACTTGACGGGCGGGCAGGGCCTCGGCGTCGCCTTCGGTGCCGGCGTCGCGGCCGGCGCGCCCGCGTCGAAGATGGTCCGGACCGTGCGCTGCACGTGGCGGATCGCGGCCGCGTCCAGCACCTCGGGATAGACCGGTGGCTCGATCATCACCTGCCCGATCCTCGCCGAGTCCACGCGCGCCGCCAGGACGGCCAGGTTCGCGATCTCGTTCTGGTCGATCGTCGTCCACAGGTTGTCGCCCGCGATGTCGAGCAGCTTCGGGAGCTTGGGCAGCAGCTTGATGGGGTCGATCTGCCGGGCCAGGGCCCGGATCACGATCTGCTGGCGGCGCATTCGGCTGTAGTCATCGCTGCTGTGGCGCGATCGGGCGTACTCGAGCGCTACGGTCCCGTCGAGCTTCTGGCAGCCCGACGGGACGTACACCGTGATCTGGCCGTTGGGGCCCGGGTAGTGCTCGTCATAGAGCGTGTACGGCACATCGACCCACACGCCGTTCACCGCATCGACGAGGTCGACGAAGCCGGTGAGGTTCACCACGATCGCGCCGTCGAGCGGCACGCCGACGAGCTGCTGGATGGCGCCGGTCAGGGCCCGGAAGCCGGCCGCGTCGCCGCCTGGAAAGTACCTCGGATGGCCGGTCGCGTAGACGTACAGCGAGTTGAGGAGGTCTGGGTAAAGGCCGTTCCGGAAGGCCTTCGCACTCTCCGGCGGGAGCGGCACGTTGATCAGGTTGCGTGGGATCCCGAACATGACCGCCCGCGCGCTCTCGACGTCGACGCTGAGCACGATCATCGTGTCGCTGCGGAGTGACCATCGGCCCGGCCCGGCGTCACTGCCGATGAGCAGCAGGTTCAGCCGGCCGTCCGCCGCCCAGGCAGGGACCGGCACCGGGGTCGGCGTCGGCTCCGGCGGCACGAGCTCCGTCGGGGCCGGCTCGCTGGACGCCCCCGGGGTGATATCCGGCTCGAAGCTGCTCTGGGGGATCACGAAGCCCGTGTCGGGCTGGACGAAGATGTTCTGGGCCGCCTCGTAGGCCTTGATGTCGACGACGGCGAGCGTTCCGTAGAGCGCCAGCGCACCGGCGAGGGCGACGACGAGCAGCGGCGAGAGGAGCCCCCGAACTCCACCGCGGATCGAGGGCGCACGTCTGGTGTGCTCGACCCAGCCGCGCCGCGCGTTCGCCTGCCGGAGCCCGAGCCGGTACGCGTCCTGGATCGCGATCACGTGGTAGAGGCCCAGCCCGATGATCGCGATCAGGAGGGCGAGGATGACGCCCGGGCGCACGAAGGCTTCGAGCATCGTCCGGAGACTGCCGCCGGCGACGAAGCCGAGCGTCGCCGCGATCACGAGGACGATCGGTGCGGCGACGACAAGCCCGCGGCGGACCGCGCCGAGCCATGCCTGGCCGAGCCCCGGGATGAGAAGGCTGAGGAGTGCGGCGACCCCGGGCGAACTTCGTCGATGCCCGCGTCGCGTGTCCACCTTTGCGCGCAGGGTAGCCAGCAGCGTCAAGCCGCACGGAGGATCGGAACGGATTCTGGCCGACGCCCTGGCGGCGAGGCGCCACCAGGCGCCCGCGGGCGCCTACATCGTCGGCAGGTGCCTCTCGTCGAGGAAGGCCGCTGGATCGTCGCGGAACTCGAGCAGGCAACCCTTCCCGCAGAAGACGTACTCGCGTCCCTCGTGGACGAGCATCAGGCCCCGGGCGCGAGCCGCGTCGGGCTCCACGTGCATCCCGCAGACCGGGTCCTCGTCCGGGTCGATATGCCGTGTCTCGGCCATGTCGTCCTCCTGCGGTTGATACTCCGGGGGAGTATAGGTTCTTTCGGGTACGACGTCTGCGTCATGATTCTCAGCATCCTGTCAGCCGCGGGCTCGATCGTCGGGCTCCACAGCCGCCGGCGAAGGCGGCGCATGAACCGGAGACGCCATGAACGAACCCACCCACCCGACCGAGCCACCCGACACCGGCTATGTCGCGCCGCCGGCCCAGGTCGCGGTCGCGTCCGTGCCGATGCTGTCGCGCCAGGCGCTCTTCGTCCGCATCGGGCTCCTCGGCATTGCCGTCGCGGCCCTCATCGCGACGGTGACCCTGGTGCTGTCATCGGGCGCCGCGCCGCACGGCACGCTCGCGGCGGGGTCCACGAACAACTCCGCCAATGGCCCCATCGACCTGTTGAACGGCGGGCCCGGCTTCAAGGGCGGCCGCGGCTTCGAGTTCGGCCTCCGTGCGATCACCATCACCGCGATCAACGGCAACAACATCTCGCTCAAGACCGAGGATGGCTGGACTCGCACCATCACCGTCGACAGCGGGACGACCTACACCAAGGCCGGCGCGACGATCGCGCTCGGCGATCTCAAGGTCGGCGACGAGGTCGGCTTCCGGCAGACCCTCGAATCCAACGGCACGTGGTCGATAAACTCCGTCTCGGTCATCCTCCCCACCGCCGGCGGCCAGGTCACCAAGATCGACGGCTCGACCATCACCGTCAGCACCCGTGACGGCAGCACCGCGACGATCAAGGTGGACGGGCAGACGAAGTACTCGGTCAACGGCAAGGAGGGCGCCGCGCTGTCCGACGTCAAGGTCAACATGTTCCTCGTCGCCGAGGGCACGAAGAACAGCGACGGCTCGCTGAACGCCAGCATCGTCAAGGCGGGCGCCATCAGCACGTTCGAGGGCCGTGGCCGCGGCTTCCGCTTCGGCCCCGGTGGCCCGGACGGCAGCAATCCCTCTTCGAGCGCGGCCCCGAGCGCCTCGGGCACGGCCAGCTAAGGCGAAGTTCGAGCGTCGCCGGGCGGCCGGCCGAAACCGGCCCCGGGACAGTGAGCAGCCGAGCGGAGAACCCGCTCGGCTGCTTGCCATCTGGGGTGGCCTATGGGGGTCGAACCCATAACCTTCGGATCCACAATCCGATGCTCTGCCGGTTGAGCTAAGGCCACCGCGGCGCGCGCTCGACCGGCCGATCTGATCGACCGGGAGCCAGCGCGCCGGTGAGTGTAGCCGGTGTTCCGCGGCCACCGCCGCCGACGTCGGTACCGGTGTCGATCAGGCCGTTGCCGCGGCCTCGAGGGGGTTCTTCCCGCTCGTTCGAAAGCTCGGGCTGGCCTCGCGCGCTCGGATCGCGAAGCGGTCGTCGCCCGGCGAGAGCTCGGCCGCGGCCGCCGCGTCGTTCGCGATCAGCGCGCTGAGGTATTCGCCGATGACGGGGCCGT
>JACXTT010011204.1_pt1 | contig 12011 bp, 8 predicted proteins | sample 9270951 | NCBI WGS metagenome assembly JACXTT01 (sample SAMN15532306, study PRJNA645909) | rock metagenome | isolation source: weathered quartz diorite | place: Puerto Rico | collected 2017-06-21 | reverse complement strand
CCGAGGAGCTGGCGGCGCGCCGGGAGGCGATCGCCGCCGCGCCCGATCTCGCGGCGCTGCTCGCGCACCTCACCGAGCGCGCGGCGCCGCTTCTGGCCCGCCTGCCGTCTATCCCGGAATCGAAGGCGCTGCTCTCGACCGACGGCGGCATCTGTTCTGAAGACGGCGCCGCCTTCGTATTCGACCCGTGGAATCCGACGGCGCACCGCTGTCCGCGGTGCGGGAAGACCTTCACCGGGGAGCGGCACGACCGTCATTGGGCCCGCTACCAGCACCTGTGGCTCGCGGAGCGCGCCGCGCACCTCGCCACGCTGGCGGCGCTCGGCGACGATGCGCGAGCAGCCGATCGAGCCCGCGAGATCCTCCGCGCCTACGCCCAGCGCTACTTTCGCTACCCCAACCGCGACAACGTGCTGGGGCCGAGCCGGCTGTTCTTTTCCACGTACCTGGAATCCATCTGGATCGGCAACTATGTCGCGGCGGCCGTCCTGCTGCGCGCCAGCGGCAAGCTCGATGATGCCACCGCACAAGACGTGAGCCGGGTAGCCGACGAGGCGGCGAACCTGATCGGGGAATTCGACGAGGGATTCTCGAACCGCCAGAGCTGGAACAACGCAGCGCTGGCCGCAATCGCCGGCTGGTTCGAGGACGAAGACCTCGCCAAGCGCGCCATCGAGGGTCCCACCGGGCTGCTGGAGCATCTGTTACGCGGCTTTGGACGGGATGGGATGTGGTACGAGGGGGAGAACTACCATCTGTTCGCGCTGCGCGGGCTCCTCACGGCGGCGGGGTGGGCGCGCCTCGCCGGCGTGGACGTTTTCGCCGAGCCAAAGCTCGGTGCGCGCGTGCGGGCCGCCTTACTCGCGCCCGCGCGCACGGCGTTGCCCGATTTCACGTTCCCCGCGCGTAAGGATTCGCGGTTCGGCGTGTCCTTGGCGCAACCGGCGTATCTCGAGCTGTGGGAGATCGGGCTGGCAAATCTCGGGATACGGGATGCGGGAAGCGGGACGCGTGAACTCTCCAGCTGGCTGGCCGCTTTATATCAACGTCCCGCACCGGCTCCGGAGCTCTTCGAATCGTACCTCCATGACGCACCAATCGCATCCCGCATCTCGCATCCCGCATCTCCCATCCCGCACCCCGCGTCCCGCACGACGTTGTCGTGGTGGTCGCTTGTGTTCATGACTCCCGAGCTTCCATCCGATGCGCCACCCTGGTCGCCCGGCAGTCTCCTCCTCGAGTCGCAAGGCCTTGCCGTGCTGCGCACGGGCGATCGCTATGCGAGCCTCGAGTGCGGCCCGTTCGGGGGCCGACACGGGCACCCCGACCGATTGCATCTCACTCTGCATGCCGATGGCGTGCACTGGTTGGCCGACCCCGGAACGGGGTCCTACGTCTCGCGCGACCTCTTTTGGTATCGGTCGACCCTGGCGCATAATGCTCCACGGCTGGACGGCGTGTCCCAGTCCCCAGGCGCCGCGGTGTGCGAGGCATTCGACACCTCGGGCGAGTGGGCCTGGGTTCGTGGCCGCTACGGCGAGACCACGCGCACCGTCGTTGCCGGCCCCGCGTACGTGCTCGATGTGATAGAGCTGGCGAGCCGTAGCGAGCACGTGCTCGAGCTGCCATGGCACTTCGTGGGGGCGGGGGATGTGGGACGGGGGAGGTGGACGTCCGGGGAGCTCGCGGACGAGTTCGTGTCGCGAGTGGAGAGACTCGTCCCGGAGGGCGCGGCGCCGCTGGTGCTCGAGCTGGCGGCCGGGCCGCGCGTCCTGAAGGCGTTTCTGTCGTTCGACGGCGAGCTGGTGCGGGCAGAGGGCCCTGGGCGACCGGGAGACGAGAAGCGGGCGACGTTCTACGTCATGCGGGCCGCCGGCCGAAGTGCACGTCTCGTGACCGTGCTGGCGCCGGTCGGCGACACCGCGCCGGTGCGTGCCGTCCGCGTACAGGGGAGCGTGATCGAGATCGAACGGGCGCAGCATGCAGTCGACCAGCACACCGCCACGGCGCTCGGCTGGGAAATCGCGACCAGCTCCGGACGGATTCGGCTCGCGGGCGCGCGCGCGCCAGAGCCGCCGCTCGCACCCCTGCTGGAGCTCGAAAAGCCGACGCCCGTCGTGGGCGCCGCGCTGCGGGTGTCCTCGCCTCCGCCGCTCGACGGAACGCTCGATGGATTTGATACGAGCGAGCCGCTCCGGCTCGAGCTCGAAGATCAGTATCGCCGCAGCGAAGAGCCCTATCCGGGCCCGGACGACTTTGCCGCCGTCGCCCACGCGGCCTGGGACGACGACGCACTCTACGTGGCGGTCGACGTCGTGAAGCCCGAGCTGTGCATTCGGCCCGGAGGCGCGTCGCCGCTGCGCCTCGACAACGAGCCGGACGACATCCATTCGGACGGTCTGCAAGTGTACGTCGCGGGGGACGAGGACGGGGACGACCGTGTCGGGTATCTCATTGTCCCTGAGACCGGCGCGCCAGGGCTGCGCGTGCGGGCCACCAGCGATACATCGGCTGATCCGGGCAGCGTCCGGGGGGCGTGGCGGCGTACCGACCGCGGCTACACGGTGACGCTGGGCATCGCGTGGCCCGAATGGCAACGCGCGCATGTCGGCGGGCGGCTGCGATTCGACCTGCTCGTGAACGAGATGTTGCCGGGTCGCACGCGACGCGCCGGACAACTCGTCTGGAGCGGCGGGAACGGCTGGGTGTTTATCCGGGGCGATCGGCAGGCACCGGAGCAGTTCGGGATCTTGGAGCTGGTGGGGTGAGGCGCATGGGAAACGCGGAACGTGGAACGCGGAAGGCGGAACATCAGGGCGGGCGTCCTCGTTCGGACGATCTCTCGCTGCTGTTCCGCGTTCCGACTTCCGCCTTCCGCGTTCAATTCCGCCCCCTATGATCGCCGTCGTCCTCCACGAGCCCCAGGACCTCGTCAACATCGCCCATGTGGTCCGGGCGCTCAAGAATTTCGGCTTTCGAGATCTCCGGTTGGTGAGCCCACGCGAGTACGACCCGTATCGGGTCGAGGGCATCGCGCACCAGACGCAGGACGTGCTGGCGCGCGTGGCCCGGTTCGATCGCCTGGAGGACGCGCTGCTCGACTGCGTACACGTCGTGGGGTTCACGGCGCGAGGCCGCACGGCGAAGCGCAATCTGCAGCGCCCGCGGGAAGCCGCCGCCGAGATTCTGACACGCGGGGAGGCCGGCCCCGTCGCGCTGCTGTTCGGGCGGGAGGACAAGGGGCTGCCCAACGAGGCGCTCGACCGCTGCCACCGCGTGGTGACCATTCCCACGAGCCCCGCGTATCCTTCTCTCAACCTGGCGCACGCCGTGGTGCTGATGTTGTATGAGCTGGCGCTCGCGCGCGGCGACGAGCAGCGGCCGTTCAAGGCGCCGCGCCGCGAGGGTCCGCCGGCGACGGTGGACGACCTGGAGCGGCTGTTCACGGACGCCGAGGCGGCGCTCCGCGCGATCGATTTCTTCAAGACGCGTGAGGTCGAGGGTGTGATGCGGACGCTGCGTGAGGTGCTTCATCGCACGCCACTCGATCAGCGCGAGGCGAAGCTCGTACGGGCGATGGCCATCGAGGTGGTGAAATACGGTGAGCGACTGGCGCGTTCCCGGCTTCACGTCGACCGGTAGCAAGCGGCCCGACGCGCTATTCGGCGCCGACGCGGACGCGGGATTGCCGACGCGCATGACGCGCGCGTCGGGGTGCCGTGTGTGGGATGCCGCGGGCCGCGAGTACATCGACTACGTGATGGCGCTCGGCGCCGTGGCGCTCGGCTACGGGCACCCCGCGGTGAATCACGCGGCCGAGCAAGCGATCGCGGCCGGCGTCGTCGGGCCGATGCCGCCGGTGCTCGAGGAAGAGCTGGCCGATGCGCTCGCCATGCGGATCCCGTGGCTCGAGCAGGTGCGGTTCTTGAAGACGGGTGCGGAGGCCGTGGCGGCGGCGGTCCGGCTCGCGCGGGTGGCCACCGGGCGCGACCGCGCACTCGGGTGCGGGTATCACGGCTGGCTCGACTGGTCGCAGGGCGGGGAAGGCGTGCCCGCGGCGACTCGGGCCCTGTATACCGAGATCCCGTTCAACGATGTCGATGACACGCGTCGACTGATCCGCGAGGCAGGCGACCGGTTGGCCGTGGTCGTCATCGAGCCGGTGGTCGTGCTCGAGCCCACCCGCGAATGGCTCGAGGCGTTGCGCGCGGAGACGACGCGCGTGGGCGCGGTGCTCGTGTTCGACGAGATCAAGACCGCGTTCCGGGTGGCGATCGGGGGCGCGGCCGAGCGCTATGGCGTGCGGCCCGACCTCGCGGTGTTGGGCAAGGCCATCGCGAACGGCTTTCCGCTCGCCGTGGTGGGCGGACGCGCCGACCTGATGGCGGGCGTGGCCCGCACGTGGATCTCCTCAACGCTCGCCACCGAAAGCGTAGCGCTCGCGGCGGCTCGGGCCACCCTGGACGTGTTCGCGCATGAGGATGTCTGTGGCCATCTGCATCGGATGGGGAACCGATTGCTCCACGGGCTCCATCGCTTGCACCGCAAGCACGCCGATCTCGTGACGGGCGTCGGCGGGATCGCGGAGATGTGTTTTCTCCACTACGCGAGCGAGACCATCTCGCAAGATGTAGCGCGCGGCTGCGCGGCACGGGGGCACCTGTTCAAGCGCACGGCGTACAATTTCGTCTCGATGGCGCACGAGGAGGAGACGATCGACCGGACGCTGGAGGTGCTTGGGGAGGTGCTCGCAGGGATAGCGTGACATTCGGGCTATTCCGTCCGGACTCGCGATCCTGCTTGTCCCGGAAACATTCGTTCAAGAGGCCGGTGAGTACCCCGTTGACTCTTGATTCGCGCACTCTGATCCAACTGGCGCCCGCGATTCTCCGTACGAGACGGTAGCACGCCGCCGGCTCTCTTCCACAATTTCGTGTCGATGGCGCGTGACGAGGAAATAGTTGATCGGACGCTGGATCTGCTCGAGGAGGTTCTCAGCACGATCACCTGAACGAACCGTCGCAAGCGTGACTCTCGTCACGGTTGCTCCCGCACATCTTCCGTATCCTCGCCGACACACGTCGACCGGATTACTATGCGTCTCTCACATGGGCTCGCCGCCTTCGCGCTCCTCACCGTGGGTACCGGGTGTGCGGACCGCCTGGACGGGCCCAAGGCGGTCCGTCTGGTCGACGCCCTCGAGTCTGCCAGCAGACCCCGCGCTGACAGCGGCCAGCGCGCGGGCTGGTGGGATTTCCTGTTTGGCTCGGACTGGCTATCGATCGCGTCGCACGCCAGCGACCTTCCCACCGTCGTGCTACGCCTCGACGGTCACCCCGTGACCTACCACGCACTCGTGTTCGAACGGGTGACCGCCCTGCCGGCCGATGTCCCATGCGCGGGAACGTTGTGGAGTGTCTTCCTCTGGCGTGCGGGCGATGCTCCCGAAGGCGTGGGGTTCATCGGCGGCCGGTTCGATCAGCCCATCGGCACGCCGATGCATTGGTGCCAGGATCATCACCTGTTCTACATTCGCGGTCCCGAGCCCGCGCTCTGGCGTTCGACGCCGCCGGACGGGCCCCACTACAACAACTGGGCGGGCACGGACGGCAGGGGTGACATTACGGCCGGGGTGATCACCAGCTCCTGTATGTTCCTGACGCCGGAAGCCGAACGCAGACTCCTGGAGGAGCGCGGCATGTCCTGTAGCTTGACGCGCCACCGCGTGTGGTTTCGGGGCGAGCTGCGGCGCGAAGTGGCGACGCCGCGTGGGGGAGCTCCCATGGTCAGCGACACGAGCGCCTTGGTACACATGGAACTCGAACCGACTGACGTCCTTGGAGTGCGCTATACGGTTCATTGCGACAAGCTCGCCGGAGCGTTCCCGCCGAAGTGCCCCCGGAAGTAGCGCCGACTCCTCGTGCTGCCGCTCGGGGGCTTGCGCCCGCCAGCGGCCGCGCGAAGCTTCGAGTTGTGACCCTCCAGCGCAAGCTGCTCTTGGGCTTCTCACTGATGGTAATCCCCGCCCTGCTCGTCGGCGTGCAGGCGATTCGCACCAATGCGCTCGTGCGCGGCACGCTCGAGTCGCTGGGTGAGCGCTTGGCCCGTTCGCGGACGTACGCCGAAGTGGAAGACGCCATGTTCAACCAGACCCAGGTGATCTGGCGCTACCTGAGCGGAGATCGCGCGGCCAGGAAAGAGTTTCCCCTCACCGAACAAGTCGTCGCCTTCTGGCTCGATCGCTGGACCGCGGGACTCCCACCCGACGAGCTCAAGCTCGCGGACGGTGTCCGCGGGATCGAGAAGGATATCCGGGCGGTCGCGGGTCAGGTGTTCAAACTGCACGACGCTGGACGGCACGATGCGGCCGCCGTCCTGGCACGACAGGAGCTGGTCGAGCGTCTGCAGCCGGCCCTGGCGGAGGTCAACCGGGAGATCTACCGCCGAGCGCGTGAGTTCAGCGTCCAGGCGGCCTTCGTACAGGTAGCGGGGATCGTGGACGCGGAACGGCGTGTCCTGTGGGGGATCGTCGCGCTCGCGCTCGCGGCCGGCCTGCTGGCGTCGTGGCTCATCTCCCGCAGCCTGGCCCGCCCGCTCAACGAGCTGCGGCACGCGATGGCCGTCGTCGGCGCGGGCGACCTGGATCACGCGATCGAGCCGCGCTCCTCGGATGAGATCGGCGACCTGGCGCGCGCGTTCGCGCAGATGACCGAGCGGCTCCGACAGTCCCGCGCACAGCTCGTGCAATCCGAGAAGCTCGCCTCGATCGGCCAGATGGCGGCAGGCGTGGCCCACGGGCTGCGGAACCCGCTCGCGAGCCTGCGAGCCGCCGCGCAGCTCGCTCAGCGCCGCGTCGAGGGCCCGCCCGGCGCCGCGCGAGAACAGCTGAACGCGATCATCGAGCAGGTGGATCGCCTCGACCAGAGGATCGCGCACTTGTTGGCCTTCTCGCGCCCCGCTCCCTTTCGTCCGCTGCGCGAGAGCGTGCGGACGCTCGTGGACGGTGCGCTCTCCGGTTTCGCCGAATTGCTGCGCCAGCGCCAGGTCGAGCTGGCGGTGGCTGTTCCCCCGACGCTGCGCGAAATCCGGGTCGATCCCATGCGGCTGGAGCAGGCGTTGACCGAGATCATATCCAACGCGCTGGATGCCATGGCGGACGGGGGACGGCTCGCGCTCGCGGCCCAGGCTCAGAGCGGCGAGAGTGGTGTCGAGGGCGTCTTGCTCGAGATCACCGATTCGGGGCCGGGCATTGCGGCGGAGATCCTGCCCAACCTGTGTGAGCCGTTCTTCACGACCCGACCCGAGGGCACGGGCCTGGGCCTCGCCATCGCGAAGCGCTACGTCGAGGAAACCGGCGGCCGCCTGGACATCGCCAGTCGGATCGGCCACGGGACGACGGTGCGCATCTGGCTTCCCGTTGCCAGTGGCGACACCGCGCCGACGCCAGTCCGGAGTCTCTCATGAACGGCTCGACCGTGCTGATCGTCGACGACGAGCAGACCCTGGCCCGGTCGGCCAAGGCGTTCCTGGCGGACCACGGCTTCGAAACGGAGGTGGCGGCCTCCGGCGAAAAGGCGCTCGAGCTGCTCGAAAGCCTCCAGCCGGATGTCGTCTTTGCGGACGTGCGGCTCCCCGGGATGAGCGGCATCGATCTCCTGAAGCGGATCCGCGAGTTCGATCCCGTGCTCCCCGTGATCATGCTAACGGCCTACGGCTCGATCGAGGGCGCCGTCGAGGCCGTCAAGCTCGGCGCCTTCGACTACGTCAAAAAGCCGGTGGACCTCGAGGAGCTGAAGCTCCTGGCCGACCGCGCTCGCGAGAACCGCCTGCTCAAGCAGGAGTTGTCGTACTACCGCCGCCGCGCCACGCGGGACGTCGGGTTCACGACGATGGTGGGCGAGTCACCCGCCGTCCAAGCGGTGCTCGAGCGGGCGCGCCAGATCGCCGCATTGGAGGACACCCCGCCGGTCCTGCTGACAGGCGAAACGGGCACCGGGAAGGGTATCCTCGCGCACGCCATCCACGCCGCGGGCCCCCGCGCTCTGAAGCCGTTCATCGAGGTCAACTGTACGGCGCTCCCGGCAAACCTCATGGAGGCCGAGCTGTTCGGCTACGAGCGCGGCGCGTTCACCGATGCCAAGGAGTCGAAGACTGGTCTGGTCGAAGCCGCCGAGGGTGGGTTTCTGTTTCTCGACGAAATCGGCGACGTCGATCTCTCGGTGCAGGGCAAGCTGCTGCGGGCCATCGAGGAGCGCACGGTCCGGCGCGTCGGGAGCGTGCGCGAGCGCAAGGTCGATGTGCGCATCATCGCCGCCACGAACCGCGATCTCGAGCGCGAGGCGAGCCGCGAGCGTTTCCGTCGGGATCTCTATTTCCGCCTCGCCGTCATCGTTCTGGTCATGCCGCCGTTGCGCGAGCGGGGTGAGGACGTGCTGCTCCTCACCGACCACTACGTCCGACTTCTCAACGTCAAGTACGGGAAGACGGTGCGGGAGATCAGCGCGCCGGCGCGCGAGATGCTGCTGTCGTACCCCTGGCCCGGCAACGTCCGCGAGCTCAGCCACGTGATCGAGCGCGCCGTGCTGTGGAGCCGGGGTCCGACGCTGGACGTGGAGCACCTCTCGCTCACGAGCCCCGACCACAACTCGGTGGCGGCGCACCGCGGCGTGCCGACCGAAGCCGACGCGGCCGCCGATGCACCGGCGTTGCCGCCACAGGGCGTCGATCTCGCTCAATGGGAGAAGGCCATGATCGAGCGAGCGATGCGCGAGGCCGCCGGCAACCAAACGAAGGCCGCTCAGCGTCTCGGAATCTCGCGCGATACGCTGCGCTATCGTCTCAAGAAGTTCGGCCTGCAGCCTTGACCTACGTGTTGGGTCAATTCACCCACGTTGGGTGAAATGACTCACCGCACTCCTCGTCGGCAGGGGCCAGCACTGGCGGGTGTACGCGTTAAGTGTCGACATCCGTGTGTGTTGGGTTTTGCGAACTTGGGGCCGCCAGGTGGCACGTCACGTGCGTAGCTGTGATGGCGAGCGCTCGTAGTGGTTGACCACAGATTTACCCCGGAGGAAGATCCAATGACGTGGACGAAGCCTGAGTTTGAGGTCGTGGAGCTGGGGATGGAAGTCGGCGCGTACGCCGGCAACGCCTGAACCAAGCGGATACGGCTTAACGAGGGGCCGGGTGACAAACCCGGCCCCTTTGTTCAATGCGCGTGATCATCCTCGGCTCGGCGGCGGGTGGTGGAGTCCCGCAATGGAATTGCGGCTGCCGTAACTGCACGGAAGCTCGACAGGACGGCCGCGGCCGCACGCAGTCGTCCGTGGCGGTGAGCGCCGACGGCGAGCGCTGGATTCTCCTGAATGCTTCCCCCGATCTCCGCACGCAGCTCGCGGCTCATCGCTCGCTCTGGCCCCCATCCGGCTCCCGCGCGACTCCCGTGCAGGCGGTCGTCCTTACCGACGGCGAGATCGACCACACCCTCGGCCTCCTGTTGCTGCGCGAGAGCGCCGACCGGCTGCCGGTGTACGCCCCGGCGGGCGTGACGGCACTGCTGGGCGACGAGTGGCCGCTCTATCGCGTGCTGTCCGCCTATTCCGGGGTGGAGCCGCGGGCCCTCGAGGAGGGCCGTCCCATCGCGCTCACGGACCGCGCCGGCACCCCGCTTGGCATCTGTTGCTCCGCCGCGGCGGTCGCCCGGCGCCCCCCGCGCTACGCCCGCGCGGCGCCGACGCAGGCGTTCGACGTCGGTCTGCGGCTCACGGACGAGCGCACCGGCGGAACGCTTGCCTACGTCCCGACCGCCGGGGCGATGGATGACGCCGTGCGGCGCGTGGCCGGTGCAGCCGATCTCTTATTCTTCGACGGCACCTTCTGGTCGGACGACGAGCTCAGAGCGGCCGGGGTTGCAGCGCCGACGGCGCGCGAGATGGGCCATCTCCCGGTCGGCGGCCCGGGTGGCAGCCTGGAGCTCTTGCCGCCCCTCGACGCCAAGCGCGTCGTGCTTGTTCACATAAACAATACCAATCCGATCCTGTGTCGCAGCTCAGCGGAGCGGGCGCGAGTCGAGGCGGCGGGCATCGTGGTGGGAGAGGACGCGATGGAGTTCGAGCTGTGAGCGTGCAGGTGACCTCGCCCCCGATGGACCAGCTGGTCGGTCGGCTGCGCGCCGTGTTGGAGCGCCGCTACCACCACCTCCATCCCTTCAACCAGCGGATGCACCGGGGTGAGCTGTCGCGCCAAGAGCTGCAGCTGTGGGTGGCGAACCGCTTCTATTATCAGATCAGCATTCCCATCAAGGATGCCCTGATTCTCTCGAGCTGCCCCGAGCGTGAAGTGCGCCAGCACTGGATCCAGCGCATCATCGACCACGACGGCCGGCCGGGGGAGGAGGGCGGCATCGAGGCATGGCTGCGTCTGGGCGAAGCGATGGGCGTGAAGCGCGAGGACCTCGTTGGCCAGCGTTTTCTCCTGCCCGGGGTCCGCTTCGCCGTGGACGCGTACGTGAACTTCTGCCGGTTCCGGCCCTGGCTCGAAGCAGTGGCCGCCTCGCTCACTGAGATGTTCGCGCCGCTCATCGTGAAAGAGCGGCTGGCGGCGATGTTGAGTCACTACAAGTGGGTGGATCCCGCGGGGCTGCAGTATTTCAAGAACCGGCTCACCCAGGCGCCGCGTGATGCGGAGTACGCCCTGGGCCTCGTCACAGAGCGGTTCCGCACCGCGGAGCAGCAGGAGCGGGCGGTCGCGGCGCTCGAGTTCAAGTGCGACGTGCTGTGGTGCCTGCTCGACGCCGTGGAGCGGGGGCCCATCCCCGGAACCGCGACGTGACCGCTGCCGGGCGACCCACCGTGCCTCGCCTTCACCCCAAGGCGCGCCTCCAGCATGACGACGTGCGGGGTCGTGACGTGCTGCTCTACCCCGAAGGACTGGTGGCGCTGAATCCGACGGGGGCGGAAATCCTCGGGCTGTGTGACGGCGTCCGCTCGGTCGCAGACGTCGTGGCGGCGCTGGAGCAGCGCTACGGCGCCCCCGGGGGAGGAGTCGAGCGCGATGTCATGGCTTTTCTCGATGGGCTCGCCGCCAAGGGGCTGGTGACGTATGGATCCTAAGCCTATGTGGTTGCTGGCGGAGCTGACCTACAAGTGTCCGCTGCAGTGCCCGTACTGCTCGAATCCGCTCGACTTCGCGGGCCCGCGCTTCAAGCGCGAGCTCTCGACCGACGAGTGGTGCCGCGTGTTCCGCGAAGCCAAGGCGCTGGGTGTGCTACAGCTCGGGCTCTCCGGTGGCGAGCCGACCCTGCGCGCGGATCTGGAGGTACTGGTGGCCGAAGCGCACGGGCTCGGGCTCTATACGTCGCTCATCACATCTGCCTATCGGCTCACCAAAGAGCGCTTAGCGGCACTGAAGGCGGCGGGCCTCGACCACGTGCAGATCAGCATTCAGGGGGCCGACGCCGAGCTCTCGGATGCAGTCGCGGGGACCACATCTTACCGAGACAAGATCGCGGCCTACCACTACACGCGGGAACTGGGCTTCCCGCTCACCGTCAACGTCGTGCTGCACCACCGCAACCTGCATCAGGTCGAGGCGTTGATCCGGCTCGCCGAGTCGCTCGGCGCGGAGCGCATCGAGCTTGCCAACACGCAGTTTTACGGCTGGGCGCTCCACAACCGTGCTGCACTCATGCCGACCAAGGCGCAGCTTGACGAAGCCTGGCGCGTGGTGCAGCGCGAGCGCGCACGACTCGGAACGCGGCTCGAGATCGTGTGGGTGCTCCCCGATTACCACGAGCAGTACCCCAAGCCGTGCATGGGCGGTTGGGCCCGCGCGTACATGACCGTCACGCCCGCGGGGGAGGTTTGGCCCTGCCACGCGGCGGGCCGGATCACGACGCTCACCTTCGAGAACGTGCGCGACCACCCGCTCGACTGGATCTGGGAGCACTCGGACGCGTTCCAGCGGTTTCGGGGCGATGCCTGGATGCCCGAGCCCTGCCGCTCGTGTCCGCG
>JACXTT010011203.1_pt1 | contig 12012 bp, 9 predicted proteins | sample 9270951 | NCBI WGS metagenome assembly JACXTT01 (sample SAMN15532306, study PRJNA645909) | rock metagenome | isolation source: weathered quartz diorite | place: Puerto Rico | collected 2017-06-21 | reverse complement strand
ATGGACGAGGCGTTCAGTGCCCTGGACCCGTTGATCCGGGCCGAAATGCAGGATCAGTTGCTGGAGCTGCAGAAGACGTTGCACAAGACCATCGTGTTCATCACTCATGACCTGGATGAGGCGGTACGGATCGGCAACCGCATCGCGATTCTCAAGGATGGCAAGTTGATCCAGGTCGGGACGCCGAAGGAGATCCTCCATTCGCCGGCGGATGAGTATGTGAATCGGTTTGTTCAGCGACGGATTGCGGCGGTTTAAGCGGGTAAAGCTGTATCAATATTCAGGCTGTACGAACGAGGTTGAAGATGTCCCAGGCTGAAAAAATCGTTATCGCCGATGCGCCATTGCGTTGGCAGGATGTGGTTGCGGTGGCCCGTCATGGCGCGCTGCTCGAATTGTCGCCCCAGGCCTTGGCCCGGATCGACAACGCCCAGGCGATCGTCCAGCGCATCGTCGTCAGCGGCGAGCGCGCCTATGGCGTGAACACCGGCCTCGGCGCCCTGTGCAACGTTTCGCTGTCCGGCGAACAACTCGGCCAGTTGTCGCGCAATACCCTGCTCAGCCATGCCTGCGGGGTTGGCGCGCCTCTGTCCGACGAACAGACCCGGGCGATTATCTGCGCGGCCATCGTCAACTACAGCCACGGCAAATCCGGCCTGCACCGCCAGGCGGTCGAAGCCCTGCTGGCCTTGCTCAACCGGGGCATCACCCCGCAGGTGCCGGCCCAGGGCTCGGTGGGTTACCTGACCCATATGGCCCATATCGGCATCACCTTGCTGGGTGTCGGCCAGGTCAGCTATCGCGGGCAGATCGTCCCGGCGCAACAGGCGCTGGCCGCGGAAGGCCTGCAACCGGTGCTACTGGGGGCCAAGGACGGTCTCTGCCTGGTCAACGGCACGCCGTGCATGACCGGCCTGGGCTGCCTGGCCCTGGCCGACGCGACCCGCCTGGTGCAATGGGCCGACGTGATCGGTGCGATGAGCTTCGAGGCCCAGCGTGGGCAGATCGCCGCGTTCGACGCCGAAATCATCGCGCTCAAGCCGCATCCCGGCATGCAGCAGGTCGGGCTCAACCTGCGCAGCCTGCTCGACGGCAGTGAAGTGATCGCCGCCAGTAAAGGCATTCGCACCCAGGACGCCTTGAGCCTCCGTTCGATCCCGCAGGTGCACGGCGCCGCCCGTGATCAACTGGCCCATGCCACCCGGCAGATCGAAACCGAACTCAACGGCTGCACCGACAACCCGCTGTTGCTGGGTACGCCGGACAACTACCGGGTGATGTCCCAGGCCAACCCGCATGGCCAGTCGGTCGCCCTGGCGGCGGACCTGCTGGCGATTGCCATGGCGGAAGTCGGCTCGATTGCCGAGCGGCGTCTCGACCGTCTGATCAACCCGCATGTCAGCGGCCTGCCGGCCTTCCTGGTGAGCAACCCCGGAGTCAACTCCGGGATGATGATCGTGCAGTACGTCGCCGCGTCTCTCTGCGCGGAAAACCGCCAGTTGGCGCAGCCGGCGGTGCTCGACAACTACGTCACCTCGGGCCTGCAGGAAGACCACCTGAGTATGGGCACCAACGCCGCGCTGAAATTGCACCGTGCCCTGGAAAACTGCACGCAGATCCTCGCCATCGAGTACCTGCTGGCGGCCCAGGCCTTCGAATTCCTCAAGGAGCAGCGCTTCGGCGCCGGCACCGACATCGCCTGGAAACTCCTGCGCGAGCGCGTTCCGGCCTATGACCAGGACCGCTGGCTGGCCCCGGACATTGCCCGCGCGGCGGCGCTGCTCAAAGAACCGACATTGATCCAGGGCAGGTTTCCCGACCTGCGCTGATACCACGAATAACCAGCGTGCCAAGGCGCCGTCGGCTCAAACAAGCCGGCGGCGACGGATAACGGAAACTTCCGGAGCGTCTGGTAGTTAATAAAACTCTCAAAAGGAGAATGAATGTGACTGCGTTGAACCTGATTCCCGGCCAACTGAGCCTGTCCCAACTGCGCGACGTCTATCAGCAGCCGGTGAAACTGACCCTGGACAACAGTGCCTCGGCACAGATCGAAGCCAGCGTTGCCTGCGTCGAGCAGATCCTCGCCGAAAACCGCACCGCCTATGGCATCAATACCGGTTTCGGCCTGCTGGCCTCGACCCGCATCGCCAGCGAAGACCTGGAAAACCTCCAGCGCTCGCTGGTGCTGTCCCACGCCGCCGGTGTCGGCGAGCCGATCAGCGATGCGCTGGTGCGCCTGATCATGGTGCTCAAGGTCAACAGCCTGAGCCGTGGTTTCTCCGGGATTCGCCGCCAGGTGATCGACGCGCTGATCGCCTTGATCAATGCCGAGGTCTACCCGCACATCCCGCTGAAAGGTTCGGTCGGTGCTTCCGGCGACCTCGCGCCGCTGGCCCACATGTCCCTGGTGCTGCTGGGTGAAGGCAAGGCCCGCTACAAGGGCGAATGGCTGGACGCGCACGCCGCGCTGAAACAGGCCGGCCTGCAACCCCTGACCCTGGCCGCGAAGGAAGGCCTGGCGCTGCTCAACGGCACCCAGGTGTCCACCGCCTTTGCCCTGCGCGGTCTGTTCGAAGGTGAAGACCTGTTCGCCGGCGCCCTGGTCGCCGGTGCACTGACCGTTGAAGCGGTGCTGGGTTCGCGTTCGCCGTTCGACCCGCGCATCCATGCCGCCCGTGGTCAACGTGGCCAGATCGATGCCGCCGCCGCTTATCGCCACCTGTTGGGCGAGCGCAGCGAAGTCTCCGACTCCCACGAGAACTGCGAGAAGGTCCAGGACCCGTACTCCCTGCGCTGCCAGCCACAGGTCATGGGCGCCTGCCTGACCCAGTTCCGCCAGGCCGCCGAAGTGCTGGTGATCGAAGCCAACGCCGTGTCCGACAACCCGCTGGTGTTCGCCGCCGAAGGCGACGTGATCTCGGGCGGCAACTTCCACGCCGAGCCGGTGGCCATGGCCGCTGACAACCTGGCCCTGGCGATTGCCGAAATCGGTTCCCTGAGCGAGCGCCGCATCTCCCTGATGATGGACAAGCACATGTCGCAGTTGCCGCCGTTCCTGGTGGCCAATGGCGGCGTCAACTCCGGCTTCATGATCGCCCAGGTCACCGCGGCGGCCCTCGCCAGCGAGAACAAGGCCCTGGCGCACCCGCACAGCGTCGACAGCCTGCCGACCTCCGCCAACCAGGAAGACCACGTGTCGATGGCGCCGGCGGCTGGCAAGCGTCTGTGGGAAATGGCCGAGAACACCCGTGGGATCCTCGCCGTGGAATGGCTGGGGGCCTGCCAGGGGCTGGACCTGCGCAATGGCTTGAAAACCTCGCCGGCCCTGGAAGCCGCGCGGGCGACCTTGCGCGAGCAGGTGGCGTATTACGAGAAGGATCGTTTCTTCGCACCGGATATCGAAGCGGCGAGCCAGTTGCTGGCATCGCGTAGCCTGAATGCGCTGGTACCGGTGAAGTTGCTGCCAAGTCTGTAAGCATTGCTCGAGAGCAGACTGGGGGCGTGAATTGTAGGAGCGAGCTTGCTCGCGAGGGTGGTCCAGGCACCGCGGGGTATCAGATATCCCCGCGTTATCGTTGGCGTCCATCGCGAGCGAGCTCGCTCCTACGGTCAGTCGGCGCCATCCACCCGGCAGCGCGTTTTGCCTGCGCGTGCCGGGTTGGGTACTCTGCGGCCCCTTTTGCGGCCGGACGGTCGCAAGACACTCGCCACCAGTCTGATTCTCATCGAGGTTCACCGATAAGAACAATTAAGGACGAGCAATGCAACAGCAAGTCAAAGGTTTGAAACGCGGGCTTTCGGCCCGACATATTCGCTTCATGGCCCTGGGTTCCGCCATCGGTACCGGGCTGTTCTATGGTTCCGCCTCGGCCATCCAGATGGCCGGTCCCGCCGTGCTGCTGGCCTACCTGATTGGCGGCGCCGCGGTGTTCATGGTCATGCGCGCCCTCGGTGAAATGGCCGTGCACGAGCCGGTGGCCGGCTCCTTCGGCCACTACGCCAGCACTTACATCGGTCCCCGTTCCGGTTTTATCCTCGGCTGGACCTACGCGTTCGAGATGGTCATCGTCGGCCTGGCCGACGTCACCGCCTTCGGCATCTATATGGGCTTCTGGTTTCCCGAGGTCGACCGCTGGATCTGGGTGCTCGGCGTGGTCTTCGTCATCGGCGCCCTGAACCTGTGCACCGTGAAGGTCTTCGGTGAAATGGAATTCTGGCTGTCGCTGCTCAAGGTCGGCGCTATCGTCGCGATGATCCTCGGCGGCTTCGGCATCATGTTCTTCGGCATCAGCACCGCCACGCCGTCGGCGAGCGTCGGCATCAGCAACCTCTGGAGCAACGGCGGCTTCATGCCCAACGGCGCGGCGGGGATGATCGCTTCGTTCGCGGTGGTCATGTTCGCCTTCGGCGGCATCGAGATCATCGGCGTCACCGCCGGTGAAGCCCAGGACCCGCAGCGCGTGATCCCGCGGGCGATCAACGCGGTGCCGCTGCGTATCCTGCTGTTCTATGTGCTGACCCTGTTCGTGCTGATGTCCCTCTACCCGTGGCAGCAGATCGGCAACCAGGGCAGCCCCTTCGTGCAGATCTTCCAGAACCTGGGGATCGGTTCGGCGGCGACGATCCTCAATATCGTGGTGATCTCGGCGGCAATCTCCGCCATCAACAGCGATATCTTCGGTGCCGGTCGCATGATGTACGGCCTGGCCCAGCAAGGCCATGCACCCAAGGGCTTCGCCAAGCTGTCGCGAGCCGGCGTGCCGTGGATGACCGTGCTGGTCATGGCCGTCGCCCTGCTGCTGGGCGTGCTGCTCAACTACCTGATCCCCGAAGACGTGTTCCTGCTGATCGCGTCCATCGCCACCTTCGCTACCGTGTGGGTGTGGATCATGATCCTGGTCACCCAGGTGGCCATGCGCCGTTCCATGAGCCGTGAAGAGGTAGCGCAACTGAAGTTTCCGGTGCCGTTCTGGCCCTATGCGCCGATGGCGGCGATTGCCTTCATGGTGTTCATCTTCGGCGTGCTGGGCTACTTCCCCGATACCCGACCGGCGCTGATCGTCGGTGCGGTCTGGGTCGGCCTGCTGGTCCTGGCCTACCAGGTCTGGATCAAGCCTCGGGATGCGCGCGTTCAGCAAGACCCTGCTTTGTCTCATTGATAACTTAACGGAGGCCCCGGATGAAAACGCTTTGGCAGAACTGTCACGTTGCAAGCATGGCGCAAGGCACCTACTCGATCATCGAGGATGCCGCCATCGTGACCGTGGCGTCGAAAATCGAGTGGATCGGCCCACGCGCCGAACTGCCGGCGGCGGATTATCCACAGGTCCATGACCTGGAGGGGGCCTGGGTCACGCCGGGGCTGATCGATTGTCACACCCACACGGTGTTCGGCGGCAACCGCAGCGGTGAATTCGAGCAGCGCCTGCAAGGCGTGAGTTATGCCGAGATCGCCGCCGCCGGTGGCGGCATTGCCAGCACCGTGCGCGCGACCCGTGCCGCGAGCGAGGACGAACTGTTCGCCAGTGCCCGGCAACGCTTGACCTGCCTGCTGCGCGACGGGGTGACCAGTGTCGAGATCAAGTCCGGCTACGGCCTCGACCTGGACAGCGAGCGCAAGATCCTCAAGGTGATTCGCCGCCTCGGCGCCGAGCTGCCGGTCAGCGTGCGCAGCACCTGCCTGGCGGCCCATGCCTTGCCCCCGGAATATGCCGGACGCGCCGACGACTACATCGAGCATATCTGCGCCGAGATGTTGCCGACGCTGGCCGCCGAAGGCCTGGTGGATGCGGTGGATGCCTTCTGCGAATACCTGGCGTTTTCCCCGGCCCAGGTCGAGCGGGTGTTCAAGGTTGCGCAACAACTGGGCTTGCCGGTGAAGCTGCATGCCGAGCAGCTTTCGTCGTTGCACGGTTCGAGCCTGGCGGCGCGTTACCAGGCGCTGTCGGCGGACCATCTGGAATTCATGACCGAAGAGGATGCCATTGCCATGGCCGCCTCCGGCACCGTCGCGGTGCTGCTGCCGGGGGCGTTCTACTTCCTGCGCGAAACCCAGTTGCCGCCGATGGATGCCTTGCGCAAGCACGGCGTGAAGATTGCCATCGCCAGCGACCTCAACCCCGGCACCTCGCCGGCGCTGTCCCTGCGCCTGATGCTGAACATGGCCTGCACTCTGTTCCGCATGACCCCGGAAGAAGCCCTGGCCGGGGTCACCCAGCATGCCGCTACGGCGTTGGGCATGGGCGCCACCCACGGTTCGCTGGAGGTCGGCAAGGTGGCGGATTTCGTCGCCTGGCAGATCGAGCGTCCGGCGGACCTGGCCTACTGGCTGGGCGGTGACCTGGGCAAGCGCGTGGTGCGCCATGGTGTCGAAGTATTGATCTAGGAGACTGTCCTGTGGATAACGTTCTGAGTTTCAAACAAGGTCGCGTGCCGCTGTTGATCAGCATGCCGCATGCCGGTGTGCAACTGACCCCGGCGGTCAAGGCCGGGCTGATCCCCGAGGCGCAAAGCCTGCCGGACACCGACTGGCACATCCCGCGGCTCTATGATTTCGCCGCCGAGCTGGGTGCCAGCACCCTGGCCGCCGGTTACTCGCGGTTTGTCATCGACCTGAACCGGCCGTCCGACGACAAGCCGCTGTATGTCGGCGCCACCACCGGTCTGTACCCGGCGACCCTGTTCGACGGCGTGCCGCTGTTCGTCGACGGGCAGGTGCCGTCGGCCGAGGAGCGGGCGAGCTACCTGGAGCAGGTCTGGACGCCGTATCACCAGACCCTGCAGCAGGAACTGGCGCGGCTCAAGGCCGAGTTCGGCTATGCCTTGCTGTTCGACGCCCACTCGATCCGTTCGGTGATCCCGCATCTGTTCGACGGCAAGCTGCCGGACTTCAACCTGGGCACCTTCAACGGCGCCAGCTGCGATCCGCAACTGGCGGCGCGACTGGAGGCGGTCTGTGCCGGGCATCCGGCCTACAGCCATGTGCTGAACGGGCGCTTCAAGGGCGGGCATATCACCCGTCACTATGGTGATCCGGCGCAGGACATCCACGCGGTGCAGCTCGAGTTGGGGCAATGCACCTATATGGAGGAGTTCGAACCGTTCAACTACCGCAGCGACCTGGCCGAGCCGACGCGGGTGGTGCTCAAGGAGCTTCTCCAGGGCCTGCTGGCCTGGGGGCGCGAGCACTACGGTCGCTGACTCAGTGGCTGGCTGAACGCAGTCCTGTAGGAGCCAGCTTGCTGGCGATGGTGGTCCAGGCACCGTGGGGCATCAGGTTCCCCGCGTTATCGTTGACGTCCATCGCGAGCAAGCTGGCTCCTACAAGGACCGCGGGTCATCCAGCCAGCACATCGACTTCCGGGCTCAGGAAATCGATGTGATACCCGCTGGCGCCGTCCCCCAGGCCCACGTGCACGCCGCCGACGCCCTCGTTCATCGGCGAGTTGTGGCTGTAGTTGATGTTCGGCCCGATGGTGTCGTTCACGCCGATGGCGAATTCGCTCAGATACAACCCCCTGTCGCCCGCGGCCCGCGCCAGCAGGCCGGTATATTCCTGCCCGGCAACCTTGAACGAGCGCACCTGGTTGCCTTCGATGTGCAGCCAGGCCTGGTGCCGGGCGACCTTCTGGGCCAGCTCCAGCAACTGTTCGTCGACACCCGTGGCGAGTGGCGTCCGGTTGCCGCCCCGGGACGTCAGCAGGCCACTGATGCGCAAGATGCCGTTCAATTGAAACAGGTCGGGGCTGTCGGGACGCATGTGGGCATAGTGCACTTCGAACAACTCCGAAACGGACAGCACGAAATGCTCGCCGATTTCCTCGCGGGTGGTGACGTAAGGGGCCGAGCGGTTTCTCAACCAGACGTCGGCCCGCGACCCCTCGCCGGCCAGGCGCAGGCGTTGCTGTCGACTCAACAGCCGCAGGTGCTCGCGCTGGCGCCTCAGGCAGCCGGCGAAGTCGTTGCGCAGCAACAGCATCAGGCTGTAGAGCGCGTTCTCCAGGCCCGGATCGAAGGCGTGCAGAGGACAGAGAATGGATTGTTTGTCGCGTGTCCTGGCCGCTCGCTCATAGAACTGCCGGGCGCCTTGGCTGGAGAAGGAAAACACCAGGCTTTGCGCCGGCAGCGGTTCCGGCGAGCCCACGGCGGCGGCGTCCAGCCCCAGTTCGGCGAGGGCGCGGATAAACATTTCGTTGTCAGCGAGGATGATGGCCTTCTCCGGGTAGGAAAGCAGGCCCGGCAAATCGTCTTGCTGCATTGGAAACTCCCTTTCACTTGTGCACGGATACCCCGGCAGAACGGCTCCTGCCTTTCCATGTGACCTCGCTATTGAAGCGTTTATCGGGCGGACTTGAACACTGGCCGAATGGCTAGGCGGCACCCGACGGGAGGGAAACGGCGGCGAATGCGCCCGCGCGCCTGCGCTTTTGACAAGGGCATGCCGATTCCGTGATTCGGGTTTATGATGCCGGACGACAGAATAATATGAAGTCCCCAGCAGGGATGACCTCGACCCCTACGGAGCGCGTGATGCAGACTTTGTACCCGCAGATCAAACCCTATGCCCGGCACGATCTGGCCGTGGATGAAACACATGTGCTGTATGTCGACGAGAGCGGTTCGCCAGAAGGCCTTCCGGTGGTATTCATCCACGGAGGCCCGGGAGCCGGCTGCGATGCCCAGAGCCGGTGCTATTTCGACCCCAACCTGTATCGCATCATTACCTTCGACCAGCGCGGTTGCGGACGTTCGAGCCCGCACGCGAGCCTGGAGAACAATACCACCTGGGACCTGGTGGCCGACCTCGAGCGCATTCGCGAGTACCTGGAGATCGACAAGTGGGTGCTGTTTGGCGGTTCCTGGGGGTCGACGCTGTCCCTGGCCTACGCGCAGACCCACCCGGAGCGGGTTCACGGCCTGATCCTGCGCGGGATCTTCCTCGCCCGCCCACAGGAAATCGAGTGGTTCTACCAGGCCGGTGCCAGCCGCCTGTTCCCGGATTACTGGCAGGACTACGTGGCGCCGATTCCGCTGGATGAACGTGAAGACCTGCTCGGCGCGTTCCACAAGCGCCTGATCGGCAACGACCAGATCGCCCAGATGCACGCCGCCAAGGCCTGGTCCCTGTGGGAGGGCCGTACCGCGACCCTGCGCCCGAACCCGCTGGTGGTCGACCGTTTCTCCGAGCCGCAGCGCGCGCTGTCGATTGCCCGGATCGAATGCCATTACTTCACCAACAACTCGTTCCTCGAACCCGACCAACTGATCCGCGACATGGGCAAGATCGCCCACCTGCCGGGTGTGATCGTGCATGGTCGCTACGATGTGATCTGCCCGCTGGACAACGCCTGGGAGCTGCATCAGGCCTGGCCCAACAGCGAGTTGCAGGTGATTCGCGACGCCGGTCACGCGGCCTCCGAGCCGGGCATCACCGATGCGTTGGTGCGGGCGGCCGACCAGATGGCCCGGCGCCTGCTCGACCTGCCTCTCGAAGAAGCATGAAGGGCTTGTTGCAACGCGTCAGCGGTGCGCGGGTGGAGGTGGCGGGAGCCGTGGTCGGGGCCATCGACCAGGGCTTGCTGGTGCTGCTGGCGGTGGAACCTGGGGATACACCGGCACACGCTGACAAACTGCTGAAGAAGCTGCTTAACTATCGGGTGTTCAGCGATCCGCAGGGCAAGATGAACCTGTCCCTGGCGGACACCGGCGGCGGTTTGCTGCTGGTGTCGCAGTTTACCCTGGCGGCCGATACCCAGAGCGGATTGCGTCCGAGCTTCTCCACGGCAGCGCCTCCGGCACTGGCCGAGGCGTTGTTCGACTATGTAGTGGCACAGGCGCAAGGTTTGCATGGGCAAGTGGCGACCGGGCGTTTTGGGGCGGACATGCAGGTGCATCTGGTCAATGATGGCCCGGTAACCTTCCTGTTACAGACCTGAAAGCACAAAAAACGACGTATTTGACTGAAAACAGGGGGTTTTCGCGATAAATACTTTGTTTCACCTGATGCGTTGTAACGCGGCCTACTAGATAATCGCGCGCTACGGGGATCGGCGTTCGTTGGTCCATTTTGACTTAGGTAGAGACTTGTCCGCGACCGTTTGGGGAATCATTTGGCCCCATCGGAGTCGGAACAATGCTCGCCAACCTGGCATATAGATAGCTGGCCGTTGGTTTTTGATCTGTTTTCGGCGAGGGTTGCTCGTGATTGTTAGTCCCTGTAATGCTCCAACATTGACTGCCAAAGGGTTGCGAAAAGCGCTGGTGGCGGGCTCGGCACTGCTGTGCCTGCTCAGCGCGGGGCAACTCTTTGCGTTCAGCCTGGATGATGTGTCGGCCAAGGCCAAGACGCTGGCCGGGCAGAAATACGAAGCTCCGCGCAGCAATCTGCCGAATGAGTTCCGTGACATGAAGTTCGCGGACTACCAGAAAATCCGCTTCCTGACCGACAAGGCCGAATGGGCGGGCGAGAAAACCCCGTTCAAGCTGTCGTTCTACCATCAGGGCATGCACTTCGATACGCCGGTGAAGATCAACGAAATCACCGCGGACGACGTGAAAGAGATCAAGTACGACCCGAGCCGTTTCGATTTCGGCGATGTGAAGTTCGATCCCAAGGCCACCGAGCAGCTGGGCTACGCGGGCTTCCGTGTGCTTTATCCGATCAACAAGGCGGACAAGCAGGACGAGATCATGACCATGCTCGGCGCGAGCTACTTCCGCGTCGTGGGCAAGGGCCAGACCTATGGCCTGTCGGCACGTGGCATGGCCATCGACACCGCCTTGCCGTCCGGCGAAGAGTTCCCGCGTTTCACCGAGTTCTGGATCCAGCAACCCAAGCCGACCGACAAGCACCTGGTGATCTTCGCCCTGTTGGACTCGCCGCGTGCCACCGGCGCCTACCGCTTGACCCTGCGTCCGGGCAGCGACACCATCGTCGACGTGGAGGCGCAGATGTACCTGCGCGACAAGGTCGGCAAGCTGGGCGTGGCCCCGCTGACCAGCATGTTCCTGTTCGGCGCCAACCAGCCGTCCAAGGTCCTCAACTACCGTCGCGAGCTGCATGATTCCAGCGGCCTGTCGATCCACGCCGGCAATGGCGAGTGGGTCTGGCGTCCGCTGAACAACCCGAAACACCTGGCCGTGAGCAATTTCTCCGTGGAAAACCCACGGGGCTTCGGCTTGCTGCAGCGTGGCCGTGATTTCAGCCACTACGAAGACCTCGATGACCGCTACGACAAGCGTCCAAGCGCCTGGATCGAGCCCAAGGGCGACTGGGGCAAGGGCACGGTCGACCTGGTGGAGATTCCGACCGCCGACGAAACCAACGACAACATCGTGGCTTTCTGGAACCCGGCGGAGCGCGCCGACGCTGGCCAGCCGATGAATTTCGCCTACCGTCTGCACTGGACCACCGACGAAGCGGCCCTGCACTCGCCGGACAGTGCCTGGGTCAAGCAGACCCTCAAGTCCACCGGCGACGTGAAGCAGTCCAACCTGATCCGCCAACCGGACGGCAGCGTGGCCTACCTGATCGACTTCGAAGGCCCGTCCCTCAAGGCGTTGCCTGAAGACGCGGCGGTCCGTAGCCAGGTCAGCGTCGGCGACAACGCCGAAGTGGTGGAAAACAGCTTGCGCTACAACCCGGAAACCCAGGGCTGGCGTCTGACCCTGCGCCTGAAGGTCAAGGATCCGGGCAAGGCCACCGAACTGCGCGCGAACCTGGTCAAGGACCTCGCCACGGCGGAGTCGGCCAAGGTCTCGGTCTCGTCCCAGGTGGTCAAGGCCGACAAGGTCGCGGCCAAGCAGCAAGAGAAAGAGAAGGCCCAGGCAAAGAAAGAGCAAGCTCAGGATAAGAAAGAGCAAGACGCTGTCAAAGAGCATGACGCCGCGGCGCCAGCTCCCGAGACCGCCCCTACCACCCCGGAACCGGTGCCGACTGAACAAGTCCTGACCGAGACCTGGAGCTACCAGTTGCCTGCCGATGAGTAACCCAAACGCCCAGCCAGAGGC
>JACXTT010011202.1_pt1 | contig 12012 bp, 12 predicted proteins | sample 9270951 | NCBI WGS metagenome assembly JACXTT01 (sample SAMN15532306, study PRJNA645909) | rock metagenome | isolation source: weathered quartz diorite | place: Puerto Rico | collected 2017-06-21 | reverse complement strand
GCGGCATAGGTTGTGTGGTCCGCGGTACGCAGAGCCGGTCGTCGCCGCGCTCGGCGCGACCACTGGCAACCAGGCATTCCAGCAGGTCGTCGCCGAGCTGAAGGTCATCTACCTCAGCGGCTGGCAGGTGGCGGCCGACGCCAACCTGGCCGGCCAAATGTATCCCGACCAGAGCCTCTATCCGTCGAACTCCGTGCCGCAGGTGGTCAAGCGCATCAATCAGGCGCTGCAGCGCGCAGACCAGATCGACTGCAGCGAAGGGAAGGACGGGACTCATTGGTTCGCGCCGATCGTGGCCGACGCCGAGGCGGGCTTCGGCGGCTGCCTCAACGCCTTCGAGCTGATGAAGATGATGATCGAGGCGGGCGCCGCGGCAGTGCACTTCGAGGACCAACTGGCGTCCGAAAAGAAGTGCGGGCACCTCGGCGGCAAGGTCCTCGTGCCGACCTCGCAGTTCATCCGCACGCTCTCCGCCGCGCGGCTGGCCGCGGACGTCTGCGGCGTGCCGACGCTTCTCATCGCGCGCACCGACGCCAACAGCGCCACGCTGCTGACCAGCGACGTCGACGAGCGAGATCTTCCGTTCCTCACCGGCGAGCGGACCGCCGAAGGCTTCTACCGCATCACCAGCGGCGTCGACGCGGCGATCGCGCGCGGGCTGTCGTACGCGCCGTACGCCGACCTCCTCTGGATGGAGACCTCGCAGCCGGACATCGGCGAGGCGCGCCGCTTCGCCGAGGCCGTCCACGAGAAGTTCCCCGGCAAGCTGCTGGCGTACAACTGCTCGCCGTCGTTCAACTGGGCCAAGAAGCTCTCGGCCGAGGAGATCGCAGCATTCCAGAAGGAGCTGGCGGCGCTCGGGTACAAGTTCCTCTTCGTCACCCTCGCCGGATTCCACGCCCTCAATTACTCGATGTACGAGCTGGCGCGCCAGTACGCGAACGAGGGGATGAGCGCGTACTCGCGCATGCAGCAGGCGGAGCTCGCCGCGGAAAAGCACGGATACACGGCCACCAAACACCAGCACGAAGTGGGCACCGGCTACTTCGACGAGGTGATGAAGCTGATCTCCAACGGGGAGTCGTCGACCACCGCGCTCGCCGATTCCACCGAGACGGCGCAATTCGGCGTGCATTAGGAGAAGGACCATGGACGAGATCGAAAACGACGAGCGCAACGAGAACGACGACGAGCGGGAGTACAACGCCGCGCCGCCCGAGGACGAGGTGCCGTTTCACATTCCGCGGGATTGAGTCAACCCTCACCCGGCCTTCGGCCACCCTCTCCCGCTCACGCGGGAGAGGGGCTAAATTGTCCCTCTCCCGCGTGAGCGGGAGAAGGTGCCGCGAAGCGGCGGATGAGGGTCGGCGATAATCGTTCCATGCGAACGATCCTCGCCCTCCTCCTCATCGCCCTCCCGCTCGCGGCGCAGCGACACGATGAGGAGAGCGCCAAGGGGGGCGCGTACGCCGACCGGCTCAAGGACGAGATCCGCGCGCGCAAGATGTACGAGAAGGCGGCGCGCGCGACGATTCCGCCGCGGTTCCGTGAGGCGCTTGACCAATACCAGCCGGGCGAGCGCGACCTGCCGGCCGCCTGGGGCGAGTTCACCCTTGTGGACGGCACTCCCTTCGGCGCGCTGCAGCTCGCTGCGCCGGCCGGCGCGGCGGCGGATCGCCTGACTTTCTTCGGGATCCTGGACACCGCCACCTACTTCGAGGAGCTTCCCGTGCAGCACTCCAACGCAGACGCGTTCGTCGAGCGCTCGCTGCTCCTCCCGCCGCGCGCGACGCGCGGCATCTTCGGCCTGGCCAGCAAGAACGAGGTCCTCGGCATCGCGCGCGTGGAGATCGAGCCGCCGTCCGCGGTCTCGCGTCTCATCCTCTCCTCGGACGTTCACATCCTCTCCGCTGCGCAGGACCCGCTCGATCCGTTCGCATTCGGCGGGACGAAGGTCGTCCCCAAGCCGCGCGCCACCTTCCGCCGCGCCGACGAGGTGTGGGTCTTCTTCGAGATGCGCAGCGCCGCCGCGCCGCAGATCACCACGACGCTGGAGATCGAAGGCGGCGCGACGAAGTTCCATGGCGCGCCGACGCCTGCTGAGGCCACCCCGCTGAAGGGCGTGGCCGGACATTACGGCGTAGGCAATACCATCGACGTGTCGGCGCTCAAGCCGGGCGACTACCGCATTCGGGTCACGGTGACAGATGGTGTTTCGAAGACCGCAGTGACTCGGGAGGCAACGCTGAGGATTGTGGATTGAGGAGACTTGAGGTTCGAGGTTCGAGGTGCGAACGAAGAATGAAGAAGACAGCATGGGTGGTGGCCTTCTTACTTCTTCATTCGCACCTCGAACCTCGAACCTCTTAAGGGTGGCGACGCGGAGCCGAAAACCTTCTCGTCTCACTTTTTCGCCACGCGCTGCTCTTCCATGATCACCCGCGACGCCTCCACCATCCGGATCAGCTCCTCGCGGTAACCCTCCATGTCCTCGCCGCGCATGGCGCGGGCGAGGGCGGCGACGTCAGCGTAGCTCGCGCGTCCCTTGTGCCTGGAGTTGCGCAGCAGCATGCCGAATTCGGCGACGGCGGCGGCAAACTGCGTGTCGGGCGAAGCCTCGAAGGCGCTCTTGCGCTCGTCATATGCCGCCGCGGCGATCTCCTTGCTGTTTTTCCCGCCCGGCTCCTTGTAGCGCAGCCGGACCGTCGCCATGCGCCCCCCCGCGCCGCGCGACGGGACGATCTCGTACAGCGCGGTGACTGACTGACCCGATCCGAGCTCGCCCGCGTCTTTCGCGTCGTCGGTGAAGTCGCTGTTGGCCAGGGCGCGATTCTCATATCCGATCTGCCGGTACGAGGCCACGAGCTGCGGATTGAACTCCACCTGCACCTTCACGTCGTCAGCGACGGCGACGAGCGTGCCCGTGAGCTGCGCGCCGAAGACTTTCTTCGCCTCCTCCATCGAGTCGAGGTAGTAGTAGTTGCCGTTGCCTTTGTCCGCGAGGGTTTCGATGAGGCTGTCCTGCAGGTTGTCGTCGCCGACCCCAATGCAGGTGAGGTAGATGCCGCTCTTCCGCTTCTCCTCGATCAGCTTGGTCAAGCCCTTCTCGTCGCTGATACCGACGTTGAAGTCGCCGTCTGTGGCCAGGATCACGCGGTTGTTGGCCTTGCCATCGAAATGCTCGGCAGCCGTTTTGTACGCCAGCTCGATCCCTTCGCCGCCCGCGGTCGAACCGCCGGCCTCGAGATTGTCCAGGGCGGCGAAGATGACGTCCTTCTGCGACGCAGGCGTCGGCGGCAGCGCCAGCCCGGCCGCGCCGGCATAGACGACGATGGCCACGGTGTCCGTCGGCGCGAGATGCTCGACCAGCAGGTGTATGGCCGACTGCACCAGCGGCAGGCGGTCGGGCGGGGACATTGATCCGGAGACATCGAGGAGGAAGACCAGATTGTTCGGCGCGAGCCTCCATTGTTCGACGCTCTTCGCCTGCAGGCCGATGCGCAACAGGCGATGCTCCGGCGCCCACGGGCAACCCGCCAACTCGGTGGCGATGGCCACCGGCGTCCCATCGGCGGGCGGCGGATAGCGATAGACGAAGTAATTCACCATCTCCTCGATGCGCACGGAGTCGGGCGGCGGCGGTAGGTTCTCGCGCAGGAAACGCCGGACGTTCGCGTACGACGCGCCGTCGACGTCGATGGAAAACGTGGTCACCGGCTGGCGCGGCGCGTCCACGAACTCGTTCTCCTTGATCGGCGCGTATGAGGCCCTATTGCCGAGATTGAGTCCCGACACGATGAACGCGCAGGAGGCACTTCGCGTCACGACCGGCGTGGGCGCCGCGGCGGTCACGGTGATCATCTCCGCCACCGCGGCGGCGCGGAGTGTGAGGCGAGCGATTGTGCCACTGCCGCTCTGTACGTTGACCATCGTTGACGCCGTGTTGAATCCCCAAAGCTGCGCCTCGATGCGATGCGTGCCCGCGGGGACGCCGCGAAACTCGTAATGCCCCTGCGCGTCGGTGACTGTGGTGAGGTCGCCGCGTGGCGTGTGAAGGATGACGGTGACGCCGGGGAGCGGTATCCCGTTGGGCTCCGCCACGACGCCGCCGATCATCCCATCGGCCGGCGGCGATGTTGCCGTCGTGCAACAGAAGAGGAACAGGACGAAAACGAGAGCGACGCGTTTCATATGCGCCTCCTTTTGCCCTGGAGGCATGCTGCACGCACGCTGCCGCGCGCTCGCTCTCTATGGACCGCCGGCGGAATCAACCAATCTGCATTTACGCGCCACTTTCGTGGAGTGCGGGCGTCCGCGCCCGCACTCCTTTGCGCAGCAACGCGATCTGCCCGGCGTGATAGAGGTTGTGCTGAATGACGCCGTGCACCATGACGTAGGTGGTGTAGTCCTTCCCCACCACGATGCGGTCGAGATCCTCGGGAGTCAGGCGCGCCACGGCATCGCTGACGCGGCTCTCCGCGTTGTCGAGCTCCTCGAGCGCCGCCGCCCACGAGGTGCGCGTCACGTCCGGCCAGTCCTCCTCCGTCGTCAGCTCGCGCGGCGTGCCGGCCAGCCGCTCGGAGACCATGTCCATCGTCGCCCGCACGTGCACCACGAGCTCGAGGACGGAGTGCGCGCCGGCGATGGGATGCGCCTTCGCCTCCTCCTCGGTCACATCTTCGAGCAGTTGCCGCAGCGCCGGACCGTGCCACGCCTCGCCGCCGTACGCGCGGTTGAGTTGGTCGAGTAATCGCTCGATCGCTCGCATGGCGACGGATTATAGGGGTTCGTAGTTCGTGGTTCGTAGTTCGTAGAAAACAACCAACGACCAACCACCAACAACCATCAACTATCAACTACGCTAAACTCCCGCCCGCTTGTCCTACAAATTGAGCGAGTGGCTCAACCTGAGCATCCGCTGGTTCCACGTCTTCGCCGCGATCATGTGGATCGGGCAGACCTACTTGTTCACCTGGCTCGATCACACCCTGCGCAAAGAGGGGAACGTCTGGATGGTGCACAGCGGCGGCTTCTACGTGGTCGACAAGCAAACCACGCCGCAGATCCTGCCGAAGACGCTGCATTGGTTCAAATGGGAAGCGGCGCTGACGTGGCTCTCGGGCATCGTTCTGTTTGCGCTCGTCTACTGGCACGGCGGGATCATGGTCGACGACAGCGTGCGCAAGATGAGCAACGGCGCCGCGGTGGGACTGAGCGCGGCCATCATCATCGTCGCCTGGATCGTCTACGACCTGATGTGGATCTCGCCGCTCAAAGAACATGAGACCGCCGGCGCGGTGATCTCCTATTTCCTTCTGGTCGCGGCGATCTACGGTTTCACCCGTCTCTTCAGCGGCCGCGCCGCCTACCTGGAGACCGGCGCGGTCCTGGGCACGCTGATGGCCGCCAACGTTTGGATGCGCATCCTGCCGGCGCAGCGGCAGCTCATCGGCGCGGTGAAGGAGGGGCGCGCGCCCGACTTGCGCCTGGCCGACATCGCCAAGCAACGCTCCAAGCAGAACACCTTCATGGTGGTGCCGGTGGTCTTCATCATGATCAGCAATCACTTCCCGGTGTCGACCTACGGCGACGCGCACAACTGGCTGATCCTCGCCGCGCTGATCGTCGCCGGCTGGATCGCCGCGGCCATCATCCGCACGCAATGACCACGCTCGACGACAACGACGTCCGCCGCGCCACCGCGCCGCTCGACGCCGCGCTGGCCGCCTTCGTCCGCCGCTTCCCCGGCGATTCGCCGGCGCGGCAGCCGGTGCACACGGTCTACGGCGGCGCGCAGCTCTTCAAGTCCGACACGCCAGCCAAGCTCGGCGTCCTGGCGCTGCGCGCGCTGGAGCAGCACGCGCCCGACGCCGCCACGCTGGCCGCCGCCATCGGCCTGGACCGTTCGCAGGCCGAGACCATCTACGCGCGGGTGGTGGAGAAGCTGCGCCGCGAGCCGGTGGAGGACTTCCGCATCGACTTCGAGGACGGCTACGGCAACCGCCCCGACGACGAGGAGGACGGCCACGCCGCCGCCGCCGCGCGCGAGGTGGTCAAGGGGATGGACGACGGCACGCTGTCGCCCTTCATCGGCATCCGCATCAAGCCGTTCACGCAGGAGCTGATGCGCCGCAGCATCCGCACGCTCGACATCTTCCTCACCACGCTGCTGGCCAACGTCAGCGTGCTGCCGCCGTGGTTCGTGGTCACCCTGCCGAAGATTCAATTGCCGGAGCAGGTCACCGCGCTGATCGACATCCTCGAGCAGCTCGAGCCGAAGCTCGGACTGGACGCCGGCGCGCTGAAGATGGAGCTCATGATCGAGACGACGCAGTCGATCCTCAACGAGCGCGGCGGTTCGAACCTGCCGCTCTTTCTCCAGGCGGCGCGTGGTCGCGCCGTGGCCGCGCACTTCGGCACGTACGACTACACGGCGAGCTGCAATATCACCGCGGCGCATCAGCGGATGGACCACCCCGCGTGCGACTTCGCGCGCCACATGATGCAGGTGGCCTACGCCGGCACCGGGCTGTGGCTTTCCGACGGCGCCACCAACGTGATGCCCATCGGCGACCGCGCCACCGTCCATCGCGCCTGGCGGCTACACGTCGATCACATCCGCCACTCGCTGATCAATGCCTACTACCAGGGATGGGATCTCAATCCCGCGCAGCTCCCGACGCGCTACGCCGCGGTCTATTCGTTTTTCCTGGAGAGTCTCCCCGCGGCCACCGAGCGGCTGCGCAACTTCATCGAGAAGGCCGGGCAGGCCACCCTCGTCGGCGACGTCTTCGATGACGCCGCCACCGGGCAGGGCCTGCTCAACTACTTCCTCCGCGCCATGAACTGCGGCGCCATCACCGAACAGGAAGCGCTGGCCACCGGATTGACGCTGGACGAGCTGCGCAGCCGGTCGTTCGTGAAGATCCTCAAGGGGCGGCGTTCAACTTTATCCTGATGCCGAAGGCCTCAGGATCTGGTGCCCATTTTGCGCTCGTGGGCGCCCGATCCCGACGCTACGCGTCGGGATAAACTCTAGGCGAACGCACCATCTTGGCCATGGCCAGCCCCGCCAGGAACCACCCCACCACCTCGGTCGCCAGCTCGCCGCAGACGAAGGCGCCCGGGAAGCCGTACCAGATCCAGTAGCTCACCACCAGCGAGACCACGCCGAAGGCGCCGAGGAGCGCGACGGCGAAGGCGCGCTTGAGCACCCCACCCACCATGAAGGAGAGGACGATGGCGGCGATGAGCGCGGGGACGATGTTGCTGACCAGCTCCGTGCCGAGCTGCCGCGGCGACATGGCCTCGCCGCCGCCCTTGGTGACGATCAGCAGTCCGCTCGGCCCCTGATGGAGCTTCTGTTCCCACGCCTTCTGCTCTTCGGGGCTCGGCTTCTTGTGCATGTCCATGCCGGGGAAGAAGTACATGCCCGAGGCCGGGACGGAGCGGAAGGTCTCCATCATCCGTGCTTCGTCCGGAAGGATGCTCAGGCCCATGGTGCCGAGGGGAGTGAAGATGTGCGCCACCGCGCTCCAGAAGAAAACGATCAATCCACCGATGATGGCTGCGATGATGATTCTCATGGTCGTTCTCCCTTCTGTTGTTCAGAATAGTGAATTCGTCCGCGTCACGTCGAGATCGCGCAGCAGGCCGTCGCGCAGGTCGTAGATCCAACCGTAGACGGTGATCTCCACGCCGCGCTGCCGCGCGTTGATCAGAACGTCGGTGGTCAGCAGTTGCCGCACCTGCTCGGCGACGTTGATCTCGCACAGCCGCGCCCACTGCTGGTCGAAGGCGCCGATCGCCGACAGCTCCGCGGCGCACGACGAGGCCAGATGCTGCAGCGGCGCCAGCCATCGCTCCACGTGGCCGTGCGTCTGCGCCAGCACTCCCTCCAGCACCGCGCGCACGCCGCCACAGCCGTAGTGCCCGACGATCATGATGTGGCGAATGTCGAGCACCTCCGCCGCGTACTGCACAACGGCCATGCCGTTGGAGTCGCCCGGCGAAACGATGTTGGCCACGTTGCGGTGGACGAACATCTCGCCGGGGGCGAGCCCGACGATCTCGTTGGCCGGCACCCGGCTGTCGGCGCAGCCGATCCAGAGGTACTCCGGCCGCTGGATCTCGGTCAGGCGCTGAAAAAAATGCGGATCGGCGCTCGTCCGGCTCTGCGCCCAGGCGCGATTGCGCTCGAACAGTTCCGCCGTTTTCACACCTAGCTCCCGCGATAGGTCGAGCATGCGAACGGTGTGGCCAGGAGCGGCAGGTGATAGTGGTCGTCGTCGCGGACCTCGAACGTCATGGCGGCCTCGGAGAAGAACGACCCACCGCCGAAGTACCCGCCGATGTCGAAGGTCAGGCGATAAACGCCCGGCTCGGCGTTGTCGGCCAGGCGCGCGCGGCCGTCGCGGTCGGTGTTCGCGCGCGTCACGGATGCCCACGATCGGGGGGCGCGCCGCCGCTCGAGAAGCACGCCGACGTTCACGGCCGGCTGGCCGCGGGAGGTGTCGAGGACGTGCGTGGTGATTACGCTCATGGTTCTCACTCCACTAGTTTCATCAGCCGCAATTGCATGATTTTCCGTTGCTCGCCGGCAGCGACGCGCAGCTCGATGTGGGGATCGTTGTTCAGCCGCTGCCGCGCCATCTGCAACATTTCATCGGCGCTCCTTCCGGTGGCGCAGACGATGTAGATGTGTCCGAAGCGGCGTTCGTACTCCACGTTTGCCTCGGCCAGTGCGCGCATCGTTTCCGCTGGCGCCGCGGCCGCCCCCGATTGCTCCTGCGCCGACCAGGCCGTCGCCTTGGTCGCGCCGATGCGCGGGTGTGCGGCGAAGGCCTCCAGGCAGTCGTCGCGGCCGAGGGTCGACCAGATCGCTTCGGCGGCGGTGAAGGCGTTGTCGAGCGGACGCGCCGCCATCATCCGCCGCACCCACTCCGACGATCCGCAGACGCGCCGCAGCTCCGCGTCGTCGAGCATGGTGTTGACGCGCCGCGTGACCATGGCCGCGCGCCCGTTCTCCGTGGCCGTGCCGTACACGCGCAGGCGGCTGACGCCGCCGTCGGGATAGACGTTCAAGCGGAGCTGTATCAGCGGGCCGGCGTCGCGGAACTCGTCGACGAAGAAATGGCGCGTGTCGGGTTGGAGCCGGGTGCGAGGGAGCAATTCGCCCCGTGTAGGAGCGGTTTCAGCCGGTCCCGACGGGCTGAAGCCCGTCCTACATACCTCGATCGAGCAGGTGTCGGGATAGTTCCCTTTGAAATGCGCGGTGTCGATCTCGATCCGCCGCACAATGCCTTCACACGCCAGCTTAACCTCCACCCAGTCGTGCCCCGGCCCGCGCCGGCGGCGCGTCTCCCATCCGTCGCTCATGTTCAGCGCCCGGCCGGGCATGATCAGGTTGTGCTTGGGGCCGAAGAACATGTCGCTGCAGGCGAGCACTTCGCCGCCATGTTCCACCGCGGCCAGATCGATCTCCTGGCGCAGCCCGCCGAGGCGGTGCCAGTCGGGGACGACGTCGCCGTGCACACGCAGGCGCGCCACGCCGCCGTCGGGATAGATGTGAAACCGGAGATGAGTCACAGCGTACGGGCAATCGACGGCAAGCTCGTTCTCGCTGTCGCCTTTTAGCGCAGCGCGCGGAAGGATCTCCAGCCATTCCGCGGCCAGCAGCGCGTCGACGTCCGATTCCGGCAGCAGCGCGCAGCCGTCGACGGAGCACTGCGCGGGATAGTTGCCGCGGAAGAAACTGGTGTCCACCACCACGCCGCGCACCACGCCCGGCGCGCCGAGTCGCACGATGGCGAAGTCATGCCCCGGCGTCCGCTTGCGCCGGCTCTCCCACCCGTCCATCCACTTGCCGCGGTCGGTGTACTCATGCTCCTTCCACACCGGCTTGTGCGGCTTGAGGAGGTTTTCCTTCTCCGCGAAGAAGTCGTCGGTGGCATAGCGGACGGAGGCGCCGAGGCGCTGGGAGGCGAGGTCGACCAGATCGCGGAATGTCATGCGGAAGAGGTTCGAGGTTCGAGGTTCGAAGTAAGAATTAAGAAGGCGCCTCGTCGCGCGCACTCTTCTTCATTCTTCGTTCGCACCTCGAACCTCGAACCTCTCATCTCCTGATCCACTCTCCTCCCGCCGAACCAACGTGCCCGCCATCCTCCCACACCTTCCTCCCTCGCAGGAACGTCGCGCGGACGACTCCACTGAGCAATTCCCCCTCGTACGGCGTGACCGCGTGGCGGTGCTCGACGATGCCGGCGGTCACGCGGAACTGCGCGTGGGGATCGAAGACGATAACGTCCGCATCGTATCCGGCGGCGAGCGATCCCTTGCGATCCGCGATGCCGGCGATCGACGCGGGACCGGCGCTCATCAGGCGCGAGACCGTCTCCAGCGCCACGCCGCGCCGCCGCGCCTCGGTCCAGACGATGGAGAGGCCGAACTGCAGCGAGGCGATGCCGCCCCAGGCGCGGGCGAAGTCCCCTTCCTCGCGCCGCTTCAGCTCGGGCCTGCAGGGGGAGTGGTCGCTGACGATCGCGGCGATGCGCCCGTCCCGCACACCCTCCCACAACCGCTCGCGGTTGGCGCGCTCGCGGATGGGGGGCGCGCATTTGAACTCCGTCGCGCCGTCGGGGATGCGCTCGGCGTCGAAGTAGAGATAGTGCGGTGTGGTCTCGGCGGTGAGCGGCGGCGCGATGAGATCGAGCGCCGTGCTCGACGAGAGATGGACGATGTGCGCACGCGCGTGCATCTTCACCAGGAGCGCGATGGCGGCGTCTTCCGCCGTCTTCGGCCGCGAGGCGAGGTACGTCGCGTACGCCCGCGCCTCGGCCAGCGGCTCGATGTACTCCGCGAGCTCGGCGTGCACGAGCAACGGCGCGTCGTGCCGGCGCAGCGCCGCGAACGCGTCGGCCAACCCGTCGCGGTCGAGATGTCCGAACTCCGCCACGCCCGAGTCGACCAGGAAGCATTTGAATCCCAGCGCTCCCTCGGCGAGCATCTCCGGCAGCGCGCGCGCGTTCCCCGGCACCGCGCCTCCCCACAGCCCGACGTCGACGCGACACTTTCCGTCGAGCGCGCGCAGCTTCCTCGCCATCGCCGCCGCGCTGGTGGTGGGCGGGATGGAGTTGAGCGGCATGTCGACGATGGTGGTCACCCCGCCCGCCGCCGCCGCCCGCGTCGCCGTATCGAATCCCTCCCACTCCGTCCGCCCCGGCTCGTTCACGTGCACGTGCGAGTCGACGAGGCCAGGCATCAGCAGGAGGTCGCCATAGTCGTCGACCGGCGCGCCTGGAGGGACGTCATCGTAATCGCCGACGTGCTCGATGCGCCCCTCGCCGATGTGGATGGACGCGGCGCGCGTGACGTGCGGTGTGACCACGTTGCGGCTGCGGAGGATCACGCCGCGATGATAGCGGAGGAGTCTGCGCGTGACGGCGCGTGGTGGTTCTTATGGTTGATTGGCCGGACAGGCTAGGGTGATCCACCCGCCCACGCCGTCCGTCTGTTGACACCTATGAACGACGCGGTCGCCAGTCCTGCACGAGTACTGGTCGTAAACCCTCCACGAGTCGAAAGTGACGCCGGCCTGGTAAACGTTGCCGGCGCAGTCGACGTCGTACTCGCCGGTCCAGGTGAGAAATGCGTCGTCTTGGTAATAGTTGATGTCGGTCTCGCGCCCGAAGAACTGCGCGTACGCCGCAGTAGCGATCAAGAGCACCATCAATGCCGCGAACACAAACCAGATTCTTCGTTTCATGCACACTCTCCTTCCCGAGCGGCGCCGTCACGCGCGTACGAATGGTACGGCGATGCGGAAGGAAAAATAGTTGATGTATAAAAATGTCTCTAACGCGCCGGCGCGGCCACTTCGCGTGCGTCTTCGCCGCGGCGGCCCCGGCGATATTGCGTCAGCCGCCGCAGGATCTCTTCGCCGGTGGCGGGGACGACCAGCGCGGGGACGGCGCCGCGGCAGACGTACGACAGCGCGTTCTTCACCGCCATCCA
>JACXTT010011200.1_pt1 | contig 12013 bp, 13 predicted proteins | sample 9270951 | NCBI WGS metagenome assembly JACXTT01 (sample SAMN15532306, study PRJNA645909) | rock metagenome | isolation source: weathered quartz diorite | place: Puerto Rico | collected 2017-06-21 | reverse complement strand
TTTTTTTAGCCAAAAGGGTTGGGGCAAAGATTTACAGAGTTTTATGAGAAATCAGATATTTCGCACCAGGATGAAATGGATCTAAAGATGCAGAGGGCAGCTCTCGTGCTAGTAGTCGGCAATGTATTACGGACAGTCGCTAATCTGCTGGGGCTGCAATTTGCCGAGCGGATGTAGAAGCCATTTGGGTGACTTTCTCAGCGATTGCCTTTCCCATATCGCTGGTCTTAGATGTGCCTCCTAGGTCGTAGGTCAAGACTTTTCCTTCCTCCAAGACTCTAACTGTGGCCTTTCCTACCCTGTCCGCTGCCTTCTTTTCTCCCAAATACTCGAGCATCATCTTTACCGCTTCAATGGTCGCGATTGGGTTGACTTTGTTCTGCCCGGTGTACTTCGGGGCTGATCCGTGGACCGGCTCGAACATCCCATAGTGATCTCCAATGTTAGCCCCGGCAGCGACGCCCAGGCCACCGACAACTTGAGCCGCTTCATCCGAAAGAATGTCCCCGAAGAGATTTGTCGTTACGACGATGTCAAAGCTCTCAGGCCTCTTAATCAACTGGGCAGTGGCAATGTCAATGTGCAGATCCTCAAGTTGGATGTCAGGGTACGCTCTTGACATGTCGAGAACCGCTTGTTTGAAGATTCCGTCAGTAATTTTGAGAATGTTCCCTTTGTGAACATAGGTGAGCCTATTTCGCCGATTGGCCGCTAGCTCTAGGGCGAACTTAGCTACTCGCTCAGAGGCCGCCTTTGTGATTATTCTCATGGCAATTCCGACGCCTGGAGCTGCTTCGAACTCCTTCCCAGCATACAAGCCCTCTGTGTTCTCTCTGACAATTATCATGTCAATTCCCGGCTTGAGAGATGCGACGTTGGGTAGAGTCCGAGATGGTCTCACATTCGCGTAGAGATCAAAAATGCTTCGGAGAGTAACGGCAACGCTTCTCGGCGAGCCAGGCTCCTCAGGCGTAGTCATTGGGCCTTTAAGACATGCCTCGGTCTTCTTCAGCATCTCAAGTGTTTGCTTAGGAAGATTTGTCCCATATTTTTCGATGCAATAGGCTCCGGCCTCGCCTTTGAGGTACTCTAGCCGAACTGGCTCGACTTTCTGTATCGCGTCTAAGACCATCAATGTCGCATCTACGACTTCGGGCCCAATTCCTTCCCCAGGAAGAATTCCGATCTTGTGCGTCTTCGTCGACATGGGTTCGCGGCCGTTTTCTATCCGGCCTTCAAAAAGGCTTTGACATCTGGGCTATAACGCCAGATTCTACCTCGGTATTCCTTATTTAGGTTCAAAGTTTCTGGCAGGAGCAACTGCATTTCCATGCAAGCTCCTCGAGGTCTTGAAGGCGTCATTGTTGCATCGACAGAACTTACCAAAATCGATGGACAGGCCGGACGTTTGGTCTATCGCGGATATGACGTAACCGAACTTGCAGGCGTTGTGCCATACGAAGCTGTGGCTCACTTGCTGTGGTTTCGACAATTACCAACCAAAGAGCAGTTGGCTAGACTCGGAAATCAGTTGTCAAGCAATCGCCAGCTTCCAATTGTTGTCACAGAATTCTTGGAACAGGCAGCTAGAGTGGCTGAGCCTCTTTCCTTGCTTCAAACGTCAATCTCGATCCTCGGAGGATTGGAAGCGACAAAGTCAGCCTCTACAACCGATGCCAGCATCGCGCTGACAGCTCGCATGCCTACCATATTAGCAACAGGATATCGGATTCGAAGTAATCAGAAGCCTCTAGAGCCCAAAGCGGGACTTGGACATGTTGCCAATTACCTCTACATGCTTACCGGAAGAGAGCCGAAGCCGGAAAATGTTCGAGCCTTAGATGCATACTTTACGCTCCTTGCAGATCACGGTCTTGGGGCATCGACATTCGTGGCGCGCGTGGCTGCTTCGACGCTGACGGACGTTTACTCAGCCGTAGTCGCGGCAATATCTGCCCTAAAGGGTCCTCTACACGGAGGCGCACCAATCTTCGTCTGGGAAATGCTCCAGTCAATTGGTAAACCTGAGAATGCACGAGATTGGCTTACAGATCATCTAGCAAAGGGCGATCGCATAATGGGCTTTGGGCACAGAGTCTACCGAACCGAAGACCCTAGGTCAAAGGTTCTGAAACGCCTCGCGAAAGAGATAGTGGAGCCCGGATTGTTCGACCTGGCTGTTACTGTTGAGGCCGAGGCACGTGAGCTACTCAAAAAACAACATCCTGAACGGACCATCGATACTAATGTCGAATTCTATTCGTCTCTAGTACTTCACGCAGTTGGAGTACCGCCTGAACTCTTTACCTGCACTTTTGCATCAGCGCGCAGCGTCGGGTGGACTGCCCACATTATCGAGCAAAGACAGGACAACAGGCTATTTCGACCCGAGGCAGAGTACAAAGGAAGGCTCGACTTGAAGGTCCAGGAGCCTACGATTAACACTTTGACCTAGTCTTTCGCTCGTTTAACCAGACCTAGTTAATTCCACCCGAGCACATATCGGGCTCATCGCCTAGAATCGCGGATCGCTAGCTATTGCTTATCTATCGCATTCCAGAAACCCGTCGCAACACTGCTCAGGAACCGTACAATGTCAGAGATCGAAAAAGGGCTCGAAGGTGTTGTCATCGGTAAGAGCGCTATAACTTTCATTGACGGACTTGCGGGCATTCTTCGGTACAGAGGAATTGACATCAAAGATCTTGCGAAGAATTCCACCTTCGAGGAAGTTGCCTTCCTTCTCTGGAAGGGCAAGCTCCCAACAAGGAATGAACTAAGCGCATTCCAAAGAGAACTCTCCACAAGAAGAGCCATTCCTCAAGATGTTCTGTCGATGCTCAAGAGCGTTCCGAAAGGGGCGGATCCAATGGAGGCAATCCGGACCGCCGCATCTTTTGAAGCAGCTCACCCACGAAAGAAAGCAGAGACTTTCCAAGACGCGAACAATCGAAGAGCGCTAGAGCTTCTAGCCTCCCTGGGCGCAATGGTCGCGACGTTCGAGAGAATTCGCAACGGAAAACACGCAGTCAAGCCGGAGAGATCGCTGGGACATGCTGCGAACTTCCTTCTTCTCATGACAGGAAAGAAACCAGGTGAATCCATGATACGAGCCTTCAACACCGTTTCGATACTATATGCCGACCATGAGATGAACGCGTCGACCTTCGCTGCGATGGTCACTGTGTCGACCCTCGCAGACTTGGGCGGAGCAATCACCAGTGCGATTGCAACCCTCGCGGGACCGCTGCACGGAGGATCAAATCAGAGGGTAATGGAAATGCTTGAGGCTATTGGATCCGTGGAGGACGTAGAGGAGTTTGTTGATGGGGAACTGGCAGCTGGCAGGCGAATAATGGGTTTTGGACATAGGATTTACAAAACATTTGACCCTCGTGCGTTGATTTTGAAGGATGTCGCTGACCAGCTCACTATTGGCACGAGTGGGCGAAAGTGGTTTGACATAGCAGAGAGAGTCGAGAACACTGTTTGGGAGAAAAAGAGTCTCCGACCCAACATCGAACTCTACGTTGCGGTTACACTTGCTGCTCTAGGCGTACCCAAAGACTTGATGCCGGCGGTCTTCGCTTGCAATAGAGTTGCGGGATGGATCGCGCACATTTTCGAGCAATACTCAGACAATCGACTTATCAGACCGTTGACCGAGTACGTGGGACCGGAGGAAGTTGAGTATGTTTCTCTGGACGAACGGACCTAGCGTTCGACCCAGTGTTCAGATTTCCAGTCCCAGACTAAGTGCTCATTGGGGTTCGCCGCCTCGACCCGAGGGTGCTTATCCCCTATTGAATCGATGATGAATGCCGTACCACACCCAGCGCATTCAGCTAGGACGCGCATTTCTGATAGCTGAGTTAGCTGGAACTCTCGTTTGTCGCATTTCGTGCAGTTGAACATTATAGCCCGACCCTGTTGATGCATGCGAGAAGGCTCAGGATATGAAGCTGTTTTCGGTTGGGCCCGTTACTTGACAAATTACTACGCAGTAACGGCACTCTTTCAACAACTCCACCGGAAAAATGAGTAGTCTTGTCCGCTCAGACAAAGCCGAAAGATGGAAAGATATGGACTTCCGGATCGGGGCTGCTTCTTATTCTACTCTCCCTAGGAGTCACTGTGTTCGACTCCTCGAATTTTCTGGCATTCGGATTGTCATTCTTTGTCCTCCTGATTGGAATTATGCTTGCTATGATGGGCTTTATCGGGGGACAAGAGGGGCAGAAAAAACAGTCGCAGCCATCGGGAGTTTCAGTTTACACGCGCGAAATTGTGAAGATTAGATGCAGCCACTGCGGCTGCTTGAACATTGAAACAAGCACTCGGTGTGCTAACTGCGGCGCGAGTCTATAGTGCCAAGTTGTCGGTTTCTCGCTGGCCACTTCCGTCGCTTCCCCTGGTGTAAAGAGGGACCTACTGACTTACTGAACAATCGGCCAGGCTCGGAGTTGCGAGAATATTTCCACGGTCGTATCAGAAGCTCATCGCCGTTTCTCCCAGCACTTCTTGCAGTAAATCCAAACGCACGGCTTCCCACAGTCCAAACATACGTTTACGTCTGGCTTGCTCCCCCAACCCTCGAATTTAGCGTGGCCGGTTTGCTCGCCTGTCTGGCTAGCTCCGTGCTTGCCCTCGCGTCTCATTGTAGGCAAAGTCTGTTGGGGTTACTCTCTTTCCCCAGTTACTTGAGAATTTTTCCCATGATGATTAATCGCGGGCTGTTCTCTGGTCCTGGGTGGCAAGTCCTTTTAAAGAATTTCCTAGGACAATTCCAATGTTTTGCCGCGGGTCTAGTGCATTCAGAGAAAAAATGTCAACCGAATCCTTACGAACGAACGCGAAGACAACACTCTCAACCCGACGAGTACTATTGCTCGTACTGATCGTCGGCCTTGGCGCGGGCTTCGTAGCGTACACGGTCGGCGAAGTAATTGCCACTAACGCTGCTCAAGGCACACAAACCGGTCAATCCATCAACGGTGCATTTCCCACCTTCGGCCAAAGAGGCCTAGACGGGGGACGATCCGGTCTCTACAGGCCCAATAGCACTGGGACCAGACTGAGCTTCAGAGCAATCAGCACGGCAAGCAACGTATCCGTGACCGGGTTCAGCGTTGTAGACAGCAACCACGTCTCTGTAACCCTTAGTTGGACCGGGACGGGAACCGCCCCAGCCCTAACGATTGTCGGTGCCGCAGCTGGACTCAGCGGTAGCAATTCATTGGCTGCAGGCTGGGGAACATCAACGACTGTGTCGGTGAGCTTGGTGGGAACAGGATCGCTCTCATCATCCTCTACCTGCATCCGAGTACTTGTGGTGCCGTTTACCGGGCCATAAGGCCTCCGAAGAACCGCTCGAGAAATCCCCTTTTTTTCTGAAGTCCCTGTTGCTCCACTTGTGAGTTCTAGAGGAGACTAGCAGTCCCTTTTCAAAGAAGCAATAACTACATCCGCAAATATGGCTGCGGAAATAACTTGGTATCTAATTCTGCTCTGAGATGAGCTAGCCTAATTTAGCAGGAATAGCCCTGCTATTAGCGGTAATCACTCTGCACAAAGGGCGCTTCTCAGCAAGATTGAGCTGGCGCAAGTATGCTAGGTATGCTCCACTGATGTTTTTGGTCAGTGTTCTTTTTGGAGCGGTTTACGCGGGATTCGTTGCAACCCACACTTTCACATTTCCCTCAACCACGGCCGCGATCGTCAACAAGTCCTACGCGGTAGGATTTGTCGCAAATGAGCTTACCCCGGTACTGACGACTTGCGGTTCGCCGACATGCTTCAGTGTCACGTCAACCACGGCGGTAACAGTGACCGCTTCGTCATCGATGAGTGGCGGATCGGGAGTGACGCTCACACTGATTTACGTGGTGCCTCTCACATCATCGTGCAGTCTGACCCCGCCATCCGTTACTACAGGATTAACTGTCATACCTCTGCCGAATCAGGCTCCCGCGAGCATTACTCTAAGCGGGACAACAGACTATGCGTACTGCATCTACTACACTAGTGGGTCCTCGATAACCGCGGGTATTCTCTCGATAAACTACGTAGCCTAGGCCTTCCAGCCTAACGGAGAGTTGGCATGAATAAGCATAAAGGATTCTCCGAGCACGCACAGGTCCTGGGCTGGTAGTCGAGCCAGGACCAAGACGGCGGCCTGCGGAGCCGCAAATCGTGGGTTCGAATCCCACCCAGCCCGCCACAGACATGAACCGCAGGAAATTTCTCCAGTTGCCGGCTCAATCGAAGACCCTTCGATGATAGCAATGTGGCTAAGTTCGTGGGGGCCAATATGCTATTCCCATCGTCACCCTTCGTTCGTAACAATTGTGATAGGTAGTATTGATGAACGGAAGGGGTAATGTTGAGACATGGCAGAAATAAGAGGCAAATCGTCTTGGTCGGAGCATGAGGTTTCAGGAATGCAAAGATCCCAGTTTTCTCTGCGAAGCCTAAACTCGACAGATCTTGCCCCCCAGCTAAATGCTTACACCATTGCCGGCGGTGGTGCGAAGAGGATTGTCATCCCCGGTGCCTCAAAACTTCCGCAGCTCCAAGAGATCTCAGTTACCGGGAGACTTCTGCCAAAGCAGTTCATTGCAATCGACCCCAAGACAAGCAAGAGGACCGTTTCAGCCGATCCCAACGGTTATTCCATTAATCCTAACGATGGGGATTTGCACTTGGACATCGGCCCCAGCGGATTGCAGCCGCACATCACGTGCGAGCTTCAAGCAGCTACTCGATATCTCTCGACATTCACCTCAGCTGTAGGCCAACAGGTGACAGTTGGGGGCTTCTTCAGATGTCTTTTCGAACATCCTGGTTTTGCAACGAATGACGATGCTCACGTCTTCGAAGTTCACCCCGTAACCCAAGCGACGGTTGCTGGGAAGGCGCTCACGTTTGACGTTGGAATACCAGACCAACAATCTATTCATACGTGGACCAGCCCTCACCCGCTCAACACGCAAGATAGTCGGATCCAAGTGCGCTACGACCAGTCAAATGACACGCTTACGTTCTCAGGAATGGACGGCAGCGATGAAAACTACGTAAGAGTCAGCGGCACGATCAGCCAACTACAGCTCAGCGGAGGCCTTGCAACATTCGTACTCTCCAGCAAAGACATCGGTCATTCGATCCAAGTGCTGTGCTTGCAGGAGAGCAACGCTCGAAAGCAGCTAGCAGCCCTGAAGGGCTCCAAGGTCTCAATGGTTGGCCTTCGAAACATAGACTTGGCTCAGGCTCTACAAGGACGATACGTTATCAATCTTCTCGGGATTGACGTAGCGCCAGCCTAGTCTTTGCCCCTGATACACATCCAGCTATCTATCAGTTGACAAGTAGACTCTTCCCTTTTTTCGCGGTAGCGTTCCCATCATTCTGCCGTGCGTCAATATTCTTCTCCATTACCAACGCATCCTCGCCGTCTCTGTAGTAGTGCTCCTCGAGTCCAACTAGTTTGTAGCCGTTCTTCGTATAGAACTGGATGGCAGGTTTGTTGTTCTTCCTCACCTCGAGGCGAATTGCACGTTCTCGCGGCAGGAGAGATTCGAGTTGGTTCAAGAGAAGCTGTGCAACTCCTTTTCTGCGGTGTTCAGGTTGCACTGCAATAGATACGAGGTGATAGTGGTCCGCCCATCGGTCGATGACAGCGTAGCCCGCGAGGATACTCTCCGTGAAGGCAACTAGGAAAGTTTCAGGGTTTGCTTCTGCCAATTGCAGAAAGAAGTATTCCGGATACGGATCATCGAAACAGGCTTGTTCGATTCTAGAGACTGCCTCGAGGTCCTCTTTCTCAAAGGGCCTTACGCTGACTTCATGTGCCGGGACGCTCATTCTATTCCTCCGGCTTCATCGCGGCTCTAACTAGTGCAGCCGACACATTCTCCCTTCCCATCGCAAGAATGTATGGACCTAGTCGAGGACCTGAGTCAGAACCGATGAGGATTCGATATAGAGCCTTGAAGAACTGCGCTGGTTGCAGTCCATGCTTCTTAGCGATCGTGAAAATTGAATTCTGCAGATAGGCCTCCTCACCGTTGGCGCTTACGATTGTGGCAAGATCCAGGACTGCATCACGCTCCGCTCCCTCTACTCGAACATCGGGAGTGGTGAATGTCTCAATCTCTGTCGTCCACAGGATAGCGGCGGTCAACCGGCTCTCGAACCTTTGGTCGGAACCCGCTGGTTTGTATCCATAACTTGCAAGCTTCTCCAGAATGAACTCGCGTTCGCTTCCCTTTGGAGCAACTTTTGCAAGATAGACCAGCAGGTTGTGTGGGACATGCAGGGATGGTCCCTGTGGGGGTCTTAGGTTCCAGCAGTATTCGAAGAGTCCCTTGAGCCTTGCGGTGTCCTTCTCGTCCGTCAGCTTCTTTTTGCCGAAGTAGATGTCTTCAAGCTCGTCGAGTTCCGCAATGTAGGTTGGGACATCTTTGAGCCAGACTGGTCTCGCTCCAACGCTTCTCTTGTACATTAGGAGGAGGAGGCTTTGTGGTGGGCCGTATCGGAGCCAGAGTTGCGGGGCTATCACATTCCCTGTGGACTTTGATAGTTTAGCACCCGTTTTGTCGATGAAGTGTTCATATCTTGTATGGTAAGGAGCAGGTTCCTCCAGTATCTCCTCCATGATTCTGTCATTGGCCCGCACTGACTCTGTGAGATCTTTACCGTACGCTTCGTAGTTGATTTTGAGGGCGGACCATCGTGCTGCGAATTCGACCTTCCAGGATAGTTTCCCCTCCCCTGAGCGAACGTCCACTTCTCCTCTATGACCGCAGCCCTTGAGTTGCTCCTCTCGCAACTGCATTCCTTCGCAAGCATAGGTTACGGTATGAGATTTGGGATCGTATCGCTGGGCTTTGGTTGTGTAAATTCGCCGACAGTTTGAGCAGATTGGAAAGTAGGGCAGAACCTCTGTGTACTTTTCCTGTCCCAGCGTTTCTTCGATGATCTTGCCGACTTTGTCCGCGTTCTCGAGTATCTTCTCGATTTGTCGGTTGAAGAGTCCTTGTTTGTAGGCCTGGGCGCCTGACATGGCAGTGTATTGGATGCCGGTCTTGTCTAGTGAGTCTAGGAGTAGCATGCTCATGTGTTGACCATAGCTCTCGTGGCAGTCGAACGGGTCGGGTATGTTCGAGACTGGATGTCCGATGTACTTTTGAAGGCTGGCTGGTAGGCCACTTGGGACTTTTCTAAGCCCGTCCTTGTCATCTGAGAATGCGATATACTCCGCCTTTGCGCCCGCGGTTGTCAATGCCATTTTGATACCCCATGCTCTGGCACCGTCCGCGAATGTTCCTAGGTGTGGGATGCCTGAGGCGCCGAGTCCGCTTTCTACTCTGAGTGTTTCATTGTGCCGTCCGAGTTTCTCTTCCCGTTCGATGACGTCTTTTGCGACTTTGTCGAGCCAGGTTCCCTTTCCTATGATCTGGGGTACGGCGATGGCCAATGTGAAAGTCCTGACCGTGAAAGCGGGATGTTCGGGTTGATAAACACGTTCCGAATCGTCCACGGATACCCGCGTCGAAAAGAGCGCATGCGAATAGATGGAGAATGGACTGCCTTACCATTGCACATGTTTGGACGGGTTTGGTTCTGTCGGCTTCTAGCCGAATGTTCGCAGCATGCTGTTGACGACCATCATCGCAAAGAGAAAGGTTGCGAATAGTATTGCAAGTATGATGACGAGGTAGGCGATGTCGTGGTTTTTCTTCTTGCGTAGCGTGATGTCACCGCTCTGTGGTGGTTTCTTGTTCCTTGAAATTGGAACGGATAACGCACTCATTGACGGACTCGCTGTATAGGGCCGTTCTTGCGATAAGAGGCCTGTTCAACTTGGGCTAGAGCCGTTTAGTGACAGCTATGGATGAGAATCGGTGGTTCGCGGATGTGATTATTACCTAGACTTACGGGGGTTGCGGCGCGTGACCTAGACGATTAACGCTACGGGGGAAAACAGTCAATGGTAGCTTCGGCAGCATGTATCGAGGCACAGTTTGTCACCAAGTCTTATGGTAAGACAGTAGCGCTGAGTGAGGTCTCATTTTCCATTCCGTGTGGGGAGCGGTATGCTCTGCTTGGTCCGAACGGTGCCGGCAAGTCTACGACTCTGAAGCTTCTGGTTGGCTTGTTGAAGCCGGATACTGGCGCGATTAGGATTAATGGTCACGAGCCGTTCAGCCGCGAGGCTAAGATGGTGCTGGGTTATCTTCCCGAAGACGCGACGCCTTATCGCACGCTTTCGGTCCGGGAGAATATGGAGTACATTGCTGCGCTGCGCGGGGTCCCGGATGTTCGTGGCGCTACAGACCGGTTTCTTGACTTGTTGAGCTTGCGGGAGTATGAGAAGGCTAAGGTGGGTAAGCTTTCTAGGGGGAATTTGCAGAAGCTCTCGATATCCCTCGCTTTGATTCACAATCCCAAGATTGTGTTACTGGATGAGCCGTTGAACTATCTCGACATTCCTACGCAGGAGAAGGTTTTCGGCTTGTTGAAGGCGTTGGACTCGACGCAGATCGTGTCGACACACATTATGTCAATCGCGACTCGTCTCACGGATAAAGTGTTGATGATTACTCGTGGCCGGATAATCTGGTCCGGTACGATTGAGACATTGAAGAGTATGGAGAGAGGTGACGAGCCGATCGAGAGCGTGGTCGCCAGGTTGATGACTGATGCTGCTTAAACTGGCCTGGTTCGTCATAATAACACGGTTCTCAAAGCCCCTCCTGATTCTCACCTCTTTCTTCCTCATGTACGACGTGCTGATCAGGGCGATCACGGTTGGGAACGCGGACGAGTTCTCCGGTGGATTCGCCTATTATGCGGTCGGCGCCTCGATATTCTTCGTCACGATGAGTCTCCTGCTCGGCGGGATCTTCGTGCTGAAATCGGACCGTGACTATTTGCTCACGTTGCCCTTGAACAGGCTTGAACTGAGCCTGTCCCTGTTTCTCGCCCAGTTCATCGGTTCTGGAATATCGATACTCTTCCTATTCGGGTTCTATCTCGCCGGAGCAGGAACATTGGACATTGCGGCAGTCCTTGTCGGAAATCTTGTGGTCCTTGCTGCCCTAGTCACAGCGCTCGGCGTGGTCTCGAACATTCTAGCCTTCTGGAAGAGACTGGTCATATCCCTACTTATCGGCTTATGGTGCTACTCGACATTCCTTGGGAATCCTTTCACGCCGGTCTCAGCCTTCGCTGGACAGCTTCTCTCTGGAAGCCTGACGCTTATTGGCTTGGCGGTTGTCGTTGTTCCTCTTGCGTTGAGAGAACTGGCGTTTTTGGAGGTTGGCTCGATGAGGAGCATCCTGCGAGTGACTAGTTCTGAGTACAAGAAGAGCATGAGCTTCGCGGGTAAATCACCAGTACGCGCAGTCTACAGTTACCACCTCTCATTCCTTGAACTCGTCGGCCGGGTGAATTTGGCAGGCTCGACGAGCTTCCGGTCCGCAAGGGTAAAGACACGGACCGTTCTCATTGTGACCAGTATTCTCGCGAGTCTCTACTTCTACATCACTACCCGACAGGCGACAGCGGGCCAGACCGTGTACCGGCCGTACGAGGGTCTCGTGTTTGTAGCCCCGATTCTACTTGGGATAGTGGTGCTGGTCTTGATGTCGCAGGGAACTTTCTCGAATGAGCGAGGCTGGCTGGCTTTCACCTCAATGGACCCTGCCACTTATCTCCGTCATCTACTATTGTCCCGAGCGGTCTCTGCGCTCAGTATTATTGGACCGTTTGTCGTGGCCAACGTCGTTCTCGCGCTGTTAGGGACTCCGAGAACGTTGAACGCGGCACTTGACCTATTGGTATCGGTACCCTCTGCAGCGATGATCTCTGCTTATCTTGTGGCCAGGCTCGGGGGGGTTCAGCAGGTTAAGGAGGAGGGTATGATGCCTGGACAGTTCGAGCTGAAGCAGATTCTCGTCATACTACCCGTCTACATTTTCATAGGATTGATAATTGGCTCGGAGGTCTCGCT
>JACXTT010011199.1_pt1 | contig 12014 bp, 10 predicted proteins | sample 9270951 | NCBI WGS metagenome assembly JACXTT01 (sample SAMN15532306, study PRJNA645909) | rock metagenome | isolation source: weathered quartz diorite | place: Puerto Rico | collected 2017-06-21 | reverse complement strand
CGGTTCTGGATGGCTTCGCCTCGTTTGAGCGCCGTGTAGAGCCGCAAGAACACCTCCTGCGTGGCCTCCTGCGCCTGAGGCGGATAGAGTCCCAGGCTCAAGGCGTACCGGTAAACACCCTCGCGCATCTCTTCGAACAACTGCGCCATTTCGTCCTGCAAGGTCACACGGGTGCGCTCCACGGGGAGAACAGTGGCGAGTTGTTCACTAACCGAATCGGAGAACACCTGGTCTACCTAATGACTCGCGGCACACTACTTTCAACTACACCAAGACCGAAAAATATTCTTTGCGCGGGCCTGTAGTGGAAGAGCGGCTCCTGGGGTCGTTTCGACAGGATGCCATGGAGCCTGCTTTGGTCAGCGTAACAGTGGTCACGTTTAATAGCGGCCGGTTCATCGCTCGATGCCTGGACGCGCTCTTCGAGCAGGAGTACCGGCCGCTGGAGGTGATTGTGGTGGACAACGCGTCGCAAGACGACTCGTTGTCGGTCCTGGCCCGGTACGAAGACCGCATCCGCCTGATTCAGAATGATCGCAATGCCGGCTTTGCCGCTGGACAAAATCAGGCGATCGCCGCCAGCCGCGGCGAGTGGGTCCTGACGCTGAACGCCGATGTACTGATGCAAGCCGGTTTTATCGAGCGTCTGGTCGAGACCGGCGATTTGGACGCGAGGGTGGGGGTGGTGTGCGGCAAACTGCTGCGCATCGGGCACGACCTTACGATTCCGGACGGGCCAAGGATCGATTCCACAGGCATTTACTTCACTCCCGCGATGCGGCACTTCGACCGCGGGTGGAACGAGCCCGACGATCACCGCTTCCGCCATACCGAGTACGTCTTCGGCGCCTGCGCGGCGGCGGCTCTCTACCGGCGCGAAATGATCGCTGATGTTTCTTGCCAAGACGGCTTTTTCGATCCGGACTTCTTCGCTTACCGCGAAGATGCCGACGTGGCCTGGCGCTCTCAGTTGCTCGGATGGCGCTGTATCTATACGCCGGGAGCCGTCGCTTACCATATCCGCAGCATTGCCCCTGGACCTCGGCTTGGAGTACCGGCGGTCCTCAAAATGCACTCGGTCAAAAACCGATTCCTAATGCGCGTGAAAAACATGACGGAAGACTTGTACCGGCGCTACTGGCTCCCGGCGACGGCTCGCGACCTCCTGGTGCTCGGGGGCTGCCTGCTGGGCGAACCACGTTCGCTGCTGGCTTTTTGGCACATCGCGTTGTGCCTTTCTCGCGCGCTCGCAAAGCGCCGCCGGATCATGGAGCGCCGAAGAGTGACCGACGAATACATGGCCGAATGGTTTCACGCTAGCCCGGCGCATCGGCCGCTCGAACCATGGGTTTCCGCTCGCCTCCGGAGAACTGCGACAGCGGGGCCCTCTGTGCCGTCGGCTCTGACGATTTCTTAGCTGGATAAATTCATAGCAAAGGATTCGCCAGTCCGTATGTCATTGCTTGCATTGTGGCGTTCTGCGATTTGTTCTGTTTGGCTGTAGTCACTGCGTCTCATCCCCGTGGCCAAATTCGCCGCTTGTAGCGCGGAGGCAATGGCGTCGTTTCGATGAAGCTGCCAACTGCAAACAACGAGCAGGTGAAGACTTACCAGAACCCGGTAAAGGCAGCCTCTGTTGCAGCGGTTCTTCGACGCATCGCGCGCTCGAGGCTTGCCGGTCCGATGCTCCTGCTCGTGATTTGCTCCGGTTTCTGCTGGAAACTGATATTTTCCAACGAGTATACGTGGATCGACGACCCCGATATCACAAACATGGATGTGCCGCGACTGCAGTTCCAAGGGGCCACCTGGCGTAATCACGAGTTTCCGCTCTGGGATCCGCGCTTGTGGTGCGGCCAGCCGTTTCTCGGGCAGATCGTGGGCGCTGCCTTTCCGTTCAATTGGCCGTTCTTTCTCTTAAAGCCAAATTCGAAAAATCAGATCTCTTTTAGGCAGCTGAATTGGTATTACTTTGTTCTGCACTTTTTGGGCGCGCTGTTTGCGTATTGGTTGTGCCGTGAGCTCGATGTCTCGCGAACGGGCTCTGTGTTCGGGGGATTCGTGTTTTCGTTTAGCGGTTTTTTTGCCTTGACTCTATGGCCGGAAGTCGTTGGCGGCCTCATGATTGCGCCGCTGGTTCTCCTATTTCTGCTGCGGGCGCTACAAAGACAGCGGCCTTTTGCGAGCGCCTCTTTGTGTGGTATGTGCCTGGGCCTTGCCTGGTTAAGCGGTCACCATGAGATCCCGATCTATCTGTCGTTGGCAGTCGCGGCCATCTGGCTGTACGATCTCGTCTGGCACCGCGCCGAGTGGCCGCGCTCCCTGGCGATGATCGCTACCTCCCTGTTGTTTGCCGTCCTTACCAGCGGGTTCCAGACGATCCCGGGTTACGAGTACGCCAAGCTCGCCGTCCGCTGGGCCGGCGCCGATCATCCCGTCGAATGGAACGAGACCATTCCGTACAAGGTGGATGTGTCGTATTCGCTCACTCCCTCGTCCGTGATCGCCATAATCGTGCCCTGGGGTGGTCAGAACGGGAGTGCGTATGCGGGAATTGTCGTATTTTCGCTGGCTTTGATCGCCATCTGCGCGCTATGGCAAACACGATGGGTACGCCTGTTCACTTGGTTCGCATTGGCAGGGCTGCTTTTGGCGCTGGGTGGCTGGAATCTATTTCACGGCCTCTTGTACGCGGTCCTCCCGCTATTCCACAAGGCCCGCAACCCGAATCGTCTCCTCTCCATGTTCGGTCTGGGGCTGGCCATACTGGCCGCGTTTGGACTCGACTGCCTGCGCACGAGCCTCCGCATGCCACTACTTCGAACCGTCCGCGTCGCATTGCTTGTACTGGCCGGCTTTATAGTCGCACTCCAGCTAGCCGCTCCCGCCTTGCAGAAGCCTGGCCCCGGCGAGTACCTGTTCATGCTTGCTCTCATTGCTTTGTTGTTCGCGGGGGTGCTTTTTGCGGGGCAAAATGGAGCATTCTCCAATCGGTCCTTGACTGTGGCTGTCATAGCTCTGGCCTTGATTGAATTGGGAAATGTAAGCACCTCTGGTTTTCGGGAAAGAACGCCGGAGCGCCGCGAATCGCTGCTTGCAAATTTGAGCCAGTTCAGTGACCTGGCCGATTTCCTCCGCCATCAGCCGGAGCTGCCGCGAGTTAATGCGACGGAAGTCACGGGCATTTTCAATCTCGGCGACTGGGAAGGTATTGATACTTTGACTGGCTTTGGCGCCGGCCTTACGAAAAACATCCGAGCGCTTGACTGGCAGGCGGTACGAACTCAGAATCTGCTCGCGATCACCTACTCTCTTTCGAAACAGCTTCCGCGCTCCGATCAGCAGGTTGTATTCCGGGGCGCGAACGGCATCAGCGTCCTCAGGAATGCGGATGCCCTTCCGAGGGCGCGGATCGTCCACAAGATCGAGTCGGCGACCTCTGTGAAGGACCTGAGAACACGCTTGGGCGACACGTCCTTCGATGGGCGCAGCACAGTGGTGATGCTCGGCCCGGCTCCGTCGCTACAATCTTGCGCGGGAGAGGAACAGGCTCGAATCTCCCGACGCAGCGCGAATTCCGTTGTGATCGACGCCAAGGCGGCTTGCCGAGGCATGCTGATACTGGCAGATACTTGGTATCCAGGTTGGATGGCCACCATCGATGGCCATCCTGCGGCAATCCAGCAGGCATATCTTGCGTTGCGAGGAGTTGTTCTGGAACAGGGTGATCACCGCGTGGAGTTTCATTACGAACCGGCGTCCGCTTTGATTGGAGCTGTAATGTCGGCAGTCGGAATCCTGGGCGCCGGCATGCTCGCTTTGTTAGAGCGTCATCGCATCGGCTAATGAAGCTGCTCAGCAGAGGTGCCGGACACAGCACAGATAATCGAGCCAAAGAAACCAGACCGCGCCCGCGTTTGCCCAAATGCTTAGAAGACCGGCGCAGCGTGGAATGTCTTCAAAGAGGAATTCGTCAAGCCCAAGCAACAGTCTGACATGCAACGACCAATTGCTTTCCTCGGAACCGCTGCACCAACAGAGACTCATGGCCCCCCAACCAATCAGCCGGACAGGGTAGCTTGCGGGATCCTGTCAATGGTGGTCTATACGCAGTGCGCGGTCAATGATAACCATGGATAGTACCGGCGGGGAATGGTCCCCGCCGGCGGCGGCTTCTACTTACTTCATCGTTCTTCCTTCTTCTTCTGCTCGTCTTGACGAGGCGGAGGTGCAGGCTTCCGCTCCTGAGACGGCGGGGCCTGCCGCGCTTCTGGACGAGGTGGCGGCGCGGGCCGGCTCTGCTCGCGTGGCGCTGGAGGCTGATACCGCGGCTGCTGCGGCGGCGCGCTGCGACTGCGGCCCTGTTCAGGCGGTTGCGGTTCCGTTCGCGGCTGCTGTTGCGGTCGATGGGGCTGCGCCTGAGGCGGTGCTAAGGGCCGGCTCGGTTGAGCCAGTGGAGGCGCATTGGGACGCGGCGGCTGTGCCTGAGCTGGCTGGCTTTGACGCTGCTGTACCGAAGGCGGCTCGTACGGCCGCGACGGCTGCGGGATCTGCTGATGCTGCGTCTGAGGCGGTGCTATGGGCTGGCTCGGTTGAGCCAGTGGAGGCGCATTCGGACGGGGCGGCTGTGCCTGACCCGGCTGGCTTTGACGCTGTTGTACCGAAGGCGGTTCATACGGCCGTGACGGCTGCGGGATCTGCTGATGCTGCGCCTGAGGCGGCGCTACGGGCCGGCTCGGTTGAGCCAGTGGAGGCGCATTGGGACGCGGCGGCTGTGCCTGAGCCGGCTGGCCTTGACGCTGCTGTACCGATGGCGGCTCATACGGCCGTGACGGCTGCGGGATCTGCGGATGCTGCGCCTGTGCAGGCGCCCCGCGTTGCGGTTGTTGCACCGGTTGAGCTGGTCGCGGCGTATTCTGATTCTGGGCCGCGGTTGGCGGTACCGGCGGACGCTGTGTCACAGCGGGAGGTCCAGCTGCGGGGCGCGGAGCCGGCGCATTGCTCACCGGCGGCGTAACAGGCCGCGCCTGAGCAACTACTTTCACCGGAGGCCGGGTGGCGGCCGGAGCCGCGCGCGCAATCTGCTGCTGCTGTTGGATCGGTATCGGATGGCCCGGGTTCTGGGCCAGCAACGTCTGGCGTTGTTGGAACGGCGCGGGAGCAGGCGGCGGAGTAGACTTCGCGACGACCGGCTTGCTCAGCACCGCTGCCGGCGGCCGTGGCGCACCGGAGGACGGAGCGCGCCCCAGCACGCTGGCTGCTTGTGGTGCCACGCGAGGCGCCGGGTTCACAGTTTTCATCGCATTGATTTGGCTCGGCTGCATCCTGATGGCCACCTGCTGCACCGGCCGTGATGTCGCCAGGGCGTTTTGCGGGACCGCGACTACCGCTCCGGGAACGCTCCGGTTCATGTAGTTCGTGGTCGAGATGGTCTTAGTTTGCACGTAGTTGTTGTACACGTTCGTGATGTTCGTGTTATTGACTACCGTTGTGTTGGTCACATTAACGCGTGAGACATAATTCCGGCTCGCGCCATAGGCCGGAATGTAAACGTCACGCGGACCGAGCGGAAACCAGCCGACGGACGGCCCTGAACTGATCCCGAACGAAACACCAGACCCACCGCCGAAACCAACCCAAGCAACTAGCGCGGGCGCATAGACCGGAGCCACGGCAACCGGGCCCGGCACCCAGCCCCAGAATCCGTCGAAGTGGGCCCAACGCCCGTAGTGGAACGGCGCGAAACCCCAAGGTTCGTCATCCACCCAGGTCCATCCCCATGGATCGACCCAGGCCCAGTGGCCGTCATGATACGGCGCCCACCCAGCCGAAACATTGCTCGGCACCCAGCATCGGCCATATACGGGCACGTTGCGCCAAGATCCGTACTGATCCAGATCCTCATATCCGACCATATCCGGGGACACATAGCGCACTGATGGGGCGTGGCCTTCGCGGCGATCGCGCGACCGGACCCAGTTGTCGAAATCATCGTAATCGGGAGCCCGGTACATGTTTAACTGCGCGCCATCCTGGCCGGTAACGGCCGCCTGTTCGCCGGTATGCACGCTAAACGTCCCGGCATTACCGGTCACTTGACCTTCCCCATTTCGCACCGTTACATAGGTCTCGTAAGTATTGGGATTAGTGTCGATGCGATAATCGCCCGGGCGGGTGATAGTGAAGGCAAGAGTTGGAGTGTCTACCTCCAGGTTTTCCTTCAGCCTGCGTACGCGAACATCCAAGGCCCCCTCGGACAAACGCACCTGCGTGTTGCTGTCATCGAGATTCAGGAACTCGAACGCGGTCGTCGAACCGAGCCGGAAAACAGTTCCAGGCACCTGAATCTCGGCTCGAGCGCCGGCATCCGCATAGAGCTGATCGCCCACCGTGAGCGGGCGATTGATAGTGGCCGGAACCCAGTCATCAACGCCGCCGGGCTGAAAGGAAACCGAACCGCTCACATAGTTGAGCCGGCCGATCCGCGTGGGCGGATCCTGGGCGGCCACCACGCCGGCAATAGCAATCATTAAGAAAAGCAATCGTTGCGACACATCACCCTCCTTTAGCTACGGACGGTGCAAGCGGACTGCCAGTTGCCGTGGCGCGCCGACTTAATGTGCAGTTAATCTGTGCCTGAAAACACTCATAATTCGCACAAATTAAGACGACGCGCGCGTCTTTCGTTTCCCGGCTCTATGCCGGTCTTTTCAAGTTGAGCTTAATGATGGAGGCGGCTGCCATATACCGCACCGCGTGGCGGTTGTCAGTGAGCAGCGGCGCAAGCTTTGGAATCGTGTCTTGATTGCCGCGGTCGCCAAGAGCCTTGGCCACGGCCACGCGCACGGCTGAGCTATTGTCGCCCAACGCCCACTCGAGCAATGTGAGCGCGTAGGGATCAGGATCTTTCGCAAGTATTCCGGCAGCTACGGTCCGACCGGGGGCGCCGCTATCTTTCTTGGATTCTTTCATGACCTCTTCAACGGCATCAATACCCATGGATGCGGGACCGAAAACTCCCGCAGCTTCTTTAGCGCCCATCAGCGCGAGCTGAGCGGGGCGCAGTCTTCGCTTCGCATCGCGCATGGCGCTATGCATCTTGCCTGGCGTATCTTTACGCTCGCCTTCGATCACCTGCTGGAAAATCTCGCGGGCGCTCGTATCACCCAGGTCCCAGAGAGCTTTCGCGGCGGTAAAGCTTACCTCCGGACCGTCATCGAGAGCTGCCCTGAGATGCGGAATCGCCTCTTTGGCGTCCATTTGGCCTAAGCTGGCCGCGGCTGTCTGCCGGACAAGCGTATCTTTATCCTGTAGGCCCTTCTCGACCATCTGCACTGCTTTGGTCGCCGGCCCAATAGTCCCGAGGGCCGCGATGGCTCTCTTGCGATGTTCGACATCACCGTCGTCAAGACCCTGGCCGAGAATTTCCCAAGCCGTCACATCGAGTGACCCGGCGGGGACTGGGCCTTCTCGCGAGGCGAGGCCGGATGCAACCGGGGGCGATTGTGAGAAAGCGCGAAGGGCGGCTCCTTGAGCCAGAGATGTGAGAACCAACCGGCGAGTCATAGGCACGCTTTGGTTTGCCGGATGCCCAGTATCGACCGCGGTAAGACTCCGATTCTTATTCAATTCCCATACCTCTATTTATCGCCTCACCTCAACAGTGTCGAGTAAATCATCCAGCCTTACTCGCACAGCGAACTTTTTACATGACTCCCAACGACCCGATCAAGTGATCTTTAACTCGTAGATTGGGCCTTCGTGGGGGTAACTTGCAGGGTATCCACAACGCGAACGACTTTGGGAACACTTCTGGCGACCGTTTCGGCCTTGGCCTTGACATCTGGTGAATTGACTTGACCTGCAAGGGTAACTACTCCATTAGTGGAATTTACCGAGATATTCGTCACGCTAGAGACCCCGACGTCAGACGCCAGCTTGGTTTTCACCTGCGCCATGATCTGCAGATCGTCCACCTGTCCCTCAGGAGACTCATTGGTTCTGCATCCCAGGAGCAGTGCGAATAACAACACTACAAGAATTGGTCTCATAGATCCCCTCCTGTGGGAAACCGAGCAACTTAGTCTCCAGTGTGAGACTTAGCCCGATGGGACCTCGGGCGCAATAAGGTAGCCAGTCACCGAATCCCTGGTGACGCTAGTGATCACCAACTCGCGACGCTTGCCATCCAAGTGGCCATAAAAGACCACGGGCTCCCGCGCCTTCTGGCCGCGCAGCCAGATCGTACGGCGATCAGGCATCACCCAGAGCCACCCGTTCACGCGGGAAGATGCTTCCTCGATCCCGGTCAAACCCAGTGAGATTCCGTGAGACAGTTGGCGGCTATGGTTTTTGCTTAACTCAAAAAATACTCTCGTGGCGCCGGGCTTACGCTCTACGGTGTGGCGTTCGATTTCCGGCGGCGCTTCCGTGGTTTCGGGTTCCGTTTGGCTCGGAACAACCTGGCGTGCCTTCACGATGAAACGCTGCGGCGCAGAGCCAACATAATAGAACGGATAGCAGGTCACGAGTGTCAGCTCAGGGTACTCGCGCGAGTTTAGTACGCTCACGTTTTGAGGTCTCACGATCTCCGTAGTTTCCACGCGGTAGGTGAAGTCTCCGGCAAACGTCTCAAGCCGAATCAGGTCGTTTTTATTAATCTTTCGAAGATCGCGGAACAGGGTGTCGCGGTGGCCGGCCACGCCGACATTCCCATTCCGCCCTGGCAACGCCGTGCCGGGGATATGGCCAAGTGCCAAGGCGAGTGTTGTCTCATCGGCTCCCTCACGAACCATCGCGCTTAAATGCAAACGTGGAATGGTGAGGCGACCTACCAGACCGTCTTTATCTTGATCTTGGGGAGTTGGCCGGACGGGCGAAGGACCGATGTCGGGGCGCGATAATACCGCCGGCTCCGGCGTTGCCGGAAATCCGAGCCAGGCGCGCACGTCCGCAGCGATCGAGCGGCTCCTTTCGGCCGCGTACTCGGTGATGGTTGACGGCTCACCAAGGATCTTGCGGTCAAAGACCCAGCCCTCCCAGTCCTGGAAGATTGCATTACTCGCTACTGACCAAACCCAAACACCGATAGCAATGATCCCGGCCAGGAGAAGAAACTTCTCAATCCATCGCCGGCCTTTACTTCTTGTTCTGGTCCGAGCTTTCGTCATAGCGATAGCCGCTGCGAGTGCGCGCGAATAGTCTGGCATGTCCCGGCGCCGACACGCGGACATGAATGTGCCGAAGCGGGACCGAGGCGTTCTCGGTTTGAGGAGTGTACCCTATCGTGTAGCGAGTCCTTATGTCCTTGGCGATCCGGCGGCACACCGGAACCATACCGGACGGGCTTAACGGGAAGTAGGCTTCGCCGCCGGTAATCTTGGCGAGTTCTCGAAGGATGCCGGGATCACGGTCGGCATCGTCGGCGTCGTACAACCCGATGGTGTAAATAGTCGCGATGTTTCTCTCGACCATGTCGAGCATTTCCCTGCGTTTGTGTTTGCTGGCGTTGTCACCCCCATCACTGATCACGATCAGCGTTTTCTTATCGCGTCGCCCTAATTCCAATTGCTGCAAGCCCGCCACAATCGCGTCGTTCAGAGCCGTCTTTCCCTGCGGAATCCCACGATGCAGTGCCGAGCTCAATTGCTGAATGTTGTCCGAAAAGAGCACCTGTCCTGGTAGCCCACGCCTGACTTGATCGTTAAAATTCAGAACGAACACTTCATCGCTGGGATTGCTCTCTTCGATAAAAGTCTGCGCGGCGGTGAGAACGTCGGCTCGCTTTGGCGTCATGCTATAGCTCTCATCGACGAGAATTCCCACAGTAACGGGGAGATCATAGTTGGCGAATGCCGTAATTCGTTGCGGCCGCCCGTTTTCAGAGACCGCAAAGTTGTCCTTTGAGAGCCCTGAAACGAAGCCGCCTGCCCGATCCTTCACGCTCACATCTAGAAGGACAAGGCGAACGTCGCTGCGAATGGTGTAGTCCGATTCTTCCTTTACCGGACTCCCGGCAAGCGGGCTGAGAAGAGTCAATGAAACGGCGCTCGCAATCAGGTTTCGAGTTACGAAGCGCCGTTTCATTGGTCCCATGGCGTCTACCCTAGGCTAGTCGCTTCAGCCGGAGCAAGCCGTAAAGACCCAGCGACAGCAGGCCAGACAGCCCTATCAGAGGATATGCGCTCGCGCTCTTGGGCAATGTTTCGGGCGCATGTTCTTCTGCCTGCGGAGGCGCCGGAGTCTGAGGAGGAGTATTCTGAGCTATCTCGACGGGCTCTTTATCTTGTTGCGGCTCCTGTACCATGGACTGCGACTCCTGCTGAGCGGGAGCTACTGGCTCGGGAGGCACAGATTCCTGAACTGTCGAAGACTCCTGCCTAGGAAGCGCCAGCGCAGTCGTTGCTACCATTGTAAGACGCTTCGGGTACCGGAACTCCTGACCGAAGTTGTCGCCAGGATAAAACCAGGCGCGCAACGCTTTCGCATTTCCGGGAGGCGTCTCCCAAAACGCGAATCGTGAATGGCCGGTGGGCCGCAACCGGTAATTAGGAATCGCCAGTACGGTATCGATAATGCGCGTCTGATCGCTGTTGAAAATTTGTACCACGTGTCGATCTGCATTCGAATCCATGAGCTTGAGCACATACTGACCCGGCTCGAGAAGTGTTTCCGTCACCTGAATGGGTTGATCTACCGTTAGAATCGTTTTCTTGTCCCACTGATCCGCTTGCGCACGGAATACGCCAATGTCCGTCGCGAACCCGATGAGGCAAAGTGCGGCAACCACGGTGCGGGAATTGATTAGTGAATGCGGTTTCATGGAAAAAGCTCCTTTCCTGACTTATCCTCGGGACCATCCGGGTGTACTGCCCAAAATAGTCCGAGTGACCAGGTAAGGAGCACATGGCTTGCCATCACCTGTAAACCGTTCGGCATCAAGAGTCGCTAGGCAGAGAAGAAATTGGACGCTGTAGTTCTTACCGGAATCGCGAATTACTGTAAAGGTCACGAGAGTTACAAATCGCACAAAACAAGCATCGTCGCTGCAGCGCACTGGAGCGCCCTGAAGCCCTCGGTGTTTCATGGCGGAACTCAGATTGCCTCTTGCAGCGTTAGCGGGAGGCAGGACGAGCGACAGATTCTGTTTGGCGAACGAACTGCTCCCGTGATGTACAGGAGATCGAAAATGAATACGACAGTCGTAATTCTTCTGGCGGCAGCAGTGGCGGCTATCGCTGTAGCGCTTGCCTTCTACTACCGGCGGAAGCGAACTGAGCAACTGCACAACCGGTTCGGTCCGGAATACGAGCGCGCCGTGACGCAATTGGGCGACAGGCAAGAAGCCGAATCCGAGCTGGAGGGCCGGACCAAACGAGTGAAACAATTTCACATCCACGCTATTTCTGCCGAAGAAAGGCGGCGATTCGCCGACGCGGGCCGACCAGGCGCGATTCGTCGACGAGCCGGAACAAGCCGTTGCAGAGGCCCACGGGCTGGTAAGCGAACTAATGCGAGCGCGGGAATATCCGGTCAGCACCGAGTTCCAGCAGAACGCGGCTGACCTCTCAGTCGACCATCCGGGCGTGGTGGAACATTACCGGACGGCCTGCATCATTGCCAGCCGCCGCGAGAGCGGGCAGGCAAATACCGAGGACTTGCGCACGGCCATGGTGCATTACAGGGAATTGTTCGAGGAATTGTTGGGGAGAACAATCAAGGAGTCCGAGGAGGTAAGACGATGATGAACAATGAAACGAATGCCGTTTTGGGCACGGCCGACGTCGCGCGCGAACACGCGTCCGAGGAGGTTCGGGGGCCTGCCGGAACAGCGATGAAACAGGAAGAAAGAGCGGAACTGCTCGCCGCTGGCGCCGCCCAGGAACTTCGCTCTCGCTGGGAGAGGATCCAGACAGGGTTCGTGGATGAACCGCGGAGGTCGGTGCAAGAAGCTGACGCGCTCGTCGCCGAAACTACGAAACAGCTGGCAGAGAGCTTTTCTCGAGAACGCGCCA
>JACXTT010011198.1_pt1 | contig 12014 bp, 6 predicted proteins | sample 9270951 | NCBI WGS metagenome assembly JACXTT01 (sample SAMN15532306, study PRJNA645909) | rock metagenome | isolation source: weathered quartz diorite | place: Puerto Rico | collected 2017-06-21 | reverse complement strand
CGACGACAGGCTTCGGCGTAATCTTCAGCACTGAGCACTCATTCCTCTCCAAAGCAAACTTCTTGGTGTGTCTTATACACTATCTCTCTCCCCAATTCTTGGTGTGCTCTCCATATAGTAGACTTGTTGGGTCAGATGGGCTCCCTCTGCACTGCTGGACCGTAGAGAAAACACTTGACCGTATGTGTATCTGACTGTGAGTACGCTGGAGGATATTCTCCCAGGCAGCGAGGCATGACATACGGACAGCGTGTGTGAAAGTGACAGCCGCTGGGCGGATTGACTGGCGACGGAACATCTCCAGAGAGACGAATTTTTTCGGCCCCCGTTATTGGATCCAATTTGGGAATCGCGGAGAGTAATGCTTGTGTGTATGGATGTTTCGGGCTGCCGAACACTTCTTCTGTTTTTCCTTTTTCAACAATACGTCCAAGATACATCACCGCGACTTCATCCGCCAAGTATTCCACGACTCCAAGGTTATGCGTGATAAAGAGATAGGTCAGTCCCAGATCTGCTTGCAGCCTTTCCAATAGATTCAAGATTTGCGCTTGCACGGAGACATCCAATGCGCTGGTGGCTTCATCGCAGACGATAAACTCCGGCTCCACCGCGAGACAACGCGCGATGCCGATGCGTTGACGTTGTCCACCAGAAAATTCGTGTGGATAACGATAGATCACTTCCGGGCCAAGACCCACCTGCGACAAGATCGCTTTGACGCGTTCTTCACGTTCGGCGCGATTGCGGCCAATACCGTGCACGCTCATCCCTTCCATGACAATCTCGCCGACCATCATGCGCTGATTCAACGACGAGTATGGGTCCTGGAAGATCACTTGCAGTTTGCGGCGATAGGGGTGTAACGTCTCCCTATCGAGAGCGGAGATACTGACCCCATCGACAGTGACCTCACCGGCAGTTGGTCTGATCAATTGGAGGAGGGCTTTTCCCAGGGTGCTTTTGCCGCAGCCAGACTCGCCGACGAGTGCAAGCGTTCGACCCTTATGCATTTCGAGGTCAACACCGTCTACAGCTTTGACGTAGCCGACCACACGTTTCAATAGGCCCCTTCTGATGGGGAAGTAAACTTTAAGTCCAGCGAGACGAATGAACGGCTCGTCCGTGTATTGTTCCGACAGATGTGGACGCTGCGGCGGCGTGATCCACGCTTCACTCGGGGAAACCTTGCGCCCTTGGAGCTGTTCGTCGTAGAGAATACACGCAGCGGTGTGATGGGTTTCGACAGGAAGCAGCGCCGGGTCAATTGTGCGACACGGCGGATGCACCATGTGGCAACGATCGGCAAAACGACAACCGGGCGGATACTGTTGCGGTGAGGGCACCCGACCTTCAATGGTTTGCAGCGCCCGATTGCGCTGGTCGCCGGAAGGCAACGATTGCAGCAACTTGACGGTATAGGGATGCGCTGGATTTGCAAGCAGTTGCTTGCACGGCGCCATTTCCACAATACGACCGGCATACATAATCGCGACACGGTCCGCAGTTTCTGCGACCACGCCCAAGTCATGGGTGATGAGCAGAATCGCCGTGCCTTTTTTCCGCTGCAGTTCTTTCATCAAGTCCAGAATCTGCGCTTGGATCGTCACATCCAGAGCGGTCGTTGGCTCATCGGCGATGAGCAGCTTGGGTTCGCACGCCATCGCCATGGCGATCATCACGCGTTGCTTCATGCCGCCGGAAAGTTGATGTGGATACTCGCGCACGCGTTGCTCGGGGTCGGGGATGTGCACCTGTCCGAGCAGCTCAACGGCTTTGCGCTCGGCTTCTACTCGCGTCAACCCTTGGTGCTGAAGAAGAGGCTCGGTCAGCTGATACCCAACAGTGAACACGGGATTCAGCGCTGTCATCGGTTCTTGAAAGATCATTGAGATAGCGCTGCCGCGCAGTTTGCGTTTTTCCATTTCCGGCAGACGCATAAGATCTTGACCGAGAAACTCGATGGAACCGCTGGGATGGTAGCCTGCGGGTTGTGGGACAAGCTGGAGGATCGACAAGGCGGTCATGCTCTTACCGCAGCCGGATTCGCCGACAAGCGCGACCGTTTCTCCCGCTTCAATGTCGAAGGAGACGCCGTCAACCGCTTTAGCTGGACCTTCTTTGGTATGGAAGTAGGTTTTGAGATCGCGTACATGCAGCAACATAGATCACCGAATCCTCAGCCGCGGGTCGAGCGCATCGCGTACCGCGTCCCCAAACAAATTTGCCGGCAAGACCAAGCCGAGCATGAACACGAAAGCGGCAAAAAGATTCCACCACACGACCGGATCGCGGGCGAGTTCGAGGCGCGCCTGGTTGATCATGTTGCCCCACGATTGCATCGATGGATCAACTCCGATTCCGACGTAGGCGAGCACGGCCTCGGCTAGCACAAGACCGCTGAAGCGGAGGACAGTAGAAATCAGCACGATATGCATAACATTGGGGATCAGGTGGCGCAGGATGATGCGCGTCCGACTGACGCCGAACGCATCGGCTGCTTGTACATATTCAATTTCTCGTAGCTTGAGCACTTCGGCGCGCAGGAGCCGACACAACCCGGTCCAGGAGGTGATGCCCATAATCACACAAAGATATACAAGGCGTTTGTCCGCCGAGATGATCGTCTCTTCTTCAGTGAGACCCACCTGGAAGATCAGCATCGCGGCGGCGATGAGGAGGATGTCAGGAATCGACTCTAACGTGGAGTAGACATACTGGATGACATCATCGACCCAGCCGCCCAGATAACCGGCCAGCACGCCGCAGAGAATGGCGAAAGGCGTCACAATCAGTGTTGTGAGCGTGCCGATGATAAGGCCGGTGCGTACGCTTTTGAGTCCAATGTACAAAACGTCCTGACCGGTCTTGTCCGTGCCAAGGATGTGGTAGTGTGGACTTAAGGCGACAATTTCCGCAAAAACTACAGTGACAACCAGTAAGAATCCTCCGACCCAGAGTTCTCCAATTAACCGCCGAGCCGCCAATAACAACAACAGACCAACGCCAAGACCCCAGAGGAGACCGGTCAATCCTTTTGCTTGGATATCGGACCAGCTTTCGTTCGGATCTTGCAATGTTTCGCCGGCGAACCGCAGTCGTGGATAATCGCGAACTTGTTTGCCGTCCAGCGTGATCATGTTTTCTTTGGTAAACAAGTGGACTGCGAATGGCGCAGAGTAGGTCTTTTCTGTGTGAGCGATGAGCGGCGTGCAGAGGGTATCAAGCACGCTTTGGATATTACTGCCGTTCGGAGTTTCTACCGAGACCCGGCGAAAGTGCAAGGTGTCAAGGAAACCGATCGCGCCGTACAAGCAGAGAATGCCGAAACTCAACATCGCTGCACGGTTCATGGCGACCTGACGCAGCGCTACTTGCCAATACTCCCGACGGAGAGCGAAGCTAAGCCAGACGCCGCCGCTCAGGAGCAGGAGATAGATCAAGGTGTCGCTCCACAAGAGGACAGGCCGGAAACCCAACGTCGCCCAGATGCTCAAGGTCTGTGTCGTCACGTCAGTTACTCCAACCGCACTCGTGGGTCCACCAGGGTATAACTAATATCTGTCAACAAGAGACCAAGGATATACAGAAACGAGCCAAGCGACACCATGGCCTGAACCACCGCAAAGTCTTGGCGCTGGATGGCGTCGATCATGAACGCGCCCATCCCAGGAATAGCGAAGAACGATTCGAGCAACAGACTGCCAGTAAAAAGGAACGGCAAACTTACCACCACGTTTGTGAGAATAGGAATCATGGCGTTCTTTAACGTGTGGATGAAGAGCACGGTGCGTTCGGGCAGTCCTTTGGCGCGTGCGGTGCGGACGTAGTCTTTGTTGATCTCTTCCAGAAAGACCGTTCGATAAAAACGAATGCTGCCGCCCATGCCGGAGATGATAGCAATGAGCACGGGCAGGAAGACGAACTTGACGGCGTGCACACCATAGTCGTAGCCCGAGATGGGCACGAGCCGTAACATTTTTGCGAAGATCACTTGTCCGCCGATGATGTAAAACAGTCCAGAGATCGACATTAACACGACACACACAATGATGGCCCAATAGTCTACATAGGTGCCACGATAAAATGCGACAAGCATCGAAAAAACAATGTCGATCATCAGGCCGAGGATAAACACCGGAAGCGTGATGGTGAGACTCGGCACGATGCGTTTGAAGACTTCTGCGCCGATATTTTTCCCGTCGTCCGATTTGCCATAGCGAAAAAACAGCATCTGCAGCGAACGTTGAAAAAAGATCGTCTGCGTAAATCGCGAGAGCAGGTTGATGTCGCCCTGATACTCCAGGACGACACGGTGAGTTGGCGCCGGGGCTTCGAGTCCGAAAGTCACGGAGAGCTGCGGGGGGGCGGGGGCCGCTGTCTGTGGGGTCGCGATGCGAAACGGAAAGCGTTGTGAACTCGTGGAGGCCGGCAGAGTGATCGCGCTATCTGCGGCAAATTCTTTGGGCAACACCAAGCGCTCTGGTTGATCGCTTTGCAGGCGCAGCGTGCGCTCTTGCGCGGCTTTCTGCGCGGCTGGGGCTTCGACAATCAGCCTATAGTTGCCGTCTCCCGCCGTGGCGAACTCAGCGGTGTTTTCTTTTGTCTTAGCTGCGAGCGAGCCAATGTGTCGCCAGCCCGCATTGTAAAAGTAGGGAAGGTCAAGAGAGTGCTCCCGTTTCCACTGGTCGATCTGTTCCGGTGTGACGCGTTTTTGCCCGAGATGCGCCCGCGCCATATCGTCTGGCGAGTTGACAAAGAAGAAGAGCATGAAGACCAATACATTGACGCCGATCAGGATCGGAATCGCATACAGACAGCGCCGGATAATGTAGACAATCATGCGCGGACTGCTCCTCGCTCACGATGATACAACGTGAGTGTGGCGGGAATGGCGCTGAGAATGAGAAGTCCTAAGGCGATCCATAACGGGGCGGTGCGCGGACGGTTCCATTCGCGTCGTCGTTCCTCGCGCAGTTGGGCGTCGATCCGTTTATACTTGAGCGTGTTGCGTCCAAAATGCATGGGCTTCGTGTTGTGGAGCCACTCGTGGTACAACCCATACCCAACTGGATGAAGGCCCCAGATCCACGGCGCGTCGGCTTGGACGATGGCGATCATCTCCTGAATCAACGCGGCGCGCTCCGGCGAGTTCTGCATATTCTCTACTTTGCGAAACAGTTCGTCGAAGCGCGGGTTTTCGTAGTTCGCGGCGTTTTCCCCCTGTCCTTTCACTTTACTATTGGGACCATAGAGCAAAAACAGAAAATTTTCCGGATCAGGGTAGTCCGCGTTCCAGCCCCACTGCATAATCTGAAAATCGCCTCTCAGCACTTTATCTTGGAACCGATTGTAATCAGTGGAACGAATCTGCAGCTGGATGTCGATCGTCGCGAATTGTTTGCGCAACCAATCTAATTGTGACTTTGCCGCCGCGCTGGCGGCTTGCGTATCAAAGAAAAGCACGAGCGGTTTGCCGCTGGCGTCGCGCCCGCTCGGGTAGCCTGCTTCAGCAAGGAGCTGTCGAGCGAACTCAATGCTTTTCCGGCGCGGGATCTCTTGCCGTTCATCCCAATCGTACACCACGGGATTCACGCCGGCTTTGCCCTCTTGGAATCCAAAAATATCCGGCGGCAGGGGACCCTGTGCTGCGATGCCGCGGCCGTTGAGGAAGATTTGAATCATTTCTTCTTCGTTAATCGCAATGGAGATGGCTTGCCGCAGTTTACGCTTCTTTTCATCATAGCCGCCCACAACCTCGTCCAACATGTTGAAGGCGTAATAGCTGATCGAAGGAGAGGTGGCGGTGAGCAAGCGCACCCCTTTCTCTCTCATCGCGTCCGTCAGTTCCACCGTTCCGGAGGCGGAAATCTGTACGGCCTGATCGAAGACCTCGCCGCCAATGCCTGAGTTGTCATAGTAGCCCTGCAAAAATTTATTCCATTGTGAGATGCCTTCCTTTTCTAAGACGTAGACTGCTTCCTCCAGAAATGGGAGACGCTTGCCGCGATCTGCAAGTAAACCTAGGGCTTCATCGTCCGGGGCCCCTTCTGAGGGGTACGATTCTTCATGAAAGTTCGGGTTCCGACGCATCACCATGCGATAGTTGGGCTGATTGACCGCGAGTGTGAACGCGCCCGTGCCGACTGGGAATCGATCGAGAGTGATGTTCTGTTCGACAGCGGCGGACTGCGTATAGAAGCGATCCACTTCCCAGGGCACGGGCGCGAAAAACGGCATGGCCAGCCAGTAAATAAACTGAGGATATTTTTTCTTGAGCGTGATGCGCAGCGTGTGTTCATCAACAACTTCTACGCCAGGCAAGTTGTAATGACGCAGGTCCAGATAGATTGGATTGGCGCGTTCGTCGGCTTCCTGGTTGTAGAACCCGCCGGCGGACTGACGACGTTCCGTACGAAGACGTGTGAGCTCTGCCGCCAGCGTGTCGTGGAACTCCGCAAAGCCGTCGATGTAGTTAGCCAGCAGGGCAAAGATCGGGCAATCTAACAGCGGGTGTGCGAGACGTTTGATTTCGTAGGCGTAATCTTCGGCGCGCAGTTCACGCGTGCCTTTTTCAGGCAAGTCATCGGGGTGATCGATCTTAGGAAAATGTTCGCCTGCTTGCAGATGCCAGCGATAGGCGCCGTTGGCTGTTTGCGCAAAGGCGGGGTGATCCTCGTAGCGAACATCTGAGCGCAGCGTGATCTCATAAACGGCGCGCGCGACTTCTTGAGCTGGCGCGTCCGCACCCAGCAAGCGTCCTTCTTTATCATACAGCTGCGCTTCCGGTACGACAGTGGCGGTCAAGGGAACGAGCACGTAGGGGCGTTTCAGAAAATGATACTGGACCACCGGCTCGTAGATGGGGTTCATGAGTTCGTATTCATCTTCGGAGTAGGCGCGGGCCGGGTCGAGATGCTTTGGTTCGCCGTTGAAGGTGTCGTAATAGATATTTTTGCCTGCATCCTCTGGACGGTAAGGATTATTGGTGAAACAGGCCGGCAACAAAACCAGCAGCCAGATAAAGAGAGAAGCAACCCCGCGAGCGAGAAGATGGTGGATTTTCATCGACCTATGTTTTGTAGCACAGTCCGGAGCTGGGAGTAATAATAGGGGAGTAGAGATTGCGAGAAGAAGCAAGCTTTTTTGCGTTCGGAGCGCACGTTGCTTTTTTTCGAGACGGTAGCCCACGGCGTGAGCCGTGGGGACGCTACGCACGCGTTTCTCTTCCCTCTCCCGTCGCCACCCAACGCCGCATTAATTCGACCGTATAACGACAGACGCCGTCAGTGACAGCGAGCACATCGTGTCGCTGCAATGCATCGAACGCAGTGTTGAACGTGGAAAGGTCGAGACCACTGGCGTTTTGCAGTGTCTCTCGCAGCAACCCTTCGCCATGCGGGGCCAACGTTTGTAGGATCGCGTGTTGTCCTGCAGGCGCTTCTCCGGCTTGCGCCCAGATGCCGCGAAAATAGACGCTGCCTTGTTCATAAAATTGCGAATCGGTGACGATGGCGTCCACGTCCGCTGCTATGAATATGGGCGACGGGGGGTTAAGTTGTTGACGAAGTTTCTGGTTGAAACGTTGCACCAGACTGTCGCCTAGCAACTGCACTAGAAACGGTTGCCCGCCGGTTAGTGCATGGACACGTGTGACTGAGTCGAGATCGTATTCGAGTGGAAAATTGTCGTCCAGCACTTGCAGCACGTCGGCGACGGCGTCTTCATCCATTAGCCCAACTCTGATCGGACGCCAGGCGTAGATGGCCTGATAAAAACTGGCGCTGCGTTCCTCTAAGCTATGCAGCCCCACCAGCGCCATAGCGAGCCACGGATACTGCTGTGTGAGCCCGCGCAGCATAGTGACAAATTCACTGGCAGCCTTCGCTTCCAGGGCTTGGTCAAGCAGTTCGTATTCATCAAGGATGAGAAGATAACGACGTTGCGGCGTCTGGCGGTCGAGAGCGTCAAGGAACTGGCGCAGCACAGTGAGTGAATATCGTTGATACTCGTCGTGCTGTGGCTCAGCAAGCTGGGTTGACGCGGCTTGCCATAAGCGGAATGCAATCGCGTAACACAAGTCGCTCAAGCCCTGGGACCAATCGATGCTTTGGATGTTCAAGAATGCGAGCCCGGTGTCGTCGCCGAGCTTGCAGAAGTTCAAGATGTTGCTAGCAATACTGCTCTTGCCCATACGGCGATGGCCGTAAATCACCAGCGAATCGCGCTGTCCCGGTTTGGCCCAGAATGAGGCAATTTGGTCAAAAACATCTTGGCGCCCAGCCAAGCGCTCAGCGGGAACCCGCGCCCCGACGATATAGGGACTGGCGACGGGCTCTCGGACTTCCAAGGTACTGACTGCAGTCGCGCTGGCTAACACGATCTTGAGCCATAGCTCGCGAATGGTGACGAACACGTCGCGCTCCGGCGCGGGACAATCGGAGAGTTGCTTTTGTAGATCATTAAGCAATCCGCTGGCGCGGTTCAAGGCGTTCTTACGTTGTTGAACAGAGGGGGAACTTTGTACGATGTTGACTTCAGCAACGATCTTGCTCAATTCAGAAAACAACGCGTGAACCTGCGGACGCAACGGGTCGTCTGCGTTGTCGCTCAGCTTAGGGAGCCGCCAAGCCGTGAGCTGCTCCAGTGACTTACAAACCAGGGCTGCCGTGAAGGCTTCGGCGTTGCGGTAAAGTTCCTCACCGTGCGGAAGTGAACGGACCTCCGCGAAGGCTTTTTTTGCCTCTGCAACGCCACCCTCATGCAGATACCAGAAGCCAGCACAGGCGGGAGAGGCTAATGCGTCCTTGTGCCCCGCCACCTCGATTTGAGGGCGCCAACGACGGGGGATCAAAAAGAACCTTTCCCAAAATTCTCGCTTCAATGTCGCTCGGAGATCGACAACCTGAAAGCGCACGACCTCCCAGTCATACAACGGTAGACTGCACCAGGAGGTGATGCGAGAGAGCACAATGTCAGGCGGGAAACTGGCGAGCGCATCATGAAGAGCTCCGACAACAGCGTAGAATTGTAGAGTATAACGCAGGATGCTTTCACTCTCCTGTATGCCGCGCATCCAATCGTTGCGGAGCCGTTTCGCAAGTCGCCGTCGGAGTCCAGGAATCGGTAGGGGTGAGACGCGCTGGAGAGACAACACAAAGTGTTGGGACAGTTGGAACAAAGCAAAGAATGCGAGGACACTGGCTTCAAGTCTTAGCATAGCCACGCCGAGAACCACGCTGAAAATCACGCCGAGAACCACGCTGAAAATCACGCCGAGAACCACGCCGAAAATCACGCCGAGAACCACGCCGAAAATCACGCCGAGAACCACGCCGAGAGCCACGCTGAAAGCGGCGCCTCCAGCCACGTCGAGAGTGACGCCTCCAGCGACGCCGAGAGCCACGCCTCCAGCGACGCCGAGAGCCACGCCGAGGGCCACGCCTCCGGCGACGCCTCCAACCGGATTGAGAATGACGATTCCAGCGATGCCGAGAGCCACGCCTCCAGCGACGCCGAGAGCCACGCCTCCAGCGACGCCGAGAGCCACGCCTCCAGCGGCGCCTCCAGCGACGCCGAGAGCGACGCCGAGAGCGACGCCGAGAGCGACGCCAACGAAATCTATAGGAACTCCAGACCAACGTAGAAGAGAGGCCACAAGAAACGGAATGCTCAGAGCCAGGATCAGGCCCTGCACCGCCAGCTGTCTTTGCAAGGAATCCTCGCGCAAGGCTTCTCTACCAGTGGCGTCCCACGGCAGACTGCCAAAAGTTTCCACATACCAGCGGATAGCTTGCGGAAAGTAGAACACCCAGTACAGCAGTTGTAAGTAGTCGAGCGGGTTCCACAACGAGAGGGGTTTCTCGTGTTTGGGTGCGTAGGGGAGGTCGGGTGGCCTGATAGGTGGCGGGGTGGCTTGCGTGCTACGTTGCCCTGGATTCCCGCCTGCGCGGGAATGACGGATGTCCGGCGAGATCCAGACCTGCCTTGTTTCGTCCTGCCTCTCTACATGAGTATCTAAACTGTTTTGAGGCCTTGACATGGTCAAGCATCACTCTTCCGCAAGTCTTCAAACCTTTGCGCGCACAGATTGAGCAAGTCTCTCGGCTGGCGGGATTGGCTGAACAAATCGGCAAACTGCTCTACGTCTAGAGGAAGCCGCTCTAGCCGCTGCGCAACGAGCTGACGGCAAATAGTGATAGGTAATGGCCTGCATTGCACCGGAGTGGGATCAAGTCCCGCGAGCGGTGAATCGCGGGTCGGGTCATCTTTGCGAAAGAGCACTTCTAGGCGTTCGTTACTCACCAGCAATAATTTTGTTCTAAACCCATCATCCAAGCCCCTGAGCCAGCTGCGCATGGCGAGGCCGCGCTCGCCGGAGTCCATCACTCCAACGTCATCAAGAACAATGAGGCGAGGCGATTTGCTACGAAAGAGACTACGCCACTCTCCCGCTTTCTGCCCACCTAGAGCTTGGACGATCGTTTCCTGTAACTCGCGCAGGTTGTAAATGCCGCGAAACTGCAAAGCCAACACTGCTTGCGCCTGACAGCCAAGCCAAGAAGGAAGGTCCTCATGAATTGCTCGAAGCAGGTGAGATTTGCCGCTGCCTGGCGGACCAACCAGTGAGCAGTGATTACCAGCCTGGAGCTTTTCCTTGATGCGGCACATTTCTTCGTCGCGACCCACGAGGCGTGGACTTTCTCCCAGAAACGGGTTGCGATCAGGAAAGGCAGAGGTTGGCGATGTAGATGAGTTTGAATTTGATGAAGAAGACTGTGGCAAAAGCTGGTCAAGCAACCGCTCCCAAATCTGTTCGTTAACTTCGCGAAAGTCTGCATACGTGCGAAACTCGATGCGTTCCGGCAGTGAACAATCCTCGCGGAGTAAAGGAATCAGTCTTTGTAATCTTCCTATTGGGTCCCTAAGAGTGGTAATCAAGGTTTCAAATTGCGACCATTCGCTATTAACCCAGTTTTGTGTCAGGACGGCGATGGTGTGACGGCTATCTTTTGCCGCCTCTTCCATATTGATCTGACTAGCCAAACCGTACTTAAAATCCCGATAGTCGATACAGACCTTCAGATTAGCTTTTTCCAGTCGCGGCAATAATTGGTCTTCGACCCATGCCCGGTCAAGATGGCTGTAGCTAATGAAGACATCATATTGATACTCGGTTGTCTCCGACATGGCTCCCTTTCCTCACGTCATTACGTCTCCACAGACTTACCTTTCTCCACGATCGGCTCTTGTGGGCAATAATCGATCTTCGTGTTCTTGTCCTTTATTGAGCGGTTGTACCCTGTTTTTGTGGTGAAGAGCAAGCCTTTTGGTAGGTTGGAGTGCATAGCTGAATTCCAGAACCTGCGGTATGATACGCTGCTCAGACATAAGAGGGGAACCATTATGACAGACGTCTATGACATTATCGTTGTTGGCGGAGGGGCGGCAGGGTTTACGGCAGGGATGTATGCCGCCAGAGATCGGCGACGAACGGTTTTGGTCGAAAAATTCGCGGCGGGCGGCCAAGTGCTCAACTGCGAACATATCGAGAATTACCCCGGTTTTCCGGAAGGCGTGGCAGGCTACTCGTTTGGTCCAATGCTGCAACAACAGGCGATGAACATGGGTCTGGAAATGAAGTTGGCCGAGGTGCAATCGCTGCGGCTCGATGGCGACGTCAAAGTGCTGGTCACCGATGACGGTGAGTTGCACGCGAAAGTGCTCATCATAGCGAGCGGGTCGAGCTTTGCGAAACTCAACGTGCCCGGCGAAGAAGAATTCTTGGGCAACGGCGTGTCCCACTGTGCGTCCTGCGATGGCGCCTTCTTTATGGATCAGCCCGTGGTTGTCGTGGGCGGGGGCGACGCCGCGTTGGATGAGGGGCTGCATCTCACCCAATACGCCTCGCACGTCACGATCGTGCACCGTCGTGAGGAGTTGCGCGCCTGTCAACTATTGCAAGATCGCACACATTCCACTGACAAAATTAGCTTCCGCTGGAATACGATTGT
>JACXTT010011197.1_pt1 | contig 12014 bp, 9 predicted proteins | sample 9270951 | NCBI WGS metagenome assembly JACXTT01 (sample SAMN15532306, study PRJNA645909) | rock metagenome | isolation source: weathered quartz diorite | place: Puerto Rico | collected 2017-06-21 | reverse complement strand
GTCGCGACTCCGGTAGTGGCGCCGCCGGAGGGAGTAAAAAGCGACCTGGAGATCGTTCAGGCGCTGGCCGAGAGGGTGGGACTGGGCAGAGTAATGGCGGGCGACGCCCGCGAATGGAAACGGCGGATGATGAATCCTAAGCTCGAGCCACGCGGAATCAGCCTCGAAAGGCTGGAGGCCGGTCCCATTCGGAATCCACTTCCCCCTAGGATACTCTTTGCTGATCGCAAATTCTCCACCCGGACAGGTCGTGTGAACCTGATGACTGAAGCCCCTCCCTACGAAATGCCGACAGCCGAGTATCCGCTGTTCCTGATGTCACTCTCCACAGAGAAGGCACAGTCCTCCCAGTGGGCTGTTCGTCAGGAGGGTCCAGCGATCGTCACGGTTCATCCCGAGGTCGCTGGCGGAATTGGTGATGGCGAGATCTGCCGTCTGGAATCCCGCATTTCTTCGATAACCGTGAGGTTGCGTTACGACTCCAGGCAAAGGCGCGATGTCGCTCTGATTCCCAAAGGTGGTCATCTCCGAGACGGCCGCTGTGCCAATGCCTTACTTCGCGCACGGACTACGGACTTGGGCGAAGGTGGTGCGCTCTATGACGAGCATGTTCGACTGGTGCCTGTTCGATAAGACTCCCCGCTGGGGAGAGAGGGAGGCATTGATATGTTTCCTGCGTCAGCCAGCTCCGCTAGGAGCGATATATTTATAGCAACAGGTGCTCCTCTCACACCTTTCAGCTCCGTCAGGAGCGGTATGGATTGGTTCCCCGCTCGATTTTATGTCGCTCCTGACGGAGCTGAAAGAATCGAAGGAAGACGCACAACTATAAATATGCTGCTCCTAGCGGAGCAGCTGGCATTTTGCAGCTGGCAGTTCCAAGCCAGTTCCCAGATCAAGTGCATGCCCTCGCCTCGCGAAGAAATCGCGAAAAGACCGCCCGTTTTACTTTAGGCGGGGGTCGAAGCCACGAGGCCTTTATTGGGGGACTTTGAAGCGAGAAGAGAATTTAATGCCCAGACATCCGCGACGAACATTCATCAAGTCTCTAGCCGTAACTCTTGCTGCGCCCGCCGTCGTCTCCGCCCGGAAGATTGAAAAGCGACTGCCCATTTCGTTCTCTACACTAGGCTGCCCTAAGTGGGAGTGGAGCACCATTCTCGGTAACGCTTCCAAATGGGGGTATGCCGCAGTCGAGCTGCGCGGAATACAAGGAGAACTGGATCTAACGAAGCGCCCCGAGTTTAGTGGCTCGCGCCTGAAGCAAAGCCTGCGCGATCTGACAGCGCTCGATCTGCACCTCTCTGACCTCGGTGCTTCTACTCGGCTTCATGAATTTGATCCGACGAAACGCAACGAACAGCTGGACGAGGCCAAACGATTCATTGATTTGGCCCATCAGCTAAGATGTCCTTATGTTCGTGTTTTTGGGGACAAGTTCGCAGCTGACCGTCCCAGACAGGACACAATCGACCAAGTCGTCGCCGGGCTGAGAGAGCTAGGTGAGTACGCGAAAGGCAGCCAGGTGACAGTCATCCTGGAATCGCATGGTGACTTCTATGATTCACCAACGCTGCTGCAGGTAATGAAGGGAGCAGAGATGCCGACCGTAGCTCTGCTTTGGGACGCATATCACACTTGCACGGCCGGCAAAGAATCTCCCGAAACTACATTTAAGCAGCTAGGCTCCTACGTTAGACACACTCATTTGAAAGATTCAAAGCCCATCGGCGGCAAGGAACAGTACGTGCTGACGGGAACCGGCACAGTACCGGTTCGCGAGACTGTGCGAGTACTCGTGGCCGGCGGATACAAGGGATACTACAACTTTGAATGGGAGAAGTTGTGGCAACCAGAAATTGATGAGCCCGAGATCGCCATTCCCCACTTCGCAAAAGTCATCCGGGAATATCTGTCAGAGGCGGGGTTGAAAGGGTGAGCGCGAGAAGGTGTGAGATTCTAGATTTGAGGTGTGAGAATTTAGCCCTCACACCTGACACCTCAAACCTCACACCTCTTTGAACCGAGCCTGGTCGCCTTACCAAGCGTGCCTCCCCACGACGAATGAAGGAGGATTCGTCATGGCTCTCCAGGAGAAATCGCAAGAGTTTCACGCCAACTCGGTCTGACCCGGCATAGCGACTGCAGGAATCGGCAATTTACCTGTCCAACTCAGCTCTGTTGGCATTAAGTCCTGCTGGGAGTTTAGAGCTTGCTCCCAAGTGACAGCCTTACCCGTGTACGCCGACATCCGTCCCATGATCGCAGTCAGTGTAGACTCAGTAACGCTCTTCAGTTCATTCACCGCTTTGCCGCTTCGGATCGATTCGATCAGGTCGGTGTGTTCCTGGAGATACGCGTCGTTATCCTTGCCCTTAAAACGCCAGGGCTTCTCGCCGGTAATACTGTAGCGGTTGACCTGACACTTGCCTTTAGTCCCCGCCAGCGCTTCCGAGACACTGTTGTCACAATGATCAATCTGGCGGCACATGCTCAACATGTGAACGCCATTCTCATATTCGTAATCGACGGCAAAATGATCATAGATATTGCCGAACTGGGGCCCGGTCCGGACCTGGCGGCCGCCTATGCCGACCGCTCGCACCGGATGGGATCGCATCACCCAGTTGATCACGTCCAGGTTGTGAACGTGCTGCTCAACAATGTGGTCTCCGCAGAGCCAGGTGAAGTAATACCAGTTCCTCATCTGGTACTCCATATCACTCCACTCTGGCTTGCGTTCCTTAACCCAGATGCTTCCCTGGTTCCAGTAGCAGCGAGCCGCTACGATGTCCCCGATGGCTCCATCGTGAATCTGTTTGAGCGTTTCGATGTAACCGGTCTGGTGATGGCGTTGCGTGCCGGCACCAATGAAAAGTCCTTTCGTTTTGGCTTCTTCATAAGCTGCAAAGCAGGTTCGGATGCCCGGCCCATCAACCGCGACTGGTTTTTCGGTGAAAATGTTCTTGCCGGCTGCAACCGCTGCTTTGAGGTGCGTAGGCCGGAAACCCGGAGGCGTCGCCAGAATGACGTAGTTTACGTCACTGCTGAGTAGCTTTTGGTAAGCGTCGAAACCGACGAAACAGCGCTCAGGTGGGACATCGATCTTATCGCCGTGTTGTTTGATCAGTCCATTCCGGCTTTCGTCCAGCCGGTCTTTGAAAGCATCAGCCATCGCGACCAGTTTGACATTTGGAGCCGCTCTCACCACCTGATCGGCCGCGCCGGACCCACGTCCTCCGCATCCGATCAAGCCGGCCTTGATCGTGTCACTTCCAGCCGCGTGCACATAGGGAACGCTGCCCAACCGAGACGCCACGGTACTGACGAAGGCCGCTGCAGTGGATGTCTTCAGGAAGTCACGACGAGTAGAAACAGATTTCTTGTCCTCGTTTTGCTGATTCATTTTTACCTCCATTATTGTTGAATGTAGATTTCAGTGTGGTTGCCAGCGTCCGTGGTCAGTTGTGCGTGGTCAGTAGTGAGCTGGGGCGAACCCTGAAAATAGCGGCCCATCAAAATCGGAAGCCCCGCAAAGATCAGCGGACAGTAAACGGCGGACCACCAACCACTGACCACGGACAACTGACCACGGACGATTGACGTCAGCTTCATTTCACTACTTTCGATTTCAAGCCTCTGAGATTCTCTTGTTCCTCCAAAGCCCGGACAATGCGAAATCCCACGAAGGTCGCGTTGGTATGCCACCAGATGCTCTTCGGTTGTTGGGGATCCAGCATGCTCCAGTCCTCCTCTGATGCCCGTCGTGCCGCACTGCGTAACATCGGAGGGTCATCGTCCCAAGATCCTCCGCGAACAACGTGAGGGTATTTCCGTTCGGCTGGGATTAAAACGGGGGATAAGGTAGGGACTCCCGGCTTGAAGCTCGAGTAGAAAGCCTTGTCGTAGTGGTCGAGACACCACTCGGCTGCATTCCCATGCATGTCGTACAAGCCCCAGGCATTCGGCTGCTTCAGGGCCACGGCGTGGGGCTTGCCGTCGGAATTATCCGCGTGCCAGGCATACTGGCTCAACTTGGTGGGATCATCTCCGAAAGAGTACGCCGATCTGGATCCAGCGCGACAAGCATACTCCCATTCTGCCTCTGTGGGTAGCCGATACGTCTTTCCGGTTTTGGCCGATAGCCATCGGCAATATTCCATGGCAGCATGATGGGTAATACAAATGACCGGCTGTTTGTGACGCCCTAGTCCAAACGTGGGATCGGCGTAGGGAGGTGTTGGTCGGGTTATCGCATCGGCGTCGTTACCCTGCGGTTTTTGCGCATCGCTACCGGATTTCACGATCTTGGGCACCTCTTTCGCAAAGGCAAAGAGGTCATACTCGTCCCACGTCACCTCGGTCTTTCCCATCCAGAATGGTCGCAAGGTGACCTCATGCTGAGGACCCTCGTCTTCGGCGCGTTTCGCCTCGGTGGGTGGACTGCCCATTGTGTAGCTTCCTCCGGGGATCGGCAGCATCTCGAATTGTACCTCGGTCCCGGGAATTGTCTCTACGTAAGGCTTCATGTCGGCCCCCGCACTCGCGACGCTGCGGTCCGGCCAAGCCGAAGGCAGGGTCACCAGCACAAACACGAAGCCCATAAAAATAAGCCATAGGCGGTGGATTCGCGTCACCAACCAGACTCCTTCAACATGCGAAGTTGTTTTGCAGGGCAATCATGAAATAATGCGGCCATGATGAGGTTGACCATATTGTCTACTTTCCCCTCGCCCCAACGGGGAGAGGAGCTGGGGGTGAGGGGGCTGGTTTTTCGATCCGTTCAATTGCTGATTTTTCCACGACGCCCCCCTTCAAAGGGGGAACCGGCATCTCCGTCGTTGGTCCACACCGGGAGCGGCTCCACTGTTTTTTTCGTTGTTTGCCTCGTCAGCGTCATTGCTTGGCCCGGCCTGGGTCAGACTCAATCCTTAACTCGCTTTGAGTTCGCCGAGCCGCATATGGGCACAATCTGTCGGCTCGTCTGCTATGCAGCGGACGCCTGCAAGGCCAAACAAGCATCAAGCGCTGCCTTCGCTCACATTGCAAACTTGGATGATATCATGAGCGATTACAGCCCGACCAGCGAATTGACACGGCTCAACCAGCAGTCGGGCGGCCCGCCAGAGAACGTTAGCCCCGATCTGTTTCTTGTATTGTCCGAAGCCCAGCGGATATCCCAGTTGACGGACGGTGCTTTCGATGTCACTGTTGGACCGATAGTGAAACTCTGGCGCCGCGCTCGCCGCCAGCATGAACTCCCTGATTCTGAGCGTCTGGCTCACGACCTGCGTGCAGTTGGCTTCAGAAAACTCCAACTTGATTCCTCATCGCAAAGTGCTCGTCTTGCCGAACCGGGAATGGCTCTCGACCTCGGAGGCATCGCGAAAGGATACGCGGCTGATGAGGCTCTGAGAATCCTAAAGCAGTCTGGTTTGATGAGTGCGTTGGTAGCCGTCGGTGGGGACATTGCTGTAGGCAGCCCTCCCCCAGGCACACAAGGTTGGACAATTGCCGTGAGGCCATTGGAACCCGGCCAACGCCTGAAACATCTGCTTCTCAACAACGCGGCAGTCTCCACATCAGGAGATGCGGAACAGTTCGTGGAAATTGGAGGGAAGCGTTACTCTCATATTGTGGATCCAACAACCGGAATCGGTCTGATTGGGCACCGAAGCGTGACCGTGGTTGCGCCAAAGGGGATAATCTCAGACAGTCTGGCGACGGCGGTTTGCGTGATGGGTGCTTCGCGCGGGCTAGCAGTCGTTGACTCCCTCGAAGGAACGGCGGGGCTGTTTGTGGAGGCTACAGCGGATGGCGTTCGAACGTTTCGTTCCGAGAAGTGGAAGGAGGGAGATTGACGATTTTCGATTGTCGATTGGATTTTCAGCAAAATCGGCAATCTGCAATCGACAATTCACTTAATTCCTTTCCCTTCGGTAATAACCGAGTACCGGTCGAGCGGGATGTCCGTGAATTTCTCCACCTTTCCACTGGGAGCCGGCCATTTGATTTCCAGCCAGTCCAGCTTGGTGGCTGCGCCCAAGCCAATAACTTCACGTGGATCGTGTGAAGAAAGATAGCTTCCGCCTGACGTCTTTAGTCGGCTAAACTTGGTGTTCGCAACCGACCATGTCAGAATCGCTCCCAGAGCGTCGCGGTTACAGCCCGATCCCACCAGATGCAGTCCCACCCAATGGTTTGCCTGCGCGGCGTGGTTGTGCAGCAGTAACGGTGCCTCACCATTATTGGCCACAAGAACATCCAGGCCGCCATCATTGTCGTAATCACCTAGAGCTAAGCCGCGAGCCGGAAGACGCCGCAAAAACGCTGAGCCCGCATCCGCTGAAACATTTCGGAATTTTTTGTTCTCTTGCTTGAATAGCAGCGGCGGCTCTTTGTACGTGACCTTGGTCATGTTGACTTCAACCATGTCATCGGGATGACCATTGGCAAGGAACAAGTCGGTTTGGCCATCATTGTCGAAATCAAAGAACTTCAACCCCCATCCGCTCAGCAGCAAAGTCGCCTGACCTATACCGGTCGTCATGGCCTGATCCCGAAAAGTTTCATCGCGATTGTTTTGGTAGATGGAGAACTTTTCCTGATCCACATTCGCGACAAAAAGGTCCGCCCAGCCGTCCCCATTAAAATCAGCTGAATCGACACCCATCCCCGAACGTGGCCGTCCGTCCTCGCTGTAGGCAACCTCCGCCATCAACCCTATCTCCTCAAATTTCCCTTCGCCTCGGTTTACAAACAGGAAATTCTGCACGGTGTCATTGGCGACGAACAGATCCATCAACCCGTCGTTGTTGATATCCGTCGCCACCACCCCCAAGGCCTTGCCCAATGCTTTTGAGATGCCACTGGTACTGCTCACGTCGGTGAATGTACCGTTCCCGTTATTGTGAAACAAATAGCTGGGTGTCGGATTAAACACGCGAGGAATGCAGTAATAAGCACGTCCGAGCTTATTATCGCCGCAAAAGATGTGCCGACTCAGTCCATAGTCCACAAAACTGCAAAGAAAAAGATCGAGCCGTCCGTCGTTGTCATAATCGAACCAGACGCCGCTCGTGGTCCAAGTATGGGTGACAACGCCAGCCTTACTGCTGACGTCTTCGAACGTACCGTTGCCATTGTTGTGGTAGAGAATGGGATTGTGGTCGTAGGCCGTAACCAGCAAGTCAGGCCAACCATCGTTGTCGTAATCACCCACTACGGCACCCATGCCAAAGATGTTGGCTGCCACGCCAGCCTTTTCGGTCACGTCAGTAAAGGTGCCATCGTGGTTGTTGTGATAGAGGGCGCTGTGTAGAGGTTTGGATGGTTTGAAAAAATCGCAGGGCCCGTAACTCACCAGGTAAATGTCCATCCAACCATCGTGGTCAAAATCGAAAAACGCAGCTCCCGGGCCAAGAGTTTCGGGTAAGTAGCGCTTCTCCGAACGAGCGTTATCGTGAGACCAGTTGATCCCGCTTTGGCTGGGAGCAATCTCCTCAAAAAGCGGTCCGTGCGAATTGGCTGCAGGATGCGTAAGCCAGAGTAGGCCGGACATCGCACTGACCAAAAGCGTCTTAACAGGAGACCGAACCAGAGACATTCCCCGCAGCCTGTCAGCTGCTGCCCCTCTCAATACAGGAGTTTCAAGGAAAAACCGAGAGCTCTTCACGAAGGAAGGATACCACAATGGGGAGTAATCGCAGCTGCGCAAACACCCGAGACTTGGTGGCGCCCTATTTAGAACGAAGCGTCAATTCAGCACATGATGGGTGACGTAAGATGTTTGAACCGGAACGCCGCCGTTTACCTTCACTCTAAGTAACACTTGATAAGAAGATGGCAGCGCAGAAGGATTTTCTGAACGCGACGCGGAGAGCCGCGCCAGCAGATCTTTGATGTACTCAGGTTTCGTGACGTACTCGGCGGCGGCTTGAGTGCCGAATGTCGTCAGTCCTGCCAGGATCATCAGCCTGCGCTTGGCATCGAGACCTCTGAGCACGCTGATCAGTGCAAAGTCCTCCGAAATCTGGCTGCGCGACGGGCCTTCCTGTTTGGCTAGATAATGGTTCTGTTCTCCGGCTCGTGGTTTCAGATTGACGATTCCGAAAATCTCTTTGGGCACACCTTGTTTCACCATTCGAAACACAAACTCCTGCTCTTGCGGCAGCTCGCGCAATAAGAAATTCTCTGCGGGTGAACCGAGGAAAATCAAATTCTCTGTCTTCAAATCGTCCCAGTTGAGCAGAAGACTTCGTTTCACCCGAAAAGATTGACCGAGTTTAGAGAAGAGATTACAGAGGAAATAGACTCCCATGACCTCGCCGACGCCGGTGTAGTGCTCTGTAACGACTGGGGGATTTTCACCCGGAGCTAAAGCATTGCGCGTCAAAGGCGAGTCCAGAGGTTTGAGCAACTTCATTCCGCTTTCGGCCGTACCTTGAAACAGTGTATTGCTGAAGGTAATCAGGACGGGTTCAGGCGAACGACAGAAATCATTCCAGAGCGACCGCAGCCCCGCAGCCTCCGCCGCTTCGGTCCCGTTTGGTGAAGACGATAGCTCCCTCAGCCGCCTCAGCTCGGAGCGATAACTCAACGCGAGAAATCCGAGAATCAGGACGAGAATTGCAGCCAACAACACCAAAACCCATTTGAGGGCGTTGGCGAAGCGAGTTGGGATTTTGGACCTGGCATCATCAACGGCGTGAGTTGCTGCGGCCTCGTGGGCATCCCCGACGTATGTGAAAACCGGAGTGTAATGTCCCTTCGGAAGGTCAACGATTACCCTATCTTCCCTGCCCTCCTTGGCATAGTACTCCTGTAATTTCCCGCGAAGCCTACCTGCCTGAACTCGCACCCCGGAATCGGTGCGTGGATCGTAGGTACCTTCGCGCCCGAAAACTTCAGTCGCAATCGTGTATTCCTTGAACTGGATGTCCGCATCGTCAATGGCTCTCGAACCGACAAACCGCAAAAAACCCCTCAGGCTCTCAGAACCTTGAAGCACACGGCTTTGAAGGATCCTCTCTAGCTGTTCGAATTTCTCTTCCTTTGTTGGGACCGTGCGCCGTAACACGTTACTCACCGCATGTAACAAGGGGCGGACACATCGCGGAACTCCTCTACAGGTAATCGGGTAACCGTATTATACACCCATTAACTTCCCAAGGTATATTCTTTGAACTATTTTCGCAATTGTCACATTAATGTCAGAACTAAACGCTTGACCAGCATTAGCTCTCCGCTGGCGCCTGTCGCCAAGGCATCGTTGTGCCCGTTCTTGTCTCCGATGCATGTCCGAAAATTCATATGTAACTTACGAAATTGCGAATAATGCCGAGCTAGCTCAAACCAAGCTGACCGCGGAGGTTTGTCTTGATCCTCAAATTGGGTTTGAAGTGATTCGATTGTAATCAAATTGATCCTTTTAGTTGATTCTTTAAGAAAGTCTAACCCGACAAAACAACCAAAGAGGTGGAGTGCATGACGACCATCAAGAATAAGACACCAAGTCAGTGGGTTACGGAAGTGTTGCCTTGGCCTGGTGGTGCCAGGGGCAACCGTTATCGTGACTTGATCAAAGTTCCAACGACTCGGGCGTCCGCCGATACAGTTTCTGGCGCGGGTGCCTAAGTTACTCTATGTTGTCCAGGCAGACACAGATTGTCTAAGGAGACAAGGATATGAAAGGTCTTCAAAAATTTAATTTTCTTTTGGTATCAGTCGTTTTCACCCTTCTTATGAGCCACGGGCTTTATGCGCAGTCGCAGTACATCAGCGGCACGGTTGTTGACCAGACCGGTGCCGTCATTGCCGGGGCCCACGTCAAGGTAGAAGATCAGGCCAAGATGGTCGTAGTTCGGGAATCTAACACCGACACTAGTGGACGGTTCCAGGCGTTGGATATACAGCCTGGGGCTTACTTGATCACGGTCGAAATGAGCGGTTTCAAGAAAGCCCAAAACCAGGTCAACCTGGATGTCAACACCAAGTTGGACATTGGGCAAATCAAGCTCGAAGTCGGCGAGGTGACGGCGGAAGTCGCTGTGACTGCCTCGACACCACTGGTTCAGACCACAACTATGGAGAAATCCTACTTGGTGAGCAACAATCAGATCCAGCAGCTACCGATGAATGGCCGCGACTGGATGACCTTGATGAGCACAGTGCCTGGGGTGATCAGCAGCGACCAGGATCGTTTTCAGATTGCCTTCAATGACGTCAGTGGCCTCCATACCAGCGGCGGACGCGGCTCTCAAAACAATTTCTATCTGGACGGTTCACCTAACCTGGACGTGGGCGACAATCAGTCTCAATATACCCAGCCCAGTATTGACTCTATTGCCGAATTCAAAGTGCAGCAGAGCAGCTTCAATGCCGAGTACGGCCGCAACTCCGGTATGGTGGTCGCCGTCCAAAGCAAGTCGGGCGGCTCCAGCTTCCACGGAACAGCTTACGAGTATGTCCGCAATGATGCTCTGGACGCCCGGTATCCGACCTCCATTCAAAAAGACGTCCTGCGCTACAACCTGTTTGGCGGCAATTTCAGCGGTTGGCTGCCGGTCCCGAAAGTTTCGACGAAGAACAACAAGAAGGTGTTCTTCTTTTACAACCGGGAAATGACCCGGCGGACGGCAACTCCCGCGGGACAGAATTTCGTCGACATCCCTGGACCGGCCACGTTACTGAATGGCGATTTTTCACCATTCATCACTAGCAACAAGATGCAGTATGCCCCCCAGTTTAATGTCGGCACCGTGTTTCAACCCGGAACACTTAAGTTCGACAGTGCCGGCAACATTATCGGTGGCGTACCCTACCCGGGGAATATTGTTCCTCCTTCTCAGTGGAAATCGTCGACAGCCAGTTACATGAAGTTGTTCACTGGCATTCCGGGCTATCAGAGCCTGCCGGCTGCACCGGCCCCGGGCCTGGTGCGCTGGACCTTCACCAATCCTGACCGGGTTGTCAAAGATCAGGACCTCCTGCGTGTAGACTATAACATCTCTAACAAGACCACGACCTTCTTCCGGTGGGTGAATGATGACCAGACGGATTATCAGTCGGGTGCCTACTGGGGTTGGAACTCCTACGGGCCTCAGTTGCCTTTTGCCAAGATGCAACGGCCCAAACCGGGCAGTTCCTGGTCGTGGAATATTATCAACACTCTCAGCCCGACATTGGCCAGCGAGACCATATTATCTTACAACCATCAGTCTCAGAGCTTGACTCCGAGCGATCAAAACGGTAACCGCGACGCTCTGGGTGTAAATTTCACTCAGCTCTATCCGGGGACCAACGTCGCTAATTATCTACCAGATTTCCAGGCGCCTGGAGGAAATGGAATTCCAGGGATTACTCTTGCATGGGGCGATCCTGGCTGGCATAACGATGGAAAGGACTACGCGTTTACAGAAAACCTATCCTGGGTGAAGAGGTCCCACACGATGAAGTATGGGTTCTATTACAACCGGGACAACAAGAAACAGACTGGTACGTGGGCGCAGCAGGGTGAGATTGACTTCTTTGGTGGCGCGACTAACCCCGGTGATACAGGCGCTGGGCTGGCCAACCTGCTGCTAGGCAACCTCAGCAATTACAGCCAAGCCAACGCCTCGATATATCCTTACTTCCGGTTCGAGTCATGGGAGGGATATGCTCAGGACAGTTGGAGGGTTAATAGGAAACTGACCCTGGAATATGGTCTTCGGTTCCAACGGACAACACCCACCTACACCTACACTCGACAAGGCACGCCTGGGGGTGAGGGAACCTTCAAGCTATACAGCCTGGACTTGGGCAAGTGGTCCGCAGCCTCCGCTCCGCAGATTAATCTGACCAATGGAACTGTTAGGGGAGACATCTACCAGGAGTATCTAGCTAATGGACTGATTTGCGATCCCTGCCCAGGCGTCGACCGCGGGTTTGCGGCGACCAAGAATTTCGTGTCACCCCGTTTTGGTTTTGCCTATGACGTGTTTGGAGATGGAAAAACGGCTGTCCGGGCTGGA
>JACXTT010011196.1_pt1 | contig 12014 bp, 15 predicted proteins | sample 9270951 | NCBI WGS metagenome assembly JACXTT01 (sample SAMN15532306, study PRJNA645909) | rock metagenome | isolation source: weathered quartz diorite | place: Puerto Rico | collected 2017-06-21 | reverse complement strand
CGCACTCGACGCCATGACCCACGACCGCCCGTACCGAGCGGCCGTCTCGGTCGAGGCGGCCCTGGCGATGGTCAAGGAGGAGGCAGGGCGGCAGCTCGACCCGCGAGTCGTGGAGGCCGCTCTCGCGATGGGCGCGCCGCGGTGGCGCGAGCTGCTGAGCGGTTGAGGGCTCGCGCGTGCGCCATGTGCTAGGCTCGCCCCCGTGGACCGCACGGGGCCGAGCGCCGCGCATCAAACGCTGCTCGAGATCAACAACGCGATCATCTCCAACCTGACCCGCGAAGGTCTGTTCCATGCCATCGCCACCGCGCTCCGGCGCGTGATCCCGTTCGACCGGACCGCGATCTTCCTCCACGTGCCCGACCGGGACGTGCTCACGCTGTCGCTGCTCGAGTCCTCGCTGCCCTCCGGCTACTTCACGCCGGGGTTCGAGCTGCGCCCCGGCGAGAGCCACGTGGGCTGGGTGTTCAAGGAGCAGAGGCCGCTGCTGCGGCGCAATCTGGACCGCGAGCGCGTGTACCCGGCCGACGAGCTGGCCCACACCGACGGTATCCGCTCCTACATCATCGCGCCGATGATCGTGCGTGGCCGCAGCATCGGCACCCTCGCGGTGGCCAGCACGGTTCCGGATCAGTACGGGGAATCGGAGGCGACCCTGCTGCTCGAGGTGGCCAAGCAGGTGGCGCTGGCCATCGAGAACATGCAGGCCTACGAGGCGTTGACGCGGGCCGAGGAGATGCTGCGGGAGATCGCCGAGGGCACCGCCGGCGTCACCGGGCGCGACTTCTTCTACTCCCTCGTGCGCCACCTGGCCTCCGCGCTGCGCGTCCGCTACGCCTTCCTGTCGGAGTGCCTGCCCGGCGGGCAGCGGGTGCGCACGCTGGCCTTCTGGAAGGGGGACGACTTCGGGGAGAACTTCGAGTACGACGTGGGGCCGACCCCGTGCCGGATCGTGCTCGAGGGCAAGTCGGCCCTCTATCCCGACGACGTCCAGCACCTGTTCCCGGACGATCGCGACCTGGTCGAGCTCTCGGCTCAGAGCTACTACGGCATCCCCGTCGTGGACTCCGCGGGCGAGGTGGTGGGGCACCTCGCGGTGCTCGGCGACAAGCCCTTCCGCGAGGCCGGCCGGGCCGGCCCGGTGCTCCGCGCGTTCGCCGCGCGGGCCGGCGCGGAGATCGAGCGGCTGCGGGCGGAGGAGCGACTGCAGGTCGCGCTCCGCGAGCTCGAGGCGCTCAAGAATCGTCTGCACGCCGAGAACGTGTACCTCCAGGAGGAGATTCGCGAGGAGCACAACTTCGTCGAGATGGTGGGCAGCAGCCCCGCGCTGCTGGCGACGCTTCGCCACGTCGAGCAGGTGGCCGGGACCGACTCCACCGTGCTGATCCTGGGCGAGACCGGGACCGGGAAAGAGCTGATCGCGCGGGCCATTCACGGCCGCAGCGCCCGGCGCGAGCGGCCGCTGGTCAAGGTCAACTGCAGCGCGATCTCCGCCGGGCTCGTCGAGAGCGAGCTGTTCGGCCACGTCAAGGGCGCGTTCACCGGCGCGCTGGACCGACGGATCGGCCGCTTCGAGCTGGCCGACCGCGGCACGATCTTCCTCGACGAGGTGGGGGACCTCCCGCTCGAGACCCAGGTCAAGCTGCTGCGTGTGCTGCAGGAGCGCGAGTTCGAGCCGGTGGGGAGCAGCCGCACCGTGCGGGTGAACGTGCGCGTGATCGCGGCCACCAACCGGAACCTGGAGGAAGCGGTGGCGGCCGGCCGTTTCCGTGCGGATCTCTTCTACCGGCTCAACGTGTTCCCGCTCCGGGTGCCCGCGCTCCGCGAGCGCCGCGGCGACGTGCCGCAGCTCGTGATGTTCTTCCTGACCCGCTTCGCCAAGGAGCTCGGCAAGCCGGTGGAGCTCGTCTCCAAGCCCACGATGGAGCGGCTCGTAGCCTACCCATGGCCGGGCAACGTGCGCGAGCTGCAGAACATCATCGAGCGGGCCACCGTGCTGTCCTCGGGTCGCGTGCTCGAGCTGGGGCCCGACCTGCTGCCGACGGCGGCCACCGGGCCAGCGACGGATCCGGGACCGGGGGCCACGTTTGCGCCCGGGACGCTGGAGGAGATGGAGCGCCGGCATATCGCGGCCGCGCTCGAGCGGAGCGGCTGGGTGATCGAGGGGCCCGCCGGCGCGGCCCAGAGCCTTGGTCTCCATCCCAACACCCTGCGCAGCCGCATGGCCAAGCTCGGGATCACCCGCCCCCGCCACGACCCGTCGTAGCCGCCCACGAGCCATCGTGGGCGGGCTGATCTGCCGCCTGACCCCGCTGAGTCCAAGTAGCTGATTCGTTGCCGATCCGATGTCGCTGCTCGCGCGACGGCCGCGGGCACGTCCCTTGCCCCTCTCGACGACCGTCATGCTCAAGATCGAGGTGGCCGGGGCGCGGAAGGGACAGCGGGTGACCGTTCGCCTGGAAGGGCAGATGGTCGGCCCCTGGGTGGAGGAGGTCCGCCAGGCCTGCGAGCCGCTCCTCTCCGGAGGCCAGGGCGTGGTCCTGGACTTCGCGGCGGTGTCCTTCGTGGACCGAGACGGGGTGGCCCTTTGCCGGCGGCTGCGGCAAGCCCGGGCCACGCTCCGCAACTGTTCCCCGTTCGTCAAGGAGCAGATCGATGCGTGACCAACTGTCCGCCCGACCCGAGGCTCATTCCGAAGCGGCGCTGATCGGGCGCCTCCGGGCGCGTGACACCGGCGCCCTCGAGATCCTGATGGAGCGGCACGCGGCGCGGGTCTTCCGGGTGGCCTTCGGCATCACCCGGAACGAGGCCGACGCGGAAGAGGTCGTGCAGGACGTGTTCCTGTCGCTGTTCGACAAGATCCACGCGTTCGAGGAGCGCGCCGCCCTCGGGACCTGGCTCTACCGCGTCGCCACGAACACCGCGCTGCTGAGACGGCGCGGGAAGCGGCTCGAGCTCGAGGTGAGTCTCGAGGACCAGCTCCCGACGTTTCGCGAAGACGGTCATCGGGCGGGCGAGCGGTCCTTCCTCCTCGCCGACTGGTCCGCGGGGGCCGAGGACGAGGTGCTGTCGGAGGAGACCCACGCGATGGTGCGCAAGGCCATCGACCTGCTGCCGGCCCACTACCGGGCGGTGGTGATGCTCCGGGACATCGAAGAGCTCTCGAACGAGGAGACCGCCGAGATCCTGGGCGAGCCCGTCTCCTCGGTGAAGTCGCGCCTCCACCGGGCCCGCATGGCCTTGCGCGAGCAGATCACCCGGCTCATGACGTTGGTGCTGGCGCCCCCGTCCGCCTAGACGCCCGGCGACCCGGCGGAAAATGGGCCACGGATAAAAGATCGTGACCCGATATAATGGCTCTCGTGAACCGCCGCCGGCGTACGTCGTCCCGGGTCCGCCCGGTCGACTACTGGATGCTCGCCGAGCTCCGGTACCACATCCGGCGCTTCCTGCGGACCCGCGAGGTCGCGGCCCGCGCGGCCGGGATCGAGCCCCAGCACTATCTGCTGCTGCTGCAGGCGAAGGGCTTGCGAGGGCGGGAGCCGGTGACCCTCGGGACCCTCGCGGAGCGGCTGCAGCTCCGACATCACAGCACCGTGGAGCTCGTGGATCGTCTCGCGCGACGGGGGCTGGTGGCCCGGACCGCGGACGAGCGCGACCGGCGCACGGTGCGGGTCGAGCTCACCGCCGCCGGCGGGGCGATCCTGGAGCGCCTGGCGCGCCAGTCGCTCAGCGAGCTGCGCGCCGAGGGCCCGGCGTTGGTGACGGCGCTGAGGCGGCTGATGAGCTCGGCCGCCCGGCACGAGAAGGCAAGGACGTAGACCTCACCGAGGAGGGTGTGATCATGCGAAGACTGCTTCGTTCGGCTCCCGTGGTCATTTCGTTGCTGGCGCTGGCCGTGCTGGTCGCGGGTTGTCCGAAGCGACCGGGCACGACCGCGGCCTCCGCCCCGCCGCCGTCGGGGACGGGTGGAGCCGCCGCGAGCGCGGGCGGACCGGTGCCCGTGGCCACGAACGCGCCGTCCAGGGGAGCGTCGGCCACGCCGCTGCCCAGCGAGTTCGGGGCCAACGCGGATCTCAAGGACGTCCACTTCGACTTCGACAAGTACGAGATCCGTCCGGAGGACGCGAAGGTCCTGGATGCTGACGCCGCGTGGCTGAAGTCGCGTCCCGACGACCTGGTGCTCATCGAAGGGCACTGCGACGAGCGTGGAACCAACGAGTACAACCTGGCCCTCGGCGAGCGGCGCGCGAAGGCCACCATGACCTATCTGGTCGGGCAGGGGGTCCAGGCCTGGCGCATCACGCTCATCTCCTACGGCAAGGAGCATCCGGCCTGCGCGGGACACGACGAAGCGTGCTGGGCCACGAACCGGCGGGCACACCTGCTGGTGAAGAGCCGCTGACCGCGCCGGCGGTGCCGGCGCTCACCCGGGCGCCGGCACCGCGAATCTCCCGCCCGGCCGCGTGAATCTAAGGGGTGCCCGGGCCGTGGCATGCCCGCGCGGAAGGGGGACGACGGATCATGTCGCTCAAGGAAGAGCTCAAGGCGCTGCGGACCCGGCTCGAGGCGGGCCGGCCTCCCGAAGTCGTGGGGGCCATGCATCGAGCCATCGACGAGCTGAGGACGTCGGGGGCCACCGGACGCATGCTGGGTGTCGGACGGAAGGCCCCCGAGTTCGTGCTTCCGGACGCGGGCGGGGAGCCGGTGGACTCGAAGCGATTGCTGGCGCGGGGACCGCTGGTGGTGACCTTCTACCGGGGCCGCTGGTGACCCTATTGCAACGTAGAGCTGGTGGCTCTACAGGCGATCCTGCCCCAGATCGACGCGCTCGGCGCGAGCCTCGTCGCGATCTCTCCCCAGCTTGCGGAGCATAGCCGGGAGCTGAGCGAGCGACGGCACCTCACGTTCCCGATCCTCTCGGACCGGGGCAACGAGGTGGCGGCCAGGTTCGGGCTCCGCTTCGCGCTGCCGGAGTACCTGCGCCAGATCTATCGGACGTTCCCGCTCGACCTCGAGACCTTCAACGGCGAAGCCTCGTGGACCCTGCCGATCCCCGCTCGATTCGTGATCGATCGGCAGGGGATCGTCCGTGCCGCCGAGAGCGACCCGGACTACACGACGCGCCCCGAGCCGGCCGACACGCTCGAGGCGCTGCGCGCGCTCGCCAGGTAACCCGGGCTCCGGCCGGGCGCCCGGACTCGGACGCCCGCCCGGAGTCACGGGCGGATCCCCGGAATGCCCAGGCGTAGCCGGTAGAGCGAGGTGCGGGCGGTCATGTAGAGGGCTCGTCCGTCCGCGTCGCCCCACGCGAAGTTGGCGGGCAGCTCGGGCAGGCGGATGGTGCCGAGGTGTCTCGCCTCCGGCGAGATGATCCAGAGGCCGCCGGGTCCCGAGACGTAGAGATTGCCCGCTTGGTCCACCTTCATGCCGTCGAGCGCCTCGGCTCCCGTGGCGCCAGTCATGTCGAAGAAGACGCGGCCGTCCGAGAGCCCACCGTCGGGTGTCACCTGGTAGCGCATCACGACCTTCTTGCTCGCGTCCCAGTTGGTGACGTAGAGGTACTGCTCGTCCGGCGAGAAGGCGATGCCGTTGGGGCCCGTCAGGTCGGTCGCCAGGAGGCGAAGCTGCCCGTCGGCCCACCGGAAGACGCCGCTGTAGGGCAGCTCGCGCCGCGGGTCGTCGTGCGCGCGCGGGAGGCCGAAGGGCGGATCCGTGAAGTAGAGCGCGCCGTCCGACTTGTAGACGAGATCGTTCGGGCTGTTGAGTCGCTTTCCCTCGAAGCGATCGGCGAGCACGGTGAGCACGCCGTTCTTCTCGAGACGCGTGACCCGCCGGTTCCCGTGCTCGTTGATCGTGAGCCGCCCCTCGCGGTCGAGGGTGAGCCCGTTCGATCCGGGCTGGGTGTAGTCGCCGATGTCGACGCCGCGGTATCCGCTCTTGGCACGGAAGATCGAGAGCTGCCCGTCGCCGGAGAGGCTGTAGATCGTGTTGGCGTTGGGATCGCTGAAGAGCAGGTATCCCCCGTCGCGTACCCAGACGGGACCTTCCGTGAACTGGAAGCCGTCCGCGAGCTTCTCGACCGCCGCGTCCCGGGGGACGATCCGGTCGAGGCCCGGGTCGAGCCGGACGATCTGCACGCCGGGCGTCGGCTGTACGGCACGCGGCTTGTGGAAGTCCAGCGTAGCCGAGCGCACCCAGATGAAGTTGGCCGGCGGGTCGGAGAGCGGGCCGTTGATGCCGAAGAGCGCGATCTGGATCCGCTGGCCCGGCCTGGCGTCGCGCGTCAGGACCACGCGGTTCGGCGCGTTGAACCCGCCGATGAGCGAGCCGCCCACCTGGCCGAGTCGCCGGGTCAGGCGGCCGTCCACCCAGACCTCGGCGTAGTCGTCGACCACGACCTCGAACACCACGGTCGAGCCGGTGGGATCGAGCCGGCCCACCGTCTTGGGAATCGTGACCGTGATCCGGTACCAGTTGAACGAGAGCCGACCCGTCGCGCGCCGCGCCTCGAGGCTCTCCGGCGCGATCACCAGCCACCCGGTGTCGTCGAAGTCGGCCGCTCCCGCGTGAGGGGCGTAGTCGTAGGTTCGAATGGGGTCGCCCGAAGGCTTGAGATCCGGCCCGGGCGCTCGGAACTCGGTCTCGATGATGCGGGTGTCGGCGTAGCGCCACTGCCCCTGCACGAGCGCGACCCCGTCGGGCGTGGCGAGATCGATCACCGCGTCGGGCCGGTCGCCCAGCGGTGAGAGCGAGCGGGGACCTGCGGCCGCGGTCGCGGGAAGCGCGAGCAGGACCGTGACGGCCAGGAGCCGGGCGAGCGCGCGCGTCCTCACGGCCGGCCTCAGTTCCTCGCGATGGGCTTGACCACGAAATAGGTCAGCGGCCCCTGCACGTCCTTGAACCAGTGGGGCACGCCGGCCGGGATCACCAGCACGTCGCCCTTGGCGATGCGCCGGCTCTCGCCGCCCTGGATCATCGGGCCGCGGACCTGACCGGGCTCGGTGATCTTCGGATCCACTACCGTGCCGCCGGTGACGACCGTGGCCGAGCCGTCGAGCACGTACACCACGTCGGTCTCCCAGTCGTGCACCTCGGCCATGCCGGGGCCGTCCCGGCGGCTCGCGTGGACCTTGTAACCGTCGACTTCGAGCAAGGGCATTCCCTTGGCGAAGGCGGCCGCGACCTTCGCGCCCTCGATCTGGGTCACGGGCGCCGCGGCGGCCTTCACGGCGAACGCCTTGGCGGCAGCCGCGCCGGCCATGGCGACCTCCTCGTCCTGCTGGGCACTGGCCGCGCCGCTGACCCCGACCGCGCCCACGACCTCGCCGTCCACCAGGATCGGCACGCCACCTTGCAGCGGGGTGAAGTCGTTGAGGGCGACCATGGCGGTGCGACCGCTCTTGATGACGTCCTCGAAGAAGCGCGTCGGCCGCTTGAAGATGGCCGCGGTGCGCGCCTTGCCGATCGAGATATTGGCACCGGCCGCGAACGTTCCGTCGAGGCGCTCGAGCGCGATCAGGTTGCCGCCGTCGTCCACCACCGCGATCACGCCGCCGGCCTGATTCTTCCTGGCCTCGGCCGCGGCCGCCGCGATGACCTGCCTCGCGCCCTCGAGCGTGAGCTGCCGCTTGGTCGCCACCTGGGCGTGCGCGGTTCCGCTCGCCGCGAGCACCACCAGTCCCGTCACGATCGTCCTGAGCCAGATCATCGAAGTCCTCCTCCGAAGTGGGTGCCGGTCGGTCGAGGCTCGGCCCGACCGACCGGCGCGTGCGCTACTTGTTCTCCGCGACGATGGGCTGCACGAAGGGGGCCTCGCCCAGGACGACCTCCGCCCAGGCGCAGTACATCTGGACCTTGGCGATGTCCGGAACGTAGGCGGGGACGACGATCCGCGTGTTGATCTTGTCGTCCTTGAGCTTCAGCCGATCCAGCAGGTAGACCGTTCCCTTCGAGTCCACGAGCTGCCAGTGCGGGTCCGGAGAGCCCGGCACCTGGAAATCGCTCGACAGGCTCAGCATCGTCTTGCCGCTCTGCTTGGAGAGCGTGACCGTTCCGCCGTTGACCGCCTTGCCGGTGAACGGCTTGGTCATCTCGTCCGCGGCCACGAGAGAGCCCGCGCCGAGCGCGGCGATCAGCGCGATCGCCACCACGATCGTCGAAACCATCCGACTCCGCTGCGTCATGACAACCTCCTTTGGATTCGAGTTGCGCACCGGTGCGGTGCTGCGGATTGGACGCCCGGTCGAGCCGCGCGGGTTCGCGCCCGCGACGCGAACCGCACCGCGCCCGGCCCGTGTCCAAGGGGGGAGGCTTCCACTCCACGCGTCGGGAGGACCGGACATGCGCAAGATGCTCGGGCTGCTGCTCGTGATCTCCGGGCTGATGGTCGCGTCGACGCCGCCCACACGGGCGCAGACGCTCGACAAGAAGGTGCTCTCCCTCGAGGCGGCGAAGAAGATCGCGGCCGCCGCCGAGCACGCGGCGCGCGAGAAGGGCGTCGGAGTCGTGATCGCGGTGGTGGACGACGGTGGCCACCTGATCCTGCTCCACCGCCTCGACGACACTCAGGTGGCCAGCGTCAACGTGGGCATCGGCAAGGCCCGGACCGCCGCGATCTACCGACGCCCGAGCAAGGAGTTCGAGGACCAGATCCGGGCCGGCCGGGTCGCCGCGCTGGCCCTGGCCGACAGCACGCCGCTCCAGGGTGGCGTGCCGATCCGGGTGGACGGGAAGGTCGTCGGAGCGGTGGGCGTCAGCGGCGACACGCCACAGGTCGACGAATCGATCGCGCTCGCGGGCGCGAAGGCGCTCGAGTAGCGGGTCGTCGCGTGACGATCTCGCGGGTCGACCTGGGCCGAGACGTCGCCGAGCTGACGCCGAGCCTGATCGCCCTGCGGCGGACGCTGCACGAGCGCCCGGAGCTCGCCTTCGAGGAGGTGTGGACCGCGGCGACTCTGGCCGAGCGGATGCGCGCCCTCGGCCTTCCGGTCCGCACGGGGATCGGGGGCACCGGAGTCGTCGCCCTGCTCGAGGGCGCGCGGCCGGGCCTCAGCCTGCTCGTGCGGGCCGACATGGACGGGCTGCCGATGGAGGAGACGACCGGGCGTCCGTACGCCTCGAAGCGGCCAAACCGGAATCACGCCTGTGGTCACGACGCCCACTCGGCCATCGTCGCCGTCCTCGGTGAGCTGCTGGCGCGCCATCGCGACCGGATCGCGGGGCGCGTCGCGTTCGTCTTTCAACCCGCGGACGAGCCCATGCGCGGCGCGAGGCGGATGATCGACGACGGCCTGCTCGAGTGGACGAGGCCCGACGCCTCACTGGCGCTGCACGTGCTCCCGATGGCCGAGTGCGGCCAGGCGGTCGTGCAGGCCGGACCGCTCTGGGCCAGCCGCGACGAGCTGACCCTGGGCGTGGACGGGCCCCCGACCGTGGACTTCGCGCGGGTGGCCGCCGAGCTCACGGCCGCGCTGTACCGTCTCGTGGAGACGGAGGGGCGATCGGCGGAGAGCGTGACGTTCCGCGTGCGATCGCTGACCGCGCACCAGGCCGGCCCCGCCTGGCTCGGCGGGCCGCACGCCGAGCCGAGCCGGGCCGCACTCGAGGTGAACCTGGCGACGCACGACAACGCCCTGCGCGCTCGGCTGCTCGCCGGAATCCACGCGGTCGCCCGCGCCATCGTCGAGTCGGCGGGCGCGACGATCGAGGCTCGCGTCGACTACGCGCTTCCGGTCGTGGCCAACGACGAGCAGGTGACCGCGGTGGTCGAGCGAGCCGCGCGGCAGGTCGTCGGCCCCGCCGGGATCATCAAGGACTGGCGGAACCCGTTCTCGGACGACGTCGGCCTGCTCCTGGCCGCGGCGCCCGGCTGTCTCCTGCTCCTCGGGACCGCGAGCCCGGAGACGGGTATCACCGAGATCTGGCACCGGCCCGCCTTCGACATCGACGAGGAGGCGCTGCCCCTGGGGCTGCACATCATGGCGCTGGCCGCGCTCGACCTCCTGCGCTGAGGAGGCGCCGCTCACGGGCCCGCCGATCCGCGGTAGCTTCCCGGAGCAGGAGCAGGAGCGTTGCCGTGGCCACCAGACAGGGGCCGATCACCGCGAGGCTCGTGCGACCCGCCAGCAGCCCGATGCCCCCAGGGATCGCGGCGGCGCCGAGATAGGCCGCGGAGACCTGGAATCCGACGGCGGACGTGGCATGGGTGCGACCCACACGCCTCGGCGTCTCGGCGATCAACGTTGGGAAGATGGGCGCGAGCGCGAAGCCGAGCACCACCAGCCCCAGGAAGCCGGCGCTCATGCCGGGATCGCGCCAGATCAGCAACGCGCCGACGGTGGCGGCCCCGGTGGCGAGCCTGAGCATGGCGCCGGCGCTCACGCGTGAGGCGAGGGCTCCCGAGACGATGCGTCCGGCCGTCAGCCCGGCCCAGTAGGCCGCGACCCACGCTCCGGTGACCGCTGGGGCGACCCCGCGGGCCTCGGTGAAGAACGTGTAGCTCCACTGGCCCGCCGAGACCTCGAGCCCGGTGTAGACGAAGAAGATGGCGGCGTTCAGCCAGACGCGCGGGCACGCCAGCGTGGCGGACAGGCTGGCCGACGCCTCGGACGCTCCGGCGACGGCCGGGTCCATCTGCCACAGGTGGAGCGTCAGGAGGAAGCTCACGGTCATCGCGGCGAGGGCGAAGGCGATGATCGCGTAGCCCCACCGCCACCCGAGGTCCGCCGTGATGACGGCGGTCATCAAGACGGGACCCAGCATCGCGCCCACCCCGTAGGAGGCGTGGAGCCAGCTCAAGAGGCGCGGCGAGAAGCGGGCGGCCGCGAACGCGTTGATCCCCGCGTCGATGGCCCCGGCACCGAGCCCGGCCAGCACGCCGGCCGCGACCATGACGCTCCAGGCCGGTGCGAGCGCGTAGGCGAGCGAGTTCGCGACCATCAGCGCGCTGCTCCAGAGCAGCACGCGTCCCACACCGAGCCGCGTGACCACCGCTCCGCTGCTGAAGCTGGAGACGAGATAGCCGATCATGGACGAGGTCAGGAGCGCCCCGAGCTGTCCGGGAGGCAGGCCGTAGGTCCGTCGGATGGACGGCCAGGCCACGCCGAGCACGCCGTCGGGCAACCCGAGGCTGACGAAGGCCAGGAACGCGACGCCGAGCAGCATCCCGGCGTAGGACGCGGCTCGGGCACGGCGGGATTCGCCAGGAGGTCGGGCTTGGCGCCCGAGCGTTCCGCCGGCTGCTGACGCGGCTTCGCCGGCCCCCGCGATCCTGAGGGCGGCCCGGGAGCCTGGAGCGCCCCGACTACTCGGGCTGGCTCTCCAGGGTGACCTGCTCGTCCCCGAATCGCACCCGCGCCTCCCAGCTCACGTCGATGGCGCCGTGCACGCTCTGGTGCGCGGGGCAGCCCTGCGGGTGAAGCGTCAGCGCTCGCTCGGTGGCCTCGCGGCTCTCCGCCGGCACCGCGAGCTCGTAGCGCATGCGGATCGACTTGATCCGGATCGTCTTGCCCACGCCGACGATCCGCCCTTCCACCGTCGCGGTGAACCCGTCGCGGTCGAACGCGATCTTGCGCCCTGCCAGGGCGCCGCGCAGCGTGCCGTACATTCAGCCAGCGACGGCGGCCACGATGTGATCGAGGGTCGAGGCGACGGGTGGCCCCTCCTTGACGCCGTAGTACTCGCGAAGCGCCCCCTGGACCCCGTAGACCACCGGGGCCGGCACGTCGCCCAGGTACGCGTGGCGGTAGCCGTGCCGGTACTCGAGCCGCGCGGTCGAGACGTATTCGAAATCGTCGGCCATGGAAGCCTCCCTGGGGCGGACCCCTCGAAGTTGGACACGGTCACGTGGCCCCGAGGTTCGCTCGCGCGACACGAAGTGTTCACGTGGCCGTGACACCCGGACCCGGATGCGGCCGGAGGCTCGGAGCGAACCTGGGCACGCCCTCACCGTGTCCAAGGGTCGAGCCTGCGAGATCGTAGCCGCCGGTGAACGTGGAGTCAACCTGATCACG
>JACXTT010011195.1_pt1 | contig 12015 bp, 16 predicted proteins | sample 9270951 | NCBI WGS metagenome assembly JACXTT01 (sample SAMN15532306, study PRJNA645909) | rock metagenome | isolation source: weathered quartz diorite | place: Puerto Rico | collected 2017-06-21 | reverse complement strand
ACTGCGGGTAAAGAGATAACAATGCTACACCGTATTTCAGTAACACAGCGTGGCAACTGCCTTTTTTTCTACGCAAACGTTCCCGGCAACGATGCCTGTAAGTGGGTACAAACCAATGGGGTATGCATTTAAGCTTCGAGCTATGAGCTGCGAGCTGCGAGCCGTTTGACGCGCATTAAAAGCTCGCAGCTCATAGCTCGAAGCTAACTGGCTACTGGTATCCCGGGTTTTGGGTAACCACATTCTTATTCGTGACCATGTCTGCTGAAATACTGGTACGGCCAGGGATTTAGGGGGGTGCTATAAGAACAAAGGAGATTTATTAGATTTTTTGGATTCCTGGCCTCCTGGTGGAGGATAGGTGGCTGGCGTATTATGACTAAACCCTGAGTATACTAATGCTATAGTGTAGTTAAACCCAGGTTAAGCAGGTACCGGGGCTGGGTTTTGCCTCTGTTTTGCCTCTCTTTGGTCTCTGTTTGGTCTCTGTTTGGTGTGCGTTTAACTGCCACTGGTATGGGACGAGACAAACACAGTTACCCCTCCCGGCTGCCTGCCCTTCACTGGTATTTTATTGCACTTCTTTTTGTAGCTTCCGGTACTGCCTGCAACCTGTCAAGCATAACGCATTATGAATTATTTAAAATTGATTAGTGGAATATTAATGGCTCTGATAGCCTTTTTAGGTATGTTATTGCAGTTGCTGCTCATTCAGCATTCCGGGATTACAGAAACAGAATCCTGGGTAAATGAATCGGCATTCCTTTTCTTTTTAATATTGGGGATTTACATTATAGCTACAGCACGAAAGAAATAGGAAAACTAAATCAATATCTTCGCTATTAGCTAAATGTTCATACCATGTTACCCTTCCGGGCTACTACTGCCCTGCTTTTTCTCCTATTCTCCATGCTTTATAGCAGGGCGGCTTTAGCACAATCGCCCGACTCCTCTTTTTGGGCGCAGCATACCTTTGCCCGAAGTGATTCGGCGCTTGCAGCAGACACAGTGCTTTTTCCGAGGGACACGATTTCGCAGTATTGGACGTATACGCGAACGAAAAAAACTCCCGGGAGTTCATCCTCAACCCTATCTTATGAAAGTCAGGGTTGGTATCATTCCGCCTATATTACATTATTTCCGGATTTTTCCTTTGTTTATAGGGACTACTTTGAAGTGGGTGAAACATTAACGTTTGGCAAATGGAATTATGAGCCTGATTCAACCATCCGGTTACAGTGGGACGGGGTTCGCTCCGTTCGGGCTATTCGAAACGAGAAGATAATCCGAAAATATTTTTCCTATCCGTTTAACCATCCCGGGCTGACACGAATAGAAAACTGGCACTTTATGAAACGGGCGCAGCAATTAACCGCTATCCGGGATTAACGTATACGATCCTGCAGGTATTCGTTACCAATCACGCCATACCGATGCTATTCCTTCACTATCGGCATAATCAGCCGGGTCCAGGCCCGCAGCAAGGGAAATGACATCAATTAATTCACATAAATCTTCCCGCTCCATAGTTTCAATCAGCCCTTCAATTTCATCATTCAACGCATTCAACGCCAGTACAGCTTCTTCAAATAATGATTCTTTCACTCTTTTATCGGCATCCTGCCCGGCAGCCACCAGTTTGTTAATCAGGGTATCCAGCACAGCCTGCGCCCTGTCGCAGTTTTCAGGTGTATATTGTTCCATCCCTTCCAGGCCTTCGTCTTCCGGGTCGGGGTAAAACATTTCACGCCACTTGTCAAAGGGATACTGCTGTTTTGTTGCTTCGAGTTTTTCCTGGTAGGTCATGGTTTATATTGCTATGAGGCAAATGTACAAAGAGAGGCGGTTTTTGAAATTAAGCTATACGAGGAAAATTTATTTTCATAATAAAATGAGGTGAACCAGGAATCCATTTTTACATATCTTAGTATAAAAGAATAGATCTTTATAAATGCCTGGTTCAACCAAATATATTTGTAGCTGCTGCGGTAAGGAACATGAGGGCTGGCCTTCCCTCACTTATGACTCGCCATCGAACTACCATTATCTTTCCGAAGACGATAAACAAAAAACAGGGGAGCTGGACAGTGATTTCTGCATCATCAGGTATCCTGATCAAACAGATCGATTTATTCGCTGTACACTTACTCAAAAAGTGAATGACCATTGCTGCGATCTTGATTATGGATTGTGGGTTTCATTAAGCGAAAAAAGCTTCTTAGACTATTCCGAAAATTTTGATAATGAAAACCATGAGACCACCTATTTCGGCTGGCTCAGTAGCGATCTGCCGGGTTATGATTTCTCTGAAAGCATCCCAACAAACGTCGTTACCAGGACCGGCAGCCAGCGGCCGGAAATAATTCCGCATGAAAGCTTTGACCACCCATTTGTAAGGGACTATTATGAGGGCATAACAAAAGCGGAAGCGGAAAGACGAATCAGGTCAATGCAGGAAACAATAAGTGAACGGGATGGAAATGTGATGGCGAAAAAGTCGTGGTGGAAATTCTGGTAGGATTTTGCAACTGGCTTAAACTATTAAATGCGCTGATAAACCAACGTAATTTCACAATCCAGCTTTTCCCTGAATTCAGCAATAAAACCATCGGACAATTCACCCCAATTCCAAAACGTAAATCCAAGATTACTAAAACCCCATTCCGGTTTAAAAATAAATTCGTGAATGTCTGCCGCTGTATTACACAAAGGACAGGCAATGTCATTGCTTTCCTGATCCTGCCATTGGGCAAAAAAAGTCCAATCTTCTTCAGATAGGTTTTTGTGGCAATTGGGGCAAATAAGCTCTTCTATACCATTTCCACCGGTATGAAAAACCTGTCTTTCCGTTATAATTTCAAGGCCGTTTACCATTAACCCAAACGGGAGCGTTTCCGGCCGAGGAGTCACATATTTTGCACCTTCAGAAATCGCAAAGCCATGCTCAGAACTCAGTATACAATCTGAAGCATCCGGCTTTACAATGTCTTTTGATACCAGCCAATCCAATATCTCCTTTGCTTTGATCTTATTGTTTGGATAACCTGATTGCCTGGGAATAATGGAAATACCATGATCGCTCATCCGGGCTTTTATTTTACTGGTTTAAAATAACGATTGGATTATCTTAATAAGCAGTCTCTGCTGTTTCCCGCGATTTTGTTTCGAAGATATCTTTATCAACCAGGTATTCCTTAAACTCTTCCGGATCAAACAGGTACTCAGAGATACCGCCGTATTTATCATCCGGGTATCCGGGATCATATTTTAAAACCTGGCCGCCTTCAAATAATTGCATTTGCCGCAGCACCCGCCCCTCTCCATCTGTCTCAAAATAGAATAGAGAAAAGCCCCATGAGTCAGTCATCTCTTCACCGGTTGTTTCGTCCCAATTACGCTTAAAATAATACATAGATTACTTTACCAGTTTTTCATTGCCGGAAAATCAGCTTCCGCCTCTCATTATTTAATATTCGCCAAACCAGAATTTCAATGCGGTCTTATTTATCCCATCCGGGCCTTTCCACCAGATTATTGGATAGCACCAATTATTGCGGGATGCTCCATGAGGTCGTTTTTCTCTTTTGATTTGTGGAATAAAGGATTCATAAAACCCTTTATGATCCTTCGTTTCAATTATGCCGCATAAAGAAAGCGTTTCCAAAAAAGCGCGTCGTTCTTCCTTACCTGGCTTGAACTCTTTTATTTGGGCCAAAGATTTCTCCAAATCAGGTGCGGAATTCAATTCTTTAGTTGACAGCAAAATCCGTAAGATATTTGTCCAAATTTTTCTATCCGTTCCATTTGGCTTTACATGTTCAAGCTTTATCATTTGGTCAAGATAAAACGCCAAAGCATCAGGACTAGTTTTCATCGACTCGTAGCCGCCAGTTGAAAATCTTCTATAGTTATAAAGATTTAATTCTCTTTCCTGGTGAAGATCATAACTATGATCGCCACATATTTTACAATAATTGCCCCAATCTTCTTTGTTGTCAAGCTTATGATCAGGGAAGTGCCGCGCCATTGCGTATGCTGAAAGACCGCTCCTCCAATCAAGCCGTCTTGTTGAAAGGCTTGCAATAAATAAGTCCGTAATTTTCTTCTTTGCTATTTGTTTCCTGACCTTTAATAGCCATAAAATTCCTTCATCGTGCGTCATTTTTACATTTTCAAACATCAGGCCAACAGACCTTGCATATAAAAACTCTTTATTTTTACCTGGTTTGAAAGCAATTGCTCCTTTGCCATCACTACGATAGAACGACCAAACATTAAGAAGAGACTTTAAAGCCCGGGAATCTATATTGCTATCCATAAAGAAAAGATACAGTCTAAAAGGGAATATTTATACTTTTCAACCCCACTGTTCGAAAAGCGTGGTCTAAAAAGGATCGTGAGTATGGTTTCTAATAGCTTCCATTTAAATTTTGCACAAAAAGGGCAAAAAATGCTTTTTTGTGTTATTTTTCATTGATAAAAGGAGGGGGCGGCCAATACAAATATTTGACTATCAGCTATTTATTTATTATCAAACCCTTCCTCATTGTTAAGCCGGGTAATTTTTTACCGGCATAATGACAACCCCCTGGTATAATTTTAGCGTCTTAAACAAACGAACTATACCCATTAAACCGTTGTTACAATGAAGATGATCTCGACGAATAAACACATAAAAGCAGACTGGGAGGGCAATAATGCAGTGCTCACATTGCAGCTGTCTATATTGATCTTCAGCGACGAGAAGAGCATTCATTACGCATACCTGCCAGCGCTCGACCTGACCGGGTACGGAAAAAGTGAAACTGAAGCTAAAAAGTCATTGAAAATTGTGCTGCACGAATACCTTGATTATACGACTAAACATAATACACTCGTAAAAGATTTAGAACGCCATGGCTGGATTGTGAAGAAAGGGAAGCAGGTGCAACCGCCGGACTGGGCTACCCTCATTGGCAAAAACAAGGAATTCAATGCCCTTGTATCTTCCAATAGAAATTTCTACAAAACTGAACAATCTGTTAGTATCCCCGCCTTTGCTTAATGAACACTTACAAGCTGTCGAATATTTCATTAGCAGCGTTTAGATCATTCTTAAAAAAGCAAGATCTTACCTGCACTCCCGGTAAAGGGGGACATGAGGTATGGAGTAAACCCGGGTTATTACGTCCTATTATTTTGCAAACTCATATAGACCCAGTTCCTGAATTTATTGTTCAAAACGCCATACGCGACCTCGGAATGAAAAGAAACAAATTCATTGAAGAGTTCTTTGTCGCACCTCAAAAGAAGAAGAAAAAATAATTCATTCAGACGACCTGGTTTTGTTCCCCAACCCCTGCTCCGCTGTCCTCCTCACCCTATCCACCTGCAGCGCCGTACATATCTTTTAAATCGCAATCGCTATCTGCACATCCACTGTATTAATAGCTATAGTAAGTATTTCCGCCACTTCCCAATGCCTTACCCCATCTTCCCGTCTACAGTTTCTTCGACCGTTTCGCCGGAACGGATTATGACACGGACAAACAAGGTGATTTTTAAAACCGGCTCCGGCGGATGCCCTATCTTTGAGCAAACCCGTCAACCGCCGGCCGGGCATTTACCCGGCTGTTGAACCGTTTGCTTATGAATAAACCCAATAACGGATGAAATTTGAAGCAGTAACCATAAAAGATATTGCCAAAGCCCTGGGCCTCTCTACTTCCACCGTAAGCCGGGCCCTGCGCGACAGCTACGAAATCAGTCCCGAAACCAAGCAGGTGGTACTCGATTATGCCAAACAGATCAATTACCGCCCCAATCCCATCGCCCTCAGCCTGAAAGAAAAAAGAAGCCGCTCCATTGGCGTCATCGTAAGCGAAATTGCCAACAGCTTTTTTTCGCAGATCATCAACGGCATCGAGTCCATCGCCTACAGCAAGGGCTATAATGCCATTATTTCCCAAAGCATGGAAAGCTATGAGCGCGAGGTGATCAATATGGACTTTCTTTCCAGCCGCTCGGTAGATGGGTTCCTGATTTCCGTATCCACCGAAACACATGATTTCTCGCATATTACCGAGCTGTACGACCGGGGGCTGCCCATTGTTTGCTTTGACCGCGTGGTAGACGCCATCAATACCCATAAAGTCATTGTAGACAATTTCAAGGGCGCTTACGACGCCACCGCCCACCTGGCTAAAAACGGCTACCGCCGCATTGCCATCCTGGGCAATTCGGAATACCTGTCCATTACCAAAGAACGCCTGGCGGGCTATAAACAGGCCCTGGCCGATGCCAAGCTGCCGTTCGACGAACAACTGGTGAAGCACTGCCCGCACGGGGGCATGATCTATACAGAAGTGGAACAGGCCATGAATGAGCTCCTGGCCCTGAAACAGAAACCCGACGCTATCTTTGCCTCGGCCGATAAGCTCACCACCAATTTTATGCGCTATTGCAAGGCCCGGCAGCTGCTGATACCCGATGATATGGGCGTAATAGGGTTCAGCAACCTCGACCTGACTGACCTGCTCTCCCCGCCCCTTTCCGTGGTGAGACAGCCCGCGTTTGAAATGGGAAAAGTAGCCGCCGAGCTGCTTATCAATATGATTGAAAGCAAGCGGCCGGTGACGGAGTTTGAAAACAGGATCCTGCCTACGGAATTGGTTATACGGGAATCGTCTGTGAAGAAGCCGGCGAGAAAGGCGAAAGTGCAATAGTGAAATAATACACTTTTTAGTGCGTCAAACACCATAACAGCTCTGTCTCCAGCCTGGATTCATCTTCCGTCCAATGGCCATAGATCTCAATATAGGGCAGGCAAATGTTCATGCCGCTATGGTTTATTTCATTGAGTGCTTTCGAATACGCGTCTGTTATCAGGTGATAAGGCCCGACGTGCTTGTAGTAAGCGTATTTTGCCAGGTTTATTTTTTTCAGTTCCAGTCCCGTGTCATTCAGCGATGCGCCTGCCAGTTCAACACCGGCAAACATGCTATCGTTTTCTTCATACACCCATATATTAATCCCCTTGTGGTTCAACTGCTTTGACCTTACCTGCGCCCACATTTTGTTCATTAAGGCGAAACCGGTTTCTTTCCAGTTCTTATGGATGGCTACACCGGAAAATCCATACAGATCTGCCTGAAAGGGATGATTGATAATACTTACCCTATTCATAGTACATATTTTGCGTCATTTGGGAAACGTATAACGAAATGCAATACGGTTATACAAGAGAGAAAAATTTCTATTATTACAGGGCCCCCTCAAATATTTCAGACGACTGTCCTCACATCACAAGTTACAATCGCATTTAATACGATCCTCCAAATGCCGTTCACAATCGACCTCTCCGTTAAGGAAACACAATAGACCTAAAAAAAAGAACGATGGAGACAGTCCCTGACCGGCGTCCAGTGTAAATTGCCTTAACATAACCATTATTCTTTAACGATTGTAACACCTTGCATTATGAAAAAAACTCCATTTATCATTTACATTGTCCTTATTGCTTCATTCTCTTCTCTTTTGTTTACTTCCTGCGAAAAAAACCTGTCTTCCCAGGTGTCTGTCACTGACCATGGAACGCCCCCCATTACCGCTGCTACCGACGCCACCGTAAGTCCGCAAGTATCAGTGTCTTTCGCACGGGGCGCCGACGTTAGCTGGCTGCCCCAGATGGAAGCAGCCGGATACATTTTTAAGAACAACAGCGGCGTACAGCAGGACTGTCTCAGCATCCTGAAAGGCCTGGGCATCAATGCCGTCAGGCTCAGGACCTGGGTCAACCCCTCCTCCGATCCTATCAATGGCCATTGCAGCCAGGCAGAGACCATTGCCATGGCGGTAAGATGCCAGAACGCAGGATTAGCCATTATGATCGATTTTCATTATGGCGATACCTGGAACAGTGTCGGCGTACAGAATTCCCCTGCCGCCTGGGCCGGCATGACGTATACCCAGATGCAGACGGCCCTCTATAACTATGTACATGGCTTCTGCGTGGCGCTGAAGAATGCTGGGGTTACACCCCAATGGATGCAGGATGGAAATGAAATCAACTCAGGTATATGCCACCCCGTGGGCAGCATTTCCAAACCGGCCCAGATGACGGGCTTATTGAACCAGGGTTATAATGCCATCAAAGCGGTATTCCCCTCTACCAAAGTGATCATACATGTAGCCCAACCGCAAAACTCCGGCGCGCAGACCATGCTCGATGCTTATAAGGCCAATGGCGGAAAATGGGACCTGACCGGCTGTAGCTCGTATGCCAGCCTGGGCAATCAGCCCGGCGTTCAGACCGCTGTCGAAAATTTAAATAACCGGTATGGCAAAGGAGTGATGATGTGTGAAATAGGTGGAAATGAAAATAAAGCAGCCAGTACCAAAACGGTGATTGCCAACTGGCTCGCCATGCCAGGTGGCAGCGGTGCCTTTTATTGGGAACCCGAAGTGTATTCACCGTTCAGCACGTATGCCGCCGGCCAGTGGGACGCCACGACCAAAGAACCCACGGTAGCCATGACGGCTTTTTAAAGTCAACTAAGAAAACTGCGTATATATTCATCCAATGTCCTCCGGCCGCCTATACAATGTGTAGAAAAAAATGATATCTTGCAGCCGTTACCCCCCATAAACTAACGGTATGAAGAGAAATATACTATTCGCCCTGCCGGCACTGATGCTTATCATGATGGTTTCCTGCCAGAAGGAAATAACCGACCCCAGCCTTGACGGCACCTATACCGGCGGGTCTGGTTCAGGCGGCTCGGGTGGTACCGGCAGTACCGATATTACCGGCAACTGGAAATTCGTCTCAATGTCGGCTGTCACATTAAGCACGGTGCAAGTCTCGCAGCCGGGCGATGTTTTAAAAACGATTACCAGTAGTGATTATACGACCACCAATAATACCGGCACCGTCGTCATCAGCAGCACTGCCATGGCCGTAACGGGCATGTCGTACAGTGTTAACGCTACGGCTATTGCCCTGACCTACGACAACAATGTGCTGGTTGATTCTACCGCGGCGCCTTTTACCTTTTCCCTGCCCTCTTACAGTTCAACGACTACCTATAAACTGGTGGGCACGGATTCAATCAGCTATACCGGCCAGAGCATCAGCCCCGCCGTCTCAGGCGGATCGGGCGCCCATTACACCCTGAGCGGTAATGTCCTCAAACTGACTACTTCTGTGATTAAAGATACCACGATTAATTTGGCGGGTATCATCGAAACACAGCATTCAACGGCTACCGGCGTCACAACATTACAACGGCAGTAGCGATAAACAACCGCGGCTCTTTTATCCGGCTATGCCGGGGTGGTGACGTTTACCACCCGCTTTTCATCCACGCTCTTATACGCCGCTTCAATAACCCGGATGATTTTTAAGCCATCCTCCGCCGTTACCGGCAGCGGTTTATTTTCGCGCAGCGCGCCATAGAGTGCATCGTAGTACTCCATGTAATTGCCTTTGAGTGAGGGAATATATTCGCGTATTACCCGGCCGTCTTTTTCGGTATGCAGCAGTCCCTTTTCATTGTCAGGCTCCGTGCCCCAGCCCGGCGTATCGGGCGATAAACCCGCCTGCAACATTTTTTCCTGCACATCGGTGCGTGCCTTGATAAACGATCCCTTTGTACCGTGCAGCTGGTACGATGGTAGGCTCTCCCGCACCAGGTAACTGGATTTTATCCGCACCCGCAGGCCGGGATAGAACAGCAGCAGCTCCATATAATCTTCTACTTTAGACACCGGCCGTATAATGGCCATATCAGCAAATACCGCCGCGGGCATGCCAAAAAACTGCAGGGCCTGGTCGATTAAATGCGAACCCAGGTCGTACAGCAGGCCCGTGCCCGGGCCGGGCGTTTCTTTGTGCAGCTTGGGACTCAGGGCCACGTTGAAGCGGTCATAATGAATTTCCGCTTCCTTTATTTCGCCCAGCCACTGCTCGTCGAGTATTTTCTTAACGGATTTGTAATCGCTGTCGTAGCGCCGGTTCTGGTATACCGATATTTTTTTACCCGTTTTAGCCGACAGGGCAATGAGTTCTTCGGCCTGCTCTACCGTAACTGTAAACGGTTTTTCTACTACCACGTGCTTGCCCGCCAGCAGGGCATATTTTGTATATTCAAAATGGGTATAATTGGGTGTATTTACCACTACCAGCTCAATGGAAGCATCCTTCAGCATTTCTTCCAGCGTGCGAAAGGTTTTGATACCGGGATATTTTTCGGCCGCCAGGTTCTTGGTCCTTTCCCAAACGGCATACAATTCATACCCTTTGTTCAGGTGCAAGAAGGGAGCATGAAATACCCAGCCGCTCATACCAAAAGAACAAAGCGCTGTTTTGATGGGGGTTGTTGATGATGTCATCCGCTAATTTACTCACTCTTGCTCAAAGGCATCCATCCACCTAAAACATTTTTAACGGTATATGCTTTTATAGCTTCTTCCGTGAGCTGTTTGCTCCACGGCTCCCGCGTAGCCGCCGCCGCGCCAGGCCCATAACTCTGGTACTCCGCGTAGCGCGCAGTTTTATATGCACCGGTATTATTCCAGTCGGACCAGCCATCGGGTCGTATATGCGGTCCGAGCCAGCAATGAATATACGCCACGCAGGCATAGGGCCGCCAGGGCCTGCCCAGCGATACATTATGCAGCGCCGTATCGCCCGTAAGCACGCAATCGTGAAATACATAGCCAAAGGCATGCTCCTGCGGTGTGGAAGCCGCCGTAACATGCGAGTTCTTTTTACTGTGGATATGGCATTGTTCAAACCACACGGTAGCCGAACCGAAAATAAAATCGGTGGTGCCCTCTATATAACAGTGCTGGTAATACTGCCGGCTGGCGGGGCTATTAGTAAAGAGTATATCCTGGTTGCCAATAATACGGCAGCTGGTAAACAGTAGTTGATCGCCATCGGCTTCCAATGCCACAGCCTGCCCGGCGGTAAAACCGGCATCGTTCTGAAACGTGATGTTTTCTGCGGTAAAATGACCGGCGCGGATAAGACAACTGTATGAAGACCGGGTGTTGATGCTGTCGCCCGAGGGAGAAACTTTGCCGGGATGATCATCGTAGGTGAGAATGGTCGTAAACCGGTCATCGCCTACCAGGTGTACAAAATCTTTGGTAGAATCCAGGTGCAGCTTTTCTTTGTACACCCCGCTTTTTACCATAATGTACACGTTCTTTTTATTGTGCAGCGGCACCGCATCAAAGGCAGCCTGCACGGTAGTATATTTTCCGCTGCCGTCTTTAGCCACTACCATTACCTGCTGGGCCATGCCCTGTGCGCATAACAATACGCCTATCAGCAGCAAACAGCTCCACTGAAGCATGCTATTCATGTTTTTCAATGCTGTAATATTTTAGTTCAATACGGTTGCCGCCTTCTTCCGCATTATAGGCCTTCCCGTTAAAGGAAACAGCATTACTGCTTTCTATGGTTACAGAAGGACCGGTTTGATCGGTATACAGTTTTACGCCGCTTAGCGTAATACCCGATGCTTCTACCAGCTCCGCGCCTTTATTGGCTTTTAATACAATATCATCCAGCCACACGTCTTTTACCCGCATTTCGGGCAGGCCCCGCATAAAGATGCCCTTCTCCGCCCCATCGCAGGCAATATGACTGATATAAATATTTTGAAACCGCGGCGTGCCTTCATTCACCGCGGGTATTTCGGGCTTTTGCCCGGCTGCCGGCGGTTTGGTAAAATAATACATGTCGAAATAGATGGCTTCGCCCACAATGTCTTTCATGGCAATGTTCCTGATATAAATGTTTTCCACCACGCCGCCCCGGCCGCGGGCGGTTTTAAAGCGCAGGCCTTTATCGGTGCCGATAAACGAGCAGTTGTACACAAATATATTGCGCGCCCCGCCGCTCATTTCGCTGCCTACCACAAAGCCACCGTGCGCACGGTACACTACGTTGTTTCTTACAATCACGTTCTCGGTGGGTTTGCCCCGTTTGCGCCCTTCTTCATCGCGGCCCGATTTAATACAGAT
>JACXTT010011194.1_pt1 | contig 12017 bp, 9 predicted proteins | sample 9270951 | NCBI WGS metagenome assembly JACXTT01 (sample SAMN15532306, study PRJNA645909) | rock metagenome | isolation source: weathered quartz diorite | place: Puerto Rico | collected 2017-06-21 | reverse complement strand
GGGGAGTTGTGGACGGGGCGTTGGGTCTTGGGATTGGCGGAGGTCGCGGCCAGGTCCTCCGGTTGAAGCTGCGCAAGGTTGAGCCAAGGCATCAGCGTGTAGCCTTCGGGTCCGACTTTGGGGGATCCCTTTTCGATGTACTCCTTGTATTGATAAAACTTGTCGAGGAACTGGGGCTCGGACCAGCGCCCGATGCCGGTTTCGGGATCGGGGGAAATATTGGCGCTGACGACGACGGCGTTGGGGAGGCGGAATTCGCGGCCTCCGGCGAGCCGCTTGGCCTCAACCGGCTGCCCGCGCTCCATTGGGGTATGGCACTCGAAGCAGCCGGCCATGCGGGTGAGATATTCGCCGTATTTCACTTTGTCCGTACGATTGGGCGCGGGCACGGGCGCGGCAACGGGTGCGGGGACGCTCTTGATCATCAGCGACACGGGAAAGGCGACACGGGCGCGCGGCACGGGATTTCGCACCGGCTCCAGCGCGTTCAAGTAAGCCACCAGCGCCTGCACGTCCTCATCGCTCATCCAGCGGTAGAACGAGTACGGCATCATCGGAAACAACACGCGGCCGTCCCGGCCGATGCCTTCGCGAATGGCGCGGATCTTCTCGCCGTCGGTCCATTCCCCGAGGCCGGATTCCTTGTCGGGGGTGATGTTGGGCGCAGTGATGTCCCCAGGCAGGCCCAGCTCCTGCGGAAAGACCAAGCCTGCTCCGCGCTTTCCGGCGAGGACGGGCCGGCCGAAACGCGTCTCGTCGTGAAGGGAGTGGCAGCCGTCGCAATCGGCGAGCCTCTCGAAAAGGTAGCGTCCGCGCGCGATACGCTGCGGCGACATGTCAACGCGGATGGCGGCTGGTGGGGCCGACTTGGGTTGGCGCAAAGGGAGGTAGCCGAGGCCACCGCCGGCGGCGAGGACGATCAAGAACAGGAGAGCGAAGACGATTCTCTTTAGCATGTTTCGATGAGATAGGATGAAGCCCGTATTATGCTATAGCGTACGAATGAACGACAAGCTTCGGATCGGTATCGCCGGCGCGGGTTTCGCGGCGCGGTTTCATCTGGAAAATCTCCCGGCGAGCGGCGTGAATGCGGCCGGCGTGACGTCGGCGCGGGCGGAAAGCCGCGAAGCGTTCGCCGCCGCGCACGGGTTACGCGCGTTTCCGTCAGTGGAAGCGATGCTGCCCGAAATCGACGTGCTGGACATCTGCACGCCGCCTTCGTCGCATGCGGAGTATATTCTGGCCGCGGCCGCGGCGGGCAAGCACGTGATTGTCGAGAAGCCGCTGACGGGTTTTTACGGGTCGCCGGTTGGGACGCCAAAGGCGGAAATGCTGGACGCGGTGGTTGCGGAGACCCGCCGGTTGCGGGACGCCGTCCGCGACGCGGGCATCACTCTGGGATACGCGGAGAACTTCGTGTACGCGCCGTCCATCCAAAAAGAACGCGAGATCGTGGAGAAATCCCGCGCGCAGATCCTGAGACTCGTGGGCGAGGAATCGCACAACGGATCGCACTCCCCGGAATACGGGATCTGGAGCATTCAGGGCGGAGGCTCGCTGATCGCCAAGGGCTGCCATCCGCTGGGCGCGGTGCTGTACCTGAAGCGCAAGGAAGGCCTGGCGCGGACGGGCACAGCGATCCGGCCGGCGGCGGTGTCGGCGCGGACGCATTCACTGACGCGTCTGCCGGCCTTTGAAGATCGCGGATTCATGCGGACCAAGTATCAGGACACCGAAGACTACGCGTTTCTGCATGTGGTGTTTGAGGATGGAACGGTAGGCGACATCACGGCGTCGGAAGTGGTGCTGGGCGGCATCTACGATTTCGTGGAGGTATTCGCGAACAACCACCGCACGCGCTGCCGGATGAGCCCGGTGAGCGTGGTGGAGGTCTACAATCCCAAGCACGAGCAATTCAAGGATCTGTACCTGGTGGAGAAAATCAGCTCGAACGAAGGCTGGATACCGGCGTCGCCCGAGGAGGGATGGAGCCTGGGCTACGGCCGCGAGATGCGGAATTTCATCGACGCGATCCGCACGGGGCGCGCGCCGGAGAGCGACCTGGATCTGGCGATCGACATCACGCTGACGTTGTACGCGGGCTACGTGTCGGCGGAACAGATGGGGCGCGAGACGGCGGTTCCGCGGCTCGCCGAATAAGAGCGCGGCGGATCGATGGACGTAGTCGAAGTGACACGCGGATTGTCGGCGGCGGCGGTGGAGGCCGGCTACCGCAAGGGGATCTTTCCGATGTCGGACGGCGAGACCGACATCATTACCTGGCACCGGCCGCGGTTTCGCGCGGTGATTCCGCTGAACTGTTTTCACGTGCCGAGGTCGCTCGGGCGGCGCATGCGGAAGGGCGGCTTCGAGGTGACGTTCGACCAGGACTTCGGCGGGGTGATGCGCGGCTGCGCGGACCGGGAGTCCACGTGGATCAGCGAAGCGTTTCACCGGGTATATGGCGAACTGCACGAGCAAGGCAAGGCCCATTCGGCGGAAGTGTGGGTGGAGGGAAAACTGGCGGGCGGCGTTTATGGCGTGCAGATCGGCGGGGCGTTTTTTGCCGAGTCCATGTTCCACAGAGTTACGGATATGTCGAAGGTGGCGCTGGCGGCGCTGGCGGGACGCTTGTGGGAGCGCGGGTTTGCGCTGCTGGAGGTTCAGTACCTGACGCATCACCTGGCGCGGTTCGGCGCGGTGGAGATCTCGCACAAGGAGTACTTGCGTCGATTGGGAGCGGCGCTTTCGGTGCAGGCGAGATTCTGATTTTTTGGGCCGGCCGTTATCCTGTCAATGTGAGGACTGGTTTGAAGAAGGCGCCGGTGCGGCGCAACAGCGGTGCGAAGCGGAGCTGGTTTCGCCGGGTATTGCGATGGTTGCTGCTGGCGGCGGCGTGCTTTTATGGACTGGCCGAACTGGCTCTGATCGGGCTGCGCTGGATCGATCCGCCGTTCACGATGGTGCACGCGCAGCGCCGGATAGAATCGTGGTTCGAGAAAGGGCGCTACCAGAAGCGCTACAAATTCGTGCCGCTCCAGCGCATTTCAACCGATTTTCAGCATGCGGTGATGTCGGCCGAGGACGGGAATTTTTACCGGCATCACGGGTTCGACTGGGGCCAGATCAAGGAAGTGATCGAGGACGATCTGGAGGGCGGGCGCGTGCGCGGCGCGTCGACGATCACACAGCAACTTGTCAAGAACCTGTTCTTCACTACGTACCGCTCGGCGATACGCAAGGGGCTGGAGATTTCGGTGGTGCCGCTGGCAGAGCTGACGCTGCCGAAGAAGCGCATCCTGGAGCTGTATCTGAACGTGATCGAGTGGGGGCCGGGAGTTTTCGGGGCGGAGGCGGGAGCGCAATATCACTATGGCGTCGGGGCGGCCCAAATTGGCCGCGAACAGGGGGCTCGGCTGGCAGCGGTGCTTCCGTCGCCGCGCAGGCGGAAGCCATCGCGCATGAACGAGTACGGCGAGATCATTCTGGAGCGGATGAAGCAGAGAGGCTGGTAGTCGCCGATTTAGTCGCGGGGGACGAGGCGGATCATGCCGAGGTTTACGGTGAACACGCGGTCGTCGCCGGGGGCGGTCCAGGCGGGGGACGAGGTGATTTCGACGAGATACTCAGGCGTGTTGGGGACGTCGGCTTCGAAGATGAAGAGGCCGGGACGGTCCAGGACGCTTTCGCCGACGCGCTGGCCGTTGACGGACGCAGCGATCTTCACGGACGCGTGATGCTCGAACGCTTTTTCGTGAGCGTTGCCGCGAATGCGAAGGCGCTGGGGACCGGGGAGTACTTTGCGGAGGCGCGCGGTCGCGGCCGGGCCCATCCAGCGATACTTACCACCGAAGACACCTTCGAGCTCGTGCCAGCCGGCCAGCAGGCGGGTTTCGTGGCCGGGAAGGCAGAAGTCGATGACATCGTCACGGTCGCCGGGATACAGTTCGTCGCGTTCGGCGGCGGGGAGCAGGTTGTAGACGCCACCGAGATTGGCCGCTTCGTAGCCGCAGGAGGAGCAGCGCAAAGTATCGGCGTTGTCCCGCCCGAGAGCGGACCGGCATTCCGGACAGCGCAAATAGCGCTCGAATTCGTTCATGGATACGGCGAGTGAAGCGGCCTCGCCGGCTTTGCGGCAGACGGCGGCCAGGGTGCCGCCAAGCAGGCGGGCGGCGCGCCATTCCGACCGGTAGGGATCGAGGCGCACGGCGAGCCGCTTGACGATGCGCTCCCCCCAGCCGCGTTCGGGAACGAACATCTCGTATTCGTGCGCGGCAAAATGCTTCGTGATCAACTGGTGCCAGTCGCTCAAATACATCGTGTGGTTCTGCCGGATACCGAAGCTCTCTTCCTGATCAGCGCCGATGACGTCCTTGACCAGATAGCCGAGCAGACCCCAGTCGTAGAGCTTGCGCTCCCAGGGTTTCATCAGGTTGTAGTAGGTGGCGCGATAGAGCCGCAAAGAGAGCAGGCGCAACAGGGGTTCCTCGGCGAAAAGGAAAATGCCGCCGGGGGCGAGCACGCGCTTCACCTCCACGAATACGCTTTCGATGTCCATGAACTGGCTGAGCATCTGAAAAGCGCAGACCATGCGCAGGGAGTTGTCGGCGAACGGAAGGTGGGCGGCATCGCCGGCGATGCGCACGGGCGCCGCGGGAAGGCCCCAGCGGTCCATCAGCGCGATGCCGTAGCGGAGGGCGTCGGATGAAAGGTCAAGCGCGAATCCCTGGGACTGGAATTCGTTCACGAGAAGGTAGCTGGTGTGGCCGGCGTTAGCGCCGATCTCGAGGAACGGCGACATGGGTCCAATGAACTGGAGATGATTCCGGATTACGGCGCCGCGCCGGGTGTTCTCGGCCGCGTAGGCGGCAATGGCGCGCTCCGGTTCGCCGAGAGAAGCGAAATTGTGGAATTCCACTTCCGCCCGCTTGACGGAGAACGATTGAGCTTCGCGCGATGAAACGGCCATGTCGTCTTAATGATTTAGAAGAAGGAGTGATCGAAGGGGCCAATCCAGTGAAACGTTCGGACCGCTCCAGACGACTATTATAGGATATGAGCGCGATCCCCCCCCGACCTGCACTCGTGGCCTTTCTCCTCTTCTTCACCAGCTTCGCGAGAGCCGAAGACTGGCCTATGTATCTTTGGAGCAATGAACATTACAGCTTCAACCATATAGAATCCACTCTGAGCACCGCAAACGTTCCCAATCTGCAACAAGAGTGGTTCACGCAACTGAAAGGTTTCCTCGCATCCGCTCCGACTGTAGTGGATGGCAAGCTTTACGTGGGCGACTGGGACGGTAACTTTTACGCGATCGACGGCAAGAATGGGAACGTCCTCTGGAAGACCTATGTCGGCAAAGCGTCGACCCCCAAGGATCCGGGATGTTTTCAGCCGATAGGCGTTACCGGCCAGGCCGTAGTCAGCGGCGACGTAGTGTACGTCCCCGGCGGCGATGTGCAGGTCTACGCGCTGGACAGGAATTCCGGAAATGAGCTGTGGCGCGTGCCAATCGGAAACCCGGACGAAGGCGGTTACCTTTGGTCGTCGCTCACGCTGTTCGACAACTCGCTTTACGTCGGCGTCTCCTCGCTTGGCGATTGCCCGCTGGTTAGAGGGTCGCTGGTCCGGATCAAGCTCGACAATCCGCAGGAGCCGATCTACCGGTATCTGGTTCCGGAGGGTGAGATCGGGGCCGGCATCTGGAGCACCGTCGCCATCAACGCGGAAACGCGGAGCATCTTCGCCACCACGGGCACGGGCGAACAGGACGCCGAAGCGGGCGTGTGGGGCGGAACGCTGCTGAAGATGGACGCCGATACGATGGAGGTGCAAGCCCACTACTGGCTACCCACGAATTCGCTGACCGAAGACATCGAGTGGGGCTCATCCCCGACGCTGTTCACGGACGCGAACGGGACCCCGCTGGTAGCGGCCACGGGAAAAGACGGCGTGCTCTATGCGCTACGGCAGAGCGACCTTTCGGAAGTGTGGACGGCGCGCATAGCGCTGGGATGCATCTGCCCGGAGTGCGGCTGCGGGTCTCTCTCGACGCCGGCGTACGACGGTTACCGGCTGTACGTGGGTGCGGGCGCGGCTCCGGACGCGGACCTGGAGAACGGGTCGGTGTATTCGATCAATCCGACGACGGGCGAGATTTTGTGGAAACAGTTGCTGGAAGGGACCGTGATTGCGCCGGTCACCGTGGCCAACGGCGTGGTCTACGTTTCGACGCTGACGGGCCTGGAAGCCTACGACGCGCTGACGGGTGACAGGTTGTTTAAAGCACCGGACAACGCGATCCTCTACAGCCAGCCGGTGGTTTGCGACGGGCGAATTTACAGCACGTTTCTGGGCGGCGCTGTGATTTCCTGGAAAGCTCCGGATGCGCCCGCGCCGGCGAATCAAAAAACCAAGCGGCCGCCCCGGACAAGGTAAGTTCCGTCGACGTGCAGCGAGGCGTCGGGGAAGAAGAACCAGCGTGTGAAGCCGCCGCGCACTTTGCCGCCCAGTTCTTCGTTGTCGCCGAGGCTGAGCCGCAACACGCCCGCGCCGTAGCCGAAGTAGGGCATCACTCCGGATGTCGCTTGCGGCGTGAGACCGGGGTGGAATCCGATGCAGAGTTCGCGGAACGACATGGCCGCATCACCGGACGCGGCAAGCCAGGCTTCGACAGCGTCCTGCCCCTGCTCGGCGCGGACGCGCGAGATGCGTCCGTTGTCGAAAAAGAGCTGGATCTTGCGGGCGATGCGATCCCCAAGGCGCGCTTCGGGGATGACCAGAATGCCGGTGACGGTTTCTTCGATGGGCGCGACGCGCAGCACGCCGGCGGGAAGCTCGATTTCGCGGTCAACGCGCATTTTCGCGACCTGGGCGCGCTGGGGTGACGCGTCGCCGTTCTGCTTGTTGAAGGGGCGGGTGCCGACGCGGAAGAAGAGATCGGTGCCGGCGGGGGTGTGTATGCGCGCGGTCCCTTTTCGCAGCAGATCGATGGCCCGGTCCTGTGCGGCATTGAGGGCGGCGTAGTCCACGTCGAGGGCGCGCTCGTACAGGGCGTCCAGTGCGGCGCTGTGCTCGCCGTTCAAGCCGTCGGCGAGGCGGCTGCCGTCGTCCCAGTGGAAATGGATTTCGCGGCGCGTTCCGCCCTGGTCGAGCCAGCGCGCCAGCAGACGGCGCTCCTCCGGGGAGTATTGGCGCGATTTGGCGCCCACCGGCAGCCAGAGAAACACGTCGGCGGAATCGAGCAGCGGCTGAGTCAGCGGATCGTCCAGCGTGCGCGGCCCGAGGTCGACGGCTTTTTTCTCGCGAAGCAGGCGCTGCAAGGGAGCTACGAGTTCGCCAAAATGGCCGCGGTCGTAGCGCATCAACACGCGCTCGCCGGAGCGGAGCTTGAGGGCGTCGACGATGCGGCGGGCCATCGATTCGTAGGCGAGCGGTTTGCGGTCCGGGGCGCGTTGGAAGTTGCGGCCGAGTAGCTTCAGGGATGCGGCCTGGCCGCCGGGGCCCGGCACGAACTCGGCCTGCTCGCCGTCGAGACGGCTGTCGCCGGTGACGTCGTAGGCGCCTTCGCGATAGTGGCGCAGCGGCAGGCGAAAGCTGGACCAGCTCAGGACCAAGCCGTCCGGCCCGGCGTCTACTCGAGCCTCGCCGTAAGCGTTGTCGCGATAGGTTCCGGCGCAGGCGGAGGGATCGATCAAGGGTTTGGCGTCAGCCGGACGAGCCGCTTCGTGCGCGCGGCGGCGCTCCTGCTGAGCGTCAGCCGCCTGCCGGGCTCGCGCGGCGGCTTCGGCGTGCCAATCCTTACGCGGCTGATTCAGCATCGCGTCGAGGATGGCGAAAGCGGTGCTCTGCTGCACCCAGGCTTGGTCCATATTGGTCAGCACGACAACTCCGAGCTTTTCCGCGGGGGCGAGGATTACCTGTGCGCGGAATCCGATGACCGCGCCGCCGTGCTGCCAGATGACGCGGCCGGCATGCTCGCCGACCTGCCAACCCATGGCATAGGCGGAAGGCGGCTCCAGAGGGCCGGCGGGAATTACGATCTGCGGGGTGTGCGTCTCCTGAAGGTTACGTGTGGATAAAAGCCGGCGGCCCTCGAAGGATCCGTCGCCGAGCTGGAATTGCATCCAGCGCGCCAGGTCGCGAACGCCGGCCTTGATGGATCCGGCCGGCCGGATCTGATGATCGTCGCTGTACCAGGGGATTACCTTGGGCGCGCCGTTTCTGTCTCCGGGGCGGTGCGCGCCGGCGTGATCGGGCGCCCGGAGAGCGTCGCCGGAGGTGAATTTCGCGCCGGCCATTCCGAGGGGTTCAAAAATGCGGCGGGCCACGAAATCCTGCCACGGCATGCCGGCCGCGGCGGCGACGGCCATTCCCGCCGCGTTGTACATCAGGTTGTTGTAGCGATAACGCGTGCGGAAAGGCAAGCTCAGGGGAAGCAGCCCGGCGCGGCGGACCGACTCTTCGAGCGTCCACGGCGCTCCGGACCAGAGCAGATCGTTGCCGTCCAGGCCGGTGCGGTGAGTGACGAGGTCCCGTAGGACGACGAGCTGGTCGGCGGCGGGGTCGGAGAGATGGAACCAGGGGAGATGCTTGCGAACGGCATCGTCCCATGACATTTTGCCTTCATCCACCAGCATGGCCATAGCGGTAGTGGTGAAAGCCTTGGTCATGGAGCCGATGCAGAAGAGCGTGTCGGGGGTGACTGGAAGGGAGCCGCCGGCTTCGCGGACACCATGCCCTTTGAGGTAGACGGCCTGGCCATCGTGCACCACGGCTACGGCGATTCCCGGCGCTTTCGAGGCGGCGAGACCCTGCGCGACGATCGAATCGAGGGCCGCCGGGTCTACTGCTTGGGCGAGGAGAAACCCGGCCAGCAACAGCGAGGGAGCGACCATTCTTGTGAGCCTACCACAGCGAATGGGCGCTACCCGACGCGTTGATCGGTTACGCGTTGATCGGTTACGCTCTGTGGAGCAATAACATACTTACCAGCTCACATTAACCACCCAATCGGGGCGAACCTTGCTTTGATGCTGTAAACTTCGTCCATGGGTCTGAAGGAGCAGGTCAAGGCGGCCTATTCCGAAGCGGCTCGAACTCCGGCCAGCGCCCATCCTTTCCCGGTCGGAAGGTTGTTCGCTGAAAGTTTAGGGTATGAACTGGCCGATGTTCCCAATGTCGCTATTGAGGCGTTCGCTGGAGTCTCTAATCTGTCAATGACTGCCGATATCCCGCTTGGGTCAACAGTCCTGGATCTGGGGTGCGGGTCCGGCCTGGACTCAATCATCACGGCGGACTGGGCAAGCCGGAAGGGTCATCGGCATCGAGTTCAGCGAAGAGATGCTTTCGCGCGCCCGTAGCGCGATAGCTGAAGCTCGGATCACGAACATTGACTGAGACAGGCAGACGCGGAGTGCATACCGATGGACAAAGCAAGCGTGGATGTGGCCATCGTCAACGCATCTTCAATTTGAACCCTTCACGAGGGCGCATTTTTGGGGAGCTTGCCCGCGTGGTCCGGCATGGCGGTTGCGTCTTTGGGGCGGAGCTCATCCTCGCCAAGCCAATTCCCGAAGATCAGAGGACAGCCGCCAACTGGTTTGCCTGAGTTGCTGGCGCAAGGGAAGGAGATGCCTTCCTGAACGAGTTTAAGACCGCGGGGTTCAGCGACGTTAGAATACTTCGGACGCGACGCAAGGCGAGAACAAAGAGCCCGTTGGTAGTTGCGGCGACATACGGGCGATACGCCGAGCGTGCCCGTGGAGTTTCTGAATTTGCTTATGGGCAGAGTGGGCAGACGAATTCGCCTGCCCGGCGCGGATCGAGGCTGATTTGGTTACCCTTTGTGCTTCAGTCGGCTGCACGCGTCAGCGGCGCCCGAGATATCCACGGCCGTGCTGCCTTCTTCGATATAGGTGATCTTGCCGTCCTTATCGATTACAAAAGTAGCCCGGTTGGCTATGCCGCGGTCCGGCATCAGGACGCCATAATCGGTGGCCGTTTTCCTTGTGGCGAAGTCGCTGAGAAGCGGGAAGGACAGATTGAGCTGCTTGGCAAAAACCCCGAGGGAAGGAGTGTTGTCGGTTGAGATGCCGAACACTTCAGTGTCGGCGCCCTGGAACTTTTCGATACCAGCCTGGTATCCCGTCATCTCCTTCGTTCAGCCACCAGTGAACGCGGCGGGGAAGAAAGCCAGCACGACATTCTTCTTACCCTTGAAATCGGACAACCTGATCTTTTTTCCGGCAGTGGAGCCGAGCTCGAAATCCGGAGCGGTGTCGCCGATCCTGAGATGCGTTTTCGGCGGCGCGGCCGGCTGCGCCCACAGGGCTAACCCCGAGGCGGCCGGCGCTGCGAGAAACCATCGTCTTTGCATAAAATTTGTCCCTCCCGACAACTGCGAAACTATCACGGCAGCGAAAGCGCGCGCAACTGGGGGGTTAAGTGGGGATAGCGGGCTGTGCCAGCCGAGGCTCCGGGATCTCCTGGTCGCGGTACTGGAGCTGATAGAGCTTCCAGTAGATGCCGCGGCGTGCGAGCAGCTCCTGGTGCGTGCCGGACTCGCGCAACTGTGCCTTGTGCATCACGAAAATGCGGTCGGCGCGCTGGATAGTGGAGAGCCTGTGGGCGATGACGATCGAGGTGCGGCCTTCGATCATGCGGGCCAGGGCCTCGCGGATCTTGAGCTCGGTTTCGGTGTCGACGCTGGAGGTGGCTTCGTCCAGGATGAGAAAACGCGGATTGTGCGCAAGGGCGCGGGCGAAGCTCACCAGTTGCTTCTGTCCGGTGGACAGGGACGAGCCGCGTTCGCGCACGGGGTGATCGTAGCCTTCGGGCAGGGATCGGATGAAGGCGGCGAGGTTCACCTGCTCGGCCGCGGCCTCGATTTCGGCGTCGGTGATGCGCTCCGTGCCGAGACGGATGTTTTCGCTGACGGTTCCGCTGATCAGGTAGGGATCCTGCAAGACCACTCCGAAATGGCTGCGGAGCTCACGCGGATCCAGTTCCCGCACGTCGACGCCGCCGATGCGGATAGCGCCCTGGCGGACGTCGTAGAAACGCAACAGCAAGCTGATGAGCGTGGTCTTTCCGGCGCCGGTGTGTCCAACCACGGCGATCGTCTCGCCGGCCTCTATGGTGAAGCTGACATCGCGCAGCACCCAGTCATCGTCTTTGTACGCGAACCAGACGTGATCGAATTCGATCCGCGCCGCGGCGATGGGAAAGCGCTGCGCGGCGGCGGGGGCGGCGATCTCCACCGGGGTGTCGAGAAGCTTGAACACGCGCTCGGCCGCCGCCATGGCCGATTGCAGAATGTTGTACTTCTCGCTCAAATCCTGGATCGGGCGGAAAAACCGGACGCCATATTGCAGGAAGGCGACGATCACGCCGATCGTGAGCGCGCCCGACTGCACGCGCCAGCCGCCGTAGACCAACGTCCCGCCGAGCGCCAGGATGGCCAGGAACTCCACGCACGGATAGAACCAGCCGTAGGCGTTGATGGTGTCCTTGTAGGCATCCATGTGGTCCCGGTTGATCTTCTCGAACTCCTTCCTGGATTCGCGCTCGCGGTTGAACAACTGCAGCACGACGATGCCCACCAGATGCTCCTGCAGATAGGCGTTGATGCGGGCAATGGCGACCCGGATTTGCCGGTAGCTGCGCTGCACGGCGCGGCGGAAAGCGGCTGTAGTCAGCACCACCAGCGGCATCACGCAGAGCATCAGCAGCGTCAACATGGGGCTCAACCGCAGCATGGTCAGCATGACGAAGCTGAGCGTCAGCAGATCGCCGAGGATGGTGACCAGACCGCTTGAGAACAGATCATTGAGCGTATCGACGTCGGTGGTGACCCGGGTGACCAGGCGGCCGACCGGGTTCCGGTCGTAGTAAGCGATGTCCAGGCGCTGCAAGTGGGCCATCAGGCTTTCACGCAGGTCGTACATGGCTTTCTGACCGGTGTACTACATGAGGAACATCTGCGCAAATTCGAACAGGAAGATGCCGGCCAG
>JACXTT010011193.1_pt1 | contig 12018 bp, 10 predicted proteins | sample 9270951 | NCBI WGS metagenome assembly JACXTT01 (sample SAMN15532306, study PRJNA645909) | rock metagenome | isolation source: weathered quartz diorite | place: Puerto Rico | collected 2017-06-21 | reverse complement strand
CGCCAGCACGTGGGACCTGGAGGTTCTGGCGGAGAAGATGATCTCCGCCGCCGGAGCCAAACCGGCGTTTAAAGGGTATTACGTGCCGGCGGCAGGGGAGCGATATAAGTACGTGCTGTGCACGTCGGTGAACGAGGAGATCGTGCACGGGATGCCGTCTCCGAAACGGGTGCTGAAGGCCGGAGACATTGTCTCGATCGACACCGGAGTTGAACTGGACGGGTATTTTGGAGATTCGGCCACGACGGTGGCAATCGGGAAGGTCAGCGAGCAGGCGCTGCGGTTGATGAAAGTGACGCAGGAATCGCTGGAACTGGCCATCGACAAGGTGCGGGCGGGGAACCGCCTGTTCGATATATGCGGCACGGTGGAACGCCATGTGACATCTAATGGCTTTTCCATCGTGCGTGAGTTCGTGGGCCATGGGATCGGCACCAAGCTGCATGAGGAGCCGCAGATTCCCAATTACGTCGACCGCAAGAACGAAAACCCGCGGTTGAAGCCGGGGATGGTTCTGGCGATCGAGCCGATGGTGAATGCCGGGCGTCCGGAGTCGAAGGTGCTGGCCGACCGCTGGACGGCGGTTTCTAAGGACGGCTCCAGCTCGGCGCATTTCGAGCACTGCGTGGCGGTAACGGAGAATGGCCCGTGGGTGCTAACCCGGCCGTAATAGGGACGGTGACCGAGGAGTTGCCCCAGGCCAAGTACCGGGTGAGGCTGGAGAACCAGCAGGAAGTTCTGGCGCATCCGGTGGGAATGGTGAAGAGGAATTTCGTCCGGCTGCTGCCGGGCGACCGGGTCGAGGTGGAGTTGATGCCGCGGGACTGGACCCGGGGCAGGATTGTGAAGAAGCTTTGAGGGCCGCGAATGAACACGGATGAGCGCAATTAATAGCCCATTCATTCCTGTGAGTTCGTGTTCATTCGCGGCCGTCAAAGAAGCAGCTCTCAAAAAAAGAAGGTTGGCATGAAGGTCAGAGCGTCGGTCAAAAAGATTTGTGACAAATGCAAGGTGATCCACCGCGAGGGCGTGGTCCGGGTCATCTGCTCGAATCCCAAGCACAAGCAGCGTCAAGGATAGGACTAGAAGACCATGGCACGTATCGCCGGTGTCGATTTACCGCCGAAGAAGAGAGTCGAAATCGGACTCACCTACATTTATGGAATCGGGCGCGCCCGCTCGCAGTCGCTGTTGCATCGCGCGGGCATCGATTTCGACAAGAAGGTGGGCGACCTGACCGAAGAGGAAGTCAACCACATCCGCCAGATCCTGGAAGAGGAAGGGTCGGTGGAGGGCGATCTGCGCAAGGAAGTCTCGATGAATATCAAGCGCCTCATCGAGATCGGATCCTATCGCGGGCTGCGCCACCGCCGCGGCCTGCCCGTCCGCGGGCAGCGGACGCACACCAACTCGCGCACTCGCAAGGGCCCGCGCCGGGGCACGGTGGCGAACAAGAAGAAGGCCTCGTCCAAGACCTAAGGCGGAGACGATATGGCAACCAAGACGAAAGCCACCAAAGCCCCGGCCAAGGCCGGCAAGAAAAAAGTTTTCAAGAAGAAGGAAAAACGGGTCGTCCACAACGGCATCGTTCATATCCAGGCGACGTTCAACAACACCATCGTCACCATCGCCGACGCCGAGGGCAACACGGTGAGCTGGTCCAGCGCCGGTTCGCTAGGCTTCCGCGGATCGCGCAAGGGCACTCCCTTCGCAGCGCAGCAGGCTTCCATGACAGCGGCCGGCAAGGCCAAGGAAGTCGGCCTGAAGACGGTCGACGTCCGCGTCAGCGGTCCGGGCTCGGGACGTGAATCGGCCATCCGCGCCCTGGCTACTTCCGGTCTCGAAGTGAAGACCATCAAAGACACCACCCCGATTCCGCATAACGGCTGCCGTCCGCCGAAGCGGAGAAGGGTATAGCCGGGCTCCCGGGTCCGGATGATTTGGAAAGCGGGAGGAAGGTCCGTGCCACGGACTGTAAACCGCACCTTGATTCTGAAGAAAGGAACTTAGGTAATAGGGCGCGATAGCGGGAGTTGGATTATCCCGGCGCCTTCTCAAATATATGGCTCGTTATATCGGTCCCGTCTGCCGGCTCTGCCGGCGCGAAGGGACGAAACTCTTTCTCAAAGGCGAACGCTGCCACTCGGACAAGTGCGCCATCGAAAAGCGCAACTTCGTTCCCGGCCAGCATGGAAAATCCAAGAAGATGAAGAAGATCGTCGGATACGGTCTTCAGCTAAGGGAAAAGCAGAAGGTGCGCCGCATCTACGGCGTGCTGGAAACGCAGTTCCGCAATAACTTCGAAAAATCCGCCCACCAGAAGGGCATCACCGGCGACAACATGCTGGCCAACCTGGAGCGGCGTATGGACAACGTGATCTACCGCATGGGCTTTGGCACCTCGCGCGCGCAGGCGCGGCAGATCGTGCGGCACGGCCACATCCAGGTCAACGGCCGCAAAATGGACATCCCGTCGGCGCTGGTCAAGCCCAACGACGTGATTGAAGTCCGCGCATCCAGCCGCGACAACGCGACGATTCTGGCCGCGCGGGACGCCACGGCTCACGCTCCGGCGCCGGCCTGGCTGGAAGTGGACAAGGAGAATCTACGCGCCAAAGTGGTGGGTCTGCCCCGCCGAGACGAATTGGTGCAAATTCAGCTCAACGAGCAGTTGATCGTCGAACTGTACTCCAAGTAGGCAACAGGCAGGACGAGGAACAACGAATATGTTTAAAGGCTTTCAAAAACCGAAGCGGCTGGTCGCCAATACAGAGACGCTGACCGACCGTTACGGCATGTTCACCGCGCAGCCGTTCCAGCGCGGTTTCGGCACCACCATCGGCAACGGCCTGCGCCGCGTGCTGCTCAGCTCCATCGAGGGCGCGGCGATTACGGCCGTAAAAATCGACGGCGTCGACCATGAGTTCAGCCCGATCCCGGGCGTGGTCGAAGACGCCACCGACATCATTCTCAACCTCAAGCAGATTCCCTTCAAGATCACAGGGGACGGGGTCAAGACTGCGAGAATCCGCATGGATCACTCCGGCGAAGTCCTCTCCGGCATGATCGAGGCCGACCAGGACGTGGAAGTGCTGGACCGCAATATTCACGTGGCTACCGTCAACGAAGGGGGCTCGCTCCAGATCGAGCTTCGCCTGAAGGTGGGCCGCGGCTACGTCAGCGCCGACAAGAACTTCGACGAGGACCTCGCGCTTGGCTACATCCCCATCGATTCGGTGCACTCGCCCGTGCGCAAGGTCAACTTCAGCGTGGAAGCAGCCCGCCTCGGCCAGATGACCGATTACGACAAGCTGACGCTGGAAGTCTGGACCAACGGCGCGGTCTCGCCGCAGGACGCGATCGGCTACGCGGCGAAGCTGCTGAAGGACCATATGTCCATCTTCATCAATTTCGAGGAAACCTCGGAGTCGGTGGAAGAGCCCGCCGAGCGCGTGCTGGACAAGGTCAGCGAAACGCTCAACCGCTCGGTGGAAGAGCTGGAGCTGAGCGTGCGCTCCTACAACTGCCTCAAGAACGCCAATATCCAGACCATCGGAGAGCTGGTGCAGCGGACCGAGGCGGAGATGCTGCGGACCAAGAATTTCGGCCGCAAGTCGCTTAACGAAATCAAGGAGATCCTCTCCAGCATGGGCTTGTCGCTGGGCATGAAGATCGACGCGCAGGGCCGCCTGGTTCCCGCCGGCGGGGGCGCGCCCATCGAACCGGACCTCGCCTCCGAATAAAGCAGAAAGGATTCGCACGCCATGAGACACAGGTACGGAGGTTACAAGCTCAAGCGCGATGTGGGGGCCCGCAAGGCGCTGTTCAGGGGTCTGGTGACCAGCATCATCACGGAGGAGCGCGTGGTCACCACCATTACCAAGGCCAAGGCGGTCAAGCCGCTGGTGGACAAAATGATCACTCTCGGCAAACGGGATACTCTTCACGCCCGCCGGCAGGCGGCGGCGTTCCTGGAGACTCCCGCGGCTGTTAAGAAGCTGTTCGACACGCTGGGCACGCGGTTCGGCCAGCGCAACGGCGGCTACAGCCGCATCATCCGTCTCGGCTTTCGTAAGGGAGACGGCGCGGAGCAGGCGTTGATCGAGCTGGTGGATACCAAGCTGGTCAAGCGGGCGGCGGAACGCGCCAAGCGCCGCGAAGAGCGCCTCAAAGCCATGCAAGAAGGCCGCGAAGGCGAAGAGAGCAGCGAGTAGCTTTCCCAAAAACAAGCTGAAGGCACAAGTGGGCAGGCCTCTGGCCTGCCCTTCGTGTTTCTGCGCAGGCCCCCCCTAGGCGTCAGCGCTGTACCCGCAACCAGGAGAATTTCCGCACCGGCTTGAAGCTGCGAACGAGCATGTTGTCTCCTTCGAAACCGAAAACCGAACCGTACCCGGCCGCTTCGCTGCCGGCTCCTTTATCGATCGGCGTCCAGCGGCTCGCCTCCGTATCCCAGAGATAGAACCCGATGGCTTCTCTCCCATAGTCCGCTGGGTCGCGAAACTCATCACGATCCGGGACGAGTCCGACACCGCTAAACCCGTTACAAATGCACTTCCGTTGTCGAGGAGGGGCGAGCAACCGTCGATGCGATCCGCGGTTTGATGCGCGCCGAGTTGGCGCCCTTTGTTCTGCGGTGACGAACTCATGCTCGCTTTTTCCGGCTACGTGATGTTCCTGAGGCTGACAGGATGAGGGCCGCCGACACAGGCGAGAACGCCTGTGTGTCACTGGGACAGGACGGCTTCGCGCACAATTGCCAGCGGCGGGTAGCCTTCGCGCAGAATGGCGTCATGAAATCCTTTCAGGGAAAACCTCGGCCCCATCTGCTTCCGAGACTCGTCCCGCAGCTTGAGAATCTCCAACTTGCCCAGCGTATAAATCAGGTAGGTTGGATCGCTGGTGCCGCGCTTGGCCTCCCGCTCGGCGTTGGCCCGCGACTGGTAGCCTTCCTTGACGAAGAACTCGATCCCCTGCTCGTACGTCATCTTGCCGGTGTGCATGCCGATCCCCACGATGTAGCGCGCGTCGCGCAGTAAGGCGTCCTGCAACTGGCCCAGCCGCATCCGGAGATCGCCGCCGGCGTAACCTTCGTCGAGCATCATCTGCTCCGTGTAATGCGCCCACCCCTCGGCGTTGCTGCCGGACCCCAGCAGTTTGCGCACCTTCGAAGGGGCGCGTTGCACCCAGAGGAACTGCGTGTAGTGGCCGGGATAGGCCTCATGAATGGCCGTCGACAGAATGGTGCCGCGGTTGAAGCCCGACATGTGCTCCGCTACGCGCTCCTTGGGCCAGTCCTTCTCCGGCAGCGTGACGTTGAAAAACGCTTCCTTCGCTACCTGCTCGTACGCGCCGGGCGTGTCCATGGACGCCATTGTGAGCGCGCGCTCGAAGGGCGGAGTCTCCTCCAGCACAGGCAGGACAGGCGACGGAATCGTGCAGATGCTCTTTTTCGCGATAAATTCGCGAAGCCCGCTAAGAACGGCACGAAACTCATCGAGCAGCCGCTCCGGCGGAGGATAGTCCCGCTCCAGATCGCCGAACACTGCCCGGACCGGACGTTTCGCGTCGATCCGCCGGGCTACCTGCTCCAGTTCCCGCTGATTCCGCCGCAGGTCGGCATAGCCGGTTTGCAGCAGTGTGGGCAGCGGCGTCGAGACCATTTCCTCGTACAGCAGCTTCTTGCGGAAGAGATCCGCACCCAGACGGAAATCGCCTTTCGACCGCGCCAGCAGGTCGCTCTTCAGCCACTCCTGGTAGCCGCGCAGCGCGGCGATCGCGGCGCCGTTCACCATCCGGAATTCCGCGGCCGCCTTCGTGTCCTTGACCTCCGCAAAAGCCTTCCGGACGTCGTTCTCGAAGAAGCTGAGAATCCCCGGCAACTGCTCCAGCGCCACCTGGGTGTAAATGAGCGGAGGATTCTTCAGATTCTCGCGCGCAGCGGCGAATACGGCCGGAAACTGCCTTTCCCGCGCCATCGCCGACCGCATGCGCGCCTCGGCCGGCGCGAACTTGCGGCTCATGATGAGAAAAATCGAATTGGTGAGGCTGCTCGAGTAGACGTCGGGATTGCGCTCCCAGAAGCGGACCGCTTCCAGGTCCAGGAGCCGCGCCCGGATGTGTCCCAGCACCATCTCCCGGTCACCGCGCGCCGTGCGGTCGAGTTTCGACGCGTCAAACCGCTCGAACTCGGCGAGGTACCGTTTCAGCTCGGCGGCCTCGGCCCCCAGCGCCCGCCGCGAGTAACCTTCCAGTTGCCCGTCGTACTGATGGAAACCCGCGGCTGTTGCATCGGTGGGATGAAAACGGAAGTAGGCCTCGTCGAAGAAGCGATCCACCAGCCGGTCGAACTCCGGAGGCGCTGCGCGCAGCATTCCTGCCGAGAGAAGTACGGCTAGGAAAACCAGCGCCCGGTAGGGCGCCATTTTTTGGACCATGAATTTTCATTGTCGCTCAAGCACGGTGGGGCAGCTTTCAGCCTGCAAACTTCACCGAGGGCCACGCATGGCAGCCTGAAGGCTGCCCCACCTTAGCCTGGCAAATCCCCCAACATATAATGGACCCTTATGACCAAGCGGGCCGGCGCGCTCCTCATCCTTTCGACCGCCCTGCTCCTGTTCATCGTCCACCGCGCGGCCTACAAAGGCTACTTCCAGGATGACGAGATCGACAACCTGAGCTGGACTCGCCTGACGCCCGTCTCCGACTTCGGCCGCGAGCTGATCTCGCCTCGGTTCCTGGGAAACAACTTTCGGCCGGTTGGGCATCTCTACTTCCGCGCCATGGAATCCGCTTTCGGGTTGGATTTCCCGAAGTACGTCCTGGTCCTGCACCTCCTACATCTGGCCAACGTCATCCTGGTCTGGAATCTGGCTCGCCGCCTGGGCGCCGGTCCGCTGGCCGCCACACTCGGCACGCTCTTTTTCGCTTTTCACATGGCCGCGTTCGATGCCGTGTGGAAACCCATGTACATCTTCGACGTTCTCTGCGCCTTCTTTTGTCTGTCGAGCCTGCTGCTGTATGCCCGTGGTAGCTGGATACTCAGCTTCGCCGCCTTCTGGCTGGCCTACAAGTCGAAGGAACTCGCCGTGATGCTGCCCGCCGTGCTGCTGTTGTACGAATACTGGTTCGGCGCGCGGCGCTGGGTGCGGCTGGTCCCGTTTTTCGCGGTGTCGCTTTCGTTCGGTGTGCAGGGCGTTCTTCTGAATCCTAATCGAGACAACGACTACACGCTCCGCTTTACGCCCACTGCGGCCTGGACGTCGCTCGCGTATTATTCCGGAAAAATCTTCCTGCTGCCGTTCGCGGGGTTCGTCCTCGTGGCGGCCGCGATCCTGATTCGGAACCGCGCGGTCCGGTTCGGTCTGGCTGTGATGGTGCTCTTTTTCGCCCCGCTGCTTTTTCTTCCCGGGCGGCTGTTCGGCGCCTACACCTACCTCCCACTGACCGGCTTCGCGCTGGCTGCCGCTTCGCTGGCCGCGCTGGATGGTGCGACCCTGGTGCTGGCGTGCGCCCTGCTCTGGATTCCCTGGAATCTGCACCATCTGCGCATGGCCCGCCGTTACGCTCTGTTCGCGGCGGAGCAGAACCGGGCTTATTTGGGTGCTGTCGCCCAGTATGCCCAGGGGGCCTCCGGCACGCCGGTCTTTCTCTATGACGCCGCGCCGCCCGAGATGCGCCGCTGGGGCATCGAAGGCGCACTCCGCTATTTCACTCACCGTCCCGATCTCAAGCTCTACTCCGTCGAGGACCGCGAGGCGTCCGAGATCCTGCGCAGCGATTCCTTCACGCTGCTGGCCTGGGACGAGGGCGCGCGCCGGCTCCTGATCTCCGCGCGGCGTCCGGGCGAGCCCGACGCACCGTTCCTCGCCATGACCCCGGCGACGCCCGTCTGGCAGCTCGGCGAAGGCTGGTATCGTCTGGAGACGCGCTTCCGTTGGATCCAGCCCTACGCCACCGCCCGCCTCGGCCGCCCGTCCGGCGCGACGGAATTCGAGCTCACCGTCAACACTGGTCAGGAACTGATCCGCGGCGTCGGCCGCACTCGCGTCACCGTCCTGGTCGACGGCCAGGAGATCGGAACCGGCGAGTTCTCGAAGATCGGCTTTCAGACCGTGCGCTGGCCAGCGCCTCCGGGTCCGCCCAAAACCGTCGATGTGGAATTTCGCGTCGACCCCGAGTACCGCGTTTCGGGCGACGCCCGCCGCTTCGGTGTCGCCATCGTCTCCTTCGGATTCCGCCCATGAAAATTCCCCACCTCCAGTGGATCATCGCCTTTCTGCTGTTCCTGGCTACAGCCTTGAACTATGCCGACCGGCTCGCTCTCTCCGTCGTCTCGCCCGACATCCGCCGGGAATTCGGCATGAATGAAACGGATTACTCCCACGTCGTGACCGCATTCCTGGCGGCCTACGCGATCATGTACGCCGGTTCCGGCTACCTGGTGGACCGCCTTGGCACCCGCCGCGGCTTTTCGCTCTTTATCTTCACGTGGTCGCTTGCCGCCATGCTCCACGGCTTCGCGTTCGGCAAATGGTCGTTCGCCGCCTGCCGCTTCCTGCTCGGCCTTGGGGAGCCCGGCAACTGGCCGGCCGCGGCCAAGGCGGTTGGCGAATGGTTTCCCGCGCGGCAGCGGGCCCTCGGCGTTGGCATCTTCAATGCCGGGTCGTCGATCGGTTCCGCGCTCGCTCCGCCCGTGGTGGTGTATCTGACCTTGAACTACGGCTGGCGCTTCGCCTTTATCTTTACCGGCGCGCTCGGCTTCGTCTGGCTGGCGGTATGGTGGGTAATCTACAGTCCGCCCCACACCAACCGCTTTCTCCGCCGCGACGAGTACGAGGCGATCAAGGACTGGGTGCAGCCGCCTGAAGCCGCCTCGGCCGCCGGAGTTGCCAAGGTCGACTGGCGCAAAGTCATCTGCATGCGGGAATGCTACACGCTGATCATCGCCCGCTTTTTGACCGATCCGGTCATCTACTTCGTTATCTTCTGGCTGCCCGAATATCTGCGCAAGGAGCGGCATTACGATCTGGCGATGGTCGGCCAATATGCCTGGGTTCCGTTTGCGTTCGGTGGCGTGGGATATGTCCTCGGCGGGTGGCTCTCCGGACGGCTGATGGCCGCGGGTTGGAGCCTGCCCAAGGCGCGAAAATTCGTCATGTTGCTCGGCGCTTCCGTCATGCCGGTGACTATTCTGGCGCCGCTCGTGCCCAGCGCCGCGATGGCCATCGCCGCCACCTGTTTTACGGCTTTCGGACACGCGTTTTGGGTGTCGAATCTCCAGACGCTGCCCACGGATTTGTTCGCCGGCAATGAAATGGGAACCGCTTCCGGCTTCACCGGCATGGGCGGGGCGATCGGCGGAATGATTGCAAACCTCGCTACCGGCTGGGTGGTTCAGAATTTCTCCTACTCGCCCGTTTTCCTGATGGCCGGGCTGCTGCACCCGCTCTCCATGGCGCTGGTGTACTGGCTGCTGCCGAACCGCTACTTTAAGCGCGCGTGACGGCACCGGAGAGATAATAGATGTGATAGAAACACAGCAGGAGAGGTGGATCAAGTTGCGCAGACGCGTATTCTGGTTTGTGCCGGTTCTTTGCGGAATGATGGCGGCGTGGGGCGCCGCGAACGCCCCAGCTAAGAAGGTCGACTTCGACCGGGATATCCGCCCTATTCTTTCCGACACCTGTTTTGCATGCCACGGTCCGGACGAGCGCCAGCGCATGGCGAAGCTGCGGCTGGACACGCCCGACGATGCGTTCCAGGATCGCGGGAAGTACCGCCTGATCGTCCCCGGCGATCCGGGGAAGAGCAAGCTCTACGAGCGCATCAGCGAAAAGAACGCCGCGCTTAAGATGCCCCCTCCGCATGCAGAGCGCAAACTCACCGACGGCCAAGTGGACACGATCCGCCGCTGGATCGAAGAAGGCGCCGTGTGGAAATCGCACTGGGCCTACCAGACTCCGCGCCGGCCCGAGGTCCCGGCCGCCAAGGACGCGAAGTGGGTCCGCAATTCGATCGACGCGTTCGTGCTGGCGCGACTGGAGAAAGAAGGGCTGAAGCCGTCGGCTGAGGCCGACCGTGTCACGCTGATCCGGCGGCTGACGTTCGATCTCACTGGGCTGCCGCCCACACCATCCGAAGTGGACTCTTACCTGGCCGACAAATCACCCGACGCATACGAAAAACAAGTGGACCGGCTGCTCGCTTCGCCGCGCTACGGGGAACGCATGGCGATGATGTGGCTGGACCTGGCGAGGTATTCCGACACGCACGGATACCACATCGACAGCCATCGCGAGATGTGGCACTGGCGGGACTGGCTGATTCAGGCTTTCAACGCCAACATGCCGTACGACGAGTTCACCGTGGAGCAGGTCGCGGGCGACCTGCTGCCCAACCCGACGCGCGGCCAGTTGATCGCCACCGGATTCAACCGCAACCACATGATCAACTTCGAGGGCGGCGCGATTCCGGATGAATACCAGACTGAGTATGTCGTGGACCGAGTGGAAGCCACGGCGAACACGTTCATGGCCATGACCATGGGCTGCGCGCGCTGCCACGACCATAAGTACGACCCAATCAAGCAGCGCGATTTCTATCGCTTCTTCGCGTTCTTCAATACGGTGGCGGAGAAGGGCCTGGACGGCCGCACAGGCAACGCGGAGCCGCTGTTGCAGTTGACCGAAGGCGATCAGGAAGCGGAATTGAAGCGGCTGAAGGCGGAGATCAAAGAGCGCGAGGAAATGCTGAAAGGCGACGGCGTCGCCGCCGCTCAGGAAGCCTGGGAGAAGAGCCGCGCCGACAGTCTGCCGCAGCCGTCGCGCCAGGGGCTGGCCGCGCATTACGAGCTGGACGGCAATCTCGCGGATGTCTCGGGCAATTACCGGGTCGGCAGGGCGCTGCGCGGCAACGTTATCTTCGGATCGGGCGCGGCCGGCAAATCGGCGACTTTCGACGGCGAAGTTCACGTGGAGCTGACCGGCACCTCGGATTTCGCGCGAGGGCCGTTCTCAATCGCGGCGTGGATGAATCCGTCGGGGCAGAAGGCGATGTCGGTGCTTCAGAAGCGCGACGGTGCGCGCGGTCTGGAGATCGGGGTGGACGATCCGTTCGTCCTTCCCAAGCTGCGGCGCGGGCGTCACGTGTGGGTGAAGCTGATGTCGGGCCAAGAGCGCGGGATCGAGGTGAAAACCCGCGAGCCGATCGTCTCCGGCGAGTGGCACGCGCTGGTGGCGTCTTTCGACGGATCGGGCAAGGCCGCGGGCGTCACGTTGTACTGGGACGGCAAGCCGCTGGCGCTGGATGCGGTCAGGGATTCGCTGGCAGGGGAGTTCGCCAACGCCGCGCCGGTTGAGATCGGAAGCAAGAAATACGGGAACCCCTACAAGGGAGCGCTGACCGATTTGCGGCTGTATGACTGCGTGATTGGGGCCGGCGACGCGGAGACGCTGGCGCTGCACCAGCCGGTGCGGAATCTGCTGTGGATTCCCGCCTCCACCCGCACGCGAGAGCAGAAGGAGCGCCTGCGGACGTACTTCCTGAAGTACGACGCGCCGGAGCAGTATCGCAAACTTTACGCGGAGTTGACGGCGGCGAAGGAGCGCAAGGAGCAGCTCGACGACCGCATCCCGACGACGATGGTGATGAACGTTATGGAGAAGCCGCGCGAGACGCACATTCTGGGGCGCGGCGATTACCGGAACAAGGGCGAACAGGTGACGCCAGGCGTTCCGGCGTTTCTGACTCCCCTTCCGGCGGACGCGCCGCCGAACCGGCTGGGGCTGGCGCGGTGGCTGGTGGATCCGTCGCACCCGCTGACCAGCCGGGTGGCGGTGAACCGGTTCTGGCAAATGTATTTCGGCACCGGGCTGGTGGAAACCGCGGAGGACTTCGGGTCGCAGGGCGCGGCGCCGTCGTATCCGGAGATGCTGGACTGGCTGGCAACCGAGTTCATCCGTACGAAGTGGGACATGAAGGCGATGCAGCGGCTGATCGTGACGTCCGCCACATACCGGC
>JACXTT010011191.1_pt1 | contig 12020 bp, 10 predicted proteins | sample 9270951 | NCBI WGS metagenome assembly JACXTT01 (sample SAMN15532306, study PRJNA645909) | rock metagenome | isolation source: weathered quartz diorite | place: Puerto Rico | collected 2017-06-21 | reverse complement strand
CGCCTCGGCAACGCGCATCGGGCCGAGCACGTTGACGCGCAGCAAGTCTTCCCACGCCGAATAATCCATATCGCCGAGCGAAGTCTTGGCGTGCGCGGTGATGCCGGCGTTGTTGACGAGGAGATCGATCGGCTCGCCGGCGAGCGCCGCGGCGAGATCGCGTACTTGCTCGGCCGCGGTAACGTCGAGTCGGTGGATCCTTACCCCACCGTCGAATCCCTTGAGCGCGATCGCGGCAGCGGGATCGCGGCAGGCTGCATGCACCCGCCAGCCCTGCGCCGCATATTGTCTTGCGAATTCGAAGCCGATGCCCCGGTTGGCGCCGGTGACGAGGACCGAGCGCATCGCCTACTCTTCCTCTGATTTGCGCTTGAAGCGCGGGTGGCTCGGCGTAGGCCCGCAGAACAGGCTCAAATCGCGATCCGGCGTGTTGAGAAATACCGCGAGCGCGGCCTGCGCGCATTCCGCGTCGCTGGCGTCGTGCGATTGTGCGCGGACGAGCACGAGCTGCACCTTCGGGAGCGAGCGCGCGGTGATCACGGCCCACTCTGGCGGCGTCGCGATGTCGAACCATCCGGAGATGACGAGCGCCGGGATCTCGCTCTTGACCGGCGTGCGGTCGAGCGCCGGCTCCTTGCGCGGCGTCCAGAGCGGGCACGGCTTCACTGCCAGCGCGTATTTGATCCAGCCGCCGAGATGCGGCGAACGCTGCGCGACCCGGCGCTCCTCGCTGTCGTCCGGATCGGGCGTGTCGTTGCAATCGACGAGGTAGGAGATGCCGGCCGTCACGAACGGGCCATACGCCACCTGATCCCAGTCGGCGAGCGGATCGGCGAGAGCGTCGGTCTTCCCGTCGGCAACGCGATCGACAAGCCAAGGCAGCTTCCCGATGCCGTCCGCGGTGTAGAGCATGCTGTCGACGACCGAAAGGAAGATCACGTCGTTGACCTGGAAGACGCGCGGCGGAAGCATCGGCGACGGATCGCTCTTGACTGCGACCGGGTCTGCGCGCAGGCGCGTTATGACTTCCTCGAAGCGCTTGCGGAAATCTGGATAGTCGCTGCGGCAATCGTCGTCCTTCGCACAGGCGTCGAAGACGCGGTCCATCGACGCGGTGAAGGCCGAGACCATGTTGAGCTTGCCGGCGATCTCGGGCGGATAGGCGCCGTCGAGAATTACGGTGCGGATGCCTTCGGGATTGCGGCGCATGACCGCGAGCGCCACGCGCGTGCCGTAGGATTGGCCCCAGAGGTTCAGGCTCTTGAAGCCGAACGCGGCCTTCAGCGAGAGCACGTCGTCGGCATTCGCATTGGTGTCGTAGGCCAGCAGGTCGACGCCCTCACGCTCGAAGCGCTCGCGGCAGGCGATCATTGCCGCCTTGGCACGGTCGAGATTCATCGGATCGTCGCGCGTCGCGTCGATCTCGGGGCATTCAAGCGCCGGCCGCGCGCCGCCGACGCCGCGCTGGTCGTAGACGATGAGGTCGCGGCCGTCGAGCCAAGGCAGCTCTTTGAACTTGCCCTTCCACATGTCGGCGAATCGCTTCTCGGTGTAGGAGATCGCGCCAGGCCCGCCGCTGATCAGCAGCACCGCGTCGTCCTTTTTCGGCGACTCCGGGGCTTGGAACACGAGGACCGGAAGGCGCAGGCGCCGGCCGGTGCGCCCGCGCGACTCGGGCACGTAGAGGTCGTAGCAGGCCATCTTGCGCCCGCTCTCGGTCGTGAAATCGCAGGGGCGCGGGACAAGCTCAGTGCGCGCCTCGGGCCCGTTGAGCCGTTCGAGCACCCACGTGCGCTCGAAAACGTAAGCGTAGCCGCCGGCGCCGACCACGGCGGCAACGACGGCGAGGGCGGCGATCGTTCTAGTCCGCATCGCTAAGCTCTGTTTCTCGTGCACTCAGATGGCCGCCCCCAATTCGCACGTCGCCTGCGCAAGAACGACACGGCAGAGCGGGCGCAACCGCAATGCCGCCCGCGCTCAGTTGATGCGCTCGATCGCCATCGCGGTGGCCTCGCCGCCGCCGATGCAGAGCGAGGCGACGCCGCGCTTGCCGCCGACCTTGTCGAGCGCATTCATCAATGTGACGACGATGCGCGCGCCCGAGGCGCCGACCGGATGACCTAGCGCGCAAGCGCCGCCGTGGATATTCACCTTCTCGTGCGGCAGCGCGTGCTCCTTCATCGCCGCCATCGCCACGACGGCGAAGGCCTCGTTGATCTCCCAGAGATCGACGTCCTTGGCGGACCAGCCCGCCTTATCGAGCACCTTGCGGATCGCGCCCACCGGTGCCGTCGTGAACCACGCCGGCTCCTGCGCATGCGTGCTGTGAGCGACGATGCGGTAGCGCGGCGTCAACCCCCGCTTCTCCGCCTCGGACAGGCGCGTCAGCAGGAGTGCCGCGGCACCGTCGGAGATCGACGAGGAATTGGCCGGCGTCACCGTGCCGCCTTCGCGGAAGGCCGGCTTCAAGGTCGGGATCTTCTCGATCTTCGCCGTGAATGGCTGCTCGTCGCGCGCCACTTGGCGCTCGCCGCCGCGGTCCTTCACCGTTACCGGCGCCGTCTCGCGCGCGAAAGAGCCGTCTTCGTTCGCCTTCTTCGCGCGCGTCAGCGATGCCACGGCGAAGTCGTCCTGCTGTTTGCGCGTGAACTGGTAATGCTGCGCCGTATCCTCGGCGAAGGTGCCCATCAAGCGGCCCTTCTGATAGGCATCCTCGAGGCCATCGATGAACATGTGGTCCCAGACGCGGCCGTGGCCGAGGCGCAGGCCGGTGCGCGCCTTGTCCATGAGGTACGGCGCGTTCGTCATGCTCTCGAGGCCGCCGGCGACGGCGAGGTCGTTGACGCCTGCCGCGATGCTGTCGTGCACGAACATTGCCGCCTTCATGCCCGAGCCGCACATCTTGTTGATCGTCGTGCAGCCGATGTCCCACGGAATGCCGGCGCCGTGCGCGGCTTGGCGGGCGGGCGCCTGGCCCATGCCGGCGGGCAGCACGCAGCCCATGACGACCTCCTGCACTTGGTCCGGCTTCACGCCAGATTTCTCGAGCGCGGCCTTGATCGCGACCGCGCCGAGCATCGGCGCGGTGATGTCCTTGAGCTCGCCCTGGAACGAACCCATCGGCGTGCGGGCACCATCCAGAATCACGACGGGGTCACGGGCGGTCATGCGGCTCTCCTTGCTGAAAGTTGCGCCAGGCACGTTGTGCGTTGCACAATATCTAGTCCGACTCGCGCACCGTTGCGAGTCCCGGCAATGCTGCCCTCTCCCTTTGGCGCTGATGTTCGTCAGCATTGGGGTCGACTTCGGCCGAGCTTTCAGCGAATTGGAACGGTGCGGGTCGAGGACCCCTCGATCATTCTCGAGCGTCGTTCATATAATGTTCGCTACCGCGCCGGCACCGTGCAGCTTAAGAGCGCAGTGCAGCGTTGAGTTTCACCGCGCTATCCGCGAGCGCATCTCGCAGCGAGTATTTCGGTGCGTATCCAAGCTCTCGTTCGGCAGCTCGAAGATCGGAGGTTGCCGGGCGAATCTTCGGGAAGCCCGCGAATCCGGCTTTCGCATCGACGCGCACATCGGCCTTGAAGTCCGGATAGATGTTCCGCGTCGCCGCCACGAAATCATCGAAGCTGTGCATGCGGCCGAACGTGACGTGGTAGACGCGCTGCGCCGGCGCCTTGGCGGCCAACGCGAGCGCATTTGCGCGAGCGACGTCGCGCGCGTCGACGAAATCGTCGCCGCCTCTCCAGACCAGCATCGGATCGTCGATGACGGCCGTCTCGCCTTTCATCGCCGGCACGAGCAGCGTGCGCACGAGCCGCCCCGGGATGCTGCGGTTCGGCGCGGCCCATTCGCCGATCACGGCGCCGTAGCGCAGCAGCACGAGGTCGACGCCGAAATCGGCGGCGTAGATCAGCGCCAGATGCTCGCCCGCCAGCTTTGTCGCCGAATAGAACGTCGTCGGACGCTCCGAGAGCACCTTCATGCGGAAATCTTCGGGATAGGCAGCGCCCGGGTTCGACTCGAAGGCGGCATAGCTGACCGTCGACGAGCTCGCCATCACCACACGCGTGAGGCCGAATTTCCGCCCGGCCTCCAGAACGTTCACGGTACCGAGGATGTTGACGCCGATGCCGCGCGGCGGATCGGCTTTGATCGCCGCGGTGAGCATCGCCGCGGTATGCACGATTCGGCGCACACCGTGCGCCTCGATCGCAGCAGCGAGCGCCGCATAAGACGCGACGTCCCCCTCGACGATCGACGCCTCGTAGGGGCGCAGCGTCGCCGCGATCGCATCGCGCTGCGGGCTCACGTCGAACAGCACGACCTTCTCGCCCTGCTCGGCGAGATGACGCGCAGTCAAAGTGCCGATAAGGCCTGCGCCGGTGATCAAAGTGGTCATGCGTCTCCCCTCATGCGGCCCGCTTGCCCGACGTGCCATCTAAACAAGTTCGCGGCATGCGAAAGCATCGTGCTTTGCTGGCGCGGCTCGGCAATCACATTGGATTCAGATCGAGAGGCCGCCGAGCGATTTGCCGCCATCGACGAACAGCGTCTGCCCGGTGACGAAGCTCGTGGTCGGTGCGGCGAAGAAGGCAACCGCGTTGGCGATCTCGGCGGGCAGTGCGGCCTTGCCGCCGGGCTCGATCGCCTCCCACGCGGCGAACAGATCGGGCGGCGCCGAGCGAGTCATCGGCGTGTCGGTGAAGCCGGGCGCGATCGAATTGACGCTGATCCGGCTCGCGCGCAGCTCCATGGCCATGGCACGGGTGAGACCGATCACCGCGGCTTTGGACGCGACGTAATGGGCGAATCGCGTACCGCCGAGCGCGCCGCGCGACGAGATCGTGATGATGCGGCCGCCGGTCCGCATGCGTCGGGCGGCCTCTTGCGAGGGAATGAAGGTGCCCACGACGTTGACGTCAAGCATGCGGCGGAATGCATCCTCGGTGAGGTCGAGAAATGGCGCATCGTTGTAGATACCGGCCGCGCACACGACGACGTCAACGCGCGGCTCGGCCGCGAAGATCGCGGCGACCGCCTTGCGGTCGCAGACATCGGCGGCCGCGCTGACGACGTCGCGGCCTTCGGCGCGGAGCTTCGCGGCGGCGGCCTCAATCTTGTCGGCGGCGCGATCAATGGCGACGACGCGGAAGCCGTCGGCGGCCAGACGCGCGGCGATGGCGAGGCCGATGCCTTGCGCCGCGCCGGTTACGAAGGCGATTTCGCGCATCATGTCTTGATCAGGCCGGCAAGTTTGGGCAGCCACAGCGCCAGTTCGGGGACGAGCGTGACGCCGAACGCCACCACGAGCATGGCGATGATGAACGGCGGAACCTCGCGGAAAATCTGCGAGAGTGGTGTGCCGGTGAGGCCGTTCATCACGAACAGCAGTAGTCCGTGCGGCGGCAGGGTGAGGCCGACCATCATGTTGAGGACGACGACGATGCCGAAATGGACGAGGTCGATGTGCAGGCTTTGCGCGATCGGCACGAGCAGCGGCACGATCACCAGCAGGATCGTCACCTCGTCGAGGAAGATCGCGAGCACCAGCATCAGGATGTTGACGCAGATCAGGAATTGCGTCGGGCTGAGATTCCAGGCCAACAGCGTGTTGCGGATCAGCTGGGGGACGTCCTCGTTGGCGACCGCGTAGTTGAAGACGAATGCGCCTGCCATGATCATCACGATCATCGCGGTCGCGCGCACGGTGTCCGAGACCACGGCGAACAATTGGGCGAAGCGCAGGCTGCGGAAGACGACGAAGGCCAGCACCAGCGCGTATGCAGCGGCGACGGCGGCCGCTTCGGTCGGCGTCGCGATGCCGGAATAGATCAGGCCCAGCAGGATGCCCGGCAGCGCCAGAGGCAGCACCGCGCGGCCGAAAACGGCCGGCATGGCGCGCCACGATACCTGGGGCTCCCGCGGAAAGTTGCGGCGCCGCGCGATCACGGCGATTACGATCATGAGCGAAGCTGCCATCAACCCCGCCGGCACCAGCCCGCCGAGAAACATTGCGCCGACCGAGGCGTTGGCGATGAGCGCATAGAAGATCATCGGGATCGAGGTCGGCATCAGCGGGCCGAGCGTCGCCGACACCACCGAGGTCGCGGCCGCGAATCCTGGCGGATAGCGCCCGTTCTTGGACATCATGCGCGCAACGATGAGGCCGGGGCCGGACGCGTCGGCGACCGCGCTTCCGCTCATGCCGGAGAAGATCAGATTGGAGACGACGTTTACCTGGGCGAGGCCCCCGCGCAGATGGCCGACAAGCGCGGCGCCGAAGCCGAGCAACCGCTCGATCACGCCGCTCGCGTTCATGATGTTGGCCACGAAGATGAAAAGCGGAACGGCGATCAGCAGGTAGCTGTTGTAGAGGCCGTTCATCGTCTGATCGACGACGAAGCCGACATCCTGGTGGGTCGATACAAGATAGGCGAAGCCGGCCGCCAGCATCGACAGTCCAAGCGGCGCGCCGAGAACGGCCAGGGCGAAAAACACGCCCAGCAAGACCCACAAGCCCAGTGACATCGAACCCCTCGATCCCGCGTCAGACCCGGTTGCGCCAACGTGGGCCGAAAAGCACCACGAGATCGCGAACCGTGCGAAACAGGACCGCGACCAGGAAGATTCCGAAACATGCGTAGACGAAGTCGAGTCGGAGGGTCAGCACCGGCGTCTTCTCGCGCCAGAGAAACAGGATGTAATCGATCGATCCCGGCAGCGCCCAGGCGAAGATCGCGCCGAGGATCAGCAGGCGGAGCACCGCCATCGCGCGGCGGAGCGGCGGCGGCGCCGGCCGATAGGCGAGATCGAAATTGATCTGGTCGCGGTCGCGGACGATGAAGGCGCTGGCCCAGAAGTTGATCCAGATGAACAGGATCACGCACACTTCGTCGGGCCAGGCGACCGGATCGTGCACGAGATAGCGTTCGATGATCTTGAAGCAGAAGATCAGGAACACGGCGCCGAACATCGCGGCCGCGACGAGGCGCGCGAAGAAGCCGAGCCGCACGCCGAGGCGTTCGAGCAAGCCCTCGGGCGCCCGGGGCGAGGCGACCGCCGCCCCGGTTTCGACGATGCCGTGGCTCATGCCGCGCTACACCGCGTCGACAACGCGCTTCAGCCAAGCTTTGTCCCAGGCCTTGGCCATGTCGGCTTCGGCATAGACCTTGTCGGCATTGGCGCGGAACGGCGCGAGATCGATGGTGTCGACCGAAAGGCCTTTTTGCTGGAGGTTGCCGATGATCGTCTTTTCGTCGGCCAGCCGGCTCTCGTCATTGAACTTGGCGGCGGCAACCGCGGCGGCTTCGACGATCTTCTTCTGATCAGCCGAGAACTTGTCCCACACCGGCTTGGCCATCGCGTAGAACACCGGCTGCAGCATGTGCGAAGTCAGGATGACCTGTTCGCTGACTTCGTAGAGCTTGGCCGCGCTGAGGATCGAAAGCGGATTCTCCTGGCCGTCGACCGTGCCCGTCTTCAAGGCGAGATACACTTCGGGCATGCCGAGCGGCACCGGGCTAACGCCGAGCGTCCTTCCGAGCAGGAGCCATTCCGGCCCGGCCGGCATGCGCAGCTTCACGCCAGCGAGATCGCCCGGGCCCTTGACTGCACGCTTCTGACGTAATGCCACCTGCCGCGTCCCGAGATAGGCCGTGGCCAGGATCTCGATCTTCATCTTGTCGGCGACGATCTTGCGGTATTCCCGGCCAAGCGCGCCGCCGAACACGTTGCGCATGTGCGCATAGTCGCGGAACAGATAGCCGCGATTGAAGAAGCCCATCTCGGGAATCTGCTGGGCCACCTCGAAGGTGGTCATCGTGCTCATCTCGAGGTTGCCGCGCTGGAGCGCGGGCACCTCGGTACCCTGTTTGAACAGTGTCGAGGCGGGATAGACTTCGACCTTGATGCCGGCATTGGCCTTCTCGACCTCGGCCTTGAACATTTCCTGGCTCTTGGCGAGGAAATCCGAAGGCGGAGCAGCGCTCGAGAAACGGAGGCGAACGCCGCTTTCGGCGCGCAGCGGCGACGCGAGGGCGGTGAGAGCGACTCCGGCAAGGATGGAGCGTCTGGTGACCACGGCATTTCTCCCCTGTTGCGGCAATAGCGAAGCTACGGTCAGGCAGCGGCGAGCGAAGGCGCGAGTATGCGCACGCTGAGCCGGCCGATCCTCTCGATCTCGGCGTCGACGCGATCGCCGACGGCGAGAAAGGTTTGTTTGGGTGCGCCGACGCCGGCGGGCGTGCCGGTCAGGACGACGTCACCAGGGTCGAGCGTCATGATGCGCGACGCGATCGAGATCTGCTCGGCAATCGAGAAGATCATCTGATCGGAGCGGCCGTCCTGCTTGACGGCACCGTTGACAGAGAGCTTCAGGCCGAGCGCCTGCGGATCGGGAATGGCGCTCGCCGGTACGAACCGCGGGCCGAGCGGGCAGCAGGTATCGTGCGCTTTGCCGGCCACCCAGTCGAGTTTATAGAAGGTTTCGGGCGCGCGGTTGTGGTCGCGGGCGGAGAAATCGATCGAGACGGTGTAGCCGGCGACGTGACCGAGGGCGGTCTCCACCGGCACGTTGCGGGCGCGCTTGCCGATCACGGCGGCGAGCTCGACTTCCCAGTCAAACGCTTTGGTCGCGATCGGCATGTGGACGGTATCGCCCTCGCCGACCACGGCGTTGCGCGGCGGCTTCATGAAGAAGAACAGCCGCTGCGCTTCCTTGCGCGTATCGGGCACGCCCATTTCTTTCAGATGGTCGTAATAGTTGGCGCCGGCGCACAGCACCTTGCCCGGATAGAGCAGCGGCGCGAGCCGGCGGCCGGCTGGTACCTCATAGGCGGTGTCGGCGGCCTGGGCCGCGGCGTCGAGTGCAGTGCGGGCACGCGCCCAGTCCTCGAACAGCTCGATCACACTATTGGCGCCGGAATGCCCGACGCGCTTCAGCGACGGTGCGAGAGCATAGAGACGGTTGTTGACTTCGAGACAGGCGACGGGCCGTCCCTCTCGTTCGATCGTCGCAAGAGCCCAACTCGCCGGCGCCGCCATAACCTTCCTCGACCAGATCTTGATATAAAATGAGTTCTATATTATAAAATACCCGAGTCAATATCAAAGAATCGCGTGCTGCAGAATGGACACCGGCTCCGACCCAAAATCCCAAGCCGAACGTGCCTATGAGCGGCTGCGCAGCGAGATCTTGTACGGCGATCTGATGCCCGGCGAACGGCTACGCGCGGCCGAGTTGCAGGATCGCTTCCGGCTCGGCCTGACGCCGATCCGGGAAGCGCTGATGCGCCTCTCGACTGAAGGCTTGGTCTCGGCCGAAACCCATCGCGGCTCACGCGTCAGCGAGGCAACGCGCGAAACCCTCGCCGATTTGATGGCAACACGACGCGACATCGAGCGGCTTTGCCTCGTCCGCGCGATCGCGCAAGGCGACGCGGCTTGGGAGGCGGAGATCGTGGCCTCGCTCCATATGCTGTCGCGCGCGCCCTTGCCCTTGCCCGACGACGAGCGCGGCACCGCTACGCATTGGGAGAGGCAGCACCGGCGCTTCCACACCGCGCTGGTCGCGGCGTGCGGATCGGACTGGCTGCTGCGCTTCTGGAATGTGCTGACCGACCATTCCGAGCGCTTCCGCAAGATGCGCGCGATCCGTCATCGCGAAGCGCAGGCGGAGGTGCGCGACTTCATCGCCGAACACGGCGCCCTTGCGGATGCTGTGCTCGCCCGCGACGCCGAGCGTGCGACGCGGCTGATGGACCAGCATCTTCTCGCGACCGAAGAGGCCGTCGCCCGTTTCCTTGCACCGGCGGCCCGGATCAAAAAGGTGGGAGGCTGATCGCCGCCGGTCAGCCGGCGAAACGGGCCGAAACCGAGCGCGCGTCTTTTTCACGCGACGGCAGCGCGATCATTTCGTCTCGTCGAACAGCTCGCGGCCGATCAGCATGCGGCGTATCTCGCTCGTTCCAGCACCAATTTCATACAACTTCGCGTCGCGCAGCAGGCGGCCGGTCGGGAACTCGTTGATATAGCCGTTGCCCCCGAGGCACTGGATCGCCTCGAGCGCCATCCACGTCGCTTTCTCGGCCGCATAGAGGATCGCGCCGGCCGCGTCCTTGCGCGTCGTCTGGCCGCGGTCGCAGGCCTTGGCCACGGTGTACACATAGGCGCGGCAGGCGTTCATCGTCGTGTACATGTCCGCGAGCTTGCCCTGCATGAGCTGGAACGTGCCGATCGGCTGGCCGAACTGCTTCCGCTCGTGGACATAGGGGATGACCACGTCCATGCAGGCCTGCATGACGCCGATCGGTCCGGCCGCGAGCACCGCGCGCTCGTAATCGAGGCCGGACATCAAGACGTTGACGCCCTTGCCGAGATGGCCGAGCACGTTCTCCTCGGGCACCTCGCAGTCCTGGAACACGAGCTCGCAGGTGTTCGAGCCGCGCATGCCGAGCTTGTCGAGCTTCTGGGCAGTCGAGAAGCCCTTCATGCCCTTCTCGACCAGAAAGGCGGTCATGCCGCGCGGGCCGGCCGAGGGATCGGTCTTCGCGTAGACGACGAGCACGTCGGCATCCGGGCCGTTCGTGATCCACATCTTGTTGCCGTTGACGATGTAGCGATCGCCCTTTTTCTCGGCCCGCGTCTTCATCGAGACGACGTCCGAGCCGGCGCCGGGCTCGCTCATCGCGAGCGCGCCGACGTGATCGCCGCCGATGAGCTTCGGCAGATACTTCTTCTTCTGCGCCTCATTGCCGTTGCGGCGGATCTGATTGACGCAGAGGTTCGAATGCGCGCCGTAGGAGAGGCCGACCGCGGCCGAGGCGCGGCTCACCTCCTCCATCGCGACGACATGGTGGAGATAGCCGAGGCCGGCGCCGCCGTAATCCTCCTCGACCGTGATGCCGAGGATCCCGATATCGCCCATCTTCTTCCAAAGATCGGATGGGAACTCGTTGTCGCGATCGATGTCTGCCGCGCGCGGCGCGATCTCCTTCGCCGCGAAGGCCGAGACCGTATCGCGGATCGCCTCGGCATCCTGCCCGAGATCGAAATCGAGCGACGGCAGGCGGATGTTGGGAATGCTCATGGCGTGTTCCTGATGTGAATGAGTCTCGCGGCGCGGCCGGCCCTCACTTCCCATTCGCCAAGAGGCGAATGGGCCCCTTCCCTCCCACGAAGTGGGAGAGAGAAGTTCAAGCAAGCGTTGCCTTTCTTTTTCTCTCCCACGAAGTGGGAGAGAAGGGGCCCATCGCCGCTTCTTGCGGCGATGGGAATTGAGGGGAGGCACCCGATCCGCGATTCCAAAGTCACGGCCGCAGCCTCGCCGTCTCGCGGTCGGGCACGAGGCCGAGGCGCACGAGGCGCGCTTCGATGCCGCCGCTGCCGCGGCCGAGTTCCTCTGCGAGCGCCGCGACACCTGCGCCTTCGACCCAGCGGCGGCGCAGTGCTTCATCTTGCTCGAGCGTCCAGGGTTTGCCCTGATTGGCAGCGCCGCCCACGAGCCGCGCATCGCCGCTTTGAGCCGCATCGGGATGATCGCGATAGCGCTTTACGATCTCGAGCACGTCGTGGCCGTACTTCTCGAGCTTGATAACGCCGATGCCGTAGCAATGGCTCAGCAGGTCGAGCGTCGCGGGCTTCTGTGCCGCGATCTCTTCGAGCGTGCGATCGTGGAAAATCGTGTAGGGTGCTGCGCCGGCCGCGTGCGCCAGCTCCAAGCGATAGCGCCGCAGCGCGTCGAACAGCGGACCGTGGACCGGCGCGCCGGCCGCTTGCGACGACGGCGCAGCGCCGCGGCGACGCTTCGCGCGCTGCTCCGGCAATTTCATCATCACGCGACCGCCGCCGCGCAGCACCGGGCGCGCGGCATGGGTCAGCACGAGCCCGCCGAAGCCGTTGTCGTGCGGGGCGACGAGGCCGGCGGCCAGCGCATGGTCGGCCACCGCGCGCCATTGCTTCTTCGAAAGATCCTGGCCGATGCCGTAGGTGCTGACCGTCACATGGCCGAATTGGATGAT
>JACXTT010011190.1_pt1 | contig 12020 bp, 7 predicted proteins | sample 9270951 | NCBI WGS metagenome assembly JACXTT01 (sample SAMN15532306, study PRJNA645909) | rock metagenome | isolation source: weathered quartz diorite | place: Puerto Rico | collected 2017-06-21 | reverse complement strand
GTGCAGATCGTGCTGAACGACTCGGTCTATGCGCCCGGTCAGGTAGCGCACGCGCTTTTCCAGACTCCCTTCAGCGGAAGGATGCTCGTTACTGTCGAGCGAAACCGCGTCTTCGAGTACCGCTACCTCGACGTGGTCGAAAACGCCGCTTCGATGGACATCCCTGTCGGGGAGAACTATCTCCCGAACGTCTATGTCTCCGCCGTGCTCTTCAGGAAGATCACGGATCTGAACATTCCGCTCCTCGCCGGCCACGGATTTGTTCCCCTGATGGTCGAGAAAAAGGAAAACCGGTTAGACGTCTCGATCGATGCGCCGGAAAAGATCCGTCCGAAGACGACGCAGAGTGTGAAGGTGACTGCGGGAAGGGAACAGGGGGTATTCGTAACGCTGGCGGCGGTCGACGAGGGAATCTGCCAGGTAAAGAATTACAAAACCCCCGATCCGTACAGATATTTTTATGCGAAGAAAGCTCTTCAAACCGAGACGTTCGACTTCTTCAAGCATTTGCTGCCGGAGCCGGGCTCGAGCAGCCCGGGCGGAAGCGATGCCGAGGTCGGCAAGCGGGTGAACCCCCTCGGCGTCATGAGGTTCAGGCCCGTCGCGCTCTGGTCGGGGATCCTGATGACGAATTCGTCCGGTGAGGTGGAAGTCCCCTTGCGGGTTCCGGAATTCAGCGGCGAGCTCAGGCTGATGGCTCTCGCCTACAAAGGCGACCGCTTCGGCGCCGCCCAGAGGGGTATGAAAGTGGCCGACCCTGTCGTGATTACCCCCGCACTCCCCCGGTTCCTCAGCCCCGGCGATTCAATGACCATGCCCATCACCGCCTTCAACACGACCGCAAAGCCGGTCACCCTCCAGTTCAACGTCGAAACATCCGGCGGTCTGACAGCGCTGAAGACCTCCGCCCCTCTTGACGTGGGGGCGAACCAGGAGAGATTTGCGAGCGTCCGGCTCGCCGCAGGCAACGCCGTCGGGAAGGCGACGGTCACGGTGAAAACGGAAGCCCTCGGAGAAGGACTGGAATCGGTGACGGAGCTTCCGCTCAGGCCCATCTACCCGTATGCAACGGAGTCGGTTGGCGGCTTCCTCGACGGAGGAAAAACAGCGACCCAGGCCATTGAGGATGTCTACCTGAAGTCCGGCCGAAGCTCCTACGTCGCGTTGAGCCCCTTCCCGGTGGTGAATTTTGCGAAGGAGCTTGCCTATCTCGTCGGGTATCCTCACGGGTGCCTCGAGCAGACGGTATCGAAGGCCTTTCCGCAGATTTACCTTCGCGACATCGCGATGATCCTCGACCCGTTCATCATCAGATCGGGAAGCCCGACATACTTCGTCAATGAGGCGATCACGAAGCTCTCGTCGATGCAGCTCCACGACGGCACGTTTGCATACTGGCCGGGTGGAACCTCCTCGAACGAATGGAGCAATGTCTATGCCGTCCACTTCCTCCTCGAAGCGAAGAAAGCGGGCTACGCGGTGCCGGAAGGCGTTCTCAAGCCTGCCCTTGACGCAGTGGCGCGCATAGCAAGGGGGAAGCGAACCGAGGATTACTACAGTTACGGGGTTGGAAGCAAAGTCACCATCCGGAGAATCGCTTCGAAGGGCACTGTCTATGCGCTCTATGTCCTTGCCGCGGCCGGAGCGCCCGATAAGGCGGTGATGAACTTCTACAGGACCGACAGGAGCCTCCTCGCGTCAGACACGCAGTTTCTTCTTGCCGGGGCATTCGCCCTCAGCGGCGATCACAGGACGTACCTCGAGCTCCTGCCCATGCAGTTCGTCACGGAGCGGCCGGAGAGGGAAACCGGGGGTGCCTTCGATTCTCCCATCCGCGCGAACGCTCTCATCCTGAACGTCCTTCTTGAAACCGACCTCGACAATCCGAACATCGCGACGTACATGGAGTACCTCTCGGGCACCTACAAGGAGTATCGTTGGACGAGCACGCAGGACAACGCGTTCACCCTTCTTGCGTTCGGGAAGGCGGCCCGAATGGCCAACGCAGGCCGCATCGGCGGCACGGTGACGGTCGGCGAAAAATCGTTCACCTTCGGGGGCGGAACTCAGAAGATCGAGATCGATCCGTTCGGAAAGACAATCACGATCTCGAACAAAGGCGACGGACGGGTCTACTACTCGATCGTGACAAGCGGGATCAGGACGGACGGCAAGGTGACAATCGAGGACAAGAATTTGAAAATCAGGCGGGAATACTTTGACCGGTCGGGGACTCCGGTAAATCTTGGCTCGGTCAGGCAGAACGATCTGCTGATCGTGAAGCTGACCCTCAGCTGCGGCGTGAACCTTCTCGAAAACGTCGCGATCACCGATCTCCTCCCGGCGGGCTTCGAGATCGAGAACCCCCGCATCACCGGGACCACAAACTATGCGTTCATCAAGAATGCCTCGTTCCCCGAATACCTCGACATTCGGGACGACCGGATGAACATCTACACGAGTTTCCGGGGAGGAATCCGGCTGCAGACCTTTTACTACATGGTCCGGGCCGTTACGGCCGGGACATTCCAGTTGGCGCCGGTGGTCGCCGAGGCGATGTACAACGGCGACTACTACTCAGCCAGCGGCCAGGGGAAAGTGAAAATCACGCGCTAATGCCGCCCTGATACGCAGGCACCGGCTTTCGACCGGTGTCACGGTCCATACCGTGACACCAGCGCAGGCTGTAGCCAACGGCTGTAGGCGCCGGCTGTAGCCGGCGTCCCTTGACTTTCTGAAGAATCCGATTAAATTTCCGGGCAGGCACGTCAAGCCGCTCGCGCTTGAGGAGGGCACGTTGATCGCCGTACGAGTATTCGTTCTCTTCGCCGTATTTCTCATCCCGCTGTGTGATGCCTTGGCCGGGGGAACGGAAGTTCACCTCTTGCTCAAAAATGGCCGGGAAGTAAGAGGCGAACTCCTCGTCGCGAAGGAAAAGGTCTTTCTTCTATCTGAACACTCCGGACTTTCCGATTCCAGGCTCAGACTCGATTCCATCTTCGCTGTCGGGATCGACGACATTCAGGAGGTTAAAACAGTCGGGAAATCTTACCTGGGCGATGGGATGGCATACGGTCTCATCGCGGGCACGTGCATCGGCGTGCTCATGGCGTTCGATCCGAGCGGCCAAGGGCGGTCAATACCGTTTGGCGGAGGTGAGGACCCCGTTGACGGCCCCGGCGGGAAAGCGATAGCGATCGGAGCCGCAGGAGGACTGGCAGTGGGAGGACTACTGGGGGCCGTACAATCAACTCACGATAGGACGCGTTCTATGGATGGCGTGCGGACGTTGATCATCTTCGAGGACGATGCCAGATACAAATCCGAGATTCCCGAGTTCCTCCAATTGAGATTGAAGGCTCTGAACCCGGAAAGTAAGACACGGCCCCCGGATTGATCCCCTTTACAGTCCGCGCTTAACCCCTCACTCCCACTCGATTGTCGAAGGAGGTTTCGAGCTGATGTCGTAGACCACCCTGTTCACCCCGCGGACTTCGTTCACGATCCTGCCCGACGCCCTCGCGAGCAAAGCATGCGGGAGGTGCGCCCAATCTGCGGTCATGCCATCCTGGCTTTCGACTGCGCGCAGCGCGATCGTGCGCTCGTACGTCCTCTGATCACCCATCACACCCACCGTTTGAACGGGCAAAAGCACCGCGAACGCCTGCCAGAGCGCATCGTAGAGCCCGGCGAAGCGAACCTCATCCACGAAAATGCGGTCTGCATTCCTGAGAATCTCAAGATCCGCGCGCGTGACATCGCCGATGATCCTGACAGCGAGCCCGGGGCCCGGGAACGGGTGGCGCCCGATCAAATCCCCCGGAAGGCCGAGCTCCCGCCCGATCTGGCGCACCTCGTCCTTGAAGAGCTCCCTGAAGGGCTCTATCAGGCCGAGGCGCATGCGTTCCGGAAGTCCGCCCACGTTGTGGTGGGTCTTGATCTTGTGCGAGGGCCCCCGGAACGATGTAGATTCGATGACGTCAGGATAGAGCGTCCCCTGAGCAAGGAAACCAACGTTGCCGATCGTTCCCGCCTCCCGTTCGAAAATATCCACAAATGTCTTGCCGATGATCTTGCGCTTCTGCTCCGGATCCGACACCCCCTTGAGCGCGTCAAGGAAAGTCTCCGTCGCGTCGACATGATCGAGCTGGAAGTGGTAGGTGTCTCTGTAGAGTCGTACCACCGCGTCCGATTCCCCGGCTCTCATGAGGCCGGTGTCGATGTGGATGCAGTACAGCTGGTCACCGATGGCTTTGTGAAGGAGCACGGCAAGAACGGAGGAATCCACCCCCCCGCTCAGCGCGCAGATGACGTTCTTCTTCCCCACTGCCGACCGGATATCCTGGGTCGCCTCCTCAATGATCGGGCCCGAACTCCACCCCCCGGAGGCGCCGCAGATCCCGCGGACGAAGTTTCCGAGAATCTCTTTCCCCCTCGGCGTGTGCCCCACTTCGGGATGAAACTGTATTCCGTAAATCTTTCGGTCGGCGTTCCGGATCGCGCAGAGAGGGGAGCCCGCGGAGTGAGCAAGCTTCTCGAAGCCCGCCGGCATGCTGACAAGCGCATCGCCGTGGCTCATCCACACCGGCATCGACGGTTTGCCGCCCCTCCTCGCCGTCTCGCCGTCGATTCCTTTGAACAGATCCCTCGTATCGTCTATCGTCAGCTCGGCTCCTCCGAACTCCCGTTTGTGCGACGCGTCTACCTCTCCGCCCAGCTGGTAGGCGATCACCTGCAAACCATAGCAGATGCCGAGAATCGGATACCCCATCTCAAACAGCGCGGGAGACGGGAGCGGAGCGTCCTTCTCGTAGACGCTCGCGGGGCCGCCGGAGAGGATGATCCCTTTCGGATCGATCGCGCGAATCTCATCGAGGGAGATATTGAACGGCCGGAGCTCGGAATACACATCCAGCTCGCGCACCCTGCGCGCGATCAGCTGGGAGTATTGAGCTCCAAAATCGAGGACGAGAATTGTTTCGTGGTGACGCATTGTGATCCAGAATGATACGGAAATGGCTTGCGATTTTCCAGCAGCATCGGCCGGCTGTAATCGCCGGCTACGAGCTGGTGTCACGGTCCATACCGTGACACCAGCGGGGAAGCGCCGCCTTTAGCCGGCGTACTTGGTCCCGCGCTAACGCACCAAGCTCCCCCCGCCTCGCATCAGGAACCTCAGACACAGAAGCCCCGCAACTGGTCCGGGGGCGAGAAACGCAAATAAGTACTCCGGGGACACCAGGTGCGAAAGGTATGAGAGCATCTGAATGCTTACGATCGTTATCGCAAATCCGATGGACGTGACGATCGTGAGGGCGGAGCCGACAAGCTGGGGGGGAGCGTAGGCTGCAGTCAGCGCCGAGAATTGCGGTGAGTCGCCCACAATGACTATGCCCCAGATGACCATGACCGGGAGGTAGAGCCCCTCGGACAGGTGAAAGACAAGCGGCGAGAGGATGCAGCAGACGCCCGAGGCCAAAAGCTGGACCCATGCGACGCGGGCGCTTCCCCGCCTCCTCGAGGCGAACCCCCCCGCTACGCAGCCAGCCGTGCCGGCCGCGATGACCGCGAACGACCAGAATGAGACGTTGAGATCTCCGCTTCCGGAGACGGACCGGTATGCCGTGAGCATGAAAGGCAGGAACGCATAGAATGCGTACAATTCCCACATATGTCCGAAATATCCGAATGCGGCCGAGCGGAGTTCCCGCGAATGAAAAACCGACCTGAGAGAATCGATCTCGAATTTCGAGGCCCGTGAGGCGTATGGACCGTCTCCCACGAGGAGCGCCATGAGAACCCCTCCCGCAACCGCGCCCCCGGAGACCGTGAGCAGGACGGTCTGCCATGAAATGTTGCCGCCGGTGCTCCTCAGGAGATGCGGAAACGAAGTCCCGAGCACAAGCGCCCCGACGAGCATGCCGAGCGCGCTTCCCAGGCCGGCCTTGTACCACCCGGCGGCGATTTTCATTCCGACCGGATAGATTCCGGCGAGCGCCAGCCCGGTCACGAACCGGAGCCCGAGAAGCCCCGGAAGCCCTCCCGGTGTAACGATCAGAGCGAGCGTGCAGAGGGCTCCAATGAAACAGCACACGGCGAAGAGCCCGCGCGGGGACACCCGGTCGGGGATCGAAAGGACAGCGAAGAGAAAGGTGCCGAGGATGAACCCGAACTGGACCGCTGATGTGGAGGGGCCTACGATGTCTCCGGCGAGGCCGAGGCTCCGCTGAAGTTCAGGAAGAACGGCGTTGCTTGCGAACCAGAGAGAAGTCCCGAGAAACTGGGAGAGAATGATGACGGGAAGGATTCGCGCCGGAGGGGCGGTCGTCAATGCCTGACTTCGTCGTACGCCTCAACCGGAGGGCAGGTGCAGACGAGATTTCGGTCTCCATAGGCGCTGTTGATCCGGCCCACTGAAGGCCAGAACTTCCGCTTGCGGGTCCACGGCGCCGGATACGCCGCCTTCTCGCGCGAGTAGGGATGCTCCCAATCGTCCGAGGCGATCATGTCGGCCGTGTGAGGCGCGTTCTTCAAGACGTTATCCCTTTTGTCGGCGCGCCCCTGCTCGATCTCCTCTATCTCGTGCCTGATGGCGATCAGCGCGTCGCAGTACCGGTCGAGCTCCTCCTTGTCCTCGCTCTCGGTCGGCTCGATCATGAGAGTGCCGGCCACCGGGAAGGACACCGTCGGCGCATGGAACCCGTAATCCATCAGCCGCTTCGCGATATCCTCTGCGTCAATCCCTGTCGTCTCCTTCAGTCCCCGCGCGTCGAGAATGAATTCGTGCGCCACGGTTCCTCCCTGTCCCCTGTAGAGGAGGGGATAATGACCCTCAAGCCGCTTTGCCATGTAATTCGCGTTCAAGATCGCGATCCTCGTGGCGTCCTCGAGACCGTCGGAACCCATCATCGCGATGTAGGCCCACGAGATGAGAAGTATTCCGGCGCTTCCCCATGGCGCGGAAGCGACCGGCCCGATTCCCTTTTTTCCTCCGACCGGCACGACCGGATGGGACGGGAGAAACGGTGCGAGCCCCTCCACGACTCCGATCGGCCCCATCCCCGGACCGCCGCCGCCGTGCGGTATGCAGAACGTCTTGTGGAGGTTAATGTGGCACACGTCGGCCCCGAGCTCGGCCGGACGGCAGAGGCCGACCTGGGCGTTCATATTGGCTCCGTCCATGTAGACCAGCCCCCCGTGCCGGTGGACGATCGCGCAGATCTCCTTGATCCCTTCCTCGAACACTCCGTGCGTCGACGGATAGGTCACCATCAGCGCCGCAAGCCGCTCTCTGTGCTCTTCCGCTTTCGTCCGGAGATCGTCGACGTCGATGGTGCCGTCGTCGGCCGACCTGATGACGACAACCCGCATGCCCGCCATGACCGCGCTGGCGGGATTGGTGCCGTGAGCGGACGAGGGTATCAGGCAGACGTCGCGGGTTCCTTCGCCGCGCTCCTCGTGGTACGCCCTGATGACGAGGAGGCCCGCGTATTCTCCCTGCGCGCCCGAATTGGGCTGGAGCGAGATCGCGTGGAATCCCGTGATCTCACGGAGCATCGCTTCGAGCCCCGAGCAGAGTTTCTGGTATCCTTCCGTCTGGTCCATCGGGGCAAACGGGTGGATCGAGCCGAACGCAGGCCACGTAATCGGGGTAAGCTCCGTCGTCGCGTTCAGCTTCATCGTACAGGAGCCCAGCGGTATCATGCTGGTCGTGAGGGAAAGGTCTTTTTCCTCGAGCGACCGGATGTACCGGAGCATCTGTGTCTCCGAGTGGTGGCGAGAGAACACCGGGTGCGTCAGGTACTCCGACGTCCGACGGAGCGGCCCCTGGTACTCCGCTTTCGTCTCGCGCAGCAGGTCGTCCAGCGTGAACTTCCTCGAATGCCCCCTTGAGAATACGTTGAGGAGGGCCCCGACTTCCTCCCGCGTGGATCGTTCGTCAAGCGAAATGCCGAACGAATGGTCGTCAAACCATCGGACGTTGATGCCCTCCGAGTGAAGAGCGGGCTCAAGGTACTGCATCTGGGCGTAGTCCGCATCGCCGTGAATGGTATCGAAAAAATCCGTGTGCCTGACATGATGCCCGAGACGCTTCAGTCCCTCGGCGAGCGCCTTCGTGAGGTGATGTATCCGTTCCGCGATCGAACGAAGGCCCTCCGGCCCGTGGTAGACGGCATACATCCCGGCCATGACCGCGAGGAGCACCTGCGCGGTGCAGATATTCGACGTGGCTTTCTCGCGCCGGATGTGCTGCTCCCGCGTCTGGAGAGCCATCCTCAGGGCCTGACGGCCGCGAGAATCGATGGAGACCCCGATGACCCTTCCGGGAGTCAATCTCTTGAATTCATCCCGCGTCGCAAAATATGCGGCGTGAGGTCCGCCGAAGCCCAGAGGCACGCCGAAGCGCTGCGTGTTGCCGACGGCAGCATCGGCGCCGAACTCGCCGGGCGCGGTAACGAGCGTCAGGCTGAGGAGGTCCGCCGCGACGGCCACGAGGGCGCCGGAGCGGTGAGCGCGTTCGCAGAAGGAACGGTAGTCGTGGAGGGCGCCGTCGGATGCGGGATACTGGAGAAGGGCCCCGAAGACCGAGTCGGAAAACTCGAACGTGCTGAACTTTCCAACCTGGATGGAAATTCCGATGGGCTTCGCGCGGGTCCGGAGCACCTCGATCGTTTGAGGATGCGCATCATCCGAGACGAAGAACGTCCCTCCCTCCGGGGCATTCTTGTGCGCGTGGAACATCCTCATCGCCTCCGCCGCCGCCGTCGATTCATCGAGGAGGGAGGCGTTGCTGAACTCGAGGCCAGTAAGGTCGGCAACCATCGTCTGAAAATTCAGGAGCGCCTCGAGGCGTCCCTGCGCGATCTCGGCCTGGTAGGGAGTGTAGGCCGTGTACCATCCGGGGTTTTCGAGGATGTTGCGGCGGATGACTGCCGGAGTGACGGTGTCCGAATAACCCATCCCGATCAACGAGCGGAAGATCTTGTTCCCGGACGCGATCGCCGTCAGCTCTGCAATGGCTTCTTCCTCGGTGAGCGCTCCGGGGAGCCGCAAGGGGCCTGCGGCGCGAATCTGTTCGGGGACTGCCGTTCCGATGAACTCCTCGAGCGAACCGGCGCCGAGCGTGGAAAGCATCTGCTCGGCTTCGGAATCGGTGGGACCGATGTGCCGCCGCGCGAATGCGCTCGAAGGACGACCCTCATGCAATCTGCCGCTCACGTCTCTTGCCTACTTTCCGATCAGCTGCCTGTATTCTTTCGGGCCGAGGAGCTTTCCGGCTTCTTCTTTCCTCTCGAGCCTGATTTTGATGATCCAGCCCGATTGATAGGGCTCCTTGTTGATGAGCTCGGACGACTTGTCCAGGTCGGAATTGACCCCGACGACTTCCCCCGAAACCGGCGCGAAGAGATCCGACACGGCCTTCACCGCCTCGATCGTGCCGAAGCTCTCGCCCTGCTTCACCTTTTTCCCCAGGGGAGGAAGCTCGACGAAGACGATGTCGCCGAGCTCCGACTGGGCGTAGTCGGTGATCCCGACGGTCCCGATATCGCCTTCGACTGCGACCCACTCGTGCTCTTTCGTGTATCGAAGATTGTCCGGAAAAATCATTGGATTCAGTCCCTGTTGTAATGGCGCTCGAGAAATCCGGTGTCGTAGACCCCGGACCTAAAGACATCGTTTCGCATGACGCGGCGGTGGAAGGGAATCGTCGTGTGCACGCCCTCGACGGTGAATTCCTCGAGGGCCCCGGCCATCTTGTGGATGGCCTCCTCCCGCGTGGGACCGAAGACGACCAATTTGGCGAGGAGCGAGTCGTAAAACGGGGGAACCCGGTAGCCGGCGTAGCAGTGCGTGTCGACCCTCACACCGAATCCGCCGGGGAGGTGGAAGCTCGTAAGCTCGCCCGGAGAGGGCCGGAAATCGTGATCGGGATCCTCGGCATTGATCCTGCACTCGATGGCGCAGCCTCGCGGCTTGAACTCTTTTTTGCGGATACGCTCGCCCGCCGCAACCTGGATCTGCAGTTTTATAAGATCGTATCCCGTCACGAGCTCGGTGACGGGGTGCTCCACCTGGATGCGGGTGTTCATCTCCATGAAGTAAAAGCTCTTGTCCTTGTCGAGGAGAAACTCGATCGTTCCGGCTCCTTCATACCTGACGCTCTTCGCGCCCTTCACCGCAGCGGCCCCCATCTTCTCCCTCAGTTCCGGATCCACCGCGGGGGAGGGCGATTCTTCGATCAGCTTCTGGTGTCTCCGCTGGACGGTGCAGTCGCGCTCGTTCAGGTGTACCACGTTTCCGAACCGGTCTCCGAACACCTGAATCTCCACGTGCCTCGGGTTCTCGATGAACTTCTCGATATAGAGATCGGCGTTCCCGAAGGCGGCGCCGGCTTCGGTGCTCGCCATCGTGAACGACTTTTCGAACTCTTCCGCGTCGCGGGCGATGCGAAGCCCTTTGCCCCCGCCACCGGCCGAGGCCTTGATCATCACGGGAAACCCCATCGCAGCCGCGATCTCGAGCCCCGCCTTGAGGTCTTTCACCACACCCTCGCTGCCGGGAACAACGGGGACCCCCGCTTTCCTCATCGTTTCCTTGGCGAGGGATTTGTCGCCCATCGATGTGATGGCGTCGGGAGAGGGGCCGATGAACTTGAGACCGGAGGATTCGCAGATCTCTGCAAACTGAGAATTCTCCGCCAGGAAGCCGTATCCGGGATGGATCGCATCGGCGTTGGTGATCTCTGCCGCCGAAATAATCCGGGGAATGTGAAGATAGCTCTCCTTGCTCGGCGCGGGGCCGATGCAGACCGCTTCGTCCGCGAATTTCACATGGAGCGAGAGGCGGTCGGCCTCCGAGTAGACCGCGACCGTCTTGATGCCGAGTTCCCGGCATACCCGGATGACCCTCAGGGCAATCTCTCCCCTGTTGGCGATGAGAATCTTATGAAACACGGTGCACCGGGATTAACGAAGCGAAGGAGTGCCTCTCACGCGGGTTCGATCATGAAGAGGGGCTGGTTGTACTCGACGGGCTGTCCATTCTCTACGAGTATTTTCATGATCCGTCCGGATACGTCGGATTCGATCTCGTTCATCAGCTTCATCGCCTCGATGATGCAGAGGACGGTCTTGGGCTGAACCATCTGTCCCACCTCGACGTACGAATCTGCGTCCGGGGCGGGGGCGCGGTAAAAGGTGCCGACGATCGGGGATTTGATGGCGTGATAGGTCTCTTCGGCCTTTGCGGGGGCGGGGGCGGCTTCCGGCGCAGGATGGCCGTCGCGCGGCGGAGACGGGAGACCCGCCGATACGGAGCCGGCAGGGGCGGATACGCTTGCGGGGGCCGAATTGTTGTGTGAGTTTTTGGCGACCCGCATCCGGAGCCCGTTTTCCTCCACCTCGATCTCGTCGACGCCGCTTCGTTCGACGATCCGGATCAGTTTTTTCAGAAGGGCTAGGTCCATTACACTACCGGTGGAAAATGATGGACAAGCGAATCGCTCGCCGGCGGGCCGTCAGGCCGCCTTTACGCGCTCGATGTAGTCGCCCGTGCGGGTATCGACTTTGATCCTGTCCCCCTCATTGATGAAGAGAGGAACATTCACCATCGCTCCGGTCTCAACCTTCGCGGGCTTTTGAGCGCCCGTCGCGGTGTCTCCGCGGACGCCGGGAGGAGTTTCAACGACTTTCAGCTCCACGGTGATCGGGATCTCAAGCTGGACGATGTCGCTTCCGTTGAACAGGATTTCGACGCTCTCGCCGTCCTTCAGGAACTCGGCTCCCGTCCCCACGACCTTTTCTTCGACGCTGATCTGATCGTAGGTCTCTTTATCCATGAAGACGTAACCGGAGCCGTCGTGATAGAGGTACTGGAACTCCTTCGTCTCGAGTCTCACCGCGTCGACAGCCTCGCCTGCGCGGAAGCGCGTCTCGATGACCTTCCCCGATCTCAGGCTTTTCAGCTTTGCGCGCACGAATGCACGCCAGTTGCCGGGATTGACGTGCTGAAACTCAACC
>JACXTT010011189.1_pt1 | contig 12023 bp, 8 predicted proteins | sample 9270951 | NCBI WGS metagenome assembly JACXTT01 (sample SAMN15532306, study PRJNA645909) | rock metagenome | isolation source: weathered quartz diorite | place: Puerto Rico | collected 2017-06-21 | reverse complement strand
GGCCCACAGATCACCCGCGGCCCCGTGGTCGGAAACTTCCCCAGGTGGATCTTCGAGCTCTTGTACGAACAGTGCTCCGACCACATCACCGAAAACACGCCCAACTCGACGTCATTCGGCTCCCGGTTCAGCCGCTGAATGATGACGGCGTACTCGTCCGGCGACAGTCCATAGGACGCGGCCTTCTCGGCCATGGAGGGGGAGGCGGTGGGCATAGAGCGCGGTGTAGCCGGACTCGGGGGCGGAGGGGAGGGCCCTCTACTTCGCGGCGACGCGCGGTTCATCGGGCTGGGAGTGGAGTGTCTCAGTCAGAAGGGCGTCGAGGAGGCGGCAGCGGGTGGTTGCCGCGGCGTTGAGGCTGGCCTCAAGCTGGTCGCAGAGGGCCATCAGCTCGTCGACCCTGGCGACGATGCGGCGTTGCTCGGCGAGGGGCGGAATAGGCAAGGGCATGCGCCGAAAATCGCCGACGTTCACTCCCTGAAGAGCTAGGCCCTTGGTCTCTCCCGCCATCCAGGCCTGGTAGGGTGGGCTATCGATTGCAAGCCTAATGAAATGGCGGTCGACGCGCGGCGTTACCGGAAATCGCAGGACATGCTGCGTAATATTTCCGCCCACCAGGGCCGCGGGGACAAACGCTGTCTTCCCGATTGTGCCATCCTTCGAAATTAAGAGGTCCCCCTCCGCTAAGGTGGTGCGGGAAAATAGGCTGGCGCGTGTCGCGTCGCACTTCGGAAGGGCAGACACCTCAATTGTCCCGGTCTTCATCTCCGTGACCCGGACCGTCGGTACACCCTCAGACTTCCAAACTGGCTTCAAAATTCCGTAGGTGATGACTTGGCCGGGCTGCGTGAGTTCTTCGGCCGTCATCCAAGCCCAACCTATCGGTGCAGGAAAGGGGCGCTCGCTGCCGATGGCATCGTTGGCCGCCGCCTTGCTCGCGCCTTTGGTCTTTCCGTGCTCGTTGCCCTTATCCGCCTCTATCAGATTGATCAGTCGGTTCGCCGGATCATCTTGCGAGTCCTGCGGCACCAGCTTCCCCTGCACGCCGAGGTTCAAGATGGTCCGGCGGAGTTGCTTGATCTGGTCGGGGCGGGCGGTGAGGGCTGGCAGGGCTTCGCAAGCGAAACGAGCGTCCTCGGCTAGTGTGTCGGGATCGGGGAAGATAAGGCGGGCGAGGCTCCCTGCCGCCAGTCGGTCGCGGGCTGTCTCCCGCTCCGCCCGCGCCATCTCTAGCCGGTCGCAAAGGGCCATCAACTCATTGACCTTCTCGACGATGCCGCGTTGTTCATTCAACGACGGTAACGGAACGGGCAGTCTCGCAAGATTGCCGCGGGAAATCCGCCTCCTGGTCGATCCCGCGGCCTTGGCCTCAACGTTCCGCGAGAACGGCGGCGAGTTGATCACATAGGTCACGTAAGCCGGGTCGAATTCACTGCTCCCGAGCCTGAGCACCGCCACATCGACAACCGTCACGCACGGTTTGGCGTCACCTGGAAAAATGCATGCCCTCCCCAAGGGATCAGGCATGCGTGCAATTAGGAGGTCGCCGGACTTGAGGAACGTGCAGTTCAGTCGCTCAGCGGTCGCCTCGTTCATGAATCGGGATGATCTATCCCGGTATTCACCAACGCCCACATCAGCGAGCTGTGTAAGGCGGATGCCGCCCATTGGGTCTTGGTCCTTAGACTCCACCCAATCACCGTCGGTGAACAATCCCTCTGGCCTTGCCAGATGCTGGAGTGGGACGAAGTCCCAGTGGCTCGGAACCGACCATGTAGCGCCGTCGGCGGTAGCGCTCGTGCCGGCCTCGTGTCCCAATGGGGCTTCTGCATCGCCGAAACCCTCAAAGATCTTGCCGCGTACAGCCAAGTCTAGGATGAAACGCCGCAGCCGCGCGATTGCGTCTGGCGAGTCAGAAATGCGTTCGTAGTGCGCAAGCAGAAGCTCGGCATTCATCGCGCCAAGGCCTCGGCCAGGATTGCTTTCAGCTCGTCGCGGATCGTCTGTGTTTTCTTCTCGGCAGCGTCGAGTTCGGCCAGCAGCATGATCGGATCGCCGTGGTCGTCGGCGACTGAGTGCGGGTTTTTGATATCGAGGTTGTAGCCGTCGGCTTTGATCTCCTCGGCCGTTACCTTCCAGGCGCGGTCAGTTTCCTGTCGGCCGCGTCGCGCTGCATCGCCCCACCAGTCGATACACGGTTGCAGGTGCTCTATCCGGATCGGCTTGGTCATTGAATAGGCCTTCTGGCCTGCTGGCACCTGATGCTCGTAGAACCAGACGTCCTTGGTCGGCTCGCCCTTCTCGAAGAACAGCAGATTGGTGCCGATCGAGGCATAGGGGCGGAAGACGCTGTTGGGCAGGCGCACGATGGTGTGGAGGTTACATTCCTCCATCAGGGCCTCCTTCAACCGGGTCTTCACGCCTTCGCCAAACAGAGAACCGTCCGGCAGGACGACGGCCGCCCGGCCACCCGGCTTGAGCAGGCGGATGATCAGGGCAAGGAAAAGATCGGCTGTCTCGCGGGTCTGAAACTGTCGGGGGAAGTTCGTCTCAATGCCGTCTTCTTCCCGACCCCCGAAGGGCGGGTTGGTCAAAACGATGTCGACACGGTCTTCTTGAGTGTAGCTGACGTAGGGCCGAGCCAGCGTGTTGTCGTGGCGGACAAAGCTGGGATCCTCGATGTTGTGAAGTAGCATGTTGGTAACGCACAGCATGTGCGGGAGCGGCTTCTTCTCTACGGCGTGGAGGCCGAACGCCATCTGGACCTCGTCCTCCGGACGCTTCACGTAGCGGTCGCGCATATGGCGGATAGAGCAGGTCAGGAAACCACCGGTGCCGCAGGCGGGGTCGAGCAGGATTTGCCCGGGCTTGGGGTCGATGCGGTCGACCATAAAGGCGGTGACGGCGCGAGGCGTATAGTACTCGCCGGCGTTCCCGGCATTCTGCAGGTCGTTGAGGAGCTGTTCGTAGACCTCGCCGAAGTGCTGCTTGTCGACGAGATCGTTGAAGTCGACCTCGTTGATCTTGTTGATCACCTGCCGCAGCAACTGGCCGGATTTCATGTAGCTGTAGGCGTCCTCGAAGACGTTGCGGACGACCAAACGACGGTCGCCGGGCTTGCCCGTCAATGGCAGAGCCTTGAGCGCCGGAAACAGACCATCGTTGATGAAGGTGATCAGGGTGTCTCCGGTCATACCCTCTGGGTCAGCCGCCCAAGCCCGCCAGCGGTAACGCTCGGGGATCGGTGATGCGTAGGCCGGATTCATCAACTCAAGCTGGTCGTCCTGATCGTCGATAATCTTCAGGAAGAACAGCCAGCAGAGCTGACCGACGCGCTGCGCGTCGCCGTCCACGCCGACGTCCTTGCGCATGATGTCCTGGATCGACTTGACGACATTGCGGACGGCCATGGGTTACGCGACTTCCTGGTAGAGGGCGGACTGCAGGTCGTGGACGGCGTGCTCGAAGTCGGCCCGAGTCCCGAACTCCCGGATCAATTGGACCGGCGTGCCCATGCGGTCAAACGGGGCGATCTGAAGCACGCGAGGGTCGTCGAGATTGAGGACGCCTTCGTCCTGATATTTCGTCAAAAGGGCCTCCAGAACGGCGCGCGCCTGGGGTCCGTACTTCGTGAAGACGTCGCGCTTCCGAACCTTCTCAGCGCGCTCGCGGCGGGTGAGGGGAGGCTGGTCGAACGCTACGTGGCAGATCAGGTCGAACGGGTCGAAGTCCTTCCCGACCTCATCGGCTAGCGGGTCAAGGAGAAGGCCTTCTTCGGCCAGTTCCTCCACGAGCGCCTGCTTGCGGTCGGCTGCGTTCCAACGGCGCAAGAAATCGTCGAGACTGGCGTAGTGCTCGCGCAAAGCGCGCTTGGTGAAGTCGCGCAGGCTCTCCGTGACAAGCTTCCCGTTGGCGTCGAGGTATTCGACACGCTCCGCCAGTAGGGTGACCACCACGCCGTCCACGTAGATCTTCTGCGGCGCGTCGACGCCGGGGGTGATTGAGATGTCGGGGAAGACGTCGACGATCAGCTCTTCGTCGCTTGGGGTGGGCGGAACTCCGTCGTCGAGCTCGCCGGTTGGGGGCAGATCATCGGGCGGTGCGACGGGATCGCCTTCGCGAGGCTCATAAATCTGCACAGGTTCGCCGTCGAACTCGGGATCGGCGAAGTGGCTTGTGGCGCCCCGGAAATCCATGACGGTGAAGTAGTATTTGCGAGTGTCCTCGTGGACCCGGGTCCCGCGACCGACGATCTGCTTGAACTCGGTCATCGACCCCACGGGGCGATCCAGAACGATGAGGCGGCAAGTCTGGGCGTCAACGCCGGTCGAGAGCAGGCGTGAGGTGGTGACCAGCACCGGATAGCGGACCTCGGGGTCGATGAAGTTGCCGAGCTGGTCCTGGCCCTCCTTATCGCTGCCGGTGATGCGCATGACGTAGCGAGGGTTCTGATCGACCAGGTCCTTGTTCTCATTGACCAAGGCCTGCCGCATCCGCGCGGCGTGCTCTTCGTCGACACAGAAGATGATCGATTTCTGGAAGCGATCGCCGCTCTCGCGCAGGAACTGGGAGAGCTTGGCGGCGACGAGCTTGGTGCGGCTGTCGAGGACGAGCGTCCGATCGAAGTCCTTCTGATTGTAGATGCGGTCTTCGACCTCTTCGCCATCGCGATCTCGGGTCCCGGCCTCGGGACGGTAGCCATCAACATCGACGTCGATGTGAACCTTGACCACCTTGTACGGCGCGAGGAAGCCGTCTCGGATCCCCTGTTTCAGAGAATACGAATAGACCGCGTCGCCGAAGTAGCTGGCGTTGGAAACGTACTCGGTCTCCTTCGGTGTGGCCGTCAGGCCGACGTGGATCGCTCCGGAGAAGTGATCAAGGATTTCGCGCCAGGCCGAGTCGTCCGCCGCACTCCCGCGGTGGCACTCATCGATGACGATCAGGTCGAAGAAATCGCGGGAGAATTCGCGGTAAAGCTTCTTCGTGTCTTCCGGCCCCGTGATCGCCTGATAGAGGCCAAGGTAGACCTCATAGGATGCGTCGATGCGCCTGCGGCGATCCAGGGCGAGAGGCAGGGCGATCTCGGCCCCGTCGGCGCGTTCGATAGTCTTGGACTTGGAACTCAGCTTTGCCATGACGCCGCCGAAGGGGCGGAAGTCGTTGACCATGGTCTGGTCGATGAGGACGTTGCGGTCGGCCAGGAAAAGGATGCGCTTCGCGCGGCCGGCCTTCCACAGTCGCCAGATAATCTGGAACGCGGTGTAGGTCTTGCCGGTGCCGGTCGCCATGACCAGCAGCACGCGCTTGCGGCCCTTTGCGATGGCCTCGACGGCGGCGTTGATCGCGTTGATCTGATAGTAGCGCGCGGCCTTGCCGCTGCCGTCCTCATAGTAGTCCTGGAGGACCACCTCCTCCGCATCGGGAGCGAGGCCCTTCCACAGTCGATATCGCTCCCAAAGCGCTGTCGGGCTCGGGAACAGGTCCAGGCTGACGTTGGATTCCTTCTCCGGGCTGGCGCCGGTGCGGTCGTGGAATACGAAGCCGTCGCCGTTGGAGGAGAAGACGTAGGGAATGTTGAGTGTCTCGGCGTACTCCAGCGCCTGCTGCATGCCATCGCCGACGCTGTGGTTGTTGTCCTTTGCCTCGATCAGGGCGATCGGCAGGTTCGGCTTGTAGTAGAGGATGTAGTCGGCGCGCTTGGCCTTGCCGCGCGTGACCAGCTTGCCGCGCACGATGATGCGGCCCTTCGTGAAGCTAAGTTCCTCACGAATTTGGGTAATCTCGTCCCAACCCGCCCTACGCAGCGCGGGCGTGATGAACTTCGTGCAGATGTCGCGCTCACTGAGCGCTTTCTTGTCCAACGCAACCTACCCCCGGGCGCGCAGACTAGCTCGCGCGGGCGTTGCGTCCAGCACTTCCCCTCGCCGGCGCGCGCCGCGACCGGCGCTTTTAGCTTGACAATCAGCCCACGATTGTTCACTATTTGTTCCGTGACCGACGACGCCGCCAGTTCTGCAGAGGCTCGGGCTCAGCACCGGTTTGAGGTGCTGCGCGAGCTCACGGAGATTGGGATGGAGCTGGCGCGGGATGTGCGGCGCCAGGCGTTGGAGCCGGCGGAGCCGCAGGCGCCGCCGATCGACTACAGCCTGCGGTTCGGGCGCATTGCGCGGGCCGTGCGCCAGACGCTGGCGCTGCAGGAGCGGTTCGACAGCGAGCAGCGGGCGCGGCGCGAGAAGATCGAGAAGGAGCGCGCGGTGGACGCCGGCGTGCGGGGCCTGTTTCGCAAGATGAAGGTCGGCGAGATCGTCGAGCGGGTGCTCGAAAACGAGACCGACGCCGAGCGCCTGACCGAGGTCATGAACGAACGGCTGGAAGACGCCGAGGACGCCGACTTCGCCGACCGCCCGCTGGGCGAGCTGGTGGCGGGGATCTGCCGCGACCTGGGCGTCGCCGTCGACTGGCGCGTCTGGGACGACGAAGCCTGGGGCCTTGAGGCCGCGGCGGCTGACCAGGCGCACGCGGCCCGCGCCCCGCCCGACGATGCGCCCGGACCGGACGCGGTCCGTTCGGAGGCGCCGCAGCTCATGCTGTCGGGCTAGGTCTTTCCGATCCCGTCCAGTTCCGCCAGCGCGTCCGCCGGCAGAACGATCTCTCCCGCCGCCAGGTTTTCCTTGAGGTGCCCGCGCGACGACGTCCCCGGGATCAAGAGCACGTTGGGCGCGCGTTGCAGCAGCCAGGCCAGCGCGGCCTGGAGCGGCGTCGCGCCCACGCGCTTGGCGACGGCCGAGAGGGCCGCGCTCTGCAGCGGGGCAAAGCCGCCCAGAGGGAAGTAGGGGACGTAGGCCACGCCTTCGCCGGCCAGGGCGTCGACCAGGGCGTCGTCGTGGCGCTGGGCCAGGTTGTACATGTTCTGGACGCAGGCCACGGGCGCGATCGCCTGGGCCTCGCGCACCTGGGCGGCCGTGGCGTTGCTGAGGCCCAGGTGCTGGATCAGGCCCTGCTGCTGCAGGCCGACGAGGGTCGACCACTGGGGCTCGATCGGGCCCTCGGTGGGGTGCATGCCGCCCATCAGGCGCAGGTTGACGGCGTGGATCGTCTCGACGCCGAGGTTCTTCAAGTTGTCGTGGACGGCGGCGATGAGCTCGGCCGGGGACTGGGCGGGGATCCACGAGGCGTCGGCACCGCGCCGGGCGCCGACCTTGGTCACCAGGGTGAGGTCGGCGTCATAGGGATGCAGGGCCTCGCGGATGATCTCGTTGACCACGTGGGGGCCGTAGTAGTCGCAGGTGTCGATGTGGTTGACCCCGGCGGCCACCGCGGCGCGCAGGACGGCCACCGCCTCGGCGCGGTCCTTGGGCGGGCCGAAGACGCCCGGGCCGGCGAGCTGCATGGCGCCATAGCCCATGCGCCGCACGGTGCGGTCGCCGAGCTTGTAGGTGTCGGTCTTTGAAATCGTGGCGGCGGCGGTCTGGGCGGGCATGGGCGCGGGCTCCTGGAGGGACCCGCTTCATATAGGCCGCCCCAGGCAAAGCCCCATGACGAAAAAGCCCCGGCCGCGGGGCCAGGGCTTTTGACGTTAAGAAGGAAGTCGTCGGCTGACCTGCGCCCAATCAGGGGGGCTGGGGGGGCTGTTCAGGATCCGACCGGATGCCGATCAGCCGACTATCCCTATAAACGTGGGTCATGTGGCCGTGGGGGGCCGTGATTAAGACCATTTCGCGGCGTTGTGAGTCAGCAACAGGGCGCCACGAACCGTTCACCTGCGACGCGAGGGCGCTTGTCACTGCGGAAATATCGCGCAAAACAATCAGCTAACGGCGGTCGGCTTAGCTGGCTGCCTGGGCGAGGGGCCCCGCGGCGCTTCCCCGGATCTCGGTCCGGCGCGGTTATCTGGAAGCGGCGAAGGCAGTCCGAGAGGGCTGCCTTTTTTGCTTCTATGTGGATTGGGTGTTGTCCGGCAGGCCCAGGATCCGCTTGGAGATGATGTTGTTCTGGATCTCGGCCGAGCCGCCGTAGATCGACATGGCCTTGCCGGCCAGCCAGCCACGCACGGTCTCCAGCTCCTCGCGGGTGAAGTCCTTGCCCTCCCAGCCCAGGCCCTGGTGGCCGTAGATCTCCAGGGTGAGTTCCGCGCGGGTCTGGGCGACGTTGGTCGCCGAGTTCTTGAGGACCGACGGCGCGTTGCCGGGGTCGGCGTTGCCCTTGGCCTCGGCCATGGCGCGGGCGAGCGTCAGGCCGTGGACCTTGGCGTCCATCAGGTGGCGGGTGAGCCGCGAGCGCAGGTCGAGGTCGGCGATGCGGCCGTCGGCGTCCAGTTCGACGTATTTCTTGGCGATCTGGTCGAGGGGGACGGCGCGGCCGCCCATGGACGCACCGGTCTGGCTGGCGCGCTCGTGCTGCAGGAGCCGCTTGCCCACGGTCCAGCCGACGTTGAGCTGGCCCAGCAGCGCGTCCTTGGGCGCCTTGGCGTCGGTGAAGAAGGTCTCGCAGAAGGGCGAGGCGCCGGCGATCAGCGCGATCGGCCGCGTCTCGATCTCCTTCTGGTGCATGTCGATCAGCATGAAGGAGATGCCGTCGTGCTTCTTCGCCGTCGGGTCGGTGCGCACCAGGCAGCCGCACCAGTCGGAGTACTGGGCCCCGCTGGTCCACGTCTTCTGGCCGTTGATGGTCCAGCCGTCGCCGTTGTCGACGGCCTTGGTCTGCAGGGAGGCCAGGTCGGAGCCGGCGCCCGGCTCGGAGTAGCCCACGCACCACTGCACCTCGCCGCGGATGATCGGCGGCAGGTGGGTCTTCTTCTGGGCCTCGGTGCCGTAGTCCAGGATCGTCGGGCCGATCATGGTGACGCCCATGCCGAACATCAGCGGGTTGAAGGCGCCGATCTTGGCCATCTCCTGGCCCAGCACGCGGGCCTGGGCGGGCGAGAGGCCGCCGCCGCCGTATTCCGCCGGCCAGGTGGGCGTGGCCCAGCCCTTGGCGCCGATCGCCTTGCGCCACTGGGCGATGTCGCCGTCGCCGTGGCGGTCGGTGGCCATGGCGGCCTTGCCGGCCAGGGCGGGCGGGAAGTTGGCCTTCAGCCAGGCCGCCGCCTCGGCGCGGAAGTCCTCCAACTCCACATCGGCTCCGAAGTCGGCCATGGCTTGCTCTCCCGTTCGTTCGCGCCGGAGCTTAGTCCGGGAGCCGGCCGGAACAAGTGTGACCGAAGGGAAGGGCGCTCAGACGACGCCCAGCGCGGCCAGCAGCACGCGGACGGTCATGAACACCAGGATCAGCGAGCCCACGGTCCACAGCGTCGCGCGGGTGTCGTGCGTGCGGGCGGTGAAGTAGGCCGCGAAGTGCAGCAGGCGCGAGGCGACGTAGCCGTAGAGCAGGACCCGGGCCAGCAGCAGCGAGGGATTGGTCAGGATGTAGAGGAAGCCCGCGACCAGGAAGAAGGGCAGGTTCTCCACGTCGTTCTGCTGGATGCGGCGGACGCGCTCGACGCGTTCGTTGGGTTCCAGCTGGCGCGGGTCGGGCTCGGGATTGAGCGGGGTCTTGCGGATGTCCTCCGGCGAGCGGAAGCCGCCCTTCTCCTGCATCATCCGAGCGACGGTGAGCCAGGACATGCTCACCGCCTTCAGGATCATCAGGCAGGCCGCGATCGCATAGGTGGCGAACAGCGGATCGCCGAGGCTGAGTCCGTCCATGTGTAAGTTCCCCCGAGGACTTCGGCGGGACCTTAGCCTGTCAATGCGCGTCGACCACCGGCAGTTCGATGTTGGTGGCCGCCGCGCCGGCGTGGAACACCCGCTGCGTCGCCTTCACATAGTCGGCCGGCTTGGCGAAGAAGATGTTGGGGACGAAGGTCTGCGGGTTGCGGTCGTAGAGCGGGAACCAGCTCGACTGCACCTGCACCATGATCCGGTGGCCCGGCAGGAAGACGTGGTTCACCGTCGGCATGACGAAGCGGTACTTCTCGACCTTGCCGGCGGGGATCGGCTTGGGGTCGGAGAAGCTCTCGCGATAGCGGCCCCGGAAGATGTCCATGGCGATGGGCAGCTCGTAGCCGCCGAGCTCGACCTGGCTCGGCACGGTGTCGGGATAGACGTCGATGATCTTCACCACCCAGTCGCTGTCGGTGCCGCTGGTGGAGGCGAACAGGTTGACGATGGGCGCGCCCGAGATCTGCACCGGCGCCGTCAGCACGTCGGTGGTGTAGGTCAGGATGTCCGGGCGGCTGTCGACGAAGCGCTGGTCGACGGTCAGCCAGTAGCGCCAGCCGTCGGTGTCGTCCTTGCGCACCGGGCGGGGTCGGTAGGGCACCGGCTTGGCCGGATCGGAGACGTATTCGTCGTAGGCGGCGGCGTCCTTGGCCGCGGGCGGCGCGGCGAAGCCCAGGCCCGAGCCGGGCTCCAGATAGAGCGGCTTCATGCCAACGGCGCAGTTCGTCTCGCAGCCCACCGGCCACTTCTGCAGCCGTTGCCACTTCATCGTGCCGGTCTGGAAGATGAACACCGGCGGCGTGTCGGCCTTGGGCCCGTTGGTCTTCAGGTGCGCGTCGAGGAACGGCTTCAGCACCTGGGTGCGGAACTCGGTGGCGGTGTCGCCGGGCAGCTTGATGTCGTTCTGGTGGCGCTGCTCGTAGTTGACCCCGGAGTGCCGCCAGGGGCCGATCACCAGGTAGTTCATGTCATTGGCGGCGTCCTTGGGCTCGGTCGCCAGGTAGGAGTGGATCGCGCCCCACATGTCCTCCTGGTCCCACAGCGCGCCGACCCACATGGTGGGGACCTTCAGCGGCTGGCCGGCCAGCGTCTTGTCCAGCGCCTGCAGGCTCCAGAACTCGTCATAGGCCGGGTGCTCGGTGACCTTGCGATAGTAGGGGATCTGGTCGAGGCCGTAGTGGCGGCCGAAGTCGCCGGCGGACCCGAGCCTGAGGAAGTTGGAGTAGTCATCGAGGCCTTCGCGGGGGATCTCCTTGCCCTCGCCGCGCGCCGACATCTGCCCGGTCATGTAGTCGAAGTTGGTTTGCCGGAAGGCGCCGTAATGGAAGTAGTCGTCGCCCATCCAGCCGTCGACCATGGGGCTCTGGGGCACGGCCGCCTTCAGGGCCGGGTGCGGGTTGATCAGACCCATCAGGGTGGTGAAACCGTCGTAGGACGAGCCGATCATGCCGACCCGGCCGTTGGTCTCGGGGATGTTCTTCACCAGCCAGTCGATGGTGTCCCAGGTGTCGGTGGTCTGGTCGGTGGTGGTGTTGTTGAGCGGCCCGATCAGCGGCCGGGTGGTGATGTAGTCGCCCTGAGAGCCGTGCTTGCCGCGGATATCCTGGTAGACGCGGATGTAGCCGTCGAGGACGAAGGGCTCGTCCATCTGGCTGAGCAGGGCGTCGATGTGCGGCGAGGCATAGCGCTGAGCGCGCATGCGCGCGTTGTAGGGCGTCCGCGACAGCAGGATCGGCGCGTCCTTCACGCCCTTGGGCAGGACGATGACGGTGTAGAGCTTCACCCCGTCGCGCATGGGGATCATCACCGTGCGCTTGACCCAGTCGTTGCTGGCTGCCGGGAACTCGAAGGGCGCGACGGGCGTGTCCGGCGAGGTGGGCGCGGTCTGGGCGAGCGCCGGGGCGGCGAACAACGTCAGGGCGAGCGCGAGGAGCGATGTAACGTTCATGTATCGAGCCTAGCCGATGGCGCGGCCTTGGGAAGGGCGGCGGCCGGCTAGTGCTGATGCTTGGCGTCGGCGGTGGCGGCGTTGAGCTTGCGGATGCGCTGCTCATAGAGCTGGGCGAGCTTGTCGGGGTCGGAGACGCTGTCGCGCTCCGCCCGCCAGGCGAGCTGGTGCTGGCGCAGCAGAGCGCGGTCCTCGTGAGCCTCGAGCGCCTGGGCGTAGGCGTCGCGCAACTCGCGCTGCAGGCGCTGCAGGTTCGGATCGGCGCAGATCGCCCGGTCCGCGGGGGTCGCCGCGCCGGCGCAGCCCTTGGCCGCGGGCGTCGGAGGCGGAGCGTCCTCCTTCGCCTCCTCGATCGGGGCGGCCGGCGCAGGCGT
>JACXTT010011188.1_pt1 | contig 12025 bp, 10 predicted proteins | sample 9270951 | NCBI WGS metagenome assembly JACXTT01 (sample SAMN15532306, study PRJNA645909) | rock metagenome | isolation source: weathered quartz diorite | place: Puerto Rico | collected 2017-06-21 | reverse complement strand
ACCGATCCGTGCGACACAGGAGAATGTCGGGCTGAATACCGATCGACCGTAAATCGCGGACGCTGTGCTGCGTCGGCTTCGTCTTCAGTTCGCCGGCCGTGCCGATGAAGGGGACGAGCGTCAGGTGGATGAAGATCGTGTTCTCACGCCCGACGTCGAGACGGAACTGTCGGATCGCCTCCAGGAACGGCATGCTCTCGATGTCGCCCACCGTGCCGCCGATTTCGACGAGCACGACGTCAACGTCGCGCGCAGCCACGCGAATCGCATCCTTGATCTCGTTGGTGATGTGCGGAATCACCTGCACGGTGCGGCCGAGGTAATCGCCGCGCCGCTCCTTCTGGATCACCGATAGATAAATCTTTCCGGTGGTCCAGTTGCTGTTTCGCGACGCGATCATGCTCGTGAAGCGCTCGTAGTGCCCGAGGTCCAGGTCGGTTTCGGCCCCATCGTCGGTAACGTACACCTCGCCATGCTGATAGGGGCTCATCGTCCCCGGGTCGACGTTGATGTAGGGGTCGAACTTCTGCAGCGCCACCTTGTAACCATGGTCTTCGAGCAGGCGCCCAATGGATGCAGCGGCGAGTCCTTTGCCCAGCGAGGAAACCACACCACCGGTCACGAAGATGTATTTCACGGGCCGTCCCTCAGGTCGTTGTGTCATGCCGTCTCAAGTCCGCGCCGCTCCCGCCATCAGCTGGCGACGAACGCGCTCCAGATCCTCAGGTGTGTCCACGCCAATCGAGTCGTAACGGGTTTCGACCGTCTGAATGCGGTACCCGTGCTCGAGCGCCCGCAACTGTTCGAGCGACTCGGTCCGCTCGAGCGGAGTCTGGGCCAGCGTCGCGAATTTCAGAAGGAAGGTCCTGCGGTAGCCATACAGACCGATGTGTTTGAAAGCAGGGGGAAGGGGGAAGGGGGAAGGGGGAAGCGCAGTGCGCGCGTAGGGCACAGGCGCACGGGAGAAATACAACGCCAGTCCCCTTTGGTCCTTCACCACTTTGACAACGTTCGGATCGTCGTAATCCGAAGGGTTCTTGATCGCGACACAAACCGTCGACATCTCCAGCATCGGATCGCTCATCAACGGCGCGATCACCGCCTCGATTGTCTCCGCCTCGATGAGCGGCTCGTCACCCTGAAGATTCACAACGATTTCGCAGGGTAGTCCGGCCGCAACCTCCGCGATGCGATCGGTGCCGGTGCGATGCGCCGCGTGTGTCATCGCGGCAATTCCCCCAAAGCCTCGTACCGCCGCCGCGATTCGCTCGTCGTCTGTGGCAACGACCACCGCATCGACGCCGCGAGCCGCGGCGGCACGCCGGCAGACGTGCTCGATCATCGGTCGCCCCCCGATATCGGCGAGCGGCTTGCCGGGCAGACGCGTGGCCTCGTATCGAGCGGGGATGACGGCGACGACTTGGGGTGGGGGAAGTGTTCTGTCGAACGGATCAGGAAATCCGACAGGGTGCACGACGAATCATAGCATGCAGGTGCAGCGCTCCCGGGGTGTAGCCAGGGACTGCCGGGGCCGAAATGTTAAGATAGTCGTGTTTTTTTCGAGCATGGACTGGAAATCGACGGCGGTGATTTCGGGCGCCGGCATCCTCGCCACGTGGTTCTTCTCGATGCCGCCGACCGCGGCGCCGGCACGTGCTGTTGCGCCCGTCACACGTGTGCCCCAACCCGCCGAAACGAACATCGACATCGAAAAAGAAGCCGCACGATTGCAGGTGCAACCGGTCGAGGGGCCGCGTTATACGGAGCCCTGGCGCAATCCATTTCGCTTCAACGAGCGCCGCGAGCCTGCGCGCCCGACCGTGGATGTCGCTCCCGTTCCACCTCCTGTCGTTCTTCCGCCACCCCCGCCGCGTATCACGCTGGACGGGGTGGCCGCCGACACGATGGATGCGGAGTCGCAGCGAACGGCCATCCTGAAAACCGACACAGGTGTCGTCCTTGCCAAAGAAGGCGATGAAGTAGCGGGATACCGCGTTCAGAAAATCGCCACTGACGCCGTCGAGCTCGTCAAGATTGACGATGGCTCGGTGCTGCGGCTCGGGTTGCGATAGGTCTAAGAGGTCCGGCTAAAGCCGCACCCCACGCGCTTCGCGAATTCCTTTTACTTTCCGAATCTCATCGAGTACGGCATCGGCAACGGATGGCGCATCGACGATCACCACGCCGACAGCACTGTCGGCCTGTCTGCCGAGCGCGAAGTTCGCGATGTTGACGTTGTGCCGCCCGAGAATCGTCCCGATCGCGCCGATGACGCCCGGCTGATCCGTGTTGCGGATGACGATCATCGTGCCTTCTAACGGCGCTTCGACCGAGATCCCGTCAAGCAGAACCAGCCGCGGAAGCGTGCGCTCGAACACCGCGCCTTCGACCCACCGCTCGCCGTCAGGTGTGTGCAGTTTGACCGACAGCAGGCTGGTGTAGTTACGACTGCGTGTGCTGCGCGATTCGATGATTTCGATACCGCGCTCGTGAGCGACGTTTCTGGCGTTGACCGGCGTGACGCCCGCCTCGAGCATCGGTGTGAACAGGCCGACCAGCACGGCGTTGGCGATCATGTCCGTGCGACCCGCTGCCAGCTCACCGTAATACCGCACGCCCAGCGCCTTCACCCGGCCGTCGTTCATCTGCGCGATGAAATGCCCCAGGCGCTCGCCCAGATCGAGGAACGGCCTGAGGCGGTTGAATTCTTCGGCCGACACGGAAGGGAAGTTGACGGCGTTGCGAATGATCCCGTCGCGCAGGAAATCGCGAAGCGCCGCCATCGTCTCCATGCCGACCAGTTCCTGCCCCTCGCGCGTCGATGCCGCGATGTGCGGTGTGGCGACGACCTGAGGCAGCATCTGAAGACGATGTTCGACCGTCGGCTCCCTTTGAAAAACGTCGAGCGCCGCGCCGCCGATGTGACCCGATTCGATGGCGTCAGCCAGCGCCGTTTCATCGATCAGATCACCGCGTGCCGTATTGACGATCCGGAGTCCCTTTTTCGCCTTTGCCAGCCGTTCCGCGTTGACGATGTTCTTGGTGGTTGGAGTCGAGGGCATATGGAGCGAAAGGAAATCGGACCGCGCGAACAAATCGTCGAGTGACACCAGCTCGACACCCAAATCGGCAGCGACATCTTCCGATATGAACGGGTCGTGCGCGATGATGCGCATGTCGAACGAGGCCGCGCGCCTCGCCACTTCCTGTCCGATACGTCCGAGGCCGGCCAGGCCGAGGGTCTTCTCGCGCACTTCTTCGCCGAGGAATTTCTTTTTCTCCCACTTGCCCTGTTTCATTGCCGCATCCGCGGCCGGCACGTGGCGCGCCAGCGCGAGCATGAGAGCGATGGCGAGCTCCGCCACGCTGATGCTGTTGGCGCCAGGGGCATTCATGACGACGATGCCGCGGGCGCTGGCGGCGGGAACGTCGACGTTGTCGACGCCGGTGCCCGCGCGAGCGATGACGCGCAGCTTTGGTGCCGCCTGGATGACCGGCGCGGTCACTTTCGTCGCGCTGCGGACCACGATCGCCTCGGCATCGGCGACATCGGTGGCGAGTTGTTCGGGCGGCCGGCCCGTACGAGCATCGACGTTCCATCCTTCCGCGCGCAGCACATCGAGGGCGGAAGCAGGAAGGTCGTCGGCAACTACGATTTTCAATGTTGGAATCCGAGATGAGGTGTCACGACGCGTTGATGAGGGCAAGTATAATCTGCGGTTGCTGCAGCGGCGGCGCACCACGATGGTGCAAACCGCTAAATTGCTCGGAATCGCGACGTGATCGGCGTGCGCAGCAGGACCTTTTCAACAGAGTTTTCAACAGAAACTGTGAGTAACCCGTACGACGTGTACGGGAGGCCGACCTAAACGTCGGCCTCAACGATCATAGAGGCGGACCGTCAGGTCCGATCGTAGAAGCGGACCTTCAGGTCCGCCTCCAAGAGGAGTTTCATGAAGCGCAAAGTGACTGTCGTTGGCGGCGCCGGCAACGTGGGCGCGACGGTAGCCCGCCAGATTGCCGAGAAGGAGCTGGCCGATGTCGTCATCATCGACATTGCCGAATCGAAAGCCGCCGGCGTCGGCCTCGACATTTACGAGACGTGCCCGATTATCGGATCCGATGTGCGTGTGATTGGCGGGGCCGACTGGGCTCCCGCGGCCGGGTCCGATATTGTCGTGATTACGTCCGGCAAGCCGCGCGGACCCACCATGAGCCGCGACGATCTCGTGCGCGACAACTTCAACATCATGAAGAGCATCGCGCCCAAGCTGGTCGAGCACACGCCGGACGCCATTGTCATCCCGGTCGCCAATCCGCTCGATGCGATGGCGCAGGCGCTCTTCAAGCTCACGAAATTCCCGAAGCAGCGGATCATCGGCATGGCAGGCGTGCTCGACTCGGCGCGCATGAGCACGTTCATCGCGATGGAGCTCGGCGTCTCGGTGGAGAACGTCAGTTCGTTCGTGCTCGGCGGCCACGGTGACACGATGGTTCCGTTGCCGCGTTATTCAACGGTCGCCGGGATCCCGATCACCGACCTGCTGTCGAAGGACAAGATCGACGCAATTTCGAAGCGCACCGCGGGCGGCGGTCTCGAAATCACCAAGCTCGTCGGCACCAGCGCCTGGTATGCGCCCGGACAGGCTGCCACGGAGATGGTGGAAGCGATTCTCCGCGACAAGAAGAAGATTCTCCCGTGCTCGGTGTACCTCGAAGGCGAGTATGGAATTCAGGGACTCTTCGTTGGGGTGCCTGTGAAGCTGGGGGCGCGAGGCATCGAGCAGATCATTCAAATCAAGCTGACGCCCGAGGAAGATGCGGCACTCAAGAAATCCGCCGGCTCGGTCAAAGAACTCGTCGATGTGATCGGGATGTAATTGGGTTCATAGGGTTCGAACCCCATGAACCCGATGAACCTATTGAACCTTGAGGATCGTGGTGAGCCGTTTCAACGCGCGGCTCACCGCGACGCGTGCCGCATCGATCGAAGGCATCCCGAAGCGCTGCGTGATCTGATCAACGCTCCACTGCATTTCAACGCGCGCCACCACCATCTCGCGATCGCGCGGTCGAAGCTTGGTGATCGCGCACCGATACCGCTCATATGCTTCCCCCCGAATCGCGACTTCCAGCGGGGACGTGTCGTCGGATGTCGGCTCGGTCATCAGTTCGACCGTCTCGGGACGGCGGCCAACGCGACGGATTTCGTCGCGGATTCGGTTGACGACCGACATCCGCAGATAGGCCTGCATCGCCCCGACATGTCGCGGCTCGAACTTATCGAGCCGCGCAAGCACGTGCATCGCGGCTTCCTGGACGAGATCTCCCGTGTCGAGCGCTCCACGGGCGTGCGCGGGCAGCCTGCCATGAGCCCAGCGTTTGACGGGCGGCAGACAGCGTTCGAGCAGCGCCTCGAGCGCCAGCCTGTCGCCCGCGCGCGCGGAGATGAGGAGCTCGATCGTGGGCTCGTCGCTTATCAGCGTGGCGGCAGCCTTCGGGCGATCCGGCTCCGGGTGCGAGGGATTCATCGTCGGTTCGGGCGCATTGAGAAGCATAGCGAATCTCCGCGCAAGGCCCTGCGGCGCCCCCTGAATGAGGGTGCATAGGTCGGCCTGATACCTGTATTAACGACGCGGCGGTCAACCTCTAACAGTCGCGGTATCCTCTTGGCGGCGGTTCGTTTACCAGCCCTTACAGGGATTTCTGGCGGAATGATCGGCACAACCCTGTCGCACTACCGCATCACTGGGAAACTGGGCGTCGGCGGCATGGGTGTCGTCTACGAGGCGGAAGACACCCGGTTGCCGCGCCGTGTCGCCCTGAAGTTCCTGTCACAGGAGCTTCTGGGAGATTCCGAGGCCTCCCGCCGACTGCAGCGCGAAGCTGACACGATTGCGCTGCTCAATCACCCTAACATCTGCACGATCTACGAGATCGACGAACACGACGGCGGCCGGTTCATCGCGATGGAGCGCGTCAACGGCGTCAACTTGAAGCTGCACATGGCGCGTACCACGCTCTCCGATCAGGGGATCGTCGACATCGCGCGTCAGGTTGCGCTGGCCCTTCAGGCTGCCCACGCGGAGGGCATCGTCCACCGCGATATCAAGCCCGGAAACATCATGGTGGCGCCAGACGGAATTGCAAAAGTGCTGGATTTCGGGCTCGCGCGGCGGTTCAAGATGCCAGAGACCGGCGAGGTCACGATGTATGGATCCACTATCCCAGGTCGGCCATTGGGCACCGCGAACTATATGTCGCCCGAACGCATTCTGCAGGGCCCACTCGATCCCCGTTGCGATCTGTTCTCGCTCGGTGTCGTCATCTACGAGATGGCCACCGGGCGGCTTCCGTTTGCGGGCGCGTCACCGGGCGAAACGGTGACCAACGTGCTCGAGAAGATTCCGGCACCGATCCGGGATCTCTCGCCAGATCGATCCGCCGCTTTGGAAAAGATTGTCGTCCGTCTACTGCGGAAGGACATCGATCAGCGGTGCCAATCGGCCGCGGAACTTATTGAGCTGCTTGACCGGTTAGGGATGAAGCGAAGGGGCTGGCTTGGATCCCTCCGAAAACACGAGTAGTCATCAAGCTGCTGGAGTAACGATGTCGAAGGAGCGCTACCAGCGGCAGGGGAGCTGCTGGTAGCGCGGGTTCGGTTAGACCGTTTCGCTCCGATATGCTCCCAGGCTCGACAAGTCGAGCTCTCCAACGGCTGAGGCAATGTTCTGCAGGGATGCCGGCGCCGGCGCCTGTGCGCCCCATACAAGCTGCACGTCATCGTGGCTGGCGAGGCTCACCCTGACGAGTACCTGATTCGCGTCTGCCAGGATGATCACCCCGCGCTTGATCAGGACGAACAGGTCGGTTCCATCGTTTACGTCGGGGTCGATGGCCTCACCCTGTTGCGGCGGCTTGCTGGCAATCGGGGGGACGTGAACAGGCAGTCCGCCTGCCTTCTTCCGGTTGTTGTGTGTCATCTGCCACTGGAGGCTGCCGCCCCCGCCGACTTCTCCATATCCCATCACACACCTCCTTCGGGCACGCGTGCCGGTTCCAATGCCTTCTGAGCGGCTGCTGTGGCTGCGGCGAGACGATCCCGATCGTCCACGGTATGGGGACCCCAAACAATCTGGATCTGACGCGGGTTGCCGTGGTCGATAGCATAGGTGCCAATGAACTCGCCGTTAATCCACACATGGAATTGGCCGTTTTCGGGTCGGTTCGGCCTCGGGTCACGCCCGGCGCCTCCGCCGCCATCACCGCCATGCACCACATGCCACAACACACTGCCGCCGCCACCAACCTCGCCGTAGCCCATAAAAGACCTCCTCGTCTTTGGGGATCGATTGGACTTGACCTATGAACCCTCTGTACCAACGTTTACGCCGGGCCGACCGTACAGTCCGCGATGCGTCGCGGCTCGGATCACGAGCCCTTTGAAACCAAGTGCTCTTCACCTTTGACGGCGGCCTCGCGGACCTGAGCGATCTCCATTTGGAGAGGAGCACCGACAACGCGCTGGCCGTCCGGAGGAACCGGTTTGAGCAGGTCGAGAGCGTCATCAGGCCGGTGCTGCGCCAGCGCGAGTCGCGCCAGATACAGGCGTGATCGGACTTCCAGGTTGTAGCGTCCCATTCGGCGCGCCTGCGCGAGCGTGGACTCCAGAGAACGCTTCGCGGCGGCGAGTTGGCCTTCCGTCAAGTCGACGACACCGAGGTACATGCGAGCTTCAACGGCTGCGGCATCCGGCTGATCGTCGACCCAGAGCGCCGCCGCGGCCGCAAACTCGCCGCGGGCCTCTTCGAGCCGTCCACTTCGAAGGGCCATCTGTCCATTCGCGGTGTGAAGGAGTGCGGCGAGGCCAGGATCGCCGGCGCCTTTGGTCACCGCGTCGGATGCGCGCCGGAGTTCGTCTGCCGCAGCGGGATCGCCCAGATTCAGGAGCGTTGCGGCCAGCCGGATGCGTATCTCGGTCGCACGTCGGCCGGATCCATCGCGGAGCGCCTCCGTGAATAGCCCGCGTGCTCCCGCATAGTCGCCCACATCGAACTGCGCTCGTGCGACGTCCGCGGTGAGCAGCGCGAGGTCGTCCTTGAGATCACGCTCGCGCGAAATCGCGACGGCCTGATTGAACGCCCGCACGGCATCGGCATGCCTTCCCGCGTAGCGGTCGTGAACGCCGACCATCTGAAGACAAAACATTTCGAAGGTCCGGTCGCCAAGCTTGCGGGCGACGGCGAGCGCGTTTTCGACGTCGCGTCTTCCCTCATCAGGATGGTCGCTGTACTCGATGAGCAGCGCGCCGCGATTCGCCTGAATCTGCGCCGCTCGCGCGTTGTCGCCGAGCAGCTCATAAGCCATGTATGCATCGCGGTAATAGTTCTCAGCCCGGGCGCGACGTCCGCGACGCTCTTCCGCGACCCCGAGGTTCATCAGAAGCAACGGTTCAAGCTGGAGGTTCCCGGTGCGCCGTGCTTCCTGGACGGCTAGCTCCCATTCCGTGATCGCTTCAGGGACGGCGCCTTCAGCCCATGCTGCCAAACCGACGTAGTACCCGGCGCGTGAACGCTGGTACTCCCCGGAGATCGCCTGGACGAGGTCGCTCGCCGCTTTGGCGTGCACGCGCGCCTGTTTGCGCTCCTCGGGCGTACCGACTCTGAGCGCGTCGGTGAGGCAGAAGAGCGCCTGGGCCTGCATTGCGCGATCACCGAGACGGACTGCGGCCTCGAGCGCTTGGCGCCCATACTCCTTCGCGCTTGCGGACTCGTTGATCCGGACATAGAGGCGGCACAAGTCGATACGCGGTCGAATGAGCACATCGCCGCCTGCGACAATCTGCTGGAATGACGCAATCGCGTCGCGATTCCTCGTGGCCCGATCTTGGAATGCCGCAAGCTCCAACATCGACAGCGAATCGTCACGGTGCATCGCCGCAAGCTCGCGATAGCGTGCTTCCGCCATGGCAGTCTCGCGACGCGCCTCTGCGGATACCGCGCGCGCGAACAGTGCCGTGCTTGGAGCCGTTTCCGGAGTCAGGAGACGCATGGCGGCATCGGCGGCTTCGACTGCCACGCGGTCCTGACGCATCAGCCATGCGGCCCGGCTCTTCCACGCTGCCACCATCGGATTGGCCGGATCGGATTGCGTCGCGCTCGTGAAGTCGCGGAGAGCCGCCGCATACTCCAGTCGCTCGTACGCGTCGATCCCGCGCTCGAACTGAGCGGCGGCATCCAGCGATGCCAGATGGTGTTGAGCCTCGGCGGGTCCTTTCTTCGTGAGACGACTCGCCCATGCTTGCAATCGCTGCCGGTAGGAGGCGTTCACGAAGTGTGCGTTAATCACTTCGGTCAGGGCCGGAACGAGTCCGTACGCCGTGTCCTTGACCAATGACGACGTGACGGAGGGCGTCTCAATGGTGGCCTCGTTGATCGCTGTGACCGGTTGCCGAAACTCCAGTCGTGCGCGCCAGGATCCGTTTTCGTATAGCAACGTCGGGACGACGATCTGTTGCGCGTGCGTGCTACCGCTGATTGCCTGCAGCGCGTCGCGACTCGAAACGTCCTCGCCAGCCAAGCGGAAGCGCCGGATGATCTGGAGCAGGCGGTCGTAGGGGAATACGCGGACAACTGAGGAGTCCGATAACTCGGCAACGAGCTCCTGCGTCAGTGCAAGACGATACGGTTCGAGCTCCGCATAGCCGGTCTGATTGACAACCGGCGCGACCACAATCGGGACGCCTTCAACAGGAAGGAAGATCCAGGTCAGCGTGCCGGCAATCGCAACCACCGCTGCGGCTGCAGCCATGACCACGCGACGCGTCCAGAAACTGCGGTGCTGTGGCTTTGAAGTGGGATCGACCACGATGGTTCCGGTGCGCAGATCGATCGGGAGCGTTCGTCCCTGGATCAGTCGCAAGTCCTTGACGAGGTCACGCGCGCTTTGATAGCGCTGCGACGGATCCTTTTCGAGCGCGCGGCGGATCACGCGCTCGAGCGCGTCGAGATTCTCGCCGCTGCGCTTGTGCAGCGCGGGTGTCTGGTCCGTGCGAATCGCGTGCGTGATCGCCTCTGGATAACCACCCCGGAACGGAAGTTCCCCGGTCAGCATTTCGTAAAGCACGACACCGATGGACCAGATGTCGCTGCGTGCATCGGGATCATCGCCGCGAGATTGCTCCGGCGACATATAGGCAACAGTCCCGAGCGTGGATCCTTCGAATGTCAGGTTCAGCGAGCCCGCAAAGCGAGCGAGGCCGAAGTCAAGAATCCTCAGGCCATCCTCGGTGAGGATGATGTTTCCCGGTTTGACATCGCGGTGGACAACGCCCTGCGCGTGCGCGCGCGCGAGCCCCTCGGCCAATTGCGCCGCGATCTCAATCGCCTCTTCTGTCGGTAGCGGACCCTGTTCGAGCCTCTCCTTCAGCGTCGGCCCGTCGTACTGCGCCATCACGATAAAGAGGCGGCCATCGGGCGCGGTGTCGATGTCGTGGATGGTGCAGATGTTGCGGTGATCGGTGGCCGAGGCCGCTTGTGCCTCGCGGACGAAGCGTTGCTTGGCGCTTTCGTCGTGGCTCCATTGCGCTGGAAGAAACTTGAGCGCCACGCGACGCCCCAGTTTCGTGTCGCGCGCCGTGTACACGACACCCATCCCGCCACCACCGAGCTTGGCGAGTACCTCGTAGTGAGCGACGGTGGTACCCACGACCGGGTCGGTCATGCGAATACGGGCCTGTTGTCTAGATGCCCGTAATCATACGTCTGTACGAAGACCTCCTCCCGCGCGTTGTTATGGGCAAGGAGGGAGGAACAAATGACCAAAAGCAAGTCGATACGGATCGCGTTCGCGGCAGTAGCGATAGCGCTCGTCGCGGTCGCGGCCCACGCGTGGGGGTTCAACCACGAGAACAAGTTGAAGTTCTCGCGGCCAGTGGCGCTGCCCGGCATCGTCCTGCCCGCAGGGACCTACTCGTTCGATGTGGTGAGCCCGACGGCCCTCGATGTGGTGGTCGTCCGCAGTGCCAGCCGTGACAAGTTGTATTACATGGGGTTCACGCGTACGGTCTCACGTCCGAAGCAGATGTCGTCGCAGACTCCGGTTGCATTCGGCGAGGCGACGGCGAACGAGCCGCCTCCAATTGCGGCTTGGTACGAGATCGGCGATACCACCGGGCACCAGTTCATCTACCGCTAACCTGCGAACTGGCCCCGGCTGTGTCGCGGGCCGTCAATCCCACCCACTCCCAACCCCCGGGAACAGTCCTCGGGGGTTGGGCGTGACACTGGGATCAGGCTCCAGCCTTCAACTGTTGCAGCTGATTCTTGTAGCCCTGGTTCATCGGATCGATTTCGGCGGCCTTCTCCAGAGCCTGAATTGCCTTGTCCTTGTCGTTCTTGCGCTGATACGCCTGCGACATCACCTGGTAGGTGCGTGCCGAAGTGGCGTGGAAGGCGAGATTGAGCTGCGCGAACGCGATCGCATCATCCGGTTTGTTGGCCATGAGCGACTGGTTGGCGGCATTGAACAGCGTCGCGTCGGTGAAGTCGTACGCCTGCGCGCCGTAGTATTGCTTGCGCAGATCCTGGTACTGCTGCAGCGCCTTTGCGACGCCGTCCTTGCCGGCCGTTTCCATCACGATCGCCGTGAGCTGCTTGGGAATGGCGACACCGCGATGACACGTCACGCATTGCACGTTCGTCAGCTCCGCTGCGGGCTTGCCGAGCTCCGACTGCAGCTTCATGTTGACGTCGCGAGCCATGGCGAGCATCACGCGCGCCTTCTTCTTCGTCTCCTTGTCGTCAGAGGCGAAATCGTTTTTCGGGTTGGTCGCCGGTGGCCCGTCGAACACGTGGCAGTAGCCGCAGTTCACTCCAAGCGCCGCGTTGAAGTTCTGCATTACCGGCAGGATCTGCTGCGCGGTGAAGTCCTTGGGGAAAAAGGTCAGGTTCTTCGGCGCGGGAAGCTGAGGGCCGCCGCCCTGAGCCTGCGGAGCCGTGCCACCGCCGCCGGCAGCGCCGCCTTC
>JACXTT010011187.1_pt1 | contig 12025 bp, 10 predicted proteins | sample 9270951 | NCBI WGS metagenome assembly JACXTT01 (sample SAMN15532306, study PRJNA645909) | rock metagenome | isolation source: weathered quartz diorite | place: Puerto Rico | collected 2017-06-21 | reverse complement strand
CGGCCGAGCATCGAGTGCTCAGCGCGTCGGTCGTGCTGCGAGTTACGAAGCGTCGCTCGCATGAGGCTTACCCAGCAGAACCTGCCGCGCTGCCGCCTGCGCGTCGCCGCGGGCGACCGTGCGCTCCTGTGGCTCGGCTTTGCGTGAAGCGCCTCGCGGAGCGTCGCTCGCATGAGGCTGGCCCAGCAGAACCTGCCGCGCTGCCGCCTGCGCGTCGCCGTAGGCGACCGGGCGTTCCTGTGGCTCGGTTTTGCGCGAAGCGCCTCGCGGAGCGTCGCTCGCATGAGGCTGGCCCAGCAGAACCTGCCGCGCTGCTGCCTGCGCGTCGCCGTAGGCGACCGGGCGCTCCTGTGGCGCGGTTTTGCCTGAAATGTCGCCCGTGGAATCGGCTGCTATGGCGGCGCCGATGTGAATGACAAGTGCGGCTGAAGCGAGGGCCAGCGGACGAATGAAGAGCTTGGCAATGTGCAGTGACATAAGTGATCTCCTAGTGTGTTAGAAGTGCATGTATATGCATGTATACGCCCGGGGCAAACTGTGTGTGCGAATCCTCCTATGCGTTGTAAGGCGTGAACGGGTTCAATGCGAAGAGAGTCTGGTGGCGGCGAGATACGATGCTTTTTTCAGAGCTGTGGCTTCCGCTCGCCCCAGGCGCTTCTCGAAGGCTTGCTGCGCGGCCTCCCAGCGGGGCTTCAGTTTCCTCAGTAGCGCTCGCCCCTGGGCATTGAGAGCCCAACGACGCTGCCGGCGGTCGTCACCGACGGTATCGTTTGCAAGGCCAGCCTTCTTGATCAGCGCCAACGTCCGCGTGGCCGTGGTCTGGTCAACGCCGAGAGCCTTCGCCAGCTCCGTTGTGGTCAGGTTTGGGGCTGAGTCGAGAAGCTGCAACGCAGTGTATTGCGTGGCATGGAGGCCGCTGTCGGCGAGCATATCCTCGTAGAGTACCGTTACCGCCCGGGCGGCTTGCCGAAGAGTTCCGCAGTAACAAGGGAGAGACACCAATTTCATGGGGTCGTAGAGTACATGCATATACATATACTGTCAAGGCGCTCGCGATCCGCCGTGCAATAACGAGCAGGCTATAGCAATGCCGGATGTCGATATGTGGATGGGGCCGAGGTACATAAGCTTCCATGTCAAACGGCTGACATCGGCTGATCGAAGATCCGGCAGGTCGTCGTCGCATGGGCATACAGCTTCGTGTCCGGGCCCACGATTCGTCCTTCGGCGGTTGCAACGTGCCGGCCACTATGGACAAGTCCTCCTTCAGCGCGTACGAGTGGTACGGCGTCGGTCAGGCAATGTACGATGTTTACCTTGAGTTTGAGCGTGATGTAGGCCCTGGCGGCGGGCAGTATCGAGTGCACGGCGCAGCCCATGGCTGAATCCAACAGGGCGGCAAACCAGCCGCCGTGAGCGGTTCCGAGCGGTTGTAGTAGCGGAAATCCGGCATGCCCTGGAAAACCGCGAGGCAGCGCTCGATGCGGATCGGCACGAAACCGAGTGTGTCGCCCATTGGAGGCGGTGGCAGCTCGCCAGCAAAAATCGCTTGCAGCGTTTCAAGACCACTTCGCCCCTCCAGTTGCTCCGCGCGCACGTAGCCGGCCTTTTCGCAAGCCGCTCGCGCCCTTGCTCTCCTCGGCCCGCCAGCGGGCGGGTGTCTCTCCGGTATTCATCCTGTCGATCTTCGTTAGCTGTCGTACAGAGACCATCGGTGGGCTCTCGAGGTCATTACGGCGTCAAGTTGGCTGGGACTTATCAAGCTCTGCAAGCTGCGCATGGACCGCCTCGAGGATTTCTTCGGAAAGCGACGCAGCGCTCACGGTACGCGCCAGCACGACCGCACCCACCATGGCGGCTAAGCTTGTCAGAGCTTGCCTGCGGCGAGTCTTGGTCGACCGACCCGGCACCACTTGCCCCAGAAGCTCGAGAAATCGTTTCGCTGCTTCCGTGAGGGCCGCGCGCACGGTCGGGCCCTGCCGCGCGGCCTCGATGCTCAAGGCGGCTACTACGCATCCGGTCCCTGGGTTGTCCCGGTGTTTCGGAGAGAGGTAAAACGAAGCGATCGCCGATAGCGGTTTTTTCGGTGCCCGCTCGAGCAGCTCTCGCCACGTGTGCTCCGATTTCTTCATCCTCTGAGCCCGCCAAGAACCCTCGAACCCTCCGCGCCTCCACATCTCCATCTGGAAGCGTGTACGAAGAAGCTGCGTGGGTACATCGCTGAGGATCGACGCGGGCTGACTACACTCGAATGTGCTCTTCGTTACGGACGTTCGGGGCGCCCATGAATACGTTCGCGAGATCCCACTGAAATGGCGGCCTGAAACTGGCCGAAAACCCGACACGAAGTCTCTCGATGGCGTTGAGTGCATAAGTCGTTGTTTTAATGGCGCTCCCTACGGGATTCGAACCCGTGTTACCTAAAGTTACCTAAGCGCGGGGGACCGAAAAACGATGGCCCGACTCCGACGTGACCCGCGGCTCGAGACCCGAGAGGCACGCCTCAAGCTTCCCCCGAGCCCGGACAACATGGCGTACTGGCGAACCATAGAACGGAGACTCGCCCTCGGCTACTACAAAGGTCCGAATGGCGGGACTTGGTACGTCCGAAGCCGCAAGGGGAACCGGTACGTCAAGGCCCGTCTCGCGCTCGCCGACGACTTCTCCGACTCGAGCGGCACGACCATCCTGTCCTTCGCCGAGGCACAGAGAAAGGCACTGGGAAGCTCTGACACGCTCAAGCCGCGCGAGGAGCGCCGGTACACGGTCGCGCAAGCCGTCACCGACTACGTCGAGCACTTAAAGATTCGCGCGAAGTCCTGGCGCGACACCGAGGTCAAACTTCGAGCTCACGTGCTCCCGGAACTCGGCGCCACTCAGCTCTCCGATCTCACGCCCGAAATCGTTCGCCGCTGGCGAGACGGCCTCGCGCGGCGTACGCGTGATCGAGGGGCCTCCCGCCTCGCCAAACCTTCCCCGTGGCGCTCGACGACCTTGAGGCGCGACGTGCCCGACGCCGCTGGCGTTGGCACGGAGCAGTTCTCGGCGCCGGACGCGGGCAGCACCGCACAGCCCGACCTGCAGCGCCGCAAGCAAGCCACCGCCAACCGGATCTTCAATGCGCTGCGCGCCTGTCTCAATCACGCCTGGCGTGAGAGCAAGATCGACAACGACCACGCCTGGCGGCGCGTGCCGGCGTTTCGCAACGTCGAGGCGCCGGTCATCCGCTTCTTGACGAATGAGGAGGCACTACGGCTCGTGAATGCGAGCGATCCGGAATTCCGGCCGCTGGTCCGGGCGGCGCTTTTCACTGGATGCCGGTATGGCGAGCTCTGCGCGCTCAAAGTCGGCGACTTTGATCACGAGAACCAGACACTCGCGATCCGCCACAGCAAGAGCGGCCGTCCGCGGCACGTGTACTTAAGCGAGGAGGGCGCCGACTTCTTTGACTCGATGACCTTGGGTAGGCCCCGCGAGGATGTTATCTTCACGCACGTCGACGATTCGCCCTGGCGGCCCTCGCACCAACACCGTCCGATGCGCGACGCCTGCCTCAACGCCAAGATCGACCCACCGGTCTCGTTCCACATCCTTCGCCACAGCTACGCGAGCCTTCTGACGAAGGCCGGCGTGCCGCTCCAGGTGGTGGCCTCCGCGTTAGGTCACGCGGACGCCCGCATGACCGAAAAGCACTACGCCCACCTGGCGCCCTCCCACGTCGCTCAGCTGATTCGCGACAACGTGCCACAGCTCAGCGGGGGCGTGGCAAGAAAGTCTCGCAAGGTGTCGCGCCTTCGAACCTGACTTCCAACGAGTGGCGTGCTGGCGATAGAGGCGCTAGTGGCCATCCGCTTGGCCATCGAGAGCTTGATCCAATTTTTGATCCAGCAGCAACGCTTGCCGCTCCGCTGGATCATTACCGCGCAGACCCACGAGAATGTCCGGCTGCACGCCGAACGACAGGTTCAACCCATTGAGTCGGATCCGGACGCAATCGGGTAGATCGAGGATCCCGCCCGTGTGCGTCAGCTGGGTCGGCGCACGCTCATCCGTGTGACCGCAGCCGGCCCCGGCTGTCGGAGCTCCAATGATCACGGCCGCATGATTATCCTGAAGCTCCGCAGCGAAGCCCTCGGCCGCGGAACCCGTGCCTCCATCCACGACGACGACCAACGGGCCCCGCCATATGCCCTCGTGGTAGGGATACTGCATGGGGTTGAAGACGAGGGAAGCCCACGGTTTCGCCCGCAAGGCCTCAGGATCGGCCGACGAAAGCAGGCCGGTCGTGAAGAAAGCATCGCCCAGAAAGACGCACGCGGGATGTTTGCGCTCCCAGAGCGGTGAGGCATCGCAGGGCCGCAGCGCTTCCCTGTGGCGCTCCTCGACCGCCTGCACGAAATGACCGAGCAGCCCCTTGTCCTCTCCATGGGCCTTGCGTTCTGCATCCTGGAGCTCGCCTTCGAGCACCGTCCAGTGACGTGCCCACAAAGGCTCCTTCATGAAGTAGTTGTGCATCGCCTTGAGTCGGATCGATGTCAGCATTCTGGACGCAGCGCCTGCCCAGGCTGAACCCCCGCCGTTTCCAGCGACGTCAACGATCAGTGTAGTCGCGCCCGCCTGCTCCACCGCCTTGATGACCGCCTGAAGCTGCACCGTCATCAGACCGTCGGCTCGCACCGCTAATTTTTCATTACAGGTGTGGTCGCAGTCCTTCGTGCGATCCAGGTGCAGACTCTTGATGGCCGACTCACAGAGAACCGGGAATCCTCGCGCCATGAACAGGGGGATCTTAATGACGCCGATCGTCCTTTCATTGCGAACCAAAACTCCCGCCGGAAAGACGTTGACTGCAGGCAAGTCGAGCGGTTTGAAACCAGGCAGCAGCGCGACCAAGGGCTTGGCTTGCATGCTCGTTGTATAGCCCAGGGTCTCGCAGCTGAAGCCCTTGGCAGGCGTGTCGCTGCCTATGGGCGAGGCTCCGGGCCAGCTGATCTGAACATGGCGGTCGCCGAAGCTGTCCATCAGTCTTCCGAAGGCAACCCGCGCGTCCCACTCGTCGTGCGCTCGAAGGATCCGATCGCGGGCAGTCGCGAAACTGGCCGCGATATCGTGATCGCGACCGAAGACCTCCCATTCAAGGCCCGCGTACTTTGTCGAGAACGCGCTGCGTGCTTCCTGCAGGTCATCAAGTCGTGGCTGGGGGTCAAACGCGGCGGGATAACTCGAGCTGGCCGCCCCAACAGTGCTGCAAGCGAGCGCTAAGAGAACATTGATTGGAACGACGGCGCGCACGGCTTCATCAGTCATCGCTTAGTTCGCCATTCGACTCGATGTCCGGCAGCCGAGTTCCACGACTGTCAACTTACAGAGCCCCCTGTTTTCGGCGCTGCAACAAGACATTTCTGCGGGGACAGGGAAGAAAGTCCCGGGCACAGCCGCTGTGCAAGGCGCGCAGCGGGGACTAAGCTACGCGTAAGAACAACCGGGGCCAGTCCAGAACGGAGACGAACGCCCCGGGGGAACGCGGCCGACGCGGAACCCACCGATGAAAGACCGCGAGCTCTATAGCATCGAGGATGCGAGATTCCTCTTGGGCGGGATCGCCCGAAAGACGATTTACGAGCTCCTGAACGAGGGCGAGCTCTCGAGCGTCATCATCGGCCGCCGTCGCTTATATCCCCCATGCGGATGGGGGCGAAACTAATCCACTGCCAACGTATTTACAACGACGTTGCCATTTCCAGATACCTGCAAAACGCATTTGCCATCTGCATCTGCTCTGGTGTGCGGCATTCGGGCTCGAACAGCGCTGGCGAGGAGACCAGAAGGCTGAGGCAGCGCGCACGCGACGTCGCAACATTCAGCCGGTTGAGACTGTATAGGAAGTTCATTCCCCGCGGCGCATCCGCGTGCGTTGAAGTCGTCATAGAATAGATCACGATCGGAGCCTCCTGGCCCTGAAACTTGTCGACGGTCCCCATGCGCGCACCCGCGAGACGGTCGCGAAGCTCGAAGACCTGCGCGTTGTAAGGGGCAATGATGAGGATGTCATCGAGCGCGACGGCGTGCTCGACCCCGTGGCGATCGACCCACGAGGTCGAGGAGTCCAAGAGCCCGGCCACTAGCTCGCGAATGATTTGCGCCTCCTCCGGCGAGGAGTTCTGGTTCCCGTGATGCTCCACCGGAACGTACCGGAGCCCGGAACCGCAGATGCGGCCGCGCGATCGAACCTCCTGGCGCTCGAGTCCTGCAACAGGTCGGAGCCGATCTTCGTAGAACAGCTCTGACGTGAAGGCGCAGATCTCCGGGTGCAGTCGCCAGGTCTCGCCCAGAAACAGTCCTTGGCTGGCCGCGATCGTCTGCTGGCCGTTCAGTACATAGTCGAGGGCCGAGACAGCCGTACCTTCCGGGTGGCTTCCCTGAATGGGCTGATCGAGCTGCTGCGGATCGCCGAGCAGCACGAGGTTGCGGGCCGCGTGCGAGACCGCGAGCACGTTGGCAAGCGACATCTGCGCCGCCTCGTCGACAAAGAGAACATCCACGACGTCCTGCGCCTCGGGCCGCGCCCAGAGCCAGGCCGTGCCGCCGGCAACCCGATAGGCTCCCTGAAGCGCGGCGAACAACTCGTCGTTGCTCTCAGTGAATGCGAGGCTCGGCTGATTGTCCTCGAGCTCGTCGGTCTTCTGAATGGATCGCAGCGAGAGATTCCGCTCTGCGGCGGCTTCGACAACCTCATCCAGAAGTCTGCGGATGACCTTGTGGCTAGTGGCCGTGATACCGACTCGGGCGCCGGCGGCGACGAGTGAGCAGATCATCCGGGCGCCGATGTGGGTCTTGCCGGTGCCGGGAGGACCCTGAATGGGCAGCACGCCGCCTTGAAGCTTAGGCGCGATGCGGGTCGCCGCTGCGAGCGACGTTTCTCCGGGCACCTGGAGCGGCTCATCGCCCAAACGAGGAGGGACTCTCATCAGAAGGTCCCTCGCCGCTTGGTACGATCCGGAGCCGGCGAGTCCGTGGGCGGCGACGTGATCGCCAATGCGCCCGAGTGCATCCGCCAGGACCCCGGTCCCGATGACATTGTGAGAGAAGACCGCGGGCGCGTGCAGAGCCGCCGTATCCTTACGCTTCTTGATGTCGATGAGCCGGGCGTCGAGATCGATACTCTCCACGGCGCCGAACTTGTCCCCGCCTCGCTGATGGAGCTGCTCTTCCCCGCGGAGCTCGGTCTCCTGGGGCGGAAACCGGTAGCGGTGCACGGGGGCCTTCGCCGTGCCGCCGACCGCTTGCACGAACGAGAGGCCTGAAAGGCCGGCCCGCTCCTCGAAGAGATCCTCGTCGGAGAGGGCGGCGAGGCGGAAGTATTCCCACCAGGCGGTCTTTTCCTCGCGGCGATGCCAGTCAAGGATATAGGCGAGAATCCAGCGCGATTGCTGGTCGTGATTCCGGTCGCGCGGCTCGGCCGGCACGTCGGGGGTCAGGCGGGCGATAAGGTCGGCGACTCTGGCCTGCCACGCACTCACATTCTGACTTGGGTCGCCGGCCGGTGCGGGCGGGCGCTCGATCACGGCCCCTTTGGAAATGAGATCGGTTCGGATGGTCTCTAGCCAGTCGCGCAAGTTTTGGGCCGAAAGACAATCGTCTCGGTTATAGCCCTCGACGGTTTCCTTCAACTCCTCGGTGACCGCCTCTGCGTCGCCGACCTCGAGCAAGGTCTGGACCGTGGCGAGCGAGCGACTCGCTTCCTCGAGCGGGATGTTGCGCGAGTAGCCAAATAACGTCTCGAGCTCTTTGATGGAGTAGCGCTCGACGCTCGCGCGGATGGCGTGCCGCACGACCTGATACAGGTCGACGAAGAGGAGCGAGCGGAGCATCCGGTCGATCTCATCTTCCCGCGTGACGTACCGGCCCATGAGCCGCTTCAAAGCGCCGGGCTCGTAGGGGGCGTAGTGATAGATATGGAGGTCCGGGTACTTCTCCCAGCGCGCGATCACGAAATCGACGAACCGCTCGAAGGCCTGCCGTTCCTCTGCGCGACTCAGAGCCCATTCGCCGCGGTAGCGCGGTGTTGCGTCGTCTTCGGGGTAGACGTAGCCGAAAAGATATTCGAGGCCGCCTTCTTCGACGAACGGATCGCCCTCGAGATCGAGGAACACATCGCCGGAGGAGGGCGCCGGGAGGCGTGCGAGGCCGAGCTCTGGCTCAGGTGTAAGTGTTTCGTACAGCGCTTTTCCGGCCTGCCGCCCTGCGACCTGGATACGGGCTTGCTCCCGGACGCGCTCGTAGGAGTGCACTGCGCCCCGGTCGGGCTTCCACGTAAGCGGAAGTGGCGTGGTCGCCAGCGCGGTCGTGGTGGGGATGGCTCGCCGTCGAAGCTCTCCAATTTGCACTTTGGTGATGTTCGCAACGAGACAAAGGTGGTCGTCGGCCCGGCGCCGGGCATCGCAGGGTTTGCGCCAGGCACACAAGTCGCAGTGCTCGTTGGGTTCCGGGTAGGTGTTCTCGCCGGGCGCACGTGCCAAGAAGCGCTCGAATCCCTGCCGAGCTCTACGGTAGTAGGCTGCAAACGATGTCGTCCGATAGCTCTCGGGTGTGAAGCCTGTGCCCGGAGTCACGACGTGCATGTATTCGGGTGTTCGGCCTTGGGCGGCAGCCAACAGGTCGGAGTAGACGCAAAGCTGGAGGATCGTTGCGCCCTTGGTTTGGCGCGCCAGCTTGGTATCGATGACCTCGTAGGACCAGGCGCCCAAGGTGCTCGGCGATTCGACACGCTTCAGGATGTCAGCCCGGCCAGCCCACCCGTCGCGAATGAACGCGCCCTGCACGATGATTGCCGCGCCGGCGCGCATAGCCTCGAGTGTCTTAATCATCCGGGCCTCGTCGATGCCTCCCGACCCCTCTATCTCGACGACGGTGAAGCCAGTCTGCCGGAGGTGTTCGACGTATTGGCGCTCGTGTGTAAGGCCACGTTCGGTGAGAATCTGCAGCAGCGGATCGTGTGGCTTTGGCTTCTCGAGCTGGCCGCGTGCGACGGCTAGATCGAGGGTCGTCAGGTGATGGCAGTCGACGTGGCCGACGAGGTCGGAGGCGCTGAATCGGAGCATTTCGCCGATCTGTTGCATGCGTAGGACGATCGGTGCAGCTTCTTAGCGCCTTTCGACGAGGAACAGAAACTCCCTGTTCGGCAATTCAGCATCGCGGATCCATTCGTTAGTCCATCGCATTCCAGCCATCACGTTTCGCTTGTAGTCGATCTCAGCGACATCGATTAGCCTTCCGCTCCCCGCTATCACCGCGTTCAGCTCCTCTGCCGTCGCTCGCCCTCCAGAACTATAGGACAGAACGACGTGCTGCGCTCGTACGGCTTTAAGTGCTCTGCTGATCGCGCTCACAGCGATAAGTCGACCGGCTTGATCTCGGCGAAACTCTTCGAACACGGACGCAGCGACGGTGTCCGACGAGTCTGCTCGTCGCTTCGCCTTTCCGAAAACCTGGGGCTTGTCGTTTTGACAGATCGTCGTCCAGAGGTGGTAGTAAGCTGAATAGCGGACGCGTGACGGCGGCATCTTTTCGTTGTTCGATCCGTATGGGGGATCTAGGTAGGCAAGGTCCACTTCGACCTCTGGCAACAAATCGAATATGTCCTTTCTGTGGACCTCGTGCCTGACTCGGTGTTCGAGCAGCGCCGGAACGCGCAGGCACATCTGCTTATACGAACGTGGCGACCACTCGTTGAGGTAAGAAGCGAAGTGCCCGAGCGTGCTGTCAACCTCGTCTAGGGCAAGCATTAGACTCGTTATCAGTACGCTCCGTTCGACGGGAGCGAGGGTAAGACGATCTAACTCGTCGCGAATCGCGTCTAGCCGCCGAGTGTTGTGCCTTTGCCAGGGCTTTTTTAATCCGTCCCCAGCCATCGATGAGCCGTCCCCGGGGTCACCTCCGTAATTCTCTGTAAACCAGCCGTCAACAGGGGGAAGGTTGTTTAGGTGATCGAGCAACTTGGTGTAATGGTCTCTCCGATGCTCGTTAAGCAGGTAACACGTCGCGAACACCTCGGACCACACCGCAATGTCGTTCGCCACAACCCGGTACCCGCTCTGCGCGAGCGCTTGCGAGACTCTGGTCGTACCTGAGAAAGCGTCCAATACAGTCGCGGGCTTCGCCTTCCGAATCATGGACAGCACATACGGAAGGAGTTTTTGTTTTGAACCCGCGTACTTGATGCCCTCCGTTGGCGGTGCCGGAGTGATTACGTCATCGAAGAGCGGCATTGCTTCCATAGTCTTCATTTGAGCTTGGAAGCTGTCTTTTGCGCTTCAATATCCCTCTTTAACTCGATAACCGCCGCTGCGTGGCCGGCGGCCGTGGCGATTAAAGCGTGCGAGAAAAGTGTGACCAGTATCTTGCTATGAGAATACGTGATCCAGCCGTTAGTCAGGCTGTCAAAGTACTTCATCCCGTGCCTCGTGTGCGTCCAAAGCCCGCGCTGTAGAGCGTTCGCTGTCCCGCTTCCATAGCGGACCTCACAGATATAGTCGCCTTCGCGATCGTAGAAGCGATAGACAGGGTGCTTTCTCCCTTTCCCCCGTTCTTCATAGATAATGTTGACGGTCGCGTCCCGTGCTCGTTCTTGGTCGAAGACGAGGATGTTGCAGCGTTGACTTTTCTCATCGTAAATCAGAGGTAGGATATTTAAATTTGCTAGTTCAGCAAAGGCGGGGTCGACCCATAAGGAAGCCAATTCTCGCCGGTCAGAGATACTTGTGCCCATCGCCTGAAGTTTCGGGAACATCGAGAAATTCTTATCCGTGGACAGCTGAAGTGGGCCATCGCCGTACGCCTTCAGGCTAACCGGAAACTCGGCCTTCGTGAGCTCATTGATTATCTTGATGTCCTCTTCGTGCTCCTTGGCACGGTAAAGGTCCTTCCCGACGTGGATGGACCTGAAGTCGTACATAAACTGATTTATGAATTCCGCAATCGCTATTTCGGCGAGATCACCATGCGTTTTGTTTCCAATGAGTCGCATCGTGAAGATGTTACTCAGCGTCGTTGTAATTAGATGCGGGTTCTTGCCGATCAGCAGTTTCAAGCGCGCTGTGAAGTCCTGATATGGAGTCATTTCTTGGCTTTGTGGGTGCGGCAGAAGCTAACCAAATCATTATCGTTCCCCTTTCACCACTTGCCCAGCTTCTCTTTCTGCCAGAGGTCCACGTTCATCCTGATTCGCACGATGTGCTCGTCCGGTTCTCGTGCTGCGATGGGCGGGGGGTTCTACGCTCGGAGCTTTTTAGCGCCCCGCCCCTCGTGGATTCCGTCACCATCGGTAGCCGACGCAATCCTTTATGAGCAATCCCATCTGCAAGCGAGGCCGCGTACACATGACTCTCGGCGCCTAGGCGCAAGAGGAAGGGGTTCGAGCAGGCTGCGACGACGAAAGCTAGAGCACCCTGCTGGGGTGCTCGCTCGCGTGACTGTTGACGGACGCTTGAGCGTGTGACTGAGGTCGACTCGCAGTAGTGCCACCGGCATCTCCTGCGGAAGCTGAATCTGACGTCGGCGGCCGGTTCCTCTCGATACCCGTACTGGCTGGCGCAACCGTCTCAGCACGGGCCCGATCCGCCGTCATCCCGTGAGCCGCGCTCGAACCGCAGGGCCTGCAAGAGCTGGACTTGGGTGGAGGACCGATGGTCGGGCAACGCCTCCGCCAGGCGCCGATACAGAGCCTGTTCGGGAGGAGAGTGAAGAGTGGGCTTTCCCTCGAGCGGCCAGGGAGCATCGAGACCGCCAAGATTCCTGCGCTAGCAAGAGCAGGACCAGCTTCATGGGGTGATGGATGTCCCTGGAAGTTACCTAAATATTACCTAAGCTACATGAATCGATGGGCTGGTCGTCGCTATCTTCTTGATTTATTGGCGCTCCCTACGGGATTCGAACCCGTGTTACAGCCTTGAGAGGGCTATGTCCTGGGCCTCTAGACGAAGGGAGCGTGGGCCGGGGGCTCGGGCAAGAGCGCGGTATTATAGAG
>JACXTT010011186.1_pt1 | contig 12025 bp, 13 predicted proteins | sample 9270951 | NCBI WGS metagenome assembly JACXTT01 (sample SAMN15532306, study PRJNA645909) | rock metagenome | isolation source: weathered quartz diorite | place: Puerto Rico | collected 2017-06-21 | reverse complement strand
TTTCCCGAGCGGAAACCCTCGCCCAAGCCGACGAGTAGCAGCAACGATCCCACACCCCAGGCAACGCCGAACATGGTGAGGAACGAGCGCAGCTTGTGTGCCCACAGAGTGCGGAAGATTTGCGCCCAGATGTCCAGCATCATCCGCATAATCACAGATATTGTACCTTTGACGATCTCTGCGAAGACAATTTTCGCCCAAGGATCAGATCGATGGATTTCTTGTGGGAAGAGTTGCTTGAGATTAACCGTTCGGACCGGCGTTTTTAGCTTCTTTCAAGATTTTATGAGGGGCCTGGAAACAGGAACACGTCGCGAAAATCACTGCCGCTCACCAGCCCTTTTTTAATGAGTTGCCTTCTACGGCATTCGTCGCTGATCAAAGGACCCTTCCATTTTGCCTGGCCCAAGCCTGTGACCCTTGGCTTCGAACCTCGGGACCTGGGTGTTTCATTGACAGCGACAACCTGCGGAGTCGACGCGGGGCGTCCTGGGAGGCCGATACTGTCCTAGTCAGGTGGAAGTGGAATGGAACCGCAGCCCGGTTTCCTTCCGGATTCGCTTGTCCAGGTTTTTCAGGCCTCTCAGGCGATCTGGTGTGGAAACACCCGCGACTACTTGCCCTTCAGCTCCACCAGAATCGATTCCACTGGCCGGTCGCTCAAGTTTTCGTTCGCATGCTTTACCGCCGGGCGCCATGCAGTCTGTCCCGCTTTGAAGCGGCGCTCCGCCGTCTTGCCGTCCGGAAACGTATCTCGCACGTCGGAATCGGTGATCGCTACCAGGACGTTGGCCGGATGCTCATGCATCGCCAACTTTCCGTGCGGCGGAACCTGCACGCGGAGCACCCGAACCTGATCGTTCTCGAACTCCACTTTGAAGTTCTCCGGGTTTACCTTCACCGGGTCTTGGGCCATAGCTGTCGTGAGAAGCAGGCCCAAATACACGATGAGAAGAACCAAGGTACGCATATTCGCCTCCTTAGTCTTTGTCTTTCCAAGGCCAACGTTTTTCCAACTGGATTCGTCCGACCCGGCGATCCGGATCGTTCGCCTCAGGGGGTGTTGCGCTTCCGAACGGGTGGAGCTGCTCTTCGGAGAGGCGATTCGGGGGGATTGTGCGCCTGGGCACAGTGGAAGTCAATAGGAAATTGGGCTTTCCAATTTCAGAAAGAGCCAGGGAGCCTCGACGTAAGACCAATAGTTGCAATGGGTTTCGGACAGGAGGCCCGAGCGATGCGTTGCGGCATCTAATACAGAAGGGACAATCGGAAGTTGGGGTTTTCGTGCTAACGGCCACGGAAATTAGGGCTACGGCAATCGCTCGGGGGCGGGCGATTAAGCGGGTAAACGCCTGGACGGCAGTTTTGTGTGGCGGACTCCCCGCGATAACGCTCGGTGTTCTCCTTCCGGCTGGACTAGGGAAGTGGCTCGCGGGTTTTGGAGCAGGTCTCGTGTGGGCTAACTTATTCGAGTACGCCTACCACCGATTTCTTCTGCATTTGCCAGGAACCTTCTTTGCAAAACGGCACCTCGGACACCACGCTTCGGTGGGGACGCCGACTGAAGCGGAGCACGTCAATCTAGGCAGCTCGCCGATTTGGGTCGTGGCCCTTTTTGCGGTCAATGGCATACCGGTCGTGGCTGCCGAGTTACTCTTCGGATTGCGGATCACGCCGGGAATGTTCCTCGCGTTCGCAGCATATTTCATCACAGTGGAAGAGATTCATTGGCGCATTCACCTGGGGGAATGGCTGCCGCCACTGTTCGGAGCGGCGAGAGGATATCATCTCGCACACCACGCTCGCCCGGACGCACAGTTCAACATTTTCCTGCCATTGTGGGATACGTTGCTGGGACCCGCGGGGAGGTAGTTTCCTATGGCCGACCCGTATTTCAAGCTCCGACAAGAAGTGCATGTGGTTCGCAATCACTGCGCGTCGTGCAGCCAGCTCGAATCGCAGATGCAGCACCCGATCACAGTCAAAGCCATCCTGGCCTATGGCGAAGGGTTTACGTATCGCATCGAAGATGCGAAGGGTGCGAGCTTCAACATCAATGAAGCATGCCTCTGTAGCAGTGCTTCGGGCCACGAGTTGAATCCCTGTGTATTCTGCGGGCAGGCGATCGCTTGATCGCGGCTGGTCTCGGAATTGCCCAGTCACTCACCTTAACGGTCACTCTGCGAACTTGGGGTGAAGGATCGCCAGTGTATCCAAAAGAACCGAGCAATACGCCTTTGCACTTTCCTCAGTCAATGGAGTCTCGTCTTCTACCCAGGGCCGCAAACGCTCAATAGCCGTAGCGCCAATCTCGAGGTTCCGTTCGCTTCGCTCTACAGGACCGGAAATATTCCAATTCGAGTTTGGAGCGACCGCGCGATCACGTTCCCATCGAAAGATCGCGACGATCTGCCCCAGGGCTTTGTAGATGCCAGCCAGGAGAAACAAGGCAAAGCCGGCGAACAGTCCTGCACTGATGCTATCCCACCAGAGTCCAAATGCTACGGCTCCCCCAACTACCGCGAAGGCTGGAATTGCCGTGCGAATCCCCTTGGCAGACAGACTAACAGTCATACCCTTCTTGGCCTTCTTGACCAAGGAGGCAACCCACCGTTGCGTCTTGGTCGCCATGCGGCTTATCCGACCTTGAATGTTGATGGCTAATGAGCCAACCGCAGGCCGTAATCCTACGAGCGTATGCATGTTCCACCCCCATTTTGTTGGCCTTCACCCGCGTATCGACCCATCGATTTTAGGACAGGTTTTGCGGAACTCCGATGTAACGAAAGGGCATTGGCGAACTCGACCCGGCACCTGCCTGTTACTAGCAGCCTACGGTGTGAACGTCTGGTGAAAAGATTCCGCGAATGGGTGGTCCGAATGCGTGGCGAATGTGGAACTTAGGTTCTGGTGCTTGCCTAAGCCTCGGAACTGACAACTTCCCGACTTCGTTGCGTGGTAGTGCCACTACTTCATTCGTGCTCTGCTTAGCTTGAAGCCCTGGTAGGCAAGGTAGCCCGCGATTGCAAGCCCTATCCAGCTAATCCAGAGGGGCACCACAATGTCCCCGATCGTTACCTGCCAGCCGCGGAGAAGGCGCAACGCGTGGAGGAGAGCTATCAGTGAGAAAAGCGTCGCAGTGATGAGCGAAAAGATCCTTGGTGTCATTCAGACCTCTATTGATAAAGAATTCCAGGCGGGGCTTTTGAATTTCCAAGGTGCTGCCCGCGAGAAAGCTTAGGCAGCGGCCACGAAGGGCTTGACAGTCTCACTCCACTGCCCGCTCGAGGCATCATCGCCGGTGACCTCACCTGGCCAGGTCCGCGACAGGTACCTTGGGGGGCCCATCAGGAAGGCGAATTGATGCCGAGGACTTGCGCCCTTGATCTGCTCATAGAATTCGAGCGCTTCCCCGGGAGAATACCTGCGAACGTCGAGCATGACGAGATCGTAGACATTGGGTTGCCAGAGAAATCGCGCGGTGGAGATCTTTTCAGCTTCATGCACCTCGACTCCGTGAGTTCGCAGGACGGCAGCGCGCGCCTCGCGAGTAGCCTGGCAGCGGTCGATGAGGAGAACCCGTTTGCCGTGAAGATCGGAACGAATTGGAGCTTGGGAAACCATGGCGCACCTCCGGTCAGCCGGACAAGCCCTTATCGAATGCCGGCTGCCTTATCTAGGTCGGAAACGACCAGTACCATACTTGCCTTCCCCGAACCCTCGGTGCTGGTCTGATACCCCAGTGTGATGTTGATGTTTTGGTCCGCGAGCTTGGTGGCGAGTTTCGCCAGCTCTCCCGGCGTATTCGGAAGCTCAACCTGGAGCACGTCTTCTTCGCGACACCGCAGCGCGGCCCTCGCAAACGCCTTTTTGGCGTTGTCCGTGTTGTCCACGACGAGATGGGTTATCCCCTCGGTGCCGGACGTCGAGGTCAGACAGGCGATGATATTCACTTTCGCGTCGCCGAGGACCTGTGCGATCTGCGCAAGCATGCCGGGGCGGTTTTCATGCGAGAGGATTAGCTGTTTAGCCTTCGGCATGGCTGGGACTCCCGCAGAAGGAATGTTGAGGATGTTTATAACAAGAATTCTCCTCTCGCCGGGGCGTGGAGTCAAGGTCGGTCAGGGTTGAGGAGACAAGGACGATGTTGACAGAAGCGAGTTTTCGTTGCGTGCCGCCGTTCGCTCCCTGAGCGGACCGGGAGGAGCCGGGCGGGCTGCGCGCGCGCGATTGCTGAGAGGTCGCGGACGGAGGGCCGCTTGGGGGAACCAGGATGATTTTTCCAATGGCTTCCACGAGTTGACCTACGCCGCTCGGTCGTATCGTTTTGGCGAACTACAGGCTCTCCGCCCTCCAGGAATAAGGCGCTGGAAGCTTCCGCTGTTTGCGAAACTCACGCATTTGCTTCTGCTGGTGAGTTCGGATTCTGAGATCGGAGCCCGGTTTCGCCGTACAAAGCAACACAAAGCCAGCTTCACGATCTACGGGGAAATAAACCAGCGAATCGGACTGGTCGACTTCCCCTCCATCCTCAAGCCTTCCTGCACACGTCAGGCAGTAACCTTGGTGGCATAGCGCGGGCAAAACAATCCCTGCTTTAAAGGCTGCGTCCCAGATGTGCTCTTCACCCTTTACCTGGATGAAGCGCTTCTCCTCACTGGGCAGCAGCACTTCGACCCGATACACCTCTGCCTGTGGCTTCATAGATATCCACGGTAGTACTACCTAGCCGCCAAGCCAAGCAGGACTACCGAGGACGAATGTTACGGATTGTAGAAACTGGCGTTCTTGCTATAAGGCGCATGTCCTGGTTCTCCACGCCGGAAGTGGCCGGACGGAATGGTCTTACCGTCGCGCTCATGAGCCAGCAATTCAATGAACCAGGCTTCGTGCTCGATTTCCTCGTTCAGGATGCGCGATGCCATGTCGTATGTGCGCGGGTCTTTGCCGAATGTCATGTCGCAAATCTCGATCCAGCTACGAATCGCGCAGCGCTCCGACTCCAAGAGTAGCGTCAGAATATTCACCACAGTGGGAGGGTCCGGCAGCTTTGCCGCGCGACAACCCGCCTGGTCATGGAAGGCGGGCAGATCATTCGGCAGTTCACCGCCCAGTTCGTATATGCGGGGGACGATGAGTTCCCAATGGGCACGGTCCTCCAACCTCGCATCCTCACAGATCTCTTTGTAGTCCTCGTGTCCCGCAAGATGCATTCGGAGAATGGTGTAGTAGTAGTAGGTGCTGGCAAATTCTGCGGCTGCGTTCGCGATCAACATTTTGATCAATTTGTCAACGTCGACACCTCGCGCCCGGATGACTTCAACTCCGACCCGCTGAGTGACATCGCCGGCTTTGACAATCGGAACAGCTTTTCTGTCAGGCATGGGACCTCCTTATCGACATCACTCTAGCGCTTCGCCTGGCCATAGGTCTAAGATATAGTTTCTATTCGACGTATAGCCTTTTCCTCTGACACGAGTTCCTGAGCGAGGTCGGCAATTTCCTGGGAGCCAAAGTGGATGTCAAGAGGAGTTAACGCATGCAGGTTCATCAACTCCGCTACTTTTGTGCGGTAGCCAGAACCGGAAGCTTTACCCGCGCCGCGCAACAGGAACACCTGGCACAGCCCTCTTTGTCGCAACAGGTCCGCAAGCTCGAGGATGAGCTTGGGACGAAGTTGTTCGATCGCCTTGGGCGGACGGTGAGGTTAACACAATTAGGGAAGACATTCCTGCCGCGCGCCGAGGCGATCATGCAGCAGGTTGCCGCTGCCAAAATGGAGATTCAAGAGATGGCAGGGGCAGAGCAAGGCAAGCTTGTGATCGGAGCCATCCCCACCATCGCGCCGTACTTCTTACCTTCACGCCTAGCGACTTTCGGGCGAAAGTTTCCGCGCGTTCAGATCAGCGTCATAGAAGAGGTGACCAACGAACTTGTTAATCTCATCCACCAAGGCGTCATCGACCTAGCACTGCTAGCCCTACCCGTTCCTGCCACACATTGCTTGTGTCACGAACTCTTTCGTGAACGGCTTTACCTGGTCGTTCCGCGAAGCCACCGACTCGCGTCGTTGAGCCGCGTGCATCTTGCACAAATCGAGCGTGACCCGTTCCTATTGCTCAAGGAGGGCCATTGCTTCCGAGAGAATACGCTCTCCATCTGTGGACGTGCGCGTTTGCAGCCCAACGTCGTCTTTGAGAGTGGCCAGTTCAGCACCATCTTGGCCATGGTGGCGGCGGGTACTGGGGTGTCCGTGGTGCCGGAAATGGCGGTCGAGGAAAAGCGAGAATGCCGATTCATTCCACTGGCGGATGAAAGCGCTTACCGTCGTGTGGGAATTTTGCAACTCAGGCAACACTTCCGCAGTCGCGTCCACCACGCATTTCTCGAACATCTTCAAGGGACAGACAAGCGGCGCAGTACGCCTTCTTTCCCCGCGCCGATGGCCACCTAAAAGACGGTGCGAGCGTCTCCTGCGGTTCGGCAAAACGCGATAAGATTCAGGCCATGATCTCGGCCATCCTCATTTCGCTCCGGCACCTTCTGGGATGGCTTGTCAGTGCGTTCAGTTCCCGAGAAGATCTCATCCTCGAAAATCTGGTGTTTGTCGCCAAAGCTGCGTCCGGCTCTGAAATCAACAGCTTGCACATCTTCCTCAACCCGTCTATCTGCTACAACTCTCGCCCATGTTTGGTTTCTTCTGGCTCTGGTTCGGCGCAGTTGTCCGCTTGTTCCGTTCGCGTCAAAGCCTGCTCCTTGAGAATCTGGTGCTGCGGCAGCAGCTCACCGCCCTGAAGCGCAGGTACCCCAGTGTGCTCCGCGAAAACTCTGTCCGAAAAGTTTGTCGTCGACGTAACATTGTTACATTGCCCCGGGCCGGAATTTTTGCGGACCACAGAATGCGTTCTGCGAACGGCTGATCGGAGCTGTGCGGCGTGAGTGTTTGGACTACGTGACCCCCTCAGCGAGAAGCACCTGCGGAAAGCTCTGCGGGAGTGGGTGGCCCACTACAACCAAGGCCGTCCGCATTCTGCCTTGGGTCCCGGTATCCCCGCCGGCACGAAAAGAGCACTTGCGGCGGCACCTTACGCCATACACTCGTCGACACGAGTTGCAAGCTGATTCTCGCATCACAACCCGAGAAATCCTCGGAGGGCTGCATCACGAATACGAGCCGGCACAAACGGCGGCGTAGAAGGAGACAGTAATAATAATGAAGACTCGGCGCACCTTGATCCGTTCTCCTCTGGAATGGCAGATGACGGCTGCGCCCCTGCCACATCCTGCGATTCCAGTGTTGGCCGAGCGTGGCGGTACACAACTCAAGACGCCACGCCCGGTCATTCTCGTAGACACCCGGGAACAGAACCCCTTCAACTTCTCCCGTTTTGACGGATGGTTTGCAGGGGTAGAAGAGAAACCGCTGAAGCTGGGTGATTACTCAGTCGCGGGGCTGGAAAATGTCTGCGTCGTGGAACGCAAAGACCTGCCCGATCTGATCCACTCCCTAACTGCCGAGCGCTCGGTCTTTGTGAACCGTCTGCGACGGATGAGTCGCTGTCCCCATCGGCTGCTGGTCATCACTGCTGCATTGAGCCAAGTGAAGTCCCCTTATCCCCACAGGGACGCAAACCCGAACCGCATTACCCAGTCCCTGATTGCGCTCCTTGCGGGACTCCAGGTTCCATTCTTATGTACGGAAACTCACGAGCTCGGCGAAGAACTGGTCGCGTCTTATCTTTACCAGGTTCACCTCTACCACTGGCTAGAAACTAACGATCACGGGCGCTTCCTGAGCGACAACGACCTTTAGCAGAGAATTTCTCGAGTTGGGCCGAAGGAATTGAAGGGTGTCAGGTATCGGATGGAGTTTTTGCGGAGTACAAAGGGACAAACTGGTACCTGGGGACGATTTGTTGTGCCCACGAACTCGCGCTCCTAATCTGCCGCGCCTGCATAAGCAACTTCGCGGCCACCGTAGCGGCGCACTCTGATGTTGGCCTGCTCGGCGTGGGCCAGGAAGCCTTCAAGCACGCACAAACGCGAGCAGTACTCACCGATCATGGCGGATGCTTCGTCGGTGAGCACCTTCTGATAGGTGCAGGTCTTGATAAACTTGCCCACCCAAAGGCCGCCCGTGTAGCGCGCCGCCTTGCCGGTGGGCAGCGTGTGATTCGTACCAATCACCTTGTCGCCGTACGCCACGTTCGTACGCGGACCCAGAAACAGGGCCCCGTAGTTCTTCAGGTTCTTAAGGAAGTAATCCGGATCGCGGGTCATGACCTGGACGTGCTCCGAGGCGATACGATCGGCTTCCCGCACCATCTCCTGATCGGAGTCGCAAACGATCACCTCGCCGTAGTCGCGCCAGGAAACAGAGGCTAACTCGGCCGTAGGCAGGATGGAAAGCAGGCGCTCGACCTCAGTCATAGTCTGGCGGGCGAGTTTCTCGGACGTAGTGAGCAGGATAGCGGGCGTGTTGAATCCGTGCTCCGCCTGGCCCAGGAGATCGGTCGCACAGAGCTCCCCGTCAACGGTTTCATCCGCGATGATCAGAGTCTCGGTCGGTCCGGCAATCAGATCGATACCGACACGACCGAAAAGCTGGCGCTTGGCCTCGGCCACGAAGGCATTGCCCGGCCCCACGATCATGGACACGGGATTAATGCTCTTCGTGCCCAGTGCCATGGCGGCGATCGCCTGAACCCCGCCCATGCAGTAAATCTCGTCCGCCCCGCCGAGGTGCATGGCGGCGACCACTGCCGGGCTCGGCTGGCCATGATATGGAGGCGAGGACGCGATCACGCGTGGCACGCCCGCGACTTTCGCTGTCACCACGCTCATGTGGGCGGAGGCTACCAGCGGATATTTCCCGCCGGGAACGTAGCAGCCGACCGAGTCCACCGGCATGTTCTTGTGGCCGAGAATGACTCCCGGCAGGGTCTCGACTTCGACGTCCTTCAGGGACGACCGCTGCGCCTGGGCAAAGTTGCGCACCTGGGCCTGGGCGAACCTGATGTCTTCAATGTTCCGCCGGGTGAGCTGGGACAAACACCCCTCGATCTCCTGCTCCGAAAGCCGGAACGCGGGAGGGTTCCACTTGTCGAACTTCTCTGAGATTTCGCGTAGGGCGGTCTCGCCGCGACCTTCTATGTCTTCAAGAATCCCGGTGACGATGTCGCGAACCTTCTTCGCCTCTGCGGTTGTTTGCTCGGGCGTGCGACCGGTCTTTAGATGGCGTGCCATTTTGCCCTCCTTCCGAACTTCCGACCATAGAGTGGGGTAACGCGGCCGAAAAGTCCCGCCGCCGTCCACGCGTCCGTGCGGGGCGCTACGGGATGCCATCCTAGCCAGTCGCTGAGACAGGTTCGGTGAGTTCGACGTCGGTGGTCGAACACGAATGCTGTTCGGCTGCATAGCCCGCTTTGTAATCCGCCTTGACAGCGTCCGATGCGGTCGGCAGCACGGGGAAGTCCCACCAGCCGACGACTTCTGCCGCGGCCACTGAGACATCTCGCGTGATCGGCACTTCGACCAGGGCGGGTGCGTTCGAGTCGAGAGCTCGCTTGATGGCCGAGCCAATTTCCTCCGAGGCCTGTACCTTGGCTGCGACCGGAATGCCGAACGACTTTGCCAGCGCGACGAAGTCAACCGAGTAGGGCTGCCCGTCGCCGCTATGACGGTTGAACTCGGACCCGATCTGCCGGCCCATCAGGTAGTTCTGGCCGTCGCGGATCGAGATGTAGCCGGAATTATTGAGCACCAGGAATACAACCGGAATGTTGTACATCACGCAAACCGCGAGCTCCTGCACACACATCATGAAGTCACCATCGCCAATGATGCACACTACCGGTGTGTCCGGCCTGGCCAGCTTAGCGCCGATCGCGGCGGGAAGCGCGAAGCCCATCGAAGAGAACGAGCCTGAGGTGATGTGGGTTCGTGGCTCGTAGACCGGGAAGGCTTGCTTGGTTGTGCTCTGCGGATGCCCCGACCCCACAGTCACAATCCCGTGGCGGGGAAGGACCTTGCGCAACTCTCGCAGCGTGCGCAGCATCGTGGTGGGGATGCCATTGTATGAGCGACGCCGCTCCAGCCTTTTCTCCCACTCCTGCTTCAGTCCTTCCACATCGCTCAGGTAGGATGTCCTGGCTCCGCGTGCTTTACGGGCCTGTTCGTCCGAGATGCCGGCGAGGATGTCGTCAAGAGCCAGCTTGCAGTCGGCCACGATGCCGACCTGAGCCGGATAGTTTTTCCCGATCTCGCGCGGATCAATGTCAACCTGGATGAGCTTGGCATCCGGGATCGAGAAGGTGACACCCTTGCGGTAAGACGAGGCGGACCAATCGGTGAAGCGGCACCCGAGCGACATGACAACATCAGCGTTTGCCGCCGTGTGGTTCCCAGGCAGCGATCCCGGCCAGCCGGCGGTGCCGGCGCACATCGGACTGTCCTCGGCAATCGCGCCCTTGCCGTTCCAGGTAAAGACCACGGGAATGCCGAGTTTCTCGACCAACGTAGTCAGCTCGGGAGTCGCATTGGCAGTAATGGCTCCGCCACCCACGACGATGCACGGACGCTTGGCCGTGAGCAGAAGCCTGATCGCCGCTTCGATGGCCTGTGCATCCGCTCGCTGCTTCCCCACCGGCAGGCGTTTGTCGAGATCGGCTACGTCAATGTCCGTCGTCTCCACCTGGACATCAAGCGGCACTTCCATGTGCACGGGACCCGGGCGCCCAGTCAACATCGCGTTCCAGGCGCGATGCATCACGAAGGGCACCTGATCGGCGCGGATCACATCGAAGGTGCGCTTGGTGACCGCCGCCGCAATATGCGGAAAATCAGGCGAGGCGAAGCGATCCAGCTCCTGCATGACGCCGTGTCCGCGCATGTGGGTGGCGGCGCTGCCGGTGATGAGCAGAAGCGCCGTTGAATCGCAGTGTGCGGTCGCCAGTCCGATGACTGTGTTGGTCGCGCCTGGGCCGATCGAGGTACAAGCCGCGATGGGCTGGCCCGTGACCCGGTAATGCGCGTCGGCGATGTGGACAGCATTCTGCTCGTGCATCACCTGGATGAAGGGTAGCTTGGAGACGGGATCGTTGAAGGCATCGATCATGCTCCAATTGCCGTGCCCCGGCAGGCCGGTGACATAAGGAACTCCGTATGCCTTGAGAGCCTTTCCTATGATCTGTCCAACCGTGAGCTGCATACAGGTCCTCCTCGCTCGACCTCTCCAACGCGGCATCATTCTACTCTCGGATAACGTGGAACGCGACTAAACTGGCTGTTGACGGCAGCGCGCGCTATCCGGGTTGGCACCGCCTCTCGCAGCTCGGGATGACGCTTCGCCTGGGAGATCGTCGTGGTGCGCCAGTCTACACGGTTGTATAATCCCGCCGACCCAAAGGGTGGAGCTAAGTATGGATCGGCGCACGTTCCTGTCGCATTCCGGCCAGTTATTCGTTGTCGCAGGGTTAGCTCCCAGCATTTTCTCCGAGAATCATATGCCTGAATCCAACCAACGCCGTTCTCTCTCCTTTTCAAATGACTGGATCGAGAGTGTCCTCGTCGGCGCCGTGCGCGACATGCCGGTTGAGGATGCGATCGTCGTGAACCTCTCCACCACGGTCTTGCACTACCGGGCGGGAGGTGATCACGGAACCATTCTCCCCTGGAAATCTGCGATGCTCCGGCATTGCACTATAGAAACTGGTGAAACCGCCGCGTTGCTGCACGTACGTCAGCGCACCAATCTCGGTGGCGTCGCGCTGGGCTGGGAGTGGTACGGTCATCGCTATCCAAAATTTCCTCGTGGTACCCCTCTCTACATCTCATCGCAGGATGACATTGGAGAAATTGAGCTCGACCCAGTTGCCGCCTTCACTCACGCGACTTCCGTTTTACCTTCGCCACGGCGATACCGGCTCAAGCTGAACCTCTGGTATACGCCCGAGGAGACGGACTGCACTATTCACACCGGACACCAGTTTCTGGAAGTTCACACGCAGATCCTGGGCACAGGTCA
>JACXTT010011185.1_pt1 | contig 12025 bp, 15 predicted proteins | sample 9270951 | NCBI WGS metagenome assembly JACXTT01 (sample SAMN15532306, study PRJNA645909) | rock metagenome | isolation source: weathered quartz diorite | place: Puerto Rico | collected 2017-06-21 | reverse complement strand
AAGCCCTGGTATGTGCCCGCCTCGGTACTGAACCCGCTGCGCCGCGAGGCGGTGGAAGCCCTGGAGGCGGCCCGTGCGCATGCCTTGCAGCGCCTGCCCCGTGCAACACCGGTGCAGCCGCCCGTGCCCTACCCGCAAGACACGCTGAGCTATCTGGCCAATGTGCACAACCAGCAAGCCCACGCTTTCTACGCACGCCATGGTGTCAAGGTGATTGACGCGGCGTATGAGGACAACGAAGAGCTGGGCGAAGTCAGCTTGATGATCACCAAGCACTGCGTGCGCTTTTCACTGAGCCTGTGCCCCAAGCAGGCCAAGGGCGTGACCGGCGTGCAAGGCACGGTCAAGGCCGAGCCGCTGCAACTGGTCAATGGCAAGGAAAAACTCACGCTGCGCTTTGATTGCAAGCCCTGCGAGATGCACGTGGTGGGCAAGATGAAAACGTCGGTGCTGAACCAGGCCAACAAGGCTTTGGCTGCAGGCCCTGAGGGCATTCCCATGACGTTCCACAAGACGCGGCCCAAGCAGCAAGAGTTTGGACACTGAGCAGCCGCTTGCGTTGGCTGCTTCGCAAGCCGAGGTGTAGGTTTTTTTTCCGGGGTAGCACCTAGGCCGTTGTTTGTCGCCCATCCGTACAATGCCACCAGCATTTTCAAAATCCTGGGGGGCACATGTTTAATAGCGTTGAATGGCGAACGGATCGCGCGGTCTTGAATGAACTGACGTTTAGGCTGGAGCAATTTCGCACGGAAGACTGGGACGGCGGAGAAGAGCACTTCCGGTTCTACAAGCGTAAGTACCTGGTTGACCAATACCAGTCGTTTTTCTCCAGGCACCCAGAATTCAAACCCCAGAATATTTTTGAAATTGGCATTTACGATGGCGGCAGCACCGCGTTTTGGTTTGAGATACTGACCCCCAGCAAATTGGTTGCCATAGACTTTCTGGACCGCGGTGACAATGCCTATTTCACGCATTGGCTGGAGTCCCGGTCACTACAAGATAGAGTCAAGACGCAGTGGCGTACCAACCAGGCCAATCAAACAGAACTCAAGCGGCTGGTCCATAGCGAACTCAATGACCACATTGACCTGGTCATAGATGACGCATCGCATTTGTATGGCCCGACAAAGGCAAGCTTTGAGGCGCTGTTTCCATATTGCAAACCCGGCAGCATTTACATCATCGAGGACTGGGGCTGGGACCACTGGAAGGATTTTTCGGCTCCAGACCATGAGTGGGCCCATGAACAACGCCTGACCCAATTGGTCATTGAACTGGTCGAGGCGGTCGGAACCTCGGACAGCGTGATTGCGGGCATTGAGGTCTTCCAGGGTTTTATCGCAATCAAGCGGGGCCATGGGCATCTGGAACCGGGGGCGGAGTTTTCACTGGACAAACTGATTCACCGTCGGCCGGTTGCAAAGACCTTGGGGGCATCCACCAAGCGCTTCGCCACCCAAAATGTGAAACCTGCCATGGCACCATTGGTGCGGGCGCTCAAGACAATGGCCCGCCCATTCAGGTCGCGCAGCAAGTGATAGTCTCAGGCAGCCCATGCCCCGCAATGGGGCATGCCGGAGTGCCGCATCACAACTGGTGGTGCAAGACTTCGCCCACGCGGTTGGAGTAGCGCACATGGGCATCCAGCTTCTCAAACTGCACGACCGCTGAGCGCTGGTGGTAGGCGTTTTCCTTCAGCCATTCAAATTCAATTTGCAACGCCTTGGTGTCGCCCACGCGCGTATGCCAGACCTTTTGCTCGGCACCCCAACGGTAGCCTCGGGCCTTGAGCTTGTCTTTTGCGTCAAACGGCGCATTGGTGGCCATCAGGCGGTAGCTGGGTTTGAAGGCCTGTTCCACCAAGTGTGCCAGCCCCGTGTGTTTGGCCAGCGGCAGTGGTGCGGCCAGCACGGCCAACAGCGCATGGCAGTCCATCTCGGCGCGGTGGGCGTCGTAGAACAGCCCCATGTCCAGGGCCAGGCTCTCCAGCTTGGAGGAGCGCCGTCCCTGGGCTTTCCAGGGAATGTCGACGAACGAGCAGGCCCAGGCCAGGTTCTTGAACTGGGGCAAGCGGTCTTCGCAAAACGGGCGATCAAATCCGGCGTTGTGGGCAATGACCAAATCCGCACCTTCCAGCAGGCTGGCAATGCGTGCTTCGTCCAGTTGCTGGCCCTGCACCATGTCGGGGGTAATGCCGGTGATCTCTTGCACCTCGCGCGGAATTGGTATGCCGGGGTCTTGCAGCCCGTCATGCACCTGCACTTCGCCAATGGGCAGTCCGGTGCTCAGGTCCACGTCCACGCGCAGCAAGGCCAGCTCCATGATGCGGTCTTTGGCGTGCTCCAGACCGGTGGTCTCGGTGTCCAGCAGCACGACGCGGCATACGCCCAGGTCGCCCCGCGTACCAGGCCACTGCAGGCGCGGCTGCAGGCGACGCAGCACACGGTAGTCGGGGTGAGCACTCAGCGTCGCGGCCATGGTTTGCAGGCCATCGGGGTCGGGGTACTGCGTGCCGGTGCTATTTACTTCGGCCTGCGTGGCCAAGGGTACTTGTTGCGCCAGCCGGGCGGTGGTGGAAGACGCTTTGCTGCGCGTCACACGCTTCTTGGGCGCGAGGGGCGCGATTGGCAAATCCGCCACAAAGGCGAAATCAAGCTGGTTGTTGCTATTCAAAGGGCTACCTTGTGCTGGCGGACAGATGTGGGCACTACCGACATGCAGTGCAGGCCTCCATTATCGGCGCTTGTGGCCCCCTCAAACATTGCAGTCCGCGGCATAGTATTGCGAGAATTTGTATTTTTTCTCGACCTGCCCATCCCACTTGCTCTTTGGAGACAGGTTTGCCGAAAACCCCAACCAACGCAAGCCACAGGTGGCGCATTGTTTGCTCAGCATGGTTGTGCCAATAAACCCGCCCTTGGGGTTGCTCGCTTCACCAAAATTTTGGTGCTCCGTCAGGGCTTTTTGGTACTCACCGGCATTGAATGATGCGACAACACTGTTGATCATTTCTTGAAATTTTTCCAGGCTGGCACTGAAGCGCGTGCTCTTTGCCTTCACTTTCAGATACTTGGCGCACGCGTCGCAATACGGCAAACTCAGCAAATAGCTAAACATGGCAAAACCACCGACCGCAAATCCTATGATTTGCAGACAGGCCGTTACATAACCTCAAAATGACCCAACGCGCCAGTGTCGCCAACCTTGACGCCATGGAATCTGAACTCCATGGCTTGGTTTTCCAGCACCAGTTGCAAGTAGTGGGAAAAAGGCACCAACTCGCTAAGGGGCCTGCCTTTGACAGATTGGGAGCTGTACGCGAGCCAGTAGATGGTGAAAAACGTGCTGATGGAAATAATGACCATGTTCAGCAACAGCGTTTTTGTGGGCCGGTGACCACATAGCACCGCTCCCACGTAGTAGCCCGCGGCCGCTACAAAACCGCAAGCAATAGCCCCGGCCGGAACGACAAACCAGAGGCTGAAGGTATAAATGGCAAAGCCTGACAGATTATCCAACTGCCACAGAAGCAGCGCCGTCAACATGCTGGCGATCAATCCGAAAATGCTAACCACTGTGTTCTGCAGCGCAGCTTTCATTGCTACATACCCCCTAAGGCACAACGACGCCTTGTGCTGCCCATTGTAGGGGCTTGCAATGGGTGATGTGCTTCTGTCGGCCCCTGGTACGGGGCTTGCACAGGCGTACGACAGCAACTACAAATTCTTGTTCAACACATCCTGAATCTGCAGGTCGCCAAACATGCCGTCCGTGCGCAAGGCATAGGCGCAGTGCATCTCCAGCACGCCGTCGGTGAAGCTGATCAGCATCTCGGCCGGCGTCTTGACGTTCTTGAGCTTGATACGTTTGAGACCCACAATGGCTTCCTTGCCAATGTCATCACCACAGATCACACGCAGGGCCATGTTGATGCGGTGGCAAGAAATATTGTCAAGAAAGGCCAGTGCCTCCATGTCGTCGGAAAAACTGTCCCAGTCAACGTCATAGGGGATTTCGATGCCCGTGATTTCAACGATCTCCTTCGCGCGCGCCTGGAAGGTGTTGTCTTGCAGGTCCTTGATCTTGCGGCGTTCAACCAATCCCATGTCACATAACTCCTGTAAAAAAACCTTTGAATTACTCAGTCAAAATCGTGGTAACCGCCAAACTTGGCACAGACGCGGCATCTGAAGACATAGGCGGTGGGCGAGCCATCGCGGCTCAGGCTTGAAAGCAAAGCCTGCCAGTCTTTGTCACTGTGCGTTGCGCTGGAGGCGCGAATGCCCGCAATGGCGCCCTCACCCATGGTTGTCAATTCGGCCTTGCCGGCGGGGCCCAAAAACTCCGCGGGACTTGCACAATGCGTCCACCAGAACTCCTGCTGCCAGGCGCAAAAACCCGGTGTGCGGTTGGCTAGTTCATCCACCATGTCTGGCGCAACCGGTCTTTGCAGGTCGTCGTCATCGTCCAGGCTGATGCCGGCCTTGTCTACAAAGCTGACGCCCAGCTCCCGGTTCGCGCTGCCATCGGCAATGCACCAGGGGCATATGGTCTCTGAACCATCGCCTTCGCCATAGACCGGGCCTTCATACACATAGCCACGCGAGCGGTCGCAACAAGCGCAATACTCGGGCGAGGCCACGACGCTGCCGGTTGCAACAGGGTCCGGGTGGAACGTGAAAGACGGCAAGGGCTCTTGCGGCTCGTCGTGAAGGGGGTCGAAAGCACGCGGGTTGTCCACCAGAAATGCCGCTTGGTAGGCACGCATATCGCGTGCATGGTCCGGCGGCATGGCAGCACGCCCGCCGCTGGCAACCGCATCAGCAGCAGCCTCGATCTGCACCCGCACGCGCTTGGCTTGCGCATTGGCGGCCGCCTGGCGCAGCAAGTCAACCACCTCGGGCCGTACCGATGGGGACAAGAGTCCCAAGAACACGTCAAAAACCTGCAACTGGCTGTCCAGCGCATCGCCTTCAAACTGTGGCAGTACCGCGGCAATCTGCCGCAGAACTTCGGGCAACTGGCTGGAGTTGGCTTCAACGCTGTCAATGGGGCTTTCGGGCATCACACGCTATCGGTCTGGTTTTGCATCTTGGCCTTGGTCGAACCAAGTATTCAATGGGTTCAAAAAAGATTCAAATCTTTTTTCCAGCCAGTGCAAGTGCATGCCAATGCCCTAGGGCTTTGATGGTTGAGTCACTCGAGCAAAGAAAGCAAAACTACCAGACTATGCTGGCCAACAACAATGTGCTTTGTGCGGATCGTAGCCCTCAGCAACCCAAATTTTCTCGCAGCCATTTGCAGATCGCACTGTCCGCATTTTCAAATCCGTGGATCGCGGTGAAGTGATCTGCCCCTGGCTGCTCCTGCAATAGCGCCTGGTTACCTGCTGTGAGCCATGCCTGGTTCAGGGTGCTGGCCTGTCGCGCAAATTCGGGGGTCTCGGCGCCGCCCCAGGTAATCCACACCGGGGTCTTGCAGGGTCGCACTGAGAACGCGGGCGAGTTGCGGCGGATGATGCCGTCATCCAACTGGATCTGCGGCTGCAGATAGCTGTAGCGCAATGGCTCCAAATCATAGAGGCCGCTGACCAGCACAGCTGCGGCCAGTGGGTCTTGCGGCAGGCCATAGTCTTCTGCCCAACGGGTTTGCAGGCACATGGCCGCCAGGTGGCCGCCAGCCGAGTGGCCACCAATGGCCACGCGCTTGGGGTCGCCACCGTATTGCGCAATATTGCGCAGCGTCCATGCCACGGCAGATCGCGCCTGGCGGGTGATCTCGTCTATGCTGACAAAGGGGCACAGGGCGTAGTTGATGACCACAGTCGTGATACCCGCTGCATGCAAGCCCAGCGCCACGCCACTGAACTCCTTGCTGGACAATGCCCGCCAATAGCCGCCGTGGATAAACACGAACACCGGTGCGTTCGGAACGGCTGCGGGAAAGATGTCCAAGGTCTCGGCCAGCGTGGGGCCAAAGGGCACATCCAACTCGCAGCGCAATTGTGTGCGGGCCTGCTGCGCGCGCTCAACATAGTGACGACCGGGTGCAGTTTGATCGACCAATGGCAGCGAGGGGTTGTATTGCGCATCAATCTGCGCTTGGGTGGTGAAATCGCGGTAGAGGGCTCGCATGCACTGGCTTTCAATTCAATCGGGGATGATGGCGGTGACTTCGATTTCGACCTTGGCGCGGTCCTCCATCAGCGCGGTGACTTGCACCGCCGTCATGGCGGCGTTGAAGCTGCCGATGATTTCTCTGAAGGCCTGGCCCACTTCGCGCCCGGCGGCCAGGTATTCGCGCTTGTCAGTCACGTACCAGGTCATGCGCACAATGTGCTCGGGCTTGGCGCCAGCCTCGTTCAGTACGGCCACAATGTTGAGCAGCGCCTGGCGCGTCTGGCCGGCAAAGTCGTCGGTATGGAACTGGCACTGCGCGTCCCAGCCTATCATGCCCGCCACGCACACGGTCTGGCCGCGCGCCATGACGCCATTGGCGTAGCCGCGTGGGCAGGACCAATCGGGGGGTTGCAAAATTTTCATGGGGCTGCTCCTGTTGCGTTGTGCCAGCGATTCAATGCGTCCAGCACATCGTTGGGAATGTCTATGGATTGGTGTTTGGAAAGCGATGTGGTCACCAGCACCTGGCGCAGCTTCAGGCGCGGGCCGTCTGCGCCCAGGCACTCCACATTCAGCGTGATGGAGCGCTTGCCCACGCGCTCCACCTGCAGTTGGAAGGTGATGCTGTCGCCCATAAAGCTGGGTGCCGAAAAGTCGCAGTGCAGCGACACCGTGGGCAGGCCTACCAGGCGTTGTCCAATGAGGTGGGCATAGTTGATGCCCAAGCCTTCGGTAAACCAGTCTTCGACCACGCCATTGAGCAGGACGAAATACTGCGGGAAGAACACGATGCCCGCCGGATCGCAATGCGAAAAACGTACCGGGATTGTCTGGCTGAAAATGGCTGTTGTCATGCTGCGCTATTGTGGCTGAGCCTGGCTGATGCTTGCTGACTCAGGCCAGATCACGCAGCTTGAAACGCTGCAGCTTGCCCGTCTGTGTGCGCGGCAGGGCATCGACAAAATCAATGGCGCGTGGGTACTTGTAAGGTGCAACCGTCTTCTTGACGAAGTCCTGCAGCGCATGCACCATGGCCTCGCCAGCCGCGTGGCCTGCACGCAGGGCGACAAAGGCGTGAACAATCTGGCCACGCTTCTCGTCGGGGCTGCCAATCACCGCGCACTCGGCCACGGCGGGGTGCAGCATCAGCGCTTCTTCCACCTCGGGTGCGGCAATGTTGTAGCCGCTGGAGACAATCATGTCATCGGTGCGGGCCTGGTAGAAGAAGTAGCCATCGGCATCCATGCGGTAGGCGTCGCCGGTGTAGTTCCAGCCGTCTCGCACATAGCTGGATTGGCGCGCATCGGCCAGATAGCGGCAGCCTGTGGGGCCGCGCACCGCCAGCTTGCCCACGGTGCCCACCGGCACGGGTTGGCCCTGCTCATCGACCACGCGGGCTTCGTAACCCGGTACCGCCTTGCCGGTGGCTCCGGGCCGGGCATCGGCCTCGTCAGCGGAAATGAAGATGTGCAACATCTCGGTCGCGCCGATGCCATCAATCATTTCGATGCCGGTAGCATCGCGCCACAACGTGCGGGTAGCAGCCGGCAATGCCTCACCCGCCGACACACAGCGGCGCAGCTTGGTCTGGCGCAACTCGGCGCCGCGTGGCGCCAGTGCACGGTAGGATGTAGGCGCGGTAAACAGCACCGTGGCGCCAAACTGCTGAATGCCCTCCAGCAATTGCGGCGGCCCCGCTTTTTCCAACAGAACAGTTGAGGCGCCGACCGAAAATGGAAACAGAATCAAACCACCCAGGCCAAAGGTGAACGCCAGGGGCGGGCTGCCAATGAACACGTCATCGGCACTGGGCTTGAGCACATGGCGTGGCCAGCAGGCGCATGCCGCCATCACGTCGCGGTGGAAATGCATGGTGGCCTTGGGCACGCCGGTCGTACCAGAGGTGAAGGCAATGATGCAGGTGTCGTCCGCCGCCGTGTCGGCATTGGAGAAGCGGTTGGACTGGTGCGCCATGGCGGCTTCCAGTCCAGCGTCTGGCGCGCCGTTGAATGTGCGAATGGTCTGCAGGCCAGGGCACTGGGCAGCCGCGCCCTGCACTTCCACCAGCAAACTCGCGTCGCACAGTGCGTGGCGAATCTGGCCTTTGTCGACCACCGCTGTGAGCTCCTTGGCCCGCAACATGGGCATGGTGGCCACAGCAATAGCGCCAAGCTTGACGACGGCAAACCAGCAGGCCGCCATCATGGGGTTGTTCGGTGCATGCAGCAGCACGCGGTTGCCCGGTACCACGCCCATGTCGTGCTGGAGCACATTGGCAATGCGGTTGGCCTTGTCCTGCAGGTCTGCATAGGTCCATTGCAGACCCGGCGCACGAATACAGACCCGCTGGCCACGCCCTTCTTGCACATGGCGGTCCAGCAGGTCGGTTGCGCAATTCAGCTGTGGCGGAAATTGCAGCTCCGGCAGATTGAACAGCAACTGCGGCTGCTGGTTGGCAGGTGGCAGGTTGTCGCGCGCAAAGGTGTCGACGTGGGCACTAGACATGGAGTTTCTCTTTCAACAGGTCTTTGGCAATGATCAGTTGCTGCACTTCGGTGGCGCCTTCATAGATGCGCAAGGAGCGGATCTCGCGGTACAGGCGCTCCACAATGTGCCCACTGACCACGCCCATGCCACCCCAGATCTGCACCGCAGCGTCAATGACCTGCTGAGCGCCTTCGGTGGCGGTCATCTTGGCCATGGCAGCTTCGCGCGTCACGGAGCGGCCCTGGTCGCGTTGCCACGCAGCGCGGTAGGTCAGCAACGCACTGCTATCAATGATCGTGGCCATCTGGGCCAGCTTGGCCTGCGTCAGTTGAAAATCACCCAGCGTCTGGTTGAACATCCTGCGTGTGGTGGCGCGGTGCAAGGCTTCGTCCAGCGCACGGCGGGCAAAGCCCAGCGAGGCGGCCGCCACCGACGTGCGAAACACATCCAGTGTGCGCATGGCCACCTTGAAGCCCTCACCTGCCGCGCCCACACGCTGCGTCAGCGGAATGCGGCAATTGCTAAAACGCAGCGTGGCCAAAGGATGCGGCGCAATGACATCAATGCGCTCGGCAATGCTGAATCCCGGTGTGTCGGCGTCCACAATAAAGGCGCTGATTCCGCGTGCACCCGGCGCTTCGCCGCTGCGGGCAAATACCACGTAGAAGTCGGCAATGCCGCCGTTGGATATCCAGGTTTTGCTGCCATTGAGCACAGCATGGTCGCCTTCTATGCGGGCCTCGCATTGCATGGCGGCCACGTCAGAACCCGCCTCGGGCTCGCTCAGCGCGAAGGCGGCTATGGCTTCACCGCGCGCCACGCGGCTCAGGTAGCGTTGCTTCTGTTCCTCGGTGCCGGCCAGGCTGATGGAGCCGGAGCCCAAACCCTGCATGGCAAAGGCAAAGTCAGCCAGGCCCGAGTGCCTTGCCAGCGTTTCGCGTATCAGACAGATAGCGCGCGTATCAATCGTGTCCGACACGCCGCCGTAGGCCGTGCCCCCCACCGCATGCCGCAGCCAGCCCGCAGCGCCCAACTGGCGCACCAGGGCCTTGCACTCGGCGTCTACATCCGGGCCATGGTCGTGCGGTAGTTGCGCACTGGCCCAGGTGTCCAGCGTGCGCGCCAGATCGCCATGGCGGTGCTCAAAAAACGGCCAATCCAAATAGAGGGTGTCGCTCATGCCGGAGTGCTTTCTCAGTTGCCTTGGAACACAGGTTTTTGTTTGACGACGAAGGCATCAAAGGCGCGCTGGTAGTCTTGCGTCAGCATGCACAGTGCCTGGGCCTGGGCTTCGGCTTCTATGGCCTGGTCTATGGACATGGACCATTCCTGGTGCAGCATGGTCTTGGTCATGCCATTGGCAAATGTCGGCCCCGTTGCCAGCTCCTGGGCCAGCGTCTGTGCAGCGGTCAACAACTGCTCGGGCTCGCACAGGCGGTTGAAGAATCCACTGCGTTCGGCCTCGTCACCACCGATGGAGCGCCCGGTCATCAACCACTCGCTCGCGCGGCCCTGACCAATGATGCGCGGCAGCATGGCACAGGCCCCCATGTCGCAACCGGCCAAGCCCACGCGGTTGAACAAAAACGCCGTCTTGCTGCGCGCCGTGCCCAGGCGCATATCGGAGGCCATGGAAATGATGGCGCCGGCACCAGCACACACACCATCCACCGCCGAGATGATGGGCTGCGGGCAGGCGCGCATGGCCTTGACCAGATCGCCCGTCATACGGGTGAACATCAACAACTCCGGTGCCTTCAGCCGTATCAAGGGGCCAATGATTTCATGCACATCGCCGCCGCTGCAAAAATTGCCGCCGGCACCGGTGATGACGATGGCATGCACGTCCGGCGCAAATTTGAGTGCGCCAAACAGGTCGCGCAGCTCCACGTAGGAGTCAAACGTCAGCGGGTTCTTGCGCGTGGGCCGGTTCAGCGTGATGGTGCCCACGCCGTGCGACAACTGCCATAGAAAATGCGTTGCCTCATAGTGCGCCAGCGGTTTGCGGTTGCCCGCTTCCAGTGCCGGGTCCAGCGTCTTGGCGTCGTGGTCAGGGGTGGCGTGGTGCTGTGTCATATGCTGTCCTTTGTGTTGAGGTCTTGCTGACGCACGAGTTGTACGCGCAATTGGCCCAGTTGGCTATAGAGTTGCTGCACGGCCTCGCTGGGCAGGCCGGAAAAAAGTTCCAAAATCCACTGCTCGTGTTCTTGCGCCATGGACTCAAATGCGGTGCGGCCTTTGACCGTCAAGCTGACGATCCAGGCACGCCGGTCATCGGGTTTGTTTTCGCGCGAAACCAGGCCTTCACGCACCAGTTCGTCGGTCACGCCGGTTACATTGCCGCCAGTGACCATCAGGTAACGCGACAGCTCGCTCATCTTCAAGCCCTCGGGCTGGCGGTAGAGTTGCGCCATATAGTCAAAGCGCGGCAGCGAGATGTCAAACCGGTTGCGCAGGCGGCGGCGGATTTCGTCTTCAATTTGCGTGGTGCAAGCCAGCATGCGCAGCCACAATTTGAGCGCGGCATGGTCGCTGCGCGTGGAGCGGGCCTCGTGGCCCAGCTCGTCGGCCTCGTTCAACAGCACCCGGCTGGGGTCGGCCTTCATGCCGGTTCCTTAGGTTGGTTTTGTTGGGCTGCCATAGCCTTCTCACGCGCAAAGTTGGCCTCCATTTGCGATTTGCCCGACACATATTGCTGGGGCCAGGCTGCGGCGGTGTAGCCAATCTTGGCGGCTTCGGTCAGCGTCCAGGCCGGGTTGGCCAGGTGCGGGCGCGCCACAGCACACAGGTCGGCCCGCCCGGCTGAGATGATGCTGTTCACATGGTCGGCCTCGCTGATGGCGCCTACGGCAATAGTGGCAATGCCCGCCTCCTGGCGTATGCGGTCGGCAAACGGCGTTTGGAACATGCGGCCATAGACCGGCTTTTCTTTTTTGCTGACCTGGCCCGACGAGCAGTCGATCATGTCGGCACCCGCCGCCTTGAAAGCGCGGGCAATGGCAACCGCATCGGTTGGTGTGATGCCGCCCGCTACCCAATCATGGGCCGAAATGCGCACCGACATCGGCCGATCCGCCGGCCACGCTGCGCGCACCGCAGCAAACACCTCCAACGGGTAGCGCAGCCGGCTTTCCAGGCTGCCGCCGTATGCATCGTCACGTTGGTTGGTCAATGGCGAAATGAAGCTCGATAGCAAGTAGCCATGGGCGCAGTGCAGCTCCAACCAGTCCACGCCAATCTGCGCGGCGGCCTGCGTACTGGCGACAAACTGCGCGGTCACCTGGTCCATATCGGCACGGGTCATCGCCTTGGATACCTGGCTTACGCCTTCCAGATACTGCTGCGCTGATGCTGAGATAAGGGGCCAGTTGCCAGACAGGAGCGGCTGGTCAATGCCCTGCCAAGCCACACGGGTC
>JACXTT010011184.1_pt1 | contig 12025 bp, 9 predicted proteins | sample 9270951 | NCBI WGS metagenome assembly JACXTT01 (sample SAMN15532306, study PRJNA645909) | rock metagenome | isolation source: weathered quartz diorite | place: Puerto Rico | collected 2017-06-21 | reverse complement strand
GGACATGTGAGTGGAGGTCTGGATCGGAGATCAGAGACAGCAGGAAACTCGCTTCAGCGCCTCGAAGATCACGGGCATCCCCGAGCAAAACGGCTACGTGAATGTGTGCAATCTCGGCGGCGGTTACGGACGGAATGGCAACGGGCCCCAAGCCGAGCAGGCGATCATGATTGCAAACGCGCATCGCGGAATGCCGATTCATTTGCTCTGGACTCGCGAGGAGGATTTTATCGGGACAACCTATCGCGCCATGGGCATCGCGCGCCTCAAAGCCGGACTTGACAGTGAAGGCTGGCCGATCGCGCTCGAAGTCCGCACCGCGATGCAGGAAGACGGCTTTGGCCCGGAATCGTCATTCGACGTGGCGTCCCGGTACTATGTGCCGAACTATCGATTCTCGAACCATACGACGAAATTTCACGTTCCCGTCGGGACGCGGCGCGGCGTCGGACAAGCCGCCAACGAATTCTATCGCGAGAGCTTCATGAACGAGCTTGCTCACGCCGCGGGCAAGGATCCGTATCGCTACCGGCGTGAGCTCATTGCCCGCACTAGCCTGCCCTACAAAGACGACATGGTCCGCGCACTCGACATTGCCGTGGAGATGTCGGGTTGGGGAAAGCCGCTGCCCAAAGGTACGGTGCAGGTCATTGCTCTCGAAGAGAGGGGCGGGGAGACCAACCGCATGGCGACCTTCAGCGCCATGGTGCACACAATCTCGATCAGCCGCGAAGGCAAGGTGAAGGTCGACCGCGTCGACATTGCCCATGACACAGGCTTCAGCCTGGTCAATCCCCTATCCGTGAAGAAGCAGCTCGAAGGTCAGATTATCTGGTTCTACAATGACGCCATGCTCCAGGCGAACACGATCAAAGACGGGCACATCGTCGAGAATAATTTCAATACATTCAAGCTCTCGCGCATCGACGAAGACCCGCCCGAAATCAACATCCGCTTCTTCAAGACTGGACATTGGCTGCTCGGCATGGGCCATGACCGCGCTACTTCGATCCAGTCCGCTATCGGAGACGCTATTTTCCAGATTACCGGCAAGCGCTTTAGGGATCTGCCCTATGGCGGCCACGATCTGAGTTGGACCTAGCGTTCGGTGTCCGCGATGTCCTTTCGTAAAAAACCGCGGACGCAGCATTGACTGCGCCCGCGGAGTTCTCACTAGATGACCATTCGTTGTGCCGTGTTACTCCATTCGGAGAAACCCAGCTTTCCGAAGGCACGGACCTGGAACTTATAGATGGTTCCAGGTGTGAGGTTCTTGATGATCGCCGCTTGCCGTGTGCTTGTGACGATCACCGTGGTCGAATCGACAGTGCCGCCGGCGCCCGGCGCGAACAGGAACGTAAGACAGCTCGTAATACAAGGCCTTCGGGACCGATTTGAATATTACGGCGAATTCGCCCGTTGGACCTTGTTCTATCGCTGGAGCTTCAGGTGCGGGAAGCGGCTGCGGCTGGATCCGTTGGCGCTTGGCCACGGGCGTGAAGCCACTGGAGACAAACGTGTTCATGTCGTTCTTACACGCGATCTCAACGTAGTGCCCGAGAATACGGTACATCACGACCGTCTCGGCACGGCTTTTGTTGCGCTCTTCGACGGAAAGCTTGCCTCCGTCGGTTAAAACCGCAGCAACTGCAGCCGCGAGACGGTCGATGGCGCCCTTGAAGGTGGCGCCATCGAAGGGCGTGTTCGGAAACAGCGCAGGATGACCAAACACACCGTCGTGAGCGGCGATCAGACGGGGCAGGAGTTCCCCATCCGGCAGATAGTTCACTGCCAAAAAGGGCCGGATGATTTCAAGTTTTGTTGTAGGCATTGTTTTTTCCTTTTCAATTAAAGAGTTAAGAGACACTAAGGACGCGTGAAACAACTGGGGTCCATCCAGCGTCCAGTTTCAAAATTTGGCCCCATAGTATCTAAACCCCCGGAGCGAGCCGACTGGCCGAAAGAAATTTTCCAGAAACGAAAAGAAAGGACTTAAGGCTTCACAAAAGGGAACGTGGTGGGATTTTGGGCCAAGGCATAGACATTAATGTCCGGGACGCGCCCCGTTCCCGGCGCTTCGCGCACAAAATATCCGCGTCGCGCCGCTTCTTGTCCATGACGCGGAACTTTATTGCGCGACGCGGAACGTTTCCGGCGCGTCCCGCACAAAATATCCGCGCCGCGCCGCTTCTTGTCCATGACGCGGAACTTTATTGCGCGACGCGGAACGTTTCCGGCGCGTCCCGCACAAAATATCCGCGCCGCGCCACTTCTTGTCCATGACGCGGAACTTTATTGCAGGACGCGGAACGTTTCCGGCGCGTCCCGCACAAAATGTCCGCGCCGCGCCACTTCTTGTCCATGACGCGGAACTTTATTGCAGGACGCGGAACGTTTCCGGCGCGTCCCGCACAAAATATCCGCGCCGCGCCACTTCTTGTCCATGACGCGGAACTTTATTGCGCGACGCGGAACGTTTCCGGCGCGTCCCGCACAAAATGTCCGTCACGCGCCGCTTTGTCGCTTCAAGCGGTTTGACTCAGCCTAAACGCGCCAGTTGCAGATCGCACGGGCGCCGGACTTCGTTTCGAACTGCCGGGGCATTTCCCCGTCCGACCAACGGCTTCCGCTCGGGGCAAGTTCAGCCCGCATATTCTCAAAATTCAAGACACGAGCGAAGCCCACTTCCTGCATCGTCATAGTCTGACCGGCATCATTCTTGAGCAACTGCGACTGGATCGAGCCGAATTTCTCGACATTCACCTTAATCGTGCCGTTTTGCTCCTGAATGTCGATTGTTGCTGTCTGGGTCGGCAACCATCGCGTAACCAGGCCGCCGATAATCTCCATCGGGCCGCCTTTCTTGCCCTGAAATATCGCTTCGAGTTCTTTGCGTTGCCCTGCAGTGGTTGCACTATCAACATATACACGCGCTGTTCCGTTTCCATCGAACAACGTAGGTCCTGGGAAATCCAATGCCAGAACAACGGTGCGGCCACTCAAATCCGCGCCGTCTGAATTTCCATTCAAAATTCGAAACACGATGGCACTGTCACACCAGCCGCGATCCATCACCATGAGGTCTTTAACACCGAACCAGCATGGGCAAAGCATATTGCAGCTGCAGCTCTCGATCATTTGGGCACGAAGGTTCCAAGCCATAAGTTTCTCCTCCTCGGTGCTGATTCCCGATGTTCTCGCAGAATTCCGAAACAAACGAAAATTCTATCTCGAAAGGACCGAGTGTCTAAAAGCGAATCAGAGTACTATGTTTGAGGAAAGGAGCTTGTCATGGCGCGAATCTCGCTGAAAGTGAATGGAAGGACGCGGAACGTTGATACCGATCCCAGCACTCCGCTGCTGTATGTATTGCGCGACGAGTTGGGATTGAACGGGCCGAAGTTCGGGTGTGGTCTTTCACAATGCGGCTGCTGCACCGTGATCGTCGACGGCAGCGCGGTGAGGTCGTGCAGCACGGCGGTGAGCAATGCACAGAACAAGAGCATTACCACCCTGGAGGGTTTGGGCACTGTTGCCCGTCCCCACCGGCTCCAGAAGGCGTTCATAGAAGAGCAAGCAGCGCAGTGCGGCTATTGCATGAACGGTATGGTTATGAATGCCAAGGTACTGCTTGACAAAAATCCCCATCCGACGGAGGCGGATATCCGGCGTGCTCTGGACGGCATCTTGTGCCGTTGCGGAAGCCACTTGCGGGTTATCCGAGCCATCCAACGGGCAACGGTCTGAGAGCCTGGAAATCAGGAGGTGCAACATGCAAACACGACGGGTATCCCGCAGAAGATTTCTTAAAAGCACAGGCGGACTGATTGTCAGCTTCAGCTTTTCGGCACCGATTTCCCGGCGTCTCGCTCAATCGCCGGACTTGCCCGCCGTCGAACCGGAAGCGACCTCGCTCGATTCCTGGATCGCAGTCGCACCGGACGGAACGGTCACGATCTTCACCAGCAAGGTGGAACTCGGCACCGGCATCGAGACCGCGTTGGCTCAAATTGTCGCCGACGAACTGGACGTGCCGTTTCAGAAAATCAACATGGATTGGGGCGACACCGCAAAGACAGTGGATCAGGGAATGACTGTGGCCAGCCGCACCCTCGAACGCGGCGGTCCGCAGCTGCGTCAGGCCGCTGCCGCAGCGCGCCAGCAACTTCTGAAACTCGCCGCAGCACGGCTTCAGGTTCGTGCGGATCAACTTTCGGTTCGCGACGGTGTGGTGAGCATCAATGGCAACGCGGGCAAGAAAATCTCCTACGGCGAGCTCATTGGCGGCAAGCGCTTCAACCTGAAGATCACCGCCACGGGTGAAGGCTGGGATATGAAAGTGGCTCCCGAAGCGCCAGCAAAGAACCCCAAGGACTACAAAGTTGTGGGGACGTCCGTTCCGCGCATCGATCTGCCGCCGAAATTCACCGGCGAGTACACGTACATTCACGACATGCGCGTTCCGGGGATGCTCCACGGCCGCGTCGTTCGCCCTCCGGTAGTAAATTCCAAACCGGCAAACATCGACGAAAGCTCGATCGCGCACATTGCCGGCGTCGTCAAAGTGGTGCAGCAGGAAAACTTCGTCGGCGTCGTGGCCGAGACCGAATGGGCTGCAATCCAGGCGGCCAGGGCTTTGAAAGTGACCTGGTCTACGCCGGAGGAGAAACTTCCCGCCAACAAAGATGAGTTGGATGCCTACCTCAGAAATACTAAAAGCGTCATCGACATCAATCCGGTGAAGAAGGGCAACGCGGAACAAGCGCTCTCGCGGGCCAGCAGGACTTTTGAAGCGACCTACCATTGGCCCTTTCAGCTGCACGGCATGCTCGGCCCCTCCTGTGCGATTGCAGATGTGCGCGGCGACCGAGCCACCGTCTGGACCGGCACTCAAGCTCCGTTTATGACGCGGGACCAGCTCGCAACTCTTTTGGGCGTGCCTAAAAAGAATGTTCGCGTGATCCATAAAGAGGCTGCCGGCTGCTACGGGCGCCTCGAGCCCGACGACGTGCCGCAGGATGCCGTCCTGATGTCCCGCGCTGTCGGGAGACCAGTGCGCGTTCAATGGATGCGTGAAGACGAGCACGGCTGGTCACCGAAAGGCCCACCGCATTTGATTACGGTCCGGGCCGGCGTGGATGCTCAGGGCAAAGTTGTGGCCTGGGATTACCTGGACCGCAGCTTCCCGTGGACCGATGCCAGGAGTGCGTTGCTTGCCTCCCGGCAAGTGGGCCTGAAGCCGGCGGATGCAGGCTTTCCCAATGGAGCGACTTCGGCCGGTGAGGTGTATCAGTTCGACAACCAAAACATCGCCGCTCGAAATCTGCCCTGGCAAACAGCCGGGCCGATTCCGCTACGGACCTGCAATCTCCGCTCGCCGGGACAGCCGGCGCGGTGCTTTGCAAGCGAAGGTTTCATGGACGAGTTGGCTTCGGCTTTGGGTGTGGATCCAGTGCAATTCCGGCTGCGCTATCTCGGCGACAACAAGCGGCTGAGGGATGTCCTGACGGCTGCAGCTCAAAAGGCCGGGTGGAAGGAACGTCCCTCACCTGCGCCCGCTTCCGCCGGTCCTATGCTTGCGGGGAGAGGTGTTGCGATTACGGACCGTTCCGGAGCCATGATCGCCATTGTGGCGGAAGTTGAAGTAGACAAATCGACGGGCAAGGTTACAGTCCAACGAATCACCGTCGCGCACGACTGCGGCCGGATCGTCAACCCTGATGGGGTAAGAATGCAGATTGACGGCAATGTCATTCAGGGAGTGAGCCGCACGTTACTCGAGGAAGTTCAGTTCGATGCCGCCAGCGTGAAGAGCGTGGACTGGAAGAGCTATCCGATTCTCACATTCCAGAACATCCCCGCAATCGAAAGCGTGCTGATCAATCGGCCGGAGATGGAAGCACTGGGCGCGGGCGAGCCGTCCATCGTGCCCGTCCCGGCAGCAATAGCCAATGCGGTTTTCGATGCGACGGGAGTGCGCTTCCGGGAAGTCCCTCTCACGCCGCAGCGGGTGCTGAGCGCGCTGAAAAGCGGCCCGGCTTCAACCCAGCGGGCGTGACACCTGGTGACGATCACTGGGACGCGGCCGGGGCGGGCACGCCCGTCTCATAAATCGTGATTGGAATACTCGTGAACGTCTGCCCTTCGAAAAGCAGCCCTGTCGCGGAGAGAGGTTGAGGGGATTTGATATACGCCTGAATGAGCTGAAAAACCGTTGGACTACTATCGAGCAACTGATCCAGGAATGCCGCCGTAGCGGCATGCGCTCCAATGGTCAACTGTTTGGTAATAACCGCCTTGCCGCTAGTAACGAGGATCAAATCATACGTGACGGGCATTGGAGCGTTGTTGGCCACGGCGATCCCAACCTTTACTCCGGCGGACAGATATTGATAACCAGACAGGGATCCAAAAGTGAATGTACCCTGTGAGAACACTGTGGCTAAGGATATGACGTTGCCCCAGTCCGCATCCGCTCGACTATATCGGTAAAGCATATCCACTGAAACATCGTCAAGGGTGATGGATGACGCCGAAGCGGCCGGTAGAGCCATTGAGGTGGGTTCGAATTTCTTTTTATTCTTCAATTCCAGGCTAACTTCCATGAGCGGGATGAATCATTGATCACGCAAGCCGCGGTTGACGGCAGTCCGCTGAACCGCGGCGCGCACGCATCATCGATACAGAAGTCCCAACAACGCACCGTAAACGAGGTGCGCGACAATCGTCGTAATGGGCGTACCACGCCCGTAATGCAGAGCCATGTACCCTGGCGGTTCGAGTTGCCGTGTTGGATCCGGCCCTCGAACGCTCATCGGCCATTCTCGGATGTATGCCAGGAAGAAGACGCATACCGACCAAAAGGACGAACATTGAATGGACGAGCCCGATCGCAGCTCCGAACCACCAGTGCAGGATTCCGCTGGCGAGGAATGCTTCAATATAGATAAACGCGAATATCCAACCATTAACGAGATGGATCAGGAAACCGATCCATTTCGCCTTCTCACGATTCTGGGTAAACATTGCGCCCAACATGAACGGGATATCCATCCGGGTCAGACCTAATCCGCGGGCCCCGCTCAGGAGCGACGTCAGAACGACTGTGGCTGCAAATCCCCACAAGATCGCATGCCCGAAATTCATGCTGCGTTTACTCCTTCCCTTGCGGCGGACAGCGCGAGCGCTGCATTGATCAATCCGATTGAATCCATACGTCTCGATCCGCTCTCTTAGCTGCCGTTTGATCGCGTCAAACTTTCCGATAGGCGCTTTCCACGAATACTTTCTCGCGAGCGTGATCAACCGGTCCAGAGCCACCCAGGCGAGAACCTTGGAGTGGGTATGGTGAACGCGGCCGGATCGTACTTCCCAAATGCCATCGTCGGGTTGGTGCCACAGCTCACAAACTGCCTCGCCCAGGCCGAGAATGAAGTCCCGGGTTTCTCCGTCAAATTGCTCGATGTAAGGAGAAAAATGACAAATGGCGCCGAGGACTTCTCCATAGACATCGAGTTGCAACTGATTTTCCGCCGCATTGCCAATGCGAACGGGTTTGGAATCTTTGTATCCCGCCAGCCAGTCGAGCACTTTTTCTTTCAACGAAGACTCGCCGGCTTTCACATTGAATTCGGCCACAGCCACGGAGCCGTTGTTCACACATCGTATTTGCGAAGCAGAAAGTGAGCTCTGAAGGAGAAGAAGTCTTTCGTCGCTGCTGCAGGCAATGCCGAACCGGCCTCGATCTTGTAGCGCTACAGGACTCTTTCCATAGTGTGGCCGCGGCGCATACCGCATCCGGACCGTCACTTCCCCGGAGATGCCCTCCACGATTCGTAAAATTTCGTGATCCGGCCAAAACTGTTTTCGCTTTTTCTGTTCCGTTGTGACTGAAAAAAGGTCTATCAGCCGAATCTGACCGCTGCTCGTCTCGAACCGCGTTTCCAGGACATTCGGGTCCTCCAGATAATGCTGAGCCGACGAAAAGCTGCCGGCAGGAGAAATCGAAAACGAACCCCCACGTTCAGCATCGAGAATTGCGGCGAACGAGCTTGGCGAGTCAAAATGCGGGAGACAGCACCAGTCGATAGATCCCAAACGAGACACGAGTGCGGCGGCCCTGCAGTCGCCTATAAGCCCATACTCGGAAATGTCGTGGTAATTGGCGAATGCCATCATTTTTGCGAGCGCCCGCTGTCCTCTTCCACTAGGTTTTGCGGCTGCTCCCGGTTATGACGAGGCCTAAAAAACTATCTCTATGCACGAGGCGTTCCAGAACGGGTCAGCCCTGTAGGACAGACGCCCGTAATTTTTTATCAATTTGACTACAGATCGTCACGTTCAATGCTGATACGCTCCGCGCTGTGGAAACCGATCATGTCCCCATCAAGCGCCTCATCCAGGTTGCCGAGAAGGATGCTTTGATCTTCACGCGGAAAGAATTTGACCATGTGAGGAATTGCCCGGACTGCTTCAATCAGTGGGTCGAGTTCGTAAATAGGGTACCCGTTGAAGAAGACAGGTTCGACGTTAAAAAACAGGCAAGCTAAAGGCGACCAAACGGGAAAACTCGAACCGGCGATCGACGCGACGGAATCGTCAAGCTGTTTCTTTGTCGATGGAAGATCGCTTACATGACTGCGCCCGACGTCCCCTTTCGTAAAGAGAAGCTTGGCCTAATGTCCCTTTGCTCTGTGGACCTGGATGGTTGCAGAATGAGAAAAGGGATTCCTGAAGATTTCAACATCGAGAGTCTTATGCCATCTCGAAGGAGCAATAAAGCTCGGGATACCTCCGTTGTTCAAAAAAGTCGCTCTCTTCAAGCCACTGCCGCTCTCAAACAACGAGAAACATTGCAGCATGAACGGGCGTTGCTCGCCGTGGAAACGAAGGTCCTAAAGCTGCGCAAAGAGTTATTGGACCGGCGCACGCAACGTCATTTTCAAGGTTTTCTAGACTCGATTCCCTGTTTGATTGCGGACATCGACAACCATCAGCGTTTCCGGTTTTGCAATAAGTGCTGTGCCGCTTTTTTCGGCATATCCCGCGCACAAATTGTTGGTAAGCGGCTCTGGGAAGTATTTAGTGGTGACGACTACGACGCGATCCGCCCAAGCCTTTTTCGGGCGCTGGACGGCTCTGAAGTGATGCTTGATAAATATCTTCATGGAAAGCATCGCCGCTATCTGCATTGTAGTCTCATCCCCGATCGCGCCCCCAACAGCCTCATTCATGGAGTCTTCCTGATCCTGTTGGATATAACGACGCGGAAAACTTTAGAAGATAAACAAAAGCAGAACGAGAAGAGATTCCAGCGGCTTGCTGACGAAAAAGCGGAATTGTTGAGGCAGGCTGAAGAGGCACATAAAGTGAAAGACAATTTCCTGGCGACTCTGTCTCATGAATTGCGTACACCGTTGACGTCGATTGTAGGTTGGTCGGTCATGATCAATAGCCAACGCCTCAGCCCTGAGCGTGTCGCGGTTGGCATGAAAGCCATTGAACGCAATGCGAAAATTCAGAGCCGCCTGATCGAGGATCTCCTGGACTTGTCCAGGATGTCTGCCGGAAAGGTGCAATTACAAATCGGCGATGTGAACATGGAAAATCTGGTGCGACAGGCGGTTGATTCGATCAGGCCCCTGACGAGTGAGAAAGGCATTGAGATCCAGATGACACTGCAGGAGGAAATTCCAGCGCTGGTGGGCGATACCGGCCGCATTCATCAAGTCATCAACAATTTATTGACGAATGCCGTAAAGTTCACGCCTCCCGGTGGACACATTAAGGTGAACCTCCTTGGAACCAAGAGCGGTGTTCAGTTGATCGTTAAGGACGATGGACCGGGAATACCTAAGGAACTGCTGCCCCACATTTTCGAAGAGTTCCGTCAGGGAGACATGTCTTCAACCCGGCCGAAAGGAGGCCTGGGATTGGGGCTCTCAATAGCACGCCACCTTGTGGAGCTTCATCAGGGATCCATTAGCGCCAGCAGTCCCAAAAGGGGAGGCGCAACGTTTGTTGTGAGCCTCCCGTTTCCTCAGCGTCTGAAACTTAGCCCAGGATTCGAGGCTCCTGCAGGACCGCGTTCTTAGTACCCGGCAACCGAACTGGTTGCAGATCGCGAAAATTTTTCAGAAATTGGTATTTCAAATTACGAAGTGCCGTGATTTCCACATTTCATCCAGAGGTTTTCCACAGAGGAATATCAGCGGGAAATATTACGGGACAAGGACGATAGCACTTCGACGCAATTCCAGCGTTGATAATTCACATTTTACCCACAGACCTTTCCACAGCTTTTACACAGATCCTAACACGTTGTTTTTCAATACCTTAAGTGAACATGGCCTGTTTGACTCGCCGGGAACTCATTCCTAGAATCCTGTGCACGTTCGCTCAAAGACTTATTTGTCCGCTCGAGGAAATCAGGAGCATTGGCGGGGAGGAAATCGTGAAGCAGTTGATTGCGGTGATCTGGGTCTGAACGATAACGCAACTTCCACAGTGTCATCGCTGTCGTAGCGGTTCCATCGGGAAATGTTCAAGTTTGCGCTGACAGTCGCAACGATTGGAGGGCGTCATACGACCAAGCGGAATATCGTGCACAGCTTTACGCATCCGTCGGTTTCTGAGGGACAAGCATCAGGCCGCTCTCTTCGTCGTTTCAACAATTCTGAAGATTAATGATTGGACGGAGTCGCTCCAAGCCGGCGGATCTGAACTCGTTAGCCGAAACCTGGCACCGTCGGTGCCTCCACGCGATCCCATGCAACAGATCGCAGAGAGCTTAATTGAATATGCGACTGGGATTGAACGGCAGCTGTTATCAAAATCGCTACAAGAAACTCTGTTTTCTTCTCTGGGCTTCGTCACCGATCTCACCTCAACGCAAATCAAAACTCGATTGAAGCGATTCTTGAACCGCCATACTAAAGCTGTTTTCATTCAACGATTTTTGTCGCTGTATTTTTTTAACTGCGTCTCGGTTCATACCGGAGAGTTTAGCGATGAGGCCATCATTTCTCAGGTGCTCGAAAAGGACATGAAAGAGCTTGATAGGATCTGCACAAAAGCGGTTGCCGGTGCCTATGAGCACGTCGACGTATTGAACGAATCGGCGGCCAAGAAGTTGATCCGAGACATTGAACAACGGTTGACGTGGTGCTGCCATGCTGCTTCCGTAGGAATCATTCAGCAGTCCACCAAGCCACAAGGACTTCGCCGAAGGACACAGCAAGCGAGGACAGTAGCGAAGTATTAGGTTTGGATGAGCAGTCGTTCAAAAAATGCGGTGTGGTTATGCGCAGCCAATCTTCTGGCAATGGGCGCCGCAGACGCGTGACCGTTTCCATCGACAAGCTGAAATGAAATAAGCGCGTCAGTGTCCGCAGGATTGACGATCGCGATCGCGGAGGTGGCGGTATTTGGCGGGTAGATGTTCGTTGGCCCGGAGGTGGGCGCAATGGCGAGAATCTCGAAGTCGTTCGTTGGTGTCGCTGATAAAACGCCTGCCTGAGCGATTCGTCCACCGGGGCCGACCTCAGAAAAGATCATTGTACCGGCAAGGGGTATGGGGTTTGAGTTGACTACCGCAGAACCAACCTGCAACGGTTGAGCTGGACCCCAAAAACTAGACAGGGACCTAAGGTGGAAAACCGCTGCCCTAAGGATAGGGGCATGTCAAGAACAGCGGAGGCAGTACACGGGAACGTTCAAGGCGAAAATTGCCCTTGGAAGCGATCAAGGGGCAGCGGACGATTCAGGAACTATCAACGGCGTACGGGGTTCATCCGAATCAAATCACAAAGTGGAAGAAGCAGCTGATCGCGGCCGCCAGCGATTTTTTCTCTGGAGCGCGAGAACGCCGGGATCTAGCCGAGGAACTAGAGAAGGATGAACTCTACCGACAGATCGGAAAGCTGCAGGTGGAATTGGGACTGGCTTCAAAAAAAGTCGGGGATCTTGCGGCGATAGACGAAAAACGGAAATGGATCGAACCGAGACACAAGGAATTGCGCATCGT
>JACXTT010011183.1_pt1 | contig 12028 bp, 18 predicted proteins | sample 9270951 | NCBI WGS metagenome assembly JACXTT01 (sample SAMN15532306, study PRJNA645909) | rock metagenome | isolation source: weathered quartz diorite | place: Puerto Rico | collected 2017-06-21 | reverse complement strand
CCGCGCCGTGGGAGTCCCCGACGACGCGCGCAAGAACACCGACGTTGAAGAACGGTATTACGTCATCTTCAACCACCTTCGGACCTTTTTGCTGCTTCATGAACTGGGGCACATCTATCACCATCACCTCCCCGGCGGCGATCGCCAGGCGCAAGAGATAGAGGCCGATCGCTTTGCGCTCGAGGTCTTCAGCCGTCTTGGAGTGTCGCCGTTCGGAGCCGCGCTTTACTTCACGGCGGCGGCGAATCTGCAGATGAATCGATCTGACTTCACCTCCGATGCTTCTTGGATGGATTACCTGAGTCGCCTGAGTCATCCGGCCAACGAGGCGCGTCTGCGGGCAGCAGGCGACTACATACGGCAGAATGCCAAAGCATTTGCGGATTCGGCTGCTACGCCCGCAGAAGGAGCATCTGTCGTACGGGAATCCGTGGACATCATGGATACGCTCGCGACGCTCGTGGCTGACCCAGAGTTCCCGATGGTGCCGCCGAAAGGCGGGCTGGTTGACCTTTCTCCTTTAGCGCCGCACAAACGCGAGCCTGGCGCGAAGCACTGAGTCGGAGAATTTGCTCGCAACAGTAGCGATGCGTACTAACTTGCCGAACCCGGCAGGTTGTGGATAGGTTCTAACGTCATTGAGAGCTGTGCGCCGGTGTCAGAATATGCTCAAGCGATACATCTTGCAGTAGCCGTGTGCTGTTTTCGGCATCGACCTCGATGTCCCCACGTCTACCCGAGAGAACCTCGGAAAATCATGAGCGGGTAGACATGGTAGACGTGGGGACGTTCCCGGTGAGAACTAGCCAGGCGGGTGAATCCTTCAGAAACGCGCTATGAAGAACGAGTCATGAAGCCCAACCCATATCTCACATGGCTCAAAGAGATGGTTACTCCCTGGCAGGATGGTCATCTAACCATGAGAGCACCACATCGACAAGTGTGTTCGCGGTCGCAATGCTGTCCTGACACGGTGCACCGTTTGAAGATTTAGTGGTTTCGGCCAGCTCCCGAAAGGGGGAGAGCAAGGAAATCCGCACGTTCCCGGCCTCTACGAGGCGGTCGCAAGTCGTCTGATCGACAAGATCGCGTTTTTCCCATGGAGTTCCCGTTGCGTATTGGAAAACCGCACTTCCAGCCAGTTCGAAGATTTTGCGAGCGGCTTTGTACTTCGAGACCGCATCCGCTTCCAGAATCTTGATCTGTTCGCGGAGCCGGACCTGGTCCGCGAGCAGAGCGTCCTTGCGGGAGAGGAAGAGTTCGCGTTCGATCGTGCCGTCTACGAACGCATCCGTGAGCTTGCCGAGGCGAATGTCGAGGTTCGCGAGTGAGGCGCGCAGTGCCCCGAGCTGCTGGCGTTGTTCGGCAGCAGCGGTCCTCTCCCGCTCGACGAGCACTTCGGTAATTGCGGCCTGCAGCTCGTTGGGGAACGCGATCTCGCCCAAGCGGTCAGTAAGCTTCTCCTCGATCCGTTCTTCCCGCACGGAAACGGTGAGAGGACACCGCACTTGGTAGCAACGGTAGTAGACGTGGCCTTTCTTCAAGGACGCGCTCATGGTGTAGCCGCAGCCGGCACAGGCGAATCGCCGGCGGAAAAGGTGGTCGTGCTTGCGAAGCATGCCGTTACTCTTGCCGTCCAAGATTCCCTGCACACTCTCGAAGAGGCGCGAAGAAACGAGCGGCTCGTGGATGCCCGGAAAGTTCTCGCCGCGACGTTTGAGGCGAATGACCCCGATGTAGAACGGGTTTTTGAGCATGACCCAAACGCCGTCCTTCGAAAGCGCTTGGCCGTGCCGGTTTCTGAGGCCCCAGGCGCGTACCTCATCGGTGAGGAGCCGCAGGTTCACGTCGCCCGTCGCATAGCGCTCGAATGCCCGCCGCACGAGCGGCGCTGTTTCAGGATCGGGAGTCTTCGCTTTGCCCTTGCCGTTGTCGCGGTAGCCGATCGGCGCGGGCAACGGATAGAGCCCTTGTTTGATACGGCCGTTGAAGCCCTTCAAGACTTCTTCGCGGTTGTTCCGGATGAAGTCGGCGGCGATGACGGCTTCGATGCCCGCGGTGAGGCGTCCGCCACGCGAATGGAGATCGAGATTGTCGTTCGCGATCTCGACATCGAAGCCCGCGTCGAGCAGTTCTTCAACGTCGGCCCAATCGGCGAGGTTGCGGGCGCTGCGATCGACTTTGTGAATCACGACGCCGTCCGCTTCACCCGCTCGCAGGCGGCGGAGGATCGCGTCGAAGTGGGGCCGCCCGCGCTTGGCGGCGGTGCGCTTCTCCGAGAACCAATCGACGATTCGGAAGCCTTTGCGCGCGGCGTGACGCTCGATCGCGTCTTTCTGCTCGGGCAGCGAGACCCCGTTGCCTTGGCCGATTGTCGAGACGCGGATATAGCCAAAGAGTCGTTTCACGAATTGAGAGAATTTGGTTAGTGAAGGCCCTGGACTGGGGCCGCTTCGACCTTAGCTCCGCCTCGGGACTCCGTCAATGTCTCGAAAACCGCGAGTTTGTCAGGGTCGGCGGCGATGCTGGCCCACCGCCGCGCGGTTGAATCGAGGTAGGCAAGCAGACGCTCAAAGGCAGCGTCGAGTTCTTCCTCGGTGAGTGCAGTGCAGTAGGGGCGGAGGGCAGCGCGAAGCCGCTCGGTTTCCGGGCTTTGCATGTACGAAAGCTACGCCGGCTGCGTCTTGGTTCCTAGATGGAGAGACTTGCTGCGGAGGATCAGTAGCAGCAACAATTACGCACCTGTTTCTCATTTGAGGGTGTCTTCGGTTGCCGCTTTCGGCAAGTTGCGCCACCTTTTCAGTTGTGATGTCCGCGCGTAGGCTCTCGCGCATGCTGCATCACCTGCTCACCCTGCGCGATCGCGCAGAACTCTATCAACGGCAATTGCCTGATGCGATGCGGCGATACCTCAACCAGCGCGGCATTCCGGATACCTTCATCGAGAAATACCTGCTCGGCTGGAACGGCCAAATGATCACCATGCCCATCCCGAACCGAGACGGCGAAATCGTGTTCTTCAAGTTGGCGCGGTCGCCGTTTGGCCGCAACAGAGCGTCCAAGATGGAGATGCCTCCGAGTGCCTCGATCGAACTGTACGGATGGGATACGCTCCAGAGGCGACCGGCACGGGTTGTCATCTGCAGCAATGAATTCGACCGCCTTGTCCTTGAAGCGCACGGTTTCCCCGCGGTCTGCTCCACTGCCGGCGTTGAGACGTTTCAAGCGGAATGGGCCAAACACTTCGCAGTCATCGATCGCGTCTATGTTTGCCTGCCCTCTCAAGAGACCCCCCAGGGCGGCGCGAAGCGCCTCACCCATCTTCTCCCAATCGTCCGCCTTGTCGAGCTGCCGGAGGACGCGGTTGACGCAGCCGACTACTTTGCCCGGCTCAAGAAGAACCGCACACAGTTCGAAGCGCTCTTGCGGAGAGCGGACCGGCGCGCGACCAAAACGAATGAATCAGCCGAGCCGATGCCCGCGATCGGGCGCGCGTGGAAACGGGCGGAGCGCCTCAAGTCCGAGGTGCCGATCACGCGCGTCATTGGCAGGTACACGACCCTGCGTCATGCCGGCGCTGATTTTGTTGGCGGCTGTCCGCTCCATGAGGACAAACAGCCTTCGCTCCACGTCTACCCGGCGACGAAATCCTTTCACTGCTTCGGCTGCGGCGAGGGCGGCGATGTGTTGACCTTCCTGCAGAAGAAAGAAAACCTGACCTTCGGCCAAGCGCTCGAAGCGCTGGAAAAAATCCGCTACTCCGATGAGTACCCCCACGCCGCCTGAGCAGGACAATAAAGGGAAGATCCGCTCGATACCCACCGCCTCGGCGGTGCTGCCGGACGGCGAGCTCGTGGAACTGGTCTACGACCCTGAGACGCATGAGACGCAATTCGTCCGCGGCGCGGGCGAGTCCTGGACTTACCAAACTGCGGTAGATACCCGACCCGGCGAGCGGCTGGTGCCGTACTCGCCCGGCAATAACCTCCTCGTCCATGAGGTGGTGCTTTTGCCGTCCGGCCCGGAGGAGTACGGCACGGAGCCGGAACTCCTCTCACGTATTCGCGAGTTCATCCACCACTACGTAGATGTCTCGCCGGTCTTTGAAGAGTTGTCCGCTTATTACGTGCTCATGAGCTGGCTCTATGACTGCTTCCACGAACTGCCGTATTTGCGGGTGCGTGGTGATTACGGCAGCGGCAAGACGCGCTTTCTCTTGGTGGCGGGTGCCCTCTGCTACAAGCCGATCTTCGCCTCGGGCGCGTCGACGACCTCGCCCCTCTTCCGCATCATTGACGCATTCCGCGGCACGCTGATCTTGGACGAAAGCGACTTCAGGCTGTCTGATGAACGCGCCGAGATCGTGAAGATTCTGAATAACGGCAACGCGAAGGGCTTTCCGGTCTTGCGCACCGAAGTGAACCGCAGCAAGGAGTTCGATCCGCGGGCCTATGCGGTCTTCGGTCCGAAGCTCGTCGCGACGCGTGGCTACTTCGAGGACCGGGCATTGGAAAGCCGGTGCCTCACCGAAGATATGGGCCAGCAGCGGCTTCGGGAGGATGTACCGCTGAACCTCGACGATCGCTACCGCGAGGAAGCTCGATTACTCAGAAATCAGCTCCTCCTTTTCCGGCTGCGGCACTGGACGAGGAGTCGTGAGCTTGCCGTTCTCCCTGAGCGCGGCATCGAGCCGCGCCTGCGCCAGATCTTCGCACCGTTTCTGTCGCTGATCGATGATCCCGATGCGCGCCGGCGCGCGGTCGAATTGCTTCGGGAGTACCAGAAGGACCTCGTCTCGGACCGGGCGCTCGGGCTCGAAGCACGGATTCTCGAAACGATCGCGACGATTGCCACGCCCGAGACTACGAGTCTGCGCATCTTGGATATCACCACCGAACTGATTGCGCGGTTCGGCGAGGATTTCGAGCGGCCGGTGACGCCGAAGTGGGTGAGTTCCACCTTACGCAAACGGCTGTCGCTGAAGCCGGTGAAAATTCACGGTGTCTTTGCTCTAGGCCGCGGCGAGCTTGCGAAACTGCCGCAGCTTTTCGAGAAGTATGGTCTTGGGACGGAGGTCGCCGATACGGCTGAGAAGCCGCCAGTGGCAGAATCAGCGCTGGACGAACCTATTTCCCCAGATGCTCCCGCATCGCCTTGATCGCGGTCTCCACGCCCTTTTCCTCGCGCATCGCCGAATACTTCGCCTGATGGTTCTTCGGGATTTGGCGGTAGAAGCCCATGTAGCGGCCATTCAGCTGCATCGCGGAGGGGCGTCCCGGTCGGCCGCGCTTCCGGCGCGGGGGCTGTCGCATTTGAGATTTGCGCGTTGGGCGCATGTCATGGCCGGCGGCAGCGCGTAGGGCTGCAATGCGGCCTTCAATCTCGCGTATCTCGCGGTCGAGGTCGGCCAGGCACGCGCGTACGTCGCTCGGGGAAATCTTTCGTTCCGCGAGGAGCCGGTCAATAACATAAGACGCTTGACCTGGAGAAATGGCGGGAGACTGCGGTTGCCTCGGCATGGCGGGAGCTCCTTTCCGTATCTCAAGTGTAGCGCACGCCCGGTAGACAGGGGGACATGGGGGATGTCTGTAGGACGGCCCCTCCTTACAGTCACAATGCCCGCAAAGCCGTGGCGGCGGTTCATGTCACGCGTAGCGGTATCACCCGGTTACGTCCCCCAGGTCCCCATGTCTACCAAGGCCTATTCCCTAATCTTTCTTTAGTCTTTCCTGATTAGAGGCGGCTTCCAACTGCTATTGACAGAATTGCCTCTGTATGCTTTTGTAATGTCGTTCCTAACCGTACGCGCATGCAGACCACGCCACGCGGCGGCCCCGTCCGGACCGCCAACAATTCCATAATGGCCCTTCGTACACTGACCACAAGCGGCATGTTTTGCTACCTTTCGGCGGCTGTTCGGGGGGCCTATTCTTCTCGCGCAACATGCCGCGGAAACTTCCCCATTATCTTCGCATCGAACGCCGCCGAGCCGGATTGTCGCAAACCGACATCGCGGCCCTTTTGGGCGTCCGCACGGCCTCGAAGATTTCCCGGTATGAGCACGGCCGCAGGCTGCCGCCCCTAAAGACCGCCCTCGCGTACGAAGCGATCCTCGGCAGACCGATTGCCGAGCTTTTTGGCGGGACCTTCGCCACGGTGCAGGGCGAGGTAAAGCGCCGCGCGAGAACGCTTGAGCACTCGTCTGCGCGTCCTCCGCGCGGGTCGCGCTTTTCCCGTCGCAAAGGGTCGATCCAAGCTATCTCCACCCGATGACCATTCCCTACGGACAACGGTCGGTAGTCGCGATCGATCCGACCCCCAAAGGCATCGCCTACGTCTTTTTCGAGAACGGTGAGCTTCTGGACTCAGCACAGCGCTCCACCACGGCCGACGAGGAAGAGATCCTCGCTGCCGTCAATGAGATCCTGAACGGCTGCGCGGCGGACATTCTTGTTCTTGAAGACCCGGACGTCCAAAGCACGCGCCGGCACCCGCGTATGAAGCACGTGCTCCGTCTCATTACAGGTCATGTGCGGAAGCGCGGCATTCCGGTCGTCCAAGTCGCCCGCGAAGAGGTGCGTGCCGCCTGGACTGCGCAAGGCGTCACGACCAAGGAAGCCATCGCCGCCGCGATCGCGGAGCGTTACCCCTTGCTCGCGCCCTACGTCCCCCCGCCAAGGAAATATCCCGCGAGCGAGGACGCCAGGGTGAACCTCTTCGACGCCGCTTCCCTCGCGCTCTCGCTTCTGGAGCCTTCTGCAGCGACCTCGCCCGCTGACCCCCTCGCGCCCTGAAGCCCGTGCGTGAGCGGTCAGCGAGGGGAGTTCCCCGCTGAGGTTCAAGAACCTTCACAACCGAACAAGAAAGGAGAGAAGCAGATGGCCGAACTAAGCACGTTCAAATGGAGCGCGGACCTCGGAAACGAGACGCGCGTCGATGGCGAGGGCATGAGCGAAGGCGAGCCGTGTGCTCTTGTCGACGCGAATGCGTTTTATGCCCAGCTGAACCAGTTCACCGGTTCCACCGAGTTTTATCCCCACTGGCTGAAGGGCTTCCGTTATACCGAAGGCGTGCGCTTTCTTGCAGAGCGCACCCGCTGCTACTGGCTCATCGATCTCATCGCCATTCTGCAGGTGCGGGCGCTCAAGGATGCGTGGCTCCGGGAGTTCCAGCTCTGGGAACTCGTAGTCAAGGATCGCCGCGGCGTGCTTACTTGCTCGCGCGACAGCGAGGACGTTGTGTTCAGTGAGGCCATCGAGGCGACGGATTTCCCGATCGCCTACGTGCATCTCTATGTTGATGGCGGTGTGCTCATGCTGCCCTCGGAGCACTGACACCTCGGGCGGCGCGATATTGAAACGGCGTACGCACTTCAACGCGACGTGAGTTCCCGTCCAAGACCGTGTGTTCGCCTGGCTTGGCCGCTGACGAACTCGCGCTTCGACGCGAGCGGTCAGCGGCGAAGACCCGCTGAGCACCTCACAACAGAAAGGAGAGAGGCTCATGCCTGACCTTATTGCGTTCAAGAGCGGAAAGGACCTGGACGAAGAAACGCGTACAACGTTCGTCGAAACGGTGACCTGTATTGAGTGCGGCAAGGTGGAGACGGACGAGCGGGCGTATGACGAGGGTTGGCAAATCGATCCCGTCGTCTGTCCCGATTGTCTCCACTGGATACTCACCCCGGAAGGCGAATGCTGCTGCGGGGGCGTCTCATGACTGCCATCCGAGCGGCCCACGGACGAGACGTAAGCGGCGGCGGATTCGTGCAGAGTTCGTTCGCATCCCGTGGAACGCGAAGCGGATCGCCTGCGATAGCTGCGGCGAAACCGAAACCGTCCCGCCCGACCTGCTTCTCCGATTCCGGCTGAAGACCTGCCTGAGCTGCCTCACGGCGCTCGCTCACTAACCACCGACAAAGGAGTGAATTCCATGTTCCCTGATCTGAAGGGAGTGGCGACGCTGTGTCCGAAGCGGGGAGCCGCGATGGATAGGACACAGCTCACGACCGCCCTGATTGCTCTCACCGCTGGAGGCCCCTGATGCTCTTCCGAGACAGCTCCGGCATCTTCTCCTACACCACAAGCGTGAACGGCGTCTGCCAGGTCCACGGCCTCTACTGGTTCCGTGACTTCATCGCCGCGCAGCAGAAGCGCGTGAAGAGGGACCCCCGCTTTAGAAAGGTCCAGCGATGGGTCCACAAGGTCCAGTTCCGCCGCGCGACCATTTACTGCTACCCGGGCGATTCCGACGAGAACCCGCTCATCTTCCCCCAGCACCTCTACTGCGACGTGACTGAGCCGGAGATCACCTTCTACCTCGAAGGCGACGTGCTCAGGACGAAGGAGGAGCGTGATGCGGTGTGAGAAGTGCGGCGTCGCCTACAGCGCGGTAATCCACATCACGCGCGTTCCCTTCGTCGGATGGCTCTGCATCGCGTGTGCGGAAGAGATCGCAGAGAGAGAAAGGAGGGAACGCGATGCTCAGGTACGAACGCTTTAAGCGCCGCTTCTGGGCCGTCTACGAAGACGACACACTCCTCTGCGTAACGGTCTACCTCAAGGGCGCGCTCTCGGTTATCGAGCGCATCACCGGCGTCCGGCCCGCTCCTCCCATCCGCAAGAAGCGCGCGCCCCTGCCTCCGATCTACCGCCCCGAACCCTCGCAACAACCTCCGTGGATGATCCACGACCGCGAACTCTTCGACGAACTCGAACTAGGAAAGGAGTAACTGCTTGAACAACCTGAACCGCGTCATCGTGACCGGCTACCTGGGCACCGAAGTCCACGCCTCCCAGGTCAGCTTCCTCGACAAGAAGGCTCCTGAGCCTCAGATCCCGCTCACGGAGAGGAAGACCCGAAAGAAGGCCTAGATGGACTTCGCCCGACGAATCCTCGTCTGCACCTGCACCCACCACAAGCGCGAGCACCTCTGCACCAAAGCCACCCCCTCCGGACCCTGCACCCTCTGCGCCTGTCGCACCTTTACACCCGAACGGATCTGCAAGTGCGGCCACGGGGAAAAGGCCCACAGGGACAGGACCGGGCGGTGCCACGAAGCCGACGGCTGCAAGAAGTTCCGTCCCGAATGAATCAACAGGGCAAGACGCCCGGAAAGGAGTCTGCGACCCGCGGAAGTCCCCGAAGCACCATCAAGGATCACCCCCGACAACTTTTGCCGGGGGTCTTTTGTTTGTTCGACTGAGCGGCGGTCCGGCTACGACGTGTGTCTCGTCGAATGGTCCTTCAGCTCGTAAGGGCGGGACGCGGGCCCCTTCGAGCGCCGATCGGGAACCCATGCGAGTCAGCGAAAAAGAAAGTGTCTGAAACTGCACATCTCTGTGTGCAGTTCGGTTTGACTCCGATAAGGGCCGAGCTACGGTCTGTTGCACGGCCGGCCCGCTCGGACGTTCCAAGCCAGGGCTCACACACCCGCGGTGCCTTGTAACCCGACCGGGCCGGCCGCCTTTGCTTATGAGAGAGACATCTATCGTCATCTTCGACGAGATCGAGCCGGGAGCGCCAATCCGGGAGAACGCCGGCGCAGCCTACCTCCCCACGCACCTCCTCGAAGTTGACGAGCTGGTGTTCCGCTATCACGGCTCCCTGCCTTCCTTCGGCATCGAAAGCGGCGACCTGCTCATCGTGGAACCGAGGAAGATGGCGGCGACCGGGGAGCTGGTCCTGGCGCGTTGCGGGCCGAACGCGTTCATCGGCCGATGGTGGGCGAAGCATGGCCTGCGGGAGCTTCAGGAGACCGGCCAGAGCATCGAAGGCGAGATCCGGATAGCTGGAGCGGTGACCGCCATCGTGAGGCAGTCATGACGAAGCTCGAAGCGTTCATCAAAGCGAAGGGCATCAAACCCGTGCGCCTCGCGCAGGAGTCCGAGTACTCCCGCCAGCACCTTCTCCGCGTGCGCATGGGGCGGATGGAGCCCACCCGGAGATGCATCAAGGCGATCGTGTCCGCTTGCCGCCGTCTCGCCCGCGAGCCAGTGAAAGCCTCGGACCTTTTCGACCTAGAGTGACCATGAGCCGGAGCTTCATCTACTAACGTCCCACCGTGATCTATGTGGGACTCTTTTCGGGGCTCGCGCTAACGTAGATGCACTCCCGACCCGGTATAGCGCCTATCGGCAGGGGCGGCACGCGCTTCGCCCCCTGCGGGTCAAGTCGAGGCCTCCAACGTGGCCGGATGAGGTACGATGTGCTAGGGTCTCTGAGGTCATCCAACCTGTTGCCAATGGCGGCGGGAGCGAAGATAGATGCTGGGAACGTTGAAGGCTGCAGTTCTCGAAAGCTTCGGGAATCTGAACGTGGTCGACGTCGAACAGCCGCGGCTTCATGGTGGGCTGCTTCTGGAGGTATTCGCTGCAGGTGTTTGCGGAACAGACCCCCATATCGTCGATGGTTCGCGACCCGTGCCGCTGCCCATCGTATTGGGGCATGAATTCTACGGGCGAATCTTAGCTGTAGCCAACAACTGCCACGTTCAGAGTACCAAGAAGTCGGTAGCCGTTGGAGATCTGGTGGCGGTGGTGCCAGGAATCTGCTGTGGGTCGTGTCCGGCATGCCTGATGTTTCCGGCGCAAGCCGAACTGTGCTCTGCGCGACGCACGTACGGGGTGACGATGGACGCAAATCGCTACCCGCACCTGGTTGGCGGTTATGCAGAGAAGGCGATCATTCTTGACGGTTTCACTGTTCACCCGATCCCGCGACACTGGCCGTTGGGCCTCGGTGCGCTAATAGAGCCTTTCGCCGTTGGAGTCCAAGCGGCTCGTGCGGCCGCTACCCAACTTGTCTCTGCGGCCATCCGAGGTCCGAGCGTGGTCGTGCAAGGAGCCGGCTGCATCGGCTTAGCAGTGTGTCTTGCCCTTCGACGACGGGGCATCAATGCTATGATCATCGAGCCTCTTGAGCATCGGCGTGCATTGGTGACGGCCTTGGGTGCAAAGGCTGTCATCGACCCCTCGATCTTCGGCGCCGATCTGGCGGACGAGGTGCGAGCGAGGACAGAGGGACTTGGGCCGGACTTGATTGTCGAGGCGGCAGGGACTCTAGCTGCGCTGCGCGATGCTATTCTGATGGTGCGTCGTGGCGGTACCATCATCGAAGTTGGAAACTTCGCCACCTCGGGCACCGTTGACCTTGAACCGTCGTTCGTGTGTCGCAACTGCATCTCGATAGTCGGCTGTGCACTCGGGCCTACCGACGCTTACCAAGAAGCCGAACAACTCCTCGATGAGCTTGCAACGCAAGCCCACGCCATTCTCACACCGTGGTTCGCTCTGGACGACGCCAATGCAGCGCTGGAGAACGTTCGCGAGCATAAGCGCGGACTCAAGACACTCATCCTTCCCGCCGCCAAAGGATAGCGAGAACCCTTCATGCAGAGCGACGACGCCCGCCTTCGAAGCATGATTTGTCCGTCTCTCGAGGGTTTGAAGATGTCTGGCATAGCGCAGATGGTAGCGCTAGCTAACTCTGCAGGGACTAACGTTATCCGTTTGGAAGTTGGCGATGTCGATCTGCCGAGTCCAGAGTGGCTACTCGAAGGCATCCGGGAGTCCTTCGAAGCGAGCGCGACACATTATCCTGCGTTTCGGGGTGACCCGAGTCTCATTGACGCTCTGGTGAGCAAGCTTCGGGACGAGGAAGGTCTTGACGTCGGTGCCGAACACTTGCTTATTACCGCTGGTGGTTCAATGGCGCTTTTTCTCGCGTTCTCTGCTCTGCTCTCGCCTGGAGACGAAGTGCTAATCCTGGAACCGGTGTGGCCCCATCTGAACGCAATGGTTCGCCTCGCCGGCGGAACGCCAGTATCCGTCCCGCTCGATCCCAACCTAGGCTTTCGGCCAATTGCTTCCGATCTCGAAGGCTATTTGTCGACACGTTCTCGTGCGATTGTGCTGAACACACCAACAAACCCGTCGGGTACGGTCTACACGCGCTCCGAAGTGGAAGGAATCGTCACTGTTGCCCGCCGCCATCAGCTGGCAGTGATCTCCGATGAGGAGTACGAGGC
>JACXTT010011182.1_pt1 | contig 12029 bp, 15 predicted proteins | sample 9270951 | NCBI WGS metagenome assembly JACXTT01 (sample SAMN15532306, study PRJNA645909) | rock metagenome | isolation source: weathered quartz diorite | place: Puerto Rico | collected 2017-06-21 | reverse complement strand
CGCGCTCAACGGTCGGCCACGCAAGACACTCGGCTGGAAGACACCTGCCGAAGCGTTCACCGCACTACTATTGGAATCCGCGTAACGCAGGTGTTGCAACGACCGGTTGAATCCGCCCGCCCCAGGACGCCCGCAAGTGAGCCGCCTTGACTCATTGGTCGCCCACCTCCGGTCATGGCAGACTACGCGAGAGCTTCTACAAGGAGGTGATGGTTAGGGGAAACCTGACTTCATCGTCGCCGCCACCACGGCTCCGACGAAGGGCTGATCATAGTCCACCGGCACCGCCACCTACCGCAGGCTGGAGCGGTTGATCTCCAAGGCTCTGCAAGCCCGGCGCTCCGACACTCGAAAGTGGCGGATCAAGTGGCGCACCGCATCACGACAGCGCGCCGGGCTCACCATTTTGAGTTTTGCAGCTCCCGGAGCATGGAGATGTCAAGCGTCAGGTCGGCGACGATTCGTTTCAGCCGGGCGTTCTCCTGCTCCAACGCCCTGAGTCGCTGAGCCTCGTCCTCCTTCAAGGCGCCGTACCTGGTCCGCCAGCGGAAGAACGTCTGGTCCGAGATGCCGATCCGCTTGCAGGCCTGACCTCCGTCAGTCCTTGGCCCTGCAGCTTCTCGTGCTCTCTCAACTTGGCGATGGTTTGCTCCACCGAGTACTTCTTTGCCGGCATCAATTTCCTCCAACTGGACTCTCACATGGCTGAGGAACCACACAAAATCTGGACCAGTAAGAGGGGAGCCGGACAGCGGCCTTCCCCGCTGCCGTCGACGTCGGTAAGCAGCCCACTTGCGCCGGATTAGCGAGAGATGCCGGCCCTCTAGACGTCGCAACCTGGGCCGCTGCAGGCGGTCGCCAGCGCGCGCTGGATGCAGCGGATGCCAAAACAGCATGGGAACGCCCGGAAGGGCCCTGATTACACTCACTGCCGCGGCGTACTTTTGGAGGCCAGTAAATGCGGCTCTGCCCCGGAAACGCTGGACATGAGCGCCACACTGACAAGTACAACGCAGATTACGATCATCACCACGAATGCGACAGCTATCCACCACGCCATATGCCAGAACGCTGCGGTCATGCCGATGGAGGTCAAAACCGCGGTCAGTGAAAGCAGGCTGTACGAGTAGCTGAGTACGGTCCGTGTTCGTTGCTGCTCCAACCGCCGTGGATCGATGACCGAAGGTTCGTTGTCGACGCTAAAGCCGGCTTCGACGAAAGCGGAAGTGGCGACCTGCTCGAGGTTGACCTTCCTCATGTCCTCAGCCATCCGAAGAAGGAAGAAACCGGCGACGTCAAGCGGAAGGGCCAGGGCCAAGGCGGCGGTGGCAACGAGCACTGCAGGGTCGACCTGACTGACCGTGAGCAGGGCGGCCAGAACCAACAGGTTGACAGCGATCAGGGCGCCGAAGATCCAGTTGCCGAGATCTAGCAGCCATGGAGTGACCCTCTCGACGAGGGTCGACAGGGCCGCCTGGGTGCGCTTCCAGGTCTCGTCGACGACCATCGGAGAGGCTTTGTCTGGCATTCCGGTGAGTATGGCGCTCGCGGCATCGTGCGGTCCAGCTGAGGTGATGGCGGGCAGCCGGGGAGCGGATGAGCCGGTTAATACTTAGCCGAATCCGCCGGGCTGAGGGCGTCGCACCTGATCTCGGCGGACGGGCTCCGGATGATGTGCGTATGCGGTCGGTGGATTGCCGGGCGATTCGAAGCTCGAAGCCCTAGCAGTTGCTCGGCTACTCTCCCACCTCGTGCTCTTCGCGTCCATCTACGTGTTGGTGCGCCTGACGGTCAGCCTCGCCACCCGGATGCGAGCTCCAACGCAGAGCGCGACCTCGACAGACTCGCCCTGCAGACTCCCCAAAGCACAATCTCTGAGCGTATTGCCGGAAGGCCTGACGCCTCATGGACGCCGTTTAGAAAGGGTGCGACAGTTGATTCGTCGATATGAGTCGTGACAGAGCAGGCGGATGACATGCTCGTGAGAGGTCCCAGCAATCTCGAAATGGGTTCGCACCGTCCCGAGGGCCGAGGCGTAATAGAGCCAGCTTTCGTGAGTGCTTGAAGGCTGCGGTAAACGGTACTCCTGCTGATTCTGATGCCGGTTGCGGAAAAGTAGGTCGTAAGGTCGTCTACGGTGCAGTGCGGGCCGACCGCCAGGAGGGCATCCCAAATCAGCTCCCGCTGGTGAGTCCGCCGCAGCCTTGGGCGGCGGACTCGCCTGAGCAGAACGGTTCACGACCATCCCTGGTCACCTCACCGCTCAGGTTCTCACCCTTTCGGCCCACCTCTCTTCGACGCGAGCCACCTTGAAGTAGGCGAAGGCGGCGACCCAGGTCACGATGAATAGACCCACTATCAGGAATCCGGCGTTTGCGACGAAGTCGAAGCTGGCAATGGCATCGAAAACACCGCCTTGCAGGTTCAGAACCTGGATCAGGATCTGGGTTAGCTCGAGAACACCAACAAAAAGGGCCACAAGGACTGACAGGCTGGTGACGGTCATGTTGTAGAAAACCTTGCGAATGGGGTTCGAAAAGGCCCAACCGTAGGCCTTTGACATGAATGCTCCGTCGGTGGTGTCCATGAGAGACATGCCGGCGGCGAATATGATCGGCAGCGACACCACAGCAAGGAACGGCAGGTGTTGAGCGGCAGCGCCGGCGGAGATGGCGAGGAGGGCGACTTCCGAAGCTGTATCAAAGCCGAGTCCGAACAGAAATCCGATCGGGTACATCTGCCAGCTTTGCGTGACCACCCTGAAAAGCCGGTGAAAGACCTTTGTCATCACGCCGCCCGCGACGAGTTCGTGCTCGAGGGACTGGCGGTCGTATTTGCCCGCCTGCATCCTCCGATACACCCGCCCGATGTCGACCAAAATGATCAGGTTCACGATTCCGATAAGAACCAGGAACACCCCCGACACGCTGGTCCCAATCAAGCCGCCGATGTCCTTCAGTTCGCCGTTGGTGGCGACCACGCTATCGACCAGTGCCCTGACCGCGAAACCTAGCGCCAGGGCGATCAAGAAAACGACGGTTGAGTGACCGAGCGAGAAGAAGAAACCAACTCCGACCGGCTTCTTCTCTTCTTGAAGAAGCTTCCGTGTCGTGTTATCGATCGCTGAGATGTGGTCGGCATCAAATGCGTGACGCAGTCCAAATGTGTAGGCGAGGCCGCCAAGCGCCAGAAACGCGGGGTGGCCGGTGCCATATGTGAGGAGTGCGCCCCAACCGACGATATGAATCAGTGCAATCGCGCCATAGAAACCGCCTAATCGGCGACGCTCGCCAGCGTCGAATGCATTGCTGAAGGATCGGAGACCTACCGCCATCGCCACCTCCCCGGATTGGCTACCCCTACCGTCTAGTTATTGCAACATAGTCGCAATAAGAAATGCAATTCGCCGTGACCGGGCCCATGAGACCTGGTTCACGTGACGTGAGGGATCCACCACAGCCGAAAGGGCGAGGAGGATGTCGACCAAAGGGCAGGGACCGCATGCCGGTACAGATCGTGCACAAGCTACGGGTAAGGGACAGGCTGCTCGGCGATGTCAAGAACGTGGTCGAGGTGGTCGCGGAGCTGGGAACCAGCGAACACACCATCGAGCGCCGGCGCAACCAGTACTGAGGCATTAAGGCGGACGCTGCCAAACGAACTGCACCGCCTGAAGGACGAGAACGGCCAGCTGAAGCGAACGCTGGCGAACCGAGCGCTCGACATCGAGATGCTGAAGGACTTCGCCCCGGGGAACCGTCTAAGCTCGGTCCACCCACGCGACGCGCTTCGCAACGTGCGCCAGCGGTTCGGGCTTCGGAGCCCAGGGCGTGTCGGGCGATCGTGAATAGCCGAACTCACAGCACCGGCCAGCGCGGCCGGGTGCTGGCGCTGGAGCAGCACCTGCGGTTCCGGCTACATGACACCTAACGCTTGCGCCGCCAAACCGATAGCTGGACCTCTGTTCCCGGCGCCGGGTCCACGGCAAAGGCAGCGTGGACTTCGATCCGAGTGAATTGGTGATTGATGCCATCCATGCGTAGTGTCCTGGTTCCTCCGTCGCCGACGAGGAGGACAACGTCACCCTGGTAGTACCGCAGTGTCTCCCACAGCGCTGAGAAGCGGGGCGGCCAGCAGAGAAAGAGGGACCGATCGCGGTGCTTTGACACGATCGTGATGTCTCCGCGCAGAACATCAGTCCATGGGCGAATGTCAGGGTGATATCGATTCAGAGCTTCCGCCCCAAGCGGCGCGTTGTCGTAGGCGACGATGTCCACGCCCATGCAGCGAAGCAGGTAGGCCCAGTAGCCAGCACCGGCCCCTAGCTCGACAATCGGTGAGTGTCGTTGAAGGACGTCGAGCAGGTTCGGCTCAGGGAGCACATACGAGTACCGCTGCGCGAGGCCTAATCGGTAGCGCTCTTCGTTTGCCAGTAGCTCGCGACGCTCTAAACAGTGAGCGAACGGGTGATCGGACATCGCAATCATCTAACGCTTTTCGGGTGGCCGTGGCCTCGTGCTGACCGCTACGAATGGTTGTCGCGTAAATTCGGCCGCCGATTTCGCTGGCCCCTATCCGGTGAGAGAGAGTCGGCGCGCTGGATCTGATCACAACGTGGAGCCGCTTGTCCGGGTGGATACTAAAGATCAGGAGGCGCCACACCGGCGGTGAACTCCGGGATGGGCGTCCAAACCTGAGGCCGCAGCGCCAGCACTTCGGGAGCAGTACACGCGGGCCTACGTACGGCAGCGTTCTCGCGAACTCGCTGACTGCTTGGGGAGTCGACCGCGAGCGCGCGCCAATAGCCACCGCGGTCAGCATCAGGCCACCCCCCAACCAGCCGATCGTCCCAAGCACATGGGCCAATAGCAGCCACGTATAAAGGCTCATATCACTCGTGGAGGGTCAGCCAACGTCCGGGACCACGACGCAACTCTCTCGGTGGCCTGATGTCTGCTCTCCTCGCCTGCCAAGAACCGTTCGTAGCCGGCCGGAGTGAGCAATACAAGCATCCGGGCGTCCTTCTCCGTCAAGTTTGCGAACGTGTGAGGCACGTTACGAGGCGCATGAGCGAACATGCCCGGCGTTGCCGTCTGCCGCAGCTCACGTAATTTGAACGGTGATTTCGCCTTCGATCACATAGAAACTTTCGTCCCACAACAAGTGGACATGTAGTGGTGGCCCGGCGAATCCCGCCTGGACAACTATATCGACGACAGCGAGGCGCCCGCCGCTGTCCTCGCCGCGAAGCAAAACATGAGGCGAAGTCATGAAACGTTTATCCTGCGCAGAACGCCCGCCAGTTCCTGGGTCGTGTTATGTCCATGGAAACAAGCCGCACTCAGCTATACGGCCATGCCGGTTCGACGCGGCAACTCTGTCCATCAATCGAGGAAACGCCTTGGCAAGCGCCCTTGAATGGCCGGGCTCATCGCACGACACGGAAGCGCATGTGCGTGGCGCGAGGAGCTTCGCGGAGGTGCATGAGCTCGAGCTGGACCGGGTTGATTCCGAGTCGACCAAACATCGGTCGGCCTTCGCCGAGGAGGAGATGCATCAGATGAAGCACCATTTCATCGAGGAGCCCGGCCCGCAGGCATTGCTGTGCAACGTCGGCCCCATGTAGCAGCACGTCCTTGTCGCCAGCGGCAGCCTTCGCTTGGGCAACCGCCGATTCGACGCCGTCGGTCACGAACTTGTAGGTCCCGCGGCCCTGAGGAACCGACTCTGGTGGATTGTGGGTGACCAGGAACATCGGTACTCCGTCGTGGTGGTCGCCGCCCCATCCGTTTACCAGATCGTACGTTCGGCGTCCGGATAGGACTGCACCGGTGGCGCTGTACTCGGCATGTACCGCCGACGACGTCGGCTCGTCATCGCTCCAGTACAAACAGCCGCTCGCCTTCCCGACCCGCCGGCTGGTCGACGCCTTCATCGACACCGGCGATGAAGCCGCACGCTACTGATTGAGCCGAGGGACTCTAAGTTGTCCTACCTGGTCAAGTCCTTGACTCGGCGCGGCCAAACCGAGGGCAGATGAGACAGGCCTGGTTGGAAACCCACGGATAATTCTCAGGACGCCAAAGTGCCAACGAAACGGGAACGACCGTCTACTGACGCTAAGCAAGCAGTCGTTGACCTCCAGATCAACCTGGTCGGTAGGCAGCACATCGGATTGGAGATCTACCCCCAACTCCTTGAATCGATCGTGCATGGGCGGCTCAAGCCTGGCGCACCGTTGCCGCCAACTCGCGAGCTGGCGCGCCGCCTAAAGTGAACAGCGCACGAGATGACGCGACAATCGCGGCTCATCGTGGGCGCATCTTCCGAGCACCGTAAACGATCTGGGCTGGAGGTCGACCGGCATTGCGTCTGCCGGTGTGGGCGCGCTCGTAGTTGTAGTAGTTGAGGTAAGCCTCGAGGTCTCGCTTGAGCGCGGTGTAGCGCGGTACCAAGGCTAAATGCTCCCTCGTCGTCTTCAATAAGTAGGTCCTCCGGTCGGGTGAGTGGGACTGAAGCAATCCCACTGTGCCCGGTCCGGGGGACGTACCGCGGCTAGCTACATAAGACGGTCGAGGGTGCGGACATGCGCTGGCCACAGACGCGTACTTTCACATGGCCACGCGCACTCGTCGTGGATCCACAGGCCCACTCTGCACAGCGGACAGGTTCCCTCGACCACGAATCCGATCGCCTGTTCTGCTGCAGCAGCGAGCGCCTGGGCCCATGCCGCGAACCATAGCTGGAGTCCAGGCCTTGATATGCGATCAAGCCGCCAGGCGACGATTGAGGCGTCGGCGTGCTCGCCAGCGCCGGGAATCGAGGGCCTTTGGAGTGCAGCCGAGCTCGCGCGCGACATCTGCCAATCGCTCACCGCGAACATCAAGTCGAATCAACAGCGCCAGGTCGGAGGTGCCCAGCCCCGAAGTCCGCAACTCCGCGAGCTCCCAGACCGCACCGTCATCGACCTCGAGAAGGGAACCCGGTTCTTCATCAGCCACGGCCTCGAGACTCTCGGCCTGACGCAGAGCCTCGCGGGCGAGCCAACGGCTGATCCGCCGCCTTATCTCGAGCGACAGCCACCGCTTTACGACTGAGCTGCCGTCCTTGGCCGGAATCTGCAATGCCGCCTCGAGCGCTTCGATCACCAACTGCTGTTGGATGTCGGCCGGGCCAATCGTTGGAGGCCGAGGCGTGAGCTGGGTCGCGAGGCGCACCAGAGACGGCGCGAGCATTTCGAGCAGCACGGGTCCCCAAAAGTCAGCTGGCCCTCGACGGTAAGACCGGAGCACCGCCGCCCACAGGGTGCCCTGCTCGGCAAGCGGGACACGAGTATTGCGGGCGCGTTTGACGAGTCCGTCCAACGTGAGGCCAGCCAGGGCAGGCTCATTGGTGGCCGCGGCGCCAAGGTGGCCGTCACCAGAATCGCGGGCGGCCTCGAAGGCATGATGGAGTTGACGGGAAAACCGATCCGGTCGCATGGCTCACTCCTCCATAGGGGAATGGCCTGAACCTACAAATGGGGCGTCCTCTGGCTGTCCTCTCGGGTCGCCGGGCCCCAATTCAGCCAATGGCCGAGACTTGCTGGGAGCGTCCTTTCTCGGAAAGGACGCGGAGCTGGCGGGTTGCCGAGCAGGGTGGCCGGCGCCCCCGGGGTGCGCGCCCAAAAAGGGCGCCAGAGGACGCGTCCTTTCTCACAGAGGACGCGTCCTCTGACCGGCTGAATCCAAGACGGCCCCAAAAAGGCGTCGCCAAGAGGACGCTCAGAGGACGCTGGCCGGCTAGCTTTCGGTTAATGGATGTTGAGTTAGCGCCGGTTGGCAGCTACGATCGGGTCTCCCAGAGGTATTTGGGACATGAGTCTGGTGGGGACGTCCAGGCGGATGGCTGATCTGCTCGTGGGCAGCTGGCTCCGGACCGCAGTGGCGGCCATCCTCGTCCTGCTTGTCTTCGGGGTCGCGGTATGGGCGGGCGCCACCGGCCGGATTGCCGACCTCCGCTACGCCAACATCCCCTTGATCCACCCCTACCCGCCGGCCGGCTATTTCATAAATCCTCTCAATTCAAGCGGCGACCGGGGCGACTTAGTCAACGCCGCCGAGGCCGCGAAAGTGAATGCCGACCTGACTGCAGATGGGCAGACCGAAATTGATGCCTTCGCTCACGGCCGGGCTTCGGAGCTCCGTCAGGCCCTCACCGGGCGTGCTCTCGAACAAGCTCAGCAATCGATAGCCAACAACGATCAAGCGGGCGTTTTCGAGCTCGCCTCAAACAGCATCCAGTCCGTTGTTGTGGGTCATCTCACGGACCCAAATCAGCCCAGTCTCAACTGGGCGGTGCTCGAGCGCGGAGCGACGACCCTTACCTTCATCGATAAGGCGACAGGCGCCGTAAGGCGCAGCGACTCGTTTGGTTTTGACGCGAAGTACTGGTTGGTGCTGGTCAGCGGTCGCTATCTCATTGCTGACGTCCAAATCGTCACCCGGAGCGCCTGATATGCGCCGGGCAGTAAGTCCAGTCGTTCTGATGACGCTCATCGCGCTTGTCTTTCCTGTTGGGGCGATGGCCGAGGTCAATGATCCCAACAACAACACGGTCAGCGTGGGCCCTGTCACCAACGGTCCGGTCGTCAGCCAGGGTTCTGCTGGATACGACCCCAAAGGCATTACCGCTGCTGCTTCGACCAAGCCGTCTGGATCGGGGGCTGCCTCCACTCCACCGAATTACACATACCGCCCGGTTCCCTACAACTCCGTCCCATGTTCCGCGGTTCAGAACAACAACGGCGTTATCAGCAACCCATGTGGCGGAATCCCCGTGTCCGCGTGTCCGCCTAGCCAGACCGGCTATTACGTCTATGACTCGAGCGGCAACTCGCTTGGCCTCGTTTGCGTGCCCAATCCGGCGGATGCCCTGCTACCGCCGACCACGCCAGATATCGCGCTCGCCGACCAGGCCAGCTCGAGGCAGCCCTGGCCGAGTCTCACGCTGCGAGCTAATCCGAACACTGGCATCACCGGTCTCGCCTCGTGGTTCTGGCTCAGCGGCAGCTCGGCGATGGGCGATGCTGTCGCGTCCTCAGGTCCGTTGACCGTGCGCGTCCACGCTCGCTTTGTCGGCGTTAGCTGGGAGTTCGGTGACGGCTTTGGTCTCGACTCAAGCGATCTCGGCCAGGCGTTTCCGGCCGTAAGCGATATTCAGCACACCTATCAAGCCGACGTCTACGGCCTGGGCGGGGGCTACACCGTGATCGCTGATTTTCGCTTTCTCGTTACCTATTCCGTGAACGGCGGTCCCTGGCTCACCCTTGGGGTCAAGACCAAACCCTATTTCGTGCTCTACAACGTCGAGCAACTTCAGCCTGAGGCGGTGAGCACGCAATGACCGTATCGCCAAAGCCGGAGCGGCGGTTCAGGCTGGTCACGGGCACGATCGCCGAAAGACGGCGTCGCACGGCTGCCCTACTCGGACTGATCTTGTTCCTAGCCCTGGCGACCCTGGTGTTCGTCCTCGTCGGACCCGCCAGTCAATCGCAGGGGATGGTCGGCGTCCTGCTTGCCATGCGGCAGATCAATGCCGGGACGACGATCACCAGCGACGAGCTCGGCGTCACCTATCTGCATGCGCAGGACCCGTCGCTGCTCACGACCCTGATCGTCGCGTCCGATCGCGCCAAGATCATCGGCCAGACCGCCGTGGTTGGCGTACCCGCCGGCAGCCTGATTCCAGCCGACATCACCGCGACCCAATCGGTCGGCGATCTATGGGTAACCAATGTCCCAGTTCGACGCATGCCGGCTGACCTCAAGCCGGGCGACCGCGTTGCGCTTGTCGTCACCGGAAGCACAACAACAGGCCAGTCGGTCGAGTTCGTGATGATGCAGGACGTACAGGTACTGAGTGTCGGCTCAGGGTCAGCCGACCTCTGGATCCCCGCCAAGGTGGTGGCTCAGGTGGAGTGGTTCGCCGACCATGGCGGGATCGTTCTGGTCCGAATGCCGCCGGGCGCGGTGCAGAGCAACCTTCCGCCGGGCGGGAGTTCGTAGCCGATTGCCATGGAAGCGCAGCCTGCCCGACTGATCGCGATCGCCTCGGCGCGACCCGACGGCGCGACAATCCTTGCCCTCGGGCTCGCCGGCGTTCTGTCCCGCACTGAGCGGACCCTGCTCATCGATCTCAACGTCGAGCGGGCTGAAATAGCTCCGCTACTCGACATCGAAGAGTCGAGGACGGTCTACCACCTCGCCTACAACTCGCAGCTCTCACCCGTGACGCAAGAAGAACTCGAGGATACCGTGGTCTGGCGAGAAGGCTTGGCAGTGCTCCCGGGGGTCGCAGACCCGGCGCAGGCAGAACAGGTCAGGACTCATTTCGTGACCGGGCTGATCGGCGCGGCCCAGGCGGGCTTCAAGCATGTCGTCTGCGACATCGGCCGCATCCGTCCTGATCTGCCTGCGGCCGCAGTCGCTGATCTCTTCTTGTGGGTTGTCGCTCCGACGCCATTGGGGATCTGGGCTTTCGACCGTGCCTTTCATCATGCGCGCGACGCGGAGGCCGAATGGCTTGGCCAGTTCCAGGCGGTAGTGAATCAGCAGGCGCCTGACGCACTTGACGGCGTCGGCGGCTACTTGAGCCGCGAATACGGCCTCCACGTCCTGGGCGATCTGCCCTACGAGCCGAATTTCTGGCGGCGGCAGCAGTTGTCGCATTCGCTGCGAGCGCTCAGCGTCGAGATCCGTGACCAAGCCCGCTATCAGCGGGCGTACGGACCAGAGGCGTTGCGGACGCGTGAGGCGCTGCAGCGGCTGGTCGGCGCGAGCATGTCGGCAACGGCGCCGCAGGCGATCAACAGGGTCGAGGCCTGAGGCATGCTAGAGCAGATCGCGCCCGAAGAGCAGGTGCACCACGCGGAGGATCTGATCCGGGCGGACTTTCGCGCCGGCCTCGACGAGCTGCTGCGTGAGCGTGGCCTGCCCAAGCCGCGCTCGGAGGACGATCAGGCCATTTTCAGCCTCGCCGACGCGGCAGTCCGCCGCTACCACGCCGCCACCGCCCGAGACCGCTCCCTGCCGCGCCTGTCCAAGATCCAGTACTGGGAGATCCGCCAGCGGCTTTACGTCATGCACGGTGCGCTGGGTCCGCTCGGCGACCTGCTGGCGATCGAAGGCGTGGAGGACATCCACATCAACGGCACTCGGGGCGGCTACCTGGTTTTCAGCAACCGGCGAGAAGAACTGCCTCAACGCTTCACCTCCGAGGAAGAGCTGACCGACCTGGTCAGGCACTACGCGGAACAAGCAGGCAAGCGATTCGACCTGGCGAGCCCGCTGGTCACGCTGACGCTGCGCGACGGCAGCCGGCTCAACGCGGTGCTGCCTCCAGTCTCCAAGCCGCTCGTGATCACCATCCGCAAGCAGCAGCTGCGGCGATTCCTGGGCTTGCCAGATCTGGTCCAGGAAGGCACCATCCCCGCCTCGGCAATCCCGCTCCTCGAGGCAGCGGTGCTGGCCCGCTTGAACGTCTTGATCAGCGGCGGCACCGGCGCCGGCAAGACGACCCTGGCTCGCGTCCTCGGCCTCTTGATTCCAGACGGCGAGCGCACCTGCGTCCTGGAGACCGAGACGGAACTCTGGCTGCACGAGCTGCGCGACCGTGACTGCTTCAGCTTCGAAGAACGCGACGCCAACATCGAGGGTGCGGGCCGGATCAGTCTGCGCGACCTGTTCCGCCTGGGCGCGCTGCGGCAGCGGCCTGACCGGATCATCGTCGGCGAGGTCAGGGGCGAGGAAGCGCTGGACATGATCCACGCCATGACCAGCGGCCACGACGGAAACCTCACCACCATCCACGCCAGCGGGGCGCGCGCCGCGCTCAACCGCCTGGAGGCGATGGCGGCGATGGCTGACGCCCAACTCTCTTCGCGCGTGGTGCGGCAGATGGTGGGCAGCGGCGTCGACCTGATCGTCCACCTGGCCAGCTACAAGCGCCCTGGCGGAAGAGTCCGCCGGATCGCCGGCATGGCCTTCGTC